>Ga0075362_10000353_pt1 | contig 13187 bp, 6 predicted proteins | sample EndMetdeltDD1762_FD_71397 | JGI IMG/M metagenome (GOLD analysis project Ga0075362, IMG submission 71397) | Populus endosphere microbial communities from Tennessee, USA - Endosphere MetaG P. deltoides DD176-2 | ecosystem: Host-associated > Plants > Roots > Endosphere | place: USA: Tennessee...
AAACAATCAGGCAATCTGCTTATCAGGCGCCAAATGCGCCATCGATCGTGTGCATCGCGCCCGTCACAAAACCGGCTTCAGGCCCGGAAAGCCAGGCCACCATGCCGGCCACTTCCTCCGGCCGTCCATGGCGCTTGAGTGCCATGAAGCTGTGCATCAGGTCCCTCATCGGCCCGTTTTCCGGGTTCGCATCGGTATCGATAGGGCCGGGCTGCACAACATTGATGGTGATGCCGCGTGGCCCGAAATCGCGTGCCAAACCACGCGCCAACCCCTGCAAGGCCGATTTGGAAACGGCGTAAGAGGCCATGCCCGGCACCGGCATCCGGTCTCCATTGACTGAGCCGATAACGATGATCCTACCACCGTCAGGCATCTGCCGCGCCGCTTCCACAGAGGCATGATAGGGCGTCTGAATGTTGATCTGAAACAGGCGGTCGATGGCATTAGGGTCCTGGTCGAGAGCATCGCCAAAAATGGCGATCCCCGAATTCACGATCAATATGTCCAGAGGACCACTGTCACGCACGACGCGGATGACTTCGTCGCGGTCAGCGCTATCCGCCCGTATGGCCGTGCTGCCCGTCTCCTTAGCCAGCTCTTCCGCCGCACCTTGGGATGCGCCATAGGTGAACGTTACCTTTGCACCTTCGTCTGCAAACCGCCGCACGATGGCTGCGCCTATGCCTCGGCTGCCGCCGAGAACCAGAACGGACTTTCCTTGAAACACGAGCACTCTCCATGACCTTGAAAATTAATTTAATGATCGATACATAAATACCGAATAACTCACTCGTCAAGATATTATGTAATGACCGATACAAAAAAAATTCGCTCCCGCGGCCGTCCGCGCCGTTTTGATCCTGATCAGGCTGTGGCCACGGCCAAGCAGCTTTTCCACGCGCGTGGCTTTGATGCTGTCGGCGTCGCGGAGATCACCTCGGTATTGGGTATCAACCCGCCGAGCTTCTATGCCGCCTTTGGTAGCAAGATGGGCCTCTACAAGCGGGTTCTTGATCTCTACGCCGGCACGGAAGCAATTCCTCTTGCCGATATCCTGCGGCCGGATCGTCCGGTTGGCGAGTGCCTTGCCGCGTTGCTGGAAGATGCGGCGAGGCGTTATGCCGCTCATTCCGCAGCCCCTGGCTGCCTCGTTCTGGAAGGTACGCGCTGCGATGATGAAGAGGCGCGTGCCGCAGCCAGCGTTTTTCACACGGCGGCAGAGGGCGTTATCCGCTCTTATATCGCCGTGCGTTATCCGGAGAAGGCAGAGCGCCTTGCGGATTTCGTGAGTTCAACCATGGTCGGCCTCTCCGCCATGGCGCGGATTGGACGTGGCGTGGAGCGCTTGGTGGCTATCGCGCACGTGGCGGCAAAAGCGGCGGAGCAAGAGCTTAGAGCGTCCTAGTCGCCGCTGCTTCCGGTGATTCATGTCTCCAGCCGCACACCGCGGTTGTCACTAAGCTGCCAACTCAATCATGAACGGCTCATTGCCCCCTGCCGACTTAACCCTTAACCGCGAACAATACCATTTAGCTCAGATCCGAAATCGGCAAGCTCCTCACTCTTCACCTCCCCCGCCGCACATCGAGGGCTATTAATTCTGGAACTGGAGTTGGGACGGGCTAGCCAACTTATCCGACAGCACTCGTGTGCCATGCCATGATAGTTGCGCTGAAGCCGAGGGTGCCATAGCGAATGATCTCAACTTATCAGGTTGAAGAACGGCTATTATTGCCGCTCAACCAGGGTTCGCAAGATGTCCGCCGCCTTACCCCTTCCTCTGCCATTGATTGCACTATATTTCGCGTGGCCTCGGCAGTACTTGCCCGCTTCAGTCTGTCCCCAACGAGTACATCGATGTTCTCAATCCAGAGGCTTTGATCATTTTTCAAAATAATCTCGCCGGATGCAGATGATGTTCCATAGGCGTGGCTGCGAGAAAAAATCGCCGCGGCTCCGTGCCGCACCACATCTATCCTCTTTGTTTGAGCTCTGCAGGCATTAACCTCAGAGTCACAGAGTGGCACTAGCATGATGTCAATTTGCCGCTCGTTGCTTTCAGCGAGGTAGTCGGCCCAACCAATTGGTCGCCGAACCGTGACCCTATCCATTCCTACCCAGACTTTCGACGCGCGGCGGTCAGCAAAAACTTCGAAATGGACATTTGGTCTGTTTTTCAAAGTTTCTGCGATAACTGGCTGAAGAAACCTATGCTCACTGTAGTGAACTCCTGTCGCGTGGTAAGCAATTAGCACGTTGTCCCGAGAGGACGGTTCCCTGCGGTCGACGCACCAAAACATCGGGTGCGGTGCAGGGGGCATGACCTCGAACTCTACACCTCCCAAGCTTTCCCCCAGCCTCTGGGTGGAGACCCATACGGCGTCGAGAAAGCGGCGGAGACGAGGAAGCAGCAACAACGCACGATAGCAGAGAAAGATACGATATTGGAGTGACGCATCGTGACCGGTCACGACAGCGGGAATATCGTCATCCAGAAAAAGAACGACGCCGGAGAGCGCTTTTTCATTTTCCTCGACCCACCTTATAGCAGAGGCCGAAGCGTAGCGGCAAAAAATGACCAGTGCACTTTCGGGTTCGAGGTGTCTGAGGTCTTTTGACCTGATGTCAGCTAACTGAAAGTTCAAATCCTGTAGGTACGCAAACCTGCCTGAAAAATAATAGTCTGTGGTGGGGTTAGGGTGCCGACCGAACACTATAACAGATTTAGGCGACCGGCGCTCGTGCCACGGCTCTTGCCTAATCGCCGGTTTTGGCAAACAGTTTTCATAAACGAACTGTGATAACCTGTTCATGGCGCGGCCAAGCTTAAGCGCAAGATGTGATGTGTGGTCTGTCATGCGCCACCGGCGGTGATAGTTCTTACATCGGGAAGCCTATAGTCTCGCTGTCGCGGTATGGCCTCGACAACATAGTCTTCCCCGCTAAAGGACAGATTAGGATTATAATAAGGGTCGCTTAGTAGCAATTTGCCCCAATGCTCATGCATATATTTTTCTTCCGCAGCAAAGCGAGCCTTTTTTTCCTGCGTATCATCCCCTCGGCGGGATACCGATTCCAGATGGGTCAGACATGCGTAGGGTGTCCAAATGATCTTATGGCCAGACATCAAAACCTTGAGACAATAATCAACATCATTGAATGCGACCTTTAAAAACTCTTCATCCATACCGCCAACGGAGTTCCAGAGCGTTTTACGGGTCAAAAGGCAGGCCCCTGTCACCGCGCTTACCTCTCGCCTTTGGGCCAGGAGACCAAAATCTTCGCCTGCCTTCGGATGACGAAAGTGAAAGGTGTGACGCGCGACCGATCCTGCCCCGAGCGTTACGCCGCCATGCTGAACGAAGCCATCAGGAAACAACAGCAGCGCGCCTGTCACGCCAATGGTTTCGTCATCCAACTCAGCGGCCATTTGACCAAGCCAATCTGAATTGATGGGTTCGACATCGTTATTGAGCAGGAGTACCAGTTCATTCTTTGCCGCCTGCACACCGATATTACAAGCCTTGGAAAAATTGAAAACACCGGGCATCGATATACGTCGGATTTTGTCAGCCTTCTCCCACCGGTCCATCAGCAGCAAAGCGTTTTTATCCGAGCTATCATTGTCGATCACGATAATATCAAGTGAAACATTGCTTGTTCGGTAAATCAGTCCCTCAAGGCAAACCTTTAAAAGATCTGCCCGGTCACGGGTGGGTATGATGACGCTGATCGACCAAGCGTTTTCCAAAGCGGGCTTCACGCCGATTTTCGCCGGCGGTTTGCCACCGCATCGATGTAAAAGCGGAAGCGGCACGTGGGCGACCTGGCCTTTTTTTGATGCAGCCAAGAGGAGTTCACCCGCTGAACATTGAATGAGATCCTGTCCGCTTGGCAAGGCAGATAACTTGATCGCCGCTCCATCTGGCGCGAGCCAGCCAGATTGTGCGAGAGGGGGATTGAAAGCGGGTTTGAAAAAAGGGGTGACGCGCCTGGTTTTCGGATCGACGTAGTCTTCATCACAGTAGGCCGCAACGATGCCGGGTTCTGAGAGAGGCCGTATGATTTCGCTCACGGCATTCGTGTCGAGCGTTACTCCAGCTGGAACCCGCAGCCAGACGGCATCGTTGTTAGAGTTGGCCCTCGCAGGGGGTGCAAGACTTACTTCGCGGATGTTCTGATAGGTCTGCTTCTGAAGTGACGAGCGACTTTCATCGACGCCGGGTCCGGCCCCAGTAATTGTGTAATAGACTGTCGGGCGATAATTGAGATCAGTAATTCTCGTCGCAGAACCGCAATTCAGCGCCCGCCATTGAGAATATTCTGGCTCATTCATGCTGTCGAGGAGCCTTACGATACGATACTGGAATCCTCGAACATTGCCTCGAAACAACAAGTGAAAAGTGCGGACAACAGTCTTGAGTGAATAAAATGCGAGCCGCGTGATCAATTCGGCGTAAGACAATCGACGGACGTCAAAGGGCAGTGTGCCGATACTGTCTGACACGACAGATATCCCATTGAGATCGACCGGCATCCAGCCGAAGAATTTCCCGCGGCCGGATTTGTCGAGGATAAGCGATCGGAGTACCACGCCGGGGTGACGGTCTTTACGGTCGAGCCTGACCGTTATGGCGAGAGGAGCATCACGTTGAGCAGTGCGGATGCGGAGGATGACGGGTTTATCGGCAAGTGCGCTATAGTTTTGTACCTGTCCGTCGGCCATCGTGTCGTACCTAGTGCTTAAGTTTGAGACCGCAGATATTCAGAAACGGCCAATTTCACAACGTCCAGCCCTTAATCTTTTTTCGCAACATCGACCAACAACCGCAAACCTTAAATCTTGCTTCTTGTGAACGGTGTTCCGTGGATGATAATCTGAAACGTGGTTCGTAATAACAGGCCGAAGATGGCGATGCAGAATTTTCGCACCCTTCATTCTCCTGTCCGGCTATTGGAGAGAAGGAAGCTGCAACGACCGTCACCGTAAGTCGGACCCAGATGCTGTTTGCAACGGAGAACCACAGGGACCATTGGTCAAACGCTAATTAGTTGATACGCTTTCGAAATGATCGACGACTTGAAGCAAGTTTTGATTATCCTTCATGATTCCGGTGGCGCACGGGTTCCCGGGGACAACGTTGCGTGGCTACCGCACATGATGCCCGCCATCCACGTGGCTCTTAACATGGGATATATGAGATATAAGGAACATGATGGACAACGATATTTTTCCCTGACACGCGCGGGATACGACAAAATCGGCGTAAGGCCCTTCTCCACATCCGCATATCTTTCTTCGCTGCTTAAGCGTTTGGTCGGAGTAGGAAGGCGCTGAAATCTACTCAATACCATCAGTCATTGAAGTTATTGTAGATGCCCGCGCCGCCCGCCACTATACCGATTGGCTGGCCAATAATTGAAACGAAGCGTGTGAAGTCCACCGACGGATGCCGCGAAGCATAAATGACGTCGCGTGCCTTTACATCGAAGGTTTGTCCAATCAACATACTGCCAGCACGCGTCATATCGAAACGATATACAATCGGGTATCGCCCTAATTTGTCCGCGCGCATACCCTTGGATCTCAGGTCGTTGAAGCGCTGCTGGCCGACGAGATCCATAACGATATCGGGCTCTTCGTATCTGAATACAAAATACCCTTTCATGTCGCTCGTTTCCGCCGAGCCGCCGCCAGCAAGGGCCACGGCCTCCAGCAGATTAAGATCGTTTGCGCCAAATTCCAGTCGGCTGTTCGACTTCACGGATCCGAGAACCGTAAACGTGCGAGGCTCTCGTGTTACGAAAACCTGATCCCCCGGCTGTACGTAGACGTTCTCATGGGGATTCTGTACCAACGTCTTGAGGAGAACAGTACCGGTTTTCGACTGGCGCGTCAGGGTCACGTAGCTTTCATAAGGCTGAGCAGTGGGGCCGCCTGCCTTTGCCAGCACCTCCATGATCGTTTCAGGAACAAGGTTGAGTGGCACCACCGCCGGACTCTTGACCGCGCCCGACACGGTAACGTTACGAGACGCCGTACCAGTGCTGTTTATGACGACGTCGGGTTCAACAGCCTTGCTCGCGAGGGCCGTCAGAATGTTCTGTCGGGCTTGCTCAAGTGTCTTGCCAGAGAAAGTCACAAGCCCGACATAGGGTATTGCCGCCTTGCCATCCGGTTGAACGACGATGTCCAGCGTCGTCTGTTTAGAATCGCCTGTTGAAAACAGGCCGTCCGAACTAGCTTCGAAGATGGTGATTTTTAATTGGTCGCCGACACCTATGACAGGGCGCTTGACGCCACCGCCAATGCCAAAGCGGCTTTGCAACAGCTTTCCGTCGAATCGCGAGATGAGAGTTGCCGAGTTGACGTCGATATCGACAATGTCGAAAACAACGTTTTGCCCTGACGAGGGCCTGGTCATCGACTGTTTGGATTGTTCGAGCACGTCGGACGCAAGGGGGCCGTCACCGGGAAGATTGTTGCACGACGTCAATCCCAGCCCTAACAATAACAAGCCAGTTTTCTTCACATTTGCCCCGCATGTAAACTCATAGGTGCGATCCCAATAGCAAGAAAACGTTAATGGTGGCTAGCCTGCTGGGCGCTTATGCAAAAAAAACCTTTGCAGTGCGATGAAAATTTGGCATCAGGAATTCAACTGGCAACTGTTCACGACCAATAAATGTCTCTGCCGCAAATTAATAACTTGTTTGGCTCTACGAGGAGTTGCAAATCTTTTTGTTTTCCGGGCTAGATAAGGTCTGAGCGAGCGCTCGACGCGCTTGGCCCTAAAATGGATGAATTATGGCTGTCGAAATACTTGGGCGCGCATGTATTGCTCCCTCTGTTGCTAATGTACAGGAATTGCTTCTTCTTCTGAAAGAAGAAAGGTGTGCAGTTACTTCGATACCGAGTGACCGTTGGAATATGGCGCGATTCTGGCACCCTGCAAGAAGTGTCCAAGGGAAAGCTTACACGTTTTCGGCCGGCGTTATCGATGACGTTTATGGGTTCGATCCTGCCTTGTTCGGTCTATCGGCGCGTGAGGCTGCGCAGATGGATCCGCAGCAGAGAATTTTGCTTCAAACGGTGTGGCGCGCTCTTGAGGACGCTAGGATAGATGTGCCGCTCCTCGCGCGCGAAAGGGTCGGAATCTACATCGGGGCCTCGTCGCTAGACAGTGGCAATCTTCAGGTTGCTGATCCCGCCTCTGGAAGCCCTCACTTCATGACCGGCAACACGCTGTCGATCATATCGAACAGAATCTCCCATATCTTTGGTCTGCAAGGCCCAAGTATGACAATTGATACGGCATGTTCTTCATCGCTGGTCGCACTTCATCAGGCAAGAAGAGCTCTTGAAGATGGCGAAATCGACACCGCAATTGTGGGTGGCGTCAATCTCTTGTTGCACCCTTTTTCGTTCATTGGCTTCTCTCAGGCTAGGATGCTCTCACCGGAAGGTCTCTGCAGGGCATATGCCGAAAATGGCGAAGGATACGTCCGTGCGGAAGGTGCTGGCTCTGTCGTGCTGCGGCGTGCCGACCGAGTTGCTCGCGAGGGAGGCCGCAGCTACGCAACGCTTCTCTCGACCGGCGTAAATTCTGCAGGCAGAACGAACGGCATTTCACTGCCATCGAAGGAAGCGCAGGCGGAGCTCTTGAGCTCGATCTACGGCGAAAATGGAATTGATCCAAACGATCTGGCTTTTATTGAGGGGCATGGCACGGGCACCAAGGTTGGTGATCCGGCAGAGCTGTGGGCCATCGGGACAGTCCTCGGGAAAGGCCGCGCCAAGCCGCTGCCAATCGGTTCGATCAAGTCCAATATTGGACACGCAGAACCGGCATCGGGTATACTTGGCCTCATAAAAGCGATGTTGGCGCTCGAAAACGATGTCTTGCCGGCATCGCTTCATGCCGATGTACTCAACCAGAACGTTAATTTCGAAGATTTAAATATTGAAGTGAACCGATCCACGCGCGCACTGGAGCGGAGTGACAAGCGCCGACTTGCCGGGATTAATTCCTTTGGATTCGGCGGTACAAACGTTCACGTGGTCATTTCGGACCCTCCAAAACGGGCAGTCGAAGTTGCCGTGCCGTTCAGCGGAATGTTTGTTATTTCCGCGCACACTCCATCGGCACTTCAATCGCTGCTTGGCGACTATGACACTCGGCTGTCGTCATCCGACGATGACGAGGTCGAGGCGATTGTTGCCGCCAGCCATGATATGTCGCTCAGACATCGCTTTGCTGCCCTTGGCGCCAATTCCGGCGATATAGCAGACGTGATATCATCCTACTTGCAGGAAGGAAAAGCTGATCAGGCTCAGGTTGGCGAAGTGCCAGGCCGGGACGTTAAAACGGCGTTCGTCTATGCGGGGAATGGATCCCAATGGGCAGGAATGGGATTGGACGCCTATCAGGCAAATGCCGCGTTCAGAGCGAAGTTCGATGCCTTTAGCGAGATGTTCGTAAGCCAGGTCGGTCTCGATCTATCGGCACTGATAGGATCTGTTGATCTTGAGCAGGACCTGCGAGATACTCGCGTGGCGCAGCCATTGCTGTTTGCCGTGCAGGCCGCACTGACGGATTGCCTGGTTGAAAAGGGTATCAAGCCTGAGGTTGTGTTTGGTCATTCCGTTGGTGAAGTGGCAGCTGCTTACGCGGCGGGCATTTTGACGGCAAGGGACGCGGTTGCGATTGTCGCAATCCGGTCCAGACACCAGCATTTACTTGCCGGCAAAGGTGCCATGGCGGCTGCCGTCATGTCGGAGGCGTCGGCGCTTGCTTTCGCGAAGGAGCACGGTCTCGACAACATCGTCGTAGCCGGTGTGAATGCGCATAATTCCGTGACCATTTCCGGTCCTGTCGAAGACGTCCGTCAGTTCAAGTCTCTTTCGCAGATGTCACGCCATGTGGTGCATGTCCTCGATATCGATTATCCGTTTCACCACCCAATCATCGACAGTGAGCGGGAGGCGTTTCTCCGGGATATCCCCAAGCTTACACCGAAGTCCGGCCACACAGTCTTCATTTCAACTGTCACCGGAACAGAGATGGAAGGCGATGAACTTGACGCGGATTACTGGTGGAGAAATGTGCGCGAGCCAATCGCGTTTGAGGCAGCGGTTAGTCTTGCTGTTGCAAAGGGATGCAATCTCTTTCTCGAAATTTCGCCCCGGCCAATTCTATCTAACTATGTGATCGAAACTGCAAAGCAGCAATCCGCAGCTGCCGCGGTATTGCCGACGCTCAGTCGGTCTGGCCGGGAAGCGGGTTCCGATCCCGTTACAACCATTGCACTGCGCGCCGTCGCGCATGGTGTCAGCGCCCAACAGAGAAATGAGTGCGTGCCAGCGATCGATCTGCCGGCAATTCCTTTCGAAACGGTGAGCTACCGCACGACGCCGACGACGGACGGGATTAATCTTTTCGGCCGTGATGGCGCTGATGGCGGCTACACCCTTCTGGGTTGGCGCAACGATCCAAATTCCTCCGTCTGGAAGAACCATCTGGACGCACAGCTGTTTCCCGACTTGGCGGGGCATGTCGTCGACGGAAAATCCATTTTGCCTGGCAGCGCGTTCATTGAGATCGCAGTCCAGGCTGCGCGGCAGTTTTTTGGTGCTCAGGAAGTCGAGATTACTAATCTTGAAATCTTCCGACCGCTCGAATTGCGCGAGACGAAAATTGTCGAACTATCCACCAGGCTTTCGCCAGAGACCGGTTTTATCGAAATTGCGTCACGCGAATATCTGAGCGACAATGATTGGACAACACACGCCACTGCACGCAGCCGTAAGCCGGCGGATCAGTTGGGTGCGGCGAGACTGCGACCATCCAACGGAAAAATCCACAAAATTGAAGGCGACGAAGCTTATCAGACGGCACGCAGTTTCGGCCTGGATTACGCCGATTGTTTTCAGCTCCTCAAAACGGCTGAGGTGCATGACAGAAGGCATGTAGTCGTTGAACTACAGCCGGCCGCCAGTCCCGTCCATCCATATCTGAGCTATGGGCTCGATCCGGTGTCTACCGACGCTGCGTTTCACGGCCTCGTTGCACTTTTTGGCTCGCTGACCGGTGAGGCAGACGGTGCGCCTTACATTCCTGTGCGATTTGGGTCCGTCTGCTTTGCATCATCGGAAAAGCCAGTAACGCGCGCTGTCATCGAGATACAGCGTTTCAGTCCTCATAGCCTCAAGTCGCGCATTGACCTGATCGCTACCGATGGATCGCTGGTTGCGTCACTCGACGATTGCAGATTCAGGCGAACGTGGCTGCGACAGCACGCAACTCTTGAAACGGTTACTTTTCACTATGAAGCGGTGCCGGGAACGATCGACCTCGCCGCCGCCACCAAATCCTCCATGGCGGAGGGAGCAGGATATCTGCCAACAGTTGATCCAACTCCGGTTGGGGATGCCACGCTAATTCTCAATGCCGCAGTCCTTCGTGCGTCTTTTGACATAGGTCACCTTCTTGCCGATGAGGAGCACATCGTCTCCCTGGCACTTTTGCCGGGCGATCAGGAATTCAGGTGCTACCTCACGAGCTGCCTTTATGCGCTCCAGGATGCGGGAATTGCACAGCCAACCGACAAGGGGTGGATTCTACCAGAGCGATGTGATCTGCCGTCCATTAACGATCTTCTCAGGCAGATTAATGCGCGCTTTCCAGACAGGGTCGCCGAAGCCGTTCTCGTCAACGATGCGTACCGGGAGGCGATGGACCGGATTTCCGGTCAGTCATCTTTGCAAAAAACGGAAAGCTCGGTGTTCCTGAGCGACGCAACACTCGATCACGTTCGGCATCATACCGCCCTGGCAAGACAGCGCGAAGCGCACGTCCTGTCAGCAGTCGAAGCAGCTCTACGCGAGGTTCAACCGGGTGATGGCTTCGCGGTCGTCGAACTTTGTGCGGTATCGCCGGCGTTCACTCAGCGCTTGTCACAGCTGGTAGCTCGCAAAGGTGGGACGCTTACTGTTGCTGAGTCCTCGGAACATCTACGTCGTACTCTGGAGATAGCTTTCGAGCGCAACCCGTCCATCTCGTGTTTGGACCTCGAAAACTCCGCTGCCGCATTAAGGGCAGATCTTGTTGTCAGCGCCAGCGGCGATACCTTCGGGAAAGTGAGCCGCGACAGACGTTTGCAGGCGATTATGCGCTCTGCCGCTTCGAGCGGCGCAACCTTCGCCGTTGTCGATATGGCATCATCCAGCTTTGCGGATTTTATCTTCGGCCTGACAGATGGCTGGTTCTCCAACAGCGTAACGCCTGAATTCCCAATTGGGCAATTCGCTACGGAGGATCAGTGGGGCCAGCTGTTAGAGGATTTCGGCTTCTCCACCATGAATGTGAAGCAGCGAGACCATGCCGATGGTGCGTTGCTGTTCGTCGAGGCTTCGGCCGCTGGTCATCGTCCTGCGGCTTACGCCAACCAGAGCTCGTTTGAGAGCATTGTAGAAATCGCGCACCAAAGCGCCGGTTCCTTCCCCGACTTCGATGCGCTTCCTTTGACCGCCGATAGTGCCGAGACCGCATTCGATGCGTATCTGGCTGAAAGGCAAGGCACACTGGCATTTGTGTTTGAGGTCTATCGCGGAGGCTGTGGGTCTGAAAGCTTGCAGGACTCGGTTCAGATTCTCAGCGCTCTCGCAGAGGCTGCACGGAGACGCATGCGGGTTATTGGCTCGCCACTAAGGATACGGCTCGTCGTACTTGCCGAAGGCGGTTCGCCCGCCGGATCGGCAGCGCCTGACGCGGTCGCAAGCGGGCTTTGGACATTTGTCCGCACCCTTGAGAACGAATATGATGAGATCGAGGTGTTACTCCTTGACCCGGCTGCGGGAAATACGATGCGCTCAAGCGCCGTACTTGCCTTGCTTTCCACGGGTGAACCCGACAGGGAGTGGGTACAGGATAAGAGAACCGGTCTGCTCTCCGTTGTGAGGGCTGTGCCCGGTCACGCAGCAAATCTAGATTTGAAGACGAATGATTTCGAAAGTGCATCCATCCGCCAGCTCGCTGCCGGGCGTATCGATTCAATTTCTTGGGAAGAGAACAAGCTGCCTGCGCCATCTGCTGGGGAAGTCAGCGTCAAGGTCGCGGCAACCGGGTTGAATTTCCGAGATGTTATGTGGTCGATGGGCCTGCTGCCTGAAGAGGCTCTGGAAGATGGCTTCGCCGGCGCCACAATCGGTATGGAGATGTCCGGCAAGATTGTTGCTGTCGGCGATGGAGTTCGTGATCTAGCGCCCGGTGACAAGGTCATGGGCATCGCTTCGCAGGCGCTTTCAACGCATGTCGCCGTGGCGCGAGATGGCGTCACAAGAATTCCGGCCGGTGTCGATCTAGACGCTGCAGCAACCGTGCCGGTTGCGTTTCTCACGGCTTATTATGCGCTCGTGGAACTGGGTCGTATCCGCCAGGGTGATACAATCCTCATCCACGGCGCGGCTGGCGGGGTCGGGCTCGCAGCGCTTCAGATCGCCAAACTTAACGGCGCAAAGGTCATTGCAACGGCGGGAACGGTTGAGAAGAGACGTTTCCTGTCGCTGCTCGGTGCCGACCATGTGTTCGATTCTCGCTCTCTCGCTTTTGTCGGTGATGTCTTGCGCGTGACCGATGGCAAGGGAGTAGAGCTTGTCCTGAATTCGCTTTTTGCCGAAGCGATGGAACGCAGCTTCGAGCTTCTGAAGCCGTTTGGGCGCTTTTTGGAACTCGGGAAACGGGATTATTATTCCGACCGCAAACTTGCCCTCCGGCCTTTCCGACGGAATATATCATATTTCGGGATCGACGCTGACCAGCTTCTGATCAACGAGCCCGAGCTTACCCGGCGCATTTTCCGCGAGGTGGGGGCGCTCTTTGCCGACGGTAAGCTTGCCCCGCTGCCGTACCGGGCATTCAATTACGATGAGACCGGCCCGGCATTTCGCCTCATGCAGAATGCAGGCCATATCGGAAAAATTATTATCCGGCCGCCGCAGGCCATGCGGGAGACTGTTCAAAAACGCGAACCGCAATACCTCGGGCTGAGCTCGGGCGTTTATCTCGTAGTTGGCGGGATTGGGGGCTTCGGGCTTGCTGCTGCTGACTGGCTTGCGAAACGGGGAGCGTCGCATGTGGCTCTTTGCAGCCGACGTGGTATTCCGGATGATGAAACCCTAACTG
>Ga0075362_10000354_pt1 | contig 13173 bp, 15 predicted proteins | sample EndMetdeltDD1762_FD_71397 | JGI IMG/M metagenome (GOLD analysis project Ga0075362, IMG submission 71397) | Populus endosphere microbial communities from Tennessee, USA - Endosphere MetaG P. deltoides DD176-2 | ecosystem: Host-associated > Plants > Roots > Endosphere | place: USA: Tennessee...
CAGTATAGGTGTACTTTTTACCGTGCCATAAGACGCCAATAGTATCGCCGCTGCGTACTTTATCCAGATGATAGAAGGTGCCGCGCGGATTGGCGTAGGTAAAACGATGCGCCACGATGACAGTATTGCCGCCTTTGTCCGGCGTGCTGCTGTGTGGCAAGCGCCAGAGGCCTTGATTGAGCGTTTTCATGTCTGATCCCTCATGGATCGGTGCATCAAGCACCATTGCCGGTACTAGTAGCGTCTGCGCGTCTGCAGCGATACCCTCGGACTTAGGTGTAGCTACTTGTTTGGTGATAGCTTGCGCCTTCGGGCTATTTTTTTGGCGTGCAAACAAAAAGGCTGGCCACAGGGGAGCGGCCAGCACAAAGAGGTTGACGAGTACGATCATCACCACGAGCAGCGTGTTTATTCGTGACAATCGGCTCGCCATACAAAGTCTTTAGGCTTTATCAGCGTCGGAGTTTGCGCCTTGCGTAAAGTAATTGATCTCGTTCACGATGTCGAGTAACGCCTGAGCGCGTACTTTTTCGTCGCTAATTGCTTTTGCTGCTTCGTAAGCGACAGGGATAAGCTTGTCGTTGTCGGAAGCTTGAATCATCATCATGGTCGTGCGGAATTTCTCTTCCGGAGCTTGCTCAAGATGATCCAGAATAGGTGAGAGTTGTTGCATAGCCTCTTGCTTGATCTGCAAAAGGTCGTCGCTTGCTCCACTCATTTTTGGTGCTGGAGTTACGATACTATCCGTAATAACTGATGGCGCAGGAGTACTCACGCGGTCTTCTGGCGTATCAGTCATGATAAAGTCACCGGCTGCATCGTCGTCATTCTGCAATGGTGCAGGTGGCATGGCAGTGGCCGTGTTGTTGTCCGGTGCAAGTACTGCATCCGGCGCTGGTGCTTTGTGTTCGTCGTTATGTTGATTATCGTCGTGCCCAAACATCATTGTTTCCCCCTTGACTTGTCCTATGAGAGTATATTAATACTCATAGCATAATAGCACAAGGAGTTTGAAGTTACATGCTTGATGACTTGAAGTACATTCACGAACGAGACGCCCAGGACGCACTGGGCGCAGCAGAGAGTCAATGCGAGCAGTTATTGCAGACATTTGAGCTGTCCGAACTCGACTTTACCCCTGAAAACATCGTATTTGGTGCCATGGGCGGATCGGCGGTAGCAGCACATATCAGCCAAGCATGGCCCGGCTATACGGTGCCTTTTGAGATTGTGCGTGGCTACGACATCCCAGCCTATGTTTCTGATAAAACTATTTTTATTGCCGCCAGTTTTTCGGGAAATACCGAAGAAACGCTCAGTGCGCTTTCGCAGGCAGAAACAAAAGGCGCTCGTATTATGGTGATTGCTGGCGGAGGAAAGCTGGTTGATATTGCCCGTACGAACAACTACCCCCTGGCGCTACTGCCCAAAATGCCCGTGAGCCGCTCCACGACCTTACTCAATCTGAAGGCAATTTTGTCGTTACTGGCACACGCTAACGTGTTGGCCGTGAAAGACAGTGTGGCCCAGCTCGAATCCCACGTCGATTTTCTGCGGACTTCCACGGCGATTTGGCGTCCCGATATCGCCACCAAAGATAATCCGGCCAAACATCTGGCTCAGGAGCTTATGGGCCGATCAGTCGTGGTGTACAGCGGACCAAAATTGGCATCTGCCGCCTACCGATGGAAGATCAGCATTAACGAAAACGCTAAGCAGGTCGCTTGGGTGGGGCAGATTCCAGAGTTCAGCCACAACGAATTTTCGGGTTGGAGCCGTCAGCCCGTAGAAAAACCTTACGCGGTCATTGATCTGCGTAGTAACCTTGAGCATCCGCAAGTTCAAAAGCGATTTGAACTGTCCGAACGGCTGCTATCAGGGATGCGCCCGGCACCGATTGTCGTGCGCCCAGAGGGAGACACACTGCTTGAACAACTGTTGTGGACAGTTGTGTATGGTGATTTCGTCGGCATATACCTGGGGTTGCTCAACGGAGTCAATCCGACACCCTTAGAACTCGTCGATAAACTTAAAGACGCCCTCACTACACCAATAAAGGAGAACGTATGATTGAACTAAAAACTAACCATAGCCGTGTCAGTGTCGACGAAACCGTTGCCGGACTTGCCGACTACACCGAACACTTACGCCAGGTTCGCGCAAGCACTGGCTACGATGCACCTGAGAGTTCACTGCGCCTAGGCGACGACCAGGTGCTTCTAGAGGCCGTACAAGCACTCACTAAAGACAAAGTGACTGCCAAGCTCAAATATCACATCGTGGTCGGGATTGGCGGCTCAAACTTGGGAACCAAAGCGGTGTATGATGCACTCTTGGGATATGCCGACGCGGCACAGCCAGAGCGCTTCCCAAAGCTATTATTTGCCGAAACGACTGACCCGGAAACCCTTGACCACCTCTGCCAGCTCGTAAAATCAGTGGAAAACAGAGAAGAAGTTCTCATCACCGTAATCAGTAAATCGGGCGGAACGACCGAAACGATTGCCAACTTCGAGATCATCGCCCACGAGCTGCGGACACGTTTCGTCGATTGTAACGATCGATTTGTGGCGATAACCGATGAAGGGTCAAAGCTATGGGATGCCGCTACAGCTCAGAGTATAGCCGTGTTGCCCATTCCGGCGAAGGTCGGCGGCCGTTATTCAGTACTCTCAAGCGTGGGGCTTTTCCCGCTTGCGACAGTCGGCATCAATATCACAAAACTTCGTGCAGGCGCTCAAAACCTGCTCGACCATTGCCTGGGTGAACACAGCTACGCTGCCGAATCAGCAAGCGTTTTGGCGTTGCAGCTTAAGCAGGGACGCACCATCAACGATAACTTTTTCTTCCATCCGGAGCTGGAATCTTTGGGCAAGTGGTATCGCCAGCTTATGGGTGAAAGTATTGGCAAGCAGCACGACATTGATGGTGCTGTTGTGCACACTGGTATTACCCCGACGGTTTCGTTGGGATCGACTGATCTGCACTCGGTAGGGCAATTGTATTTGGGCGGACCAAAGGATAAGTTGACGACATTTGTTGCAAGCCGCCAATCTGCCACCGTACGCGTGCCGCAAGACCGCGTGTTTGGCGATTTGACGCCGATGATCGAAGGAAAGACCGCTGGCGACATCATGCGAGCGATTCTCGAAGGCGTTCAAGTAGCTTACCAGAAGGCCGAATTGCCCTACATGGAAGTAATGCTGGATGCCCTCGACGAGGAGTCCATAGGCGCATATCTTCAGTTTAAAATGCTGGAAATGATGTACCTGGGCAGGCTGCTTAACGTCAACAGCTTTGACCAGCCGAACGTTGAGGCGTACAAGGTAGAAACCAAACGAATTTTAGAAAATTAGGATAAGAGAATGGACCAAGACCAACCAGGCGTACCAATCTTTGATAAAACCTTATTCAGCGTAAACCCCTACGTTCGCCGTATCGATAAACCATGGGGATATGAGCTGCACTGGGTGCCCGAAGATGCACCGTACATGGGCAAGCTGATTCACGTCAACGAAGGTGCTCGCTTGAGCATGCAGGTGCACGACGAAAAGAAAGAGAGCTGGTTCTTGATGGCCGGGAAGGGCGCGGTAATCTGGGAGGACGCTAGCGGCGAGCTTGTAGAGACTGTTCTGGAACCAGGAGTAGGCTATACGACACAGATCGGACAACGCCACCGCCTGAAAGGCCTCGAGGGCGGCTGCGATATCATCGAAGTCTCAACACCGGAGGCGGGTACGACCTACCGTCTTGAGGACGACTATGCTCGTAAGGATCAAACACCCGAAGAGCGCGACGCCGAATACACCCAAAACGGCAAATAGATAAAAGCAGCAAAGTTCGCCCGATCGAGGCACCTCGGAAGCGCAAAATGTGTTATATCAAATACATTTTGTGACCCGCCAGTGCCCGAGAGCGGGTGGAGCTTGCGGATTTTAACTGTTGTGATTTCTTCAGGAATATTACAGAACAGGGGTATACTATAGGCATATGCGAATACTTGTAGTAGAAGACGAAGTGAAAATTGCCAACAGCTTAGAGAAGGGCTTGAAGGCCGAAGGATATGTCGTAGATGTAGCCTACGATGGCGACGAAGCCGATACCCTGGTGGATGCCAATGATTACGATTTGGTATTGCTCGATTGGATGATCCCCGGCCGCTACGATGGTCCCGGACTGATCAAATACTGGCGCGGTGAGCACAAGCAAATGCCTATCCTCATGCTGACCGCCCGTTCGGCAATCGGCGACCGTGTCGAAGGACTTGACGCCGGTGCTGACGACTACGTGCCGAAACCGTTCTCGTTTGACGAACTCTTGGCACGCGTGCGCGCCTTGCTGCGCCGGCCGCAGGAACATGCCGGCCTGACTTTGGAAAGCGGCGACTTACTGCTCGATACCGTGTCTAAAGAAGTGACCGTAAAGGGTCAGATAGTGCATCTTACGGCTAAAGAGTTCCAGCTGCTCGAGTATTTATTGCACCACAAGGGCGAAGTGCTCAGCAAAGACCAGCTTCTTGACCACGTTTGGGCTGACGAAGAACGCGTGCAGCATAACACCGTCGAGACATTCATCGCCAACGTGCGCAAAAAGATAGGTAAAGACGATACGGTAATCCAGACCGTCCGAGGTTATGGCTATAAGATATCCTAAGGGGATGTTTCGCTCAGCGCGGCTCAAGCTGACGCTGTTCTATTTGGTGATTTTAGTGTGTTTCAGTCTGGTTGTAACGGTGGCCGCACGCGTGTTAGCGGAGCGTGAGTATAATCGCTCGGTTTCGGCTCAGCTCAGCGAAGTACGCGACATGTTCTGGGGCTCGCGCTGGCAAAAAATCGACACCGAAATAACGGTATTGCGGCCCGATCGCGCACTTACTAACATTCAGAACGACGAAGCGGAAATGGTGCGCCAACACCTTAACCGCGATTTTATGGTCATCAACAGCCTAGCGCTGCTGATAGGTGGCGTCTTGAGTTACTGGTTCGCCGGACGAACACTGCGGCCCATTGAAGAGGCACACCGTGCCCAGGCTCGATTTGCCTCCGACGCGAGCCACGAGCTGAGAACGCCATTAGCCAGTATGCGCGTCGAGAATGAAGTTTTCTTGCGCCAGCCATCATTTACCCAAGAAGAAGCACGCGAACAAATTGAGAGCAACCTCGAGGAGGTTCAGCGCCTGGAGACACTCTCCAATAATCTTTTGGCGCTCACTCACTATGAACATTCTGCACTGAGTCTGAGTAAAGTAGATGTTGTTGCGGTGGCCGAAGAAGCGGTGGAACGTGCCAAAGTTCAGGCAGATTCACGAAAGGCATCACTAGTCATCGATGTAAAGCCAGCCAGTGTTCATGGGCACCACGACAGTCTTGTGCAACTGCTCGGTATTCTGCTCGACAACGCCATAAAGTACGGCCCCCGCGAGGGTAAAATAGTTATTCACGGCCAAAGGCAAGGCGGGCAGTACATCGTCCGTGTAAAAGACCAAGGCCCCGGCATAGCTAAGGACGATCTGCCGCATATTTTTGAGCGCTTGTATCGAAGTGACAAGGCGCGGACTGCCAAGGCTGGCGGGTATGGACTCGGCTTGGCCTTAGCCCGGGAGATTGCCAAGGCTAACCAAGGTAACATCACCGCCAAGAACAATAAGGATGGTGGCGCCTGCCTGGAGGTCCGCCTAAATCTCGACCGCTAAATAACGGGGTAAGGGTGGAAATGGTATAATAGGGGAATGCGGTGGTATTTTTCCCACGGAACACGAGTGGGGCTCGCTCTGGGGCTCATGACTCTGGCAAGCCTTGGCTTGTTTATTTTTGGCGCTAAAGCCAACCACTCTCCAGAGTTTTCGTATCTTATCTGGAATCTCTTTTTGGCTTGGATCCCGTTGGGCTTGTCGCTGTGGCTCAGCAAAGTGCTGCAGCGAAAGCTATGGTCGTCTTGGGAAGGTCTCCTGGCCACTCTATTATGGATCGGATTTTTGCCCAATAGCTTTTATATGGTGACCGATTTTATCCATATTCAAGAGGTATCGCGCATAGATCTGCTGTACGATGTGGTGATGTTCTCATCGTTTATTTTTACCGGGTTACTACTGGGTTTTATCAGCCTGTATGTCATTCACCAGTCTCTGTTGCAACGCCTCAGCCGCAGGACTGCGCACGGAGTAGTAGCCGGCGTTTTGTTCGTCTGTAGTTTTGCTATTTATCTGGGGCGGGATTTGCGCTGGAATACCTGGGATATCCTGGTGAATCCTGGCGGTATCTTGATTGACGTTTCGGAGCGGTTCCTGCATCCGCTGACATATTCACCGGCATACACCACGACGATTACCTTTTTCGTGTTGCTCGGAAGTGTCTACACGGTCGGCTGGCAACTGACCCGCGCTATGCGCTACCAAAAAATTATGGACGATAAAGAGCGCGACTGTATCACCTGAGTCTCATCTGTTATAATGGGGCCATTATGCAAGCAATTACTCAAGCCCTTGAGCGGGCCATCCATGATTTATTCAACATAGACATGACGGTCACACTAACGCGACCTGCTGAACAATTTGGTGATTTCGCCACCAACATTGCACTGCAATTGGCCGGAAAACTTGAGCGCCCACCCCGCGAAGTAGCTGCCGAAGTAGCCGCTCGGCTGCAGGAAAACAGCGACGGACTGGTAAAATCGGTTGAGATTGCCGGCCCTGGCTTCATCAATATCATGCTTGCTGACGTCGTTATTCTGCAGACAGCGCAAAAATCCGTGACAACAAAACCGCAAAATTTTGCCGGCCAAACAGTAGTGACCGAATATTCTGACCCGAACCCGTTTAAGGTGCTCCACGCCGGCCATTTTTATACTAGCGTTATTGGCGACAGTATCAGCCGGATCATCAAGGCGGCAGGCGGCGATGTGCACGCCGTAAACTTCGGTGGCGATGTCGGGCTGCATGTCGGAAAAACGATGTGGGCCATGCTACAGGAACTCGGTGGCGAACACCCCGAAAAATTAGCAGATGTTCCTGAAGACAGGCGTTCAGAATGGATGGCCGGAGCGTACGTCCGTGGCACCCAGGCCTACGAAGAAGACGAAACCGCCAAGGCTGAGATCATTGCCATCAACAAACATGTCTATCAGCTACACACCGACGACGATCATGTCTCTCTGTTTGCCCGTATCTACTGGACGACACGCCAATGGAGCTACGACTATTTTGACGATTTTTACGCGCGCATCGGCACACCGTTTGAGCGCTATTACCCGGAGAGTGAAACTGCTCCTTTGGGCCTGCAAACCGTTCGCGAGCAACTCGAAAAGGGCGTGTACCAAGAAAGCGACGGCGCTGTTGTTTTTGATGGTGAAAAGTACGGCCTGCACACCCGAGTATTCATAAATTCGCATGGCCTGCCAACTTACGAAGCTAAGGACGTTGGCTTGATCATGTCCAAGTGGCGGGACTATCACTTCGATAGGTCAGTCATTGTTACCGCTAACGACATCACCGAATATATGAAAGTAGTGCTTAAGAGTATCGAGCAGTTTGCGCCGGAACTTGCTGAGCGCACCACACACATCACGCACGGCAACGTAAAACTGGCCGGTGGCACGAAGATGAGCTCACGAAAGGGCAACTTCCTGCGCGCAGCCGATGTCTTAGACGCAGCACATGCGGCTAACAAACAAGCCAACGACCGCGACGATGAGCAGGCCGTGCTGGGCGCTATCAAATATGCTTTCCTCAAGCAGCGCATCGGTGCCGATATAATCTATCTACCTGAAGAATCAGTGAGCCTGGAAGGCAATAGTGGTCCGTATCTACAGTACGCACACGCTCGTGCCCGTAGTATCTTGGCCAAGGCCGATCATGCTCCCGCAGCAATAACCAGCCTGGAACCTGGCGAGCGAAGCCTTGCCCGTAAAATTGGCGAATACAGCGAAGTCGTCCAGCGCGCTGCCGACGACATGATGCCGCATCACATTTGTACGTACTTATACGAACTTGCCCAGACCTTTAACCGCTTTTACGAACACAATCGTGTGATTGATGATCCGCGTCAGGCAATTCGCCTGCAGCTGGTTCAGCTCTATGCTGATGTACTCAAGGACGGCCTCGGCCTGCTGGGCATCGAAGCTCCCGAACATATGTAATTTATGGTATAATAGTAGTAATAGGGTGGGCAGATTAGTAAGTCAAGGATAGATACGTATGGCTGCCAAAGCCCCCAAGAAAACCACTACAACAGATATGAAAACAGCTAAAAAAACCAAGGCTGTGACTAAAAACAACCCCAAAACTACGGCAAAAAAAGTTGCTGTAAAGCCTGTAGTAAAGAAGACATCGGTCAAAGAGATCAAAGTCGCTCAGTCCGCTAAGGCCACGTCTGCAGCAAAAGCGACAAAAAAGCCTGCCTCCAAGACTAAAGCCAAAACCACGCCTATCAAAACCGTGAAGGCTGCCGAAAAACCCGCCAAAAGCTCGCCCCACGCAGGGTTTGTCGACTTCTTGCGCGAACAAAGCGTGGTGGGTTTGGCTATTGGTCTTATCATCGGTGCACAAACCAAGTCGTTGGCCGATCAGCTCATCGCCAGTTTCATCAATCCATTGCTTGGCCTCGTAATGCCAGGTAAGGGCGCACTCGACCAGCAAACTTTCATCGTACATCTGAACGACAAAAGCGCGACATTCGCGTGGGGATCATTTATTGCCGTGCTCCTTTCTTTCCTGACCACTGCGGCGGTTGTATATTTTGTATTCAAATTCCTGAAACTGGACCGTCTGACCAAAAAGAAACCAGCGGAAAGCTAAACTTATAAAAAAAAGGGGGGGTGGAGATGCAAGCAAGCAATGATGAATGGCGGAAGAAATTAACGCCGGAGCAATACCATGTATTGCGAGAGAAGGGGACCGAGGCGCCATACTCAGGGGCTTTGCTCAATAATAAAGATGCTGGAACGTACGCCTGCGCGGCCTGCGGCAATATATTGTTTGACTCCAGTACGAAGTTTGATAGCCATTGCGGCTGGCCAAGTTTTTATGACGCCAAACCAGGCAGCGTAAACTTTTCGGAAGATAATTCGCTCGGTATGGAGCGCACCGAAATCACCTGTGCTAACTGTGGTGGTCACTTGGGGCATATTTTTCCGGATGCCCCAGACCAGCCCACAGGCCAGCGCTACTGTATTAATTCTGCAGCGCTTAATTTTATGCCTAAAAAATAGACATCGGTTTTGCTCTCTCTGATAAACGAGTATACTTGAAGAATGATTGATAAAAAGCACATGGTGCCAACCAAGCTGCTGTGGGTGGATTTGGAAATGACCGGCCTTACGCCAAGTAAGGACGTTATTTTGGAAATAGCGGTAGAGATTACAGATTTTGATTTTAAGCCGCTGGCCAGCTTTGAAGCGCGCATTCAACAGCCGCGTCAGCTTGTTGCCGACCTCATGAAGGATAATGCGTTTTGGGATGCCTATCCGGAGAACCGTGATGACTTTCTTGATAAGCTCGATAGTGCCAAGACAAGCCAGCAAGTAGAGCAGGAGCTGGTTGCGCTCGTTCGCACGCAGTTCGGTGATGAACCGGCAATTTTAGCGGGCAACTCAATACACGCTGACCGCGGTTTTATCGAGTACCACTGGCCTGAGCTTTTCAGTTTGCTGCACTATCGCGTACTGGATGTTACCGCCTGGAAGGTGGTCATGCAGGGCAAATACGGTATTGAATACACCAAAAAAGAAACCCACCGCGCTTTCGATGACATCCACGAATCCATCGAGGAGCTGCAATTCTACCTCAAAAACACCAATATGTAGCATCACAACTGCAAATTCTCTGACTATAATGTGCCCAATTTTCTTTATATATTGGCTCAATGACTTTAAAATACCTATATAAAAGGGGGCGTCATGGGGCACTACACTGTACTAAAAGAGTTATCTGAGCGAACTAAAAACGGGCACATAAGTGCAGGCGAAGCAGCCACTCTTGCAGTGCGACACGGCGCAATTCTTATCGGAACAGCGCAATCCCAAGAAGGGTATACGCCATCAATTTTACTGTCGTCACACTTTAGAAATGAAGATGGCAGCCCAAAATGGGATCTTATGTATCCTACGCCAAGGGGCGGTGCAGTGTCTGCAATTCGCGCAAGTCGCATAGCAGATACGGCAATTTGGTCGGCGTATGGTGGTGATGCTAACCATTCGCTCCAGCGATTGTGTATAGATAAAAGTTTTTTTCCTAACCCCGAACAATATGATTTTGGCACACATGGCTGGAAGTATAATCAAGTATCGGGCAGATATGCGTTGCAGGCACACGAAGACTTATTGCAACAAACAAGAGATATTGACGATGAAAGCGTGATCGGTGACGTCGATCTTGTTATACCGAGCAAAGCTAATATGCAAAACCTCCCAGAAGAGCCAGGACATGCGGTGGTATTCTCACCCCAAGAGGTAGTTGCTAGTCTTGCAGTGCGAATGGGAGACGTACGACAGCTTAGGGGTGTCGAATCGTATTACTACGAGCCGCTTTCGTCTTAGCGAGTAGACGTCAGTAATTGTGAGCAATTGTTCCGCTTTTAAGCATTAGCTGGTACTATACCCACTAGGTTTACGGGCTATATTTACTTTTTAGCTCAATAGTTGTATAATATAAATAATAATCCTGAAAAGGTGGTACTCCTATGCGTGCTGTAGTTTTTGATTTGGACGGAACCCTCCTCGATGGTCGCGAAGGCATCTTCTGGCAATACGAGCAGCTGACTAAACAGTTTGATGGTGCGAGCGCATCGCGAAACGAAATCGCAAGCGCTATGCATGGCAACGTCGAAGACGTGGTTCGTTCTCTAGTGAAGAATGAAAACATCCCTCTCGATGTTTTATTAAATCGTTACGACGAGCTTGTGGTGGAGTCTCTAGTCAATCTGCAGCCGTATTCCGGCGTTACGGAGCTATTGCCTATTTTGCGCCGCGTTGGTGTGCGAGTTGCCGCCGTTACTTCCGGTACGCACCATAGCATAAGCGCGCTGGAAGCTATGGGTATCAAGCAGTATTTTGAAATTATCATCACCGGCCAACACACTACCAATCCAAAACCACACCCAGAGGGCATTTTGCTTGCGCTCAAGCATATGGCTGTTCCGGTTAGTGAAGCGGCAGTGGTTGGTGACACGATCGCTGACATCGAAGCAGGTAAGCGCGCCAATGTTGCCAAAACGATTGCTGTAACGCATGGTTTCGGGACCGTTGAGGCTCTCCGTGGAGCGCAGCCCACGCATGTTATTGACGATATCCCTTCACTTTTAGACGTTTTGGATGCTAGAGTAGGGGCATGATGACCCACAAAGAAGTAGAAGAATATGTTTTGAGCATGCCGAACGCCGTGCTCGACTATCCTTTTGGCAAAGATGTTGCCGTATATAAAGTTAATGGCCACATGTTTGCCTTAATTGCCGAAGACACAACGCCTGTACGGCTGAGCTTGAAGTGCGATCCACAGCTGGCTAAACTACTCCGCGAGAAGTACGAAAGCGTCATGCCCGGCTACCACCTCAATAAAAAACACTGGAATACGGTGCTAGTGACCGGACAGCTCCCTTGGGAAGAGGTGCAGGGGCTCATCCGTCACTCTTACGAACTTGTAGCTCACTTGCCAAGCGAAATACCCGAAGTTTCCTAGAGCAGATAAGTTATTCCCCAAAACTACACTACCTGATATAGTGTAGTTTTGTAATTAAAACAAGGGGTAATAATGGCGCTCGAACAAGCAACGACAAGTCACGGACTGGATGTGTACGTGGATCATATTCCGACAGCAGAAACAACTCAAATGTATACGTATGTGGGCGTTGGTAGTGTATACGAAGCACCGCACGAAGCGGGCCTTGCCCATGCGCTTGAGCATGTGGTTCACTTGCAAACATCTGACTTCCCAGACAAGCCTAGCCTCATGTTGTACCGTGGCTTACACGGCATAACAGCTAAGGCCAAAACAGGACATACGCGTACGTTGTACACGGCGGGCGGGCCAGAAATTGAGCCACTCGTACACCAGATGAGTGAAATTGTGTGTCGGCCTATTTTTGACGCACCGGCAGTTTCTGCTGAAATGAAAGTTATCGCCGAAGAAGCTCGACGCCGATTTGGGATGACGGCGGGAATGCATGAAGTTGCTGCCGATAACGTTCTGTTTGGTGAGCCATATGGACGAGACCAGATAGGGCACCACGACAACATCTTGTACTCACCAGATGAACTTAGGCAGTTTTACGAACGCTGTTATACGCTTGGCAACATGGCTGTCGTTGCGGTTGGAAGTGCGACGACCGAAGAGGTAGTGACGCTGGCAGAACGCTATTTCACACCGTCTACTCGCCCGTACGAAGCGCTGCATCCACAACCTGTGCAGCGTAGGCTCACGACGGATATTCGTAGCGGACTTATCGCAGACGCAAAGACGACATATTTTATACAGGCAGCACCTTTGTCGGCAGATCTTCGAGCGGATATTATGGGAAATACTCCTGCTTATAGCGCCGCCGAAAATGCCCTATCAACGCATCTGTTAAACGTGTTGCGCGATGAAGAAAACGTTGCGTATAACGCCTGGTTCCTTCCGAGCACCTATAACCATCCCGATGCGTGGCGAGTAGGCGTTTACACCTCAGCTAAAGCTGAGGACATCCCCGTAGTAGAGGAAGGGGCTCGGCGAATGGTTGAACGCCAGCCGCATGACTATACAGAGAATGAAATTCTCGCAGCCATCGGCTTATACAAGGGAAAAATCCTGAAGGATATGGACAGTTTAACCGGCAGGATAGACGTTTACGACAGAGCTTTGACACGTCTTGGCGAGCTTCATGACGTTAAAGAGTTGGCGACACAAGTGCGCGATTTGAGCGAGGGAGAAGTTCGTGTTGCAATGAGCCGCATGCTGGATCACTTCCAGCAAAGCCCGAAGGTGACGCATCTTACTGGTACGGCCGAGGCGATTGGTGAGGTTGAACACGTCGTTAAGCGCAGTGATATTGCTTAACAGTTAGAGCCTGCGATTTTTATGGAGCAACAGGGACTGAATCTGGCGTCGTAGTGGCGCTGGTAGGTAATTGCTGTGAGAGCAGTTGAGTTTGTTCGAAGTCTTCTTTGATAATTTTTTTTGCGTCTGTGTTCGAGGTCGTGTCGTAT
>Ga0075362_10000355_pt1 | contig 13170 bp, 10 predicted proteins | sample EndMetdeltDD1762_FD_71397 | JGI IMG/M metagenome (GOLD analysis project Ga0075362, IMG submission 71397) | Populus endosphere microbial communities from Tennessee, USA - Endosphere MetaG P. deltoides DD176-2 | ecosystem: Host-associated > Plants > Roots > Endosphere | place: USA: Tennessee...
GCTTTCCACCGGCGAGCTCCGGGGCCTCGTGAGCTACGAACCCAGCGAGCTCGTGGTCACCGTGCGCACCGGCACGCCGCTGGCCGAGCTCGAAGCGGCATTGGCGGCGCAGGGCCAGTGCCTGCCTTTCGAGCCGCCGCGTTTCGAGGAAGGGGGCACGGTCGGTGGCATGGTCGCCGCGGGCCTCAGCGGCCCCGCGCGGGCCAGCGTCGGCGCCGTGCGCGACTACGTGCTGGGCGCCCAGCTTCTCAACGGCCGCGGCGAGCTGCTCAGCTTCGGCGGCCAGGTCATGAAGAACGTCGCCGGCTACGACGTCTCGCGCGTGCTGGCCGGCTCGCTGGGCGTGCTGGGGCTGATCACGGAAGTGAGCCTCAAGGTGCTGCCGCTGGCGTTGGCCGAGGCCACGCTGGTCTTCGACTGCCACCAAGCAGATGCGCTGCGCCTGCTCAACGGCTGGGGCGGCCAGCCGCTGCCGCTCAACGCCAGCCGCTGGACGCACGAGCAGGGCCGGGGTCGCCTCTGGCTGCGCCTGCGCGGCGCGACTGCCGCGGTGGCGGCCGCCTGCACCCGCCTCGGCGGCGAGCGGCAGGACGAGGCGCAGGCCTGCAGCGACTGGGAGGCCACGCGCGATCTCCGGCTGCCCTGGTTCGCCGTGCGCCAGGGAAGAGAACTGTGGCGCCTGTCGGTGCCGCAGACCGCGCCGGTGCTGGCGCTGGAAGAGCCGCCGCTGATCGAGTGGCACGGCGCGCAGCGCTGGTACCTGGTGAAGCCCGGTGACGGCGAGCGGCTCAGGGAAGCGGCTCGCGCCGCAGGCGGCCATGCGACGCTGTTCATGACCGCTGACGATGCCAGCACCGCCACGCGCCGCTTCGATGCCCTGAGCGCGCCGCTCAAGCGCATCCACGAGGCGCTGATGCGCGAGTTCGATCCCCACGCCGTGTTCGACCGCGCACGGCTCTTCCCTGCGACTTGAGATGCAAACTGAACTCGCCCCCGAATTCAAGGGCACGGCCGACGGGCAGGAGGCCGAGGCCATCCTGCGCAAGTGCGTGCACTGCGGCTTCTGTACCGCCACCTGCCCGACCTACCAGCTGCTGGGCGACGAGCTCGACGGCCCGCGTGGGCGCATCTACCTGATCAAACAGGTGCTCGAAGGCAAGGCGCCGACACGCAGCACGCAGCTGCACCTGGACCGTTGCCTCACCTGCCGCAACTGCGAGAGCACCTGTCCGAGCGGCGTGCAGTACGGTCACCTGGTCGACATCGGCCGCAAGATCGTCGACGAGAAGGTGCCGCGGCCTGCGCTGGAAGGTGCGCTGCGCTGGACGCTGAAGGAGGCGTTGCCCTCGCCGCTTTTCGGTCCCGCGATGAAGCTCGGGCAGTCGGTGCGCGGCCTGTTGCCGGCCAAGCTCAAGGCCAAGGTGCCGGCGCCGCAGCCCGCGGGCGTTTGGCCGGCACGCAGCCATGCGCGCAAGATGCTGATGCTGGCCGGCTGCGTGCAGCCCTCGATGGCGCCCAACATCAACAGCGCGACTGCGCGCGTGCTCGATGCCGCGGGCATTGAGACGGTCATCGCGCCGGCCACGGGCTGTTGCGGCGCGGTGAAGTTCCACCTCAACGACCAGGAAGGCGGCAAGGCGCAGATGCGCGCCAACATCGATGCGTGGTGGCCCTACGTCGAGGACGGTGCGGTCGAGGCGATCGTGATGAACGCCTCCGGCTGCGGCGTCACCGTGCGCGAGTACGGCCATGTGCTGCGCGAGGAGCCGGCCTATGCGGAGAAGGCGGCGCGCATCAGCGCGCTGACACGCGACCTGAGCGAGCTGCTGCCCGAGCTCGTGCCGCTGCTGAAGGAGCGCGTGAAGGCCGCGCCGGGCGTCTTTGCCTACCACCCGCCGTGCACGCTGCAGCATGGCCAGAAGCTGCGCGGCGGCGTCGAGACGAATCTGCGCGCACTCGGCTTCGACATCCAGGTCGCAAAGAACGAGTCGCACCTATGCTGCGGCTCTGCCGGCACCTATTCCGTCCTGCAGCCCGAGTTGGCCTGCGCGCTGCGCGACCGCAAGCTGGGGCACCTGGACCAGTTACGGCCCACCGCCATCGTCTCCGCAAACATCGGCTGCATCACGCACCTGCAAAGCGGCAGCGCTCTGCCGGTGCGGCATTGGGTCGAAGTGCTGGACGAGGCGCTGGCAGGTTGACAGGGCTCGTATCGGGCGTGCCGGTCGCGAGCTGCAATACGCGCGCTGCCCCGGTGCGAGCTTGCGGATCCAGCGAGGGGACGCAAGAGGGGCGGTGCATACCCTGATCCGGGCGACAGCCTGATCGCACATGCAAAGGGGCCCTGGTCCGACCCCGGGGTCTCGCGGCAGCGCAGCACGATGCCTCTGTTGTTCACTTCGGGAGCAAGATCATGCGCGACCACTCTCTCCATCGGCTGTTCTTCGGCGCGGCCCTCGCGTGCGCCTGCGCGGCGGTGCCACTGGCCTCGCAAGCGCAGACCGTGGACCCCGGCACCGGCACGCTGCCCGCCATGAAGGTGCAGGGCAACGCGCGCTTCGCCTGCGGTGGCATCGGATCGGACGAGTCCAACGCCATGCGAGCCGCGATGAAAGACCATCCGCTCGCGCTGCTGTTCGCGCGCGCCGGCGGCGAGTACCTGGCCAACGTGGACGTCACCATCAAGTCCGCCGGCGGCGACACTGCGCTCGCGATGCGCGCCTCGGGCCCCGTGTGCCTGATCGACCTGCCGGCCGGCCGCTATACCGTCGAGGCCCGCAGCGAGGGCATGACCAAGACGCACACGGTCATGGTCGGCCGCGGCTCGCAGACGGCCGACTTCCGCTTCTAGCCAAGAGTTCAAGAGTTCGCGATCGACGCCGACAGCGGCGGCATTCGCCAAGCAGGCGTGGGCATTGGGGCCGGCGCCTGCGCGCGCCACGACCGTCTGCAGCACGCAGTCGTGACGCAGCTGGAACCGGCAACGCTCAGGCGTTACTGAAGGTACCGAGTCGTCGATCAGGGCGCAGCCATGCGGCCCCTTCCGTCTCCTATCCTGCAGAAACCTTGGCCCTGCGGGGCTTCTCCCACCCACACCGACGGCGAGCCGCCGCACTTGGATGAGCCCGATCATTGCAATGAGGTCGCCCCAGGGGTCAAGCCATGATCAAGTCGATCGCCGCCTTTTTCACGGCTACGCGCTCGCGTTCTCGCCCGACAGGCACGCGCTGATGGAGTTCGATCGCGACAAGTTCATTCAAGCCGCACGAAGCGAACATCACCCTGCGGCCGATGATCGACGCTCCCGGCGCCTTCCTGAATGACGTTTGAATCGACAACGTGGTCGATTCAGACGGCGCCGCTGAGCGGAAAAGACTCGCTACGCTCAGGCCGCCAGCGCGCTCTCGATGTCCCGCTCCATCGAGGCCGGCGTGTCCAGCGGCGCATAGCGCTTGAGCACCCGCCCGTCCTTGCCGACCAGGAACTTGGTGAAGTTCCACTTGATGGCCGTGCTGCCCAAGAGGCCCGGCGCCTCCTTCGTCAGCCACTTGTAGAGCGGCGTCGCGCCGGAGCCGTTGACCTCGATCTTCTCCATCATCGGGAAGCTCACGCCGTAGTTCTGGAGGCAGAAGGCGCCGATCTCCTCGTTCGTGCCCGGGTCCTGGTTGCCGAACTGGTTGGACGGGAAGCCGAGCACCGCGAGGCCCTTGTCGGCGTACTTCTTGTAGAGCGCCTCCAGGCCCTCGAACTGCGGCGTGAAGCCGCACTTGCTGGCGGTGTTGACGATCAGGAGCACCTTGCCCTTGTACCTGGACAGCGGCACCTCGGTGCCGTCGATCTGCCGGGCTTCGAAGTCGTAGACGCTGGTCATGATGGTGTGTCCTCCAGGATGCGGGAATGTCGATCATCCTCGCCGCCGTTCTTTCGCGCAAACGAGGACCACAAGGCCGCCAGCACGATCAGCGCGCCGCCGGCCCAGATGCGGGCATCCAGCGTAGCCGCACCCAGCGCCACCGAGGAGACGCTGGCGAACAGCACTTCCGACAGCATGATCACCGCGGTGGCGCTGGCCGCCAGCCGCGCGGCGCCGTACTGCAGGCAGACATTGGCGAAGATGAAGCCCGCGCCCAGCAGCGCCGCCCAGCCGGCCCACCCTGCCGCCGCCGACAGCTGCAGCGGCGGCGGCGCGATGGCGCCGAGCGCGGTGCCGGCCGCCGCGGTCAGGCCGGCCACCAGCGCACAGCCGGCGAACATGGCGAGCGCGCGCGATTCTCCCGGCGCCGGGCGCAGCCGGCGCAGCAGGATGTTGGCCAGCGCGAAGCTGAAGCCGGCCGCCACGCCCAGCCAGTCGGGCAGGCTCGCCGGCACCGGCCAGTCGGTCTGCGGCGTCTTGAGCACGACCGCCACGCCGGCCAGCGCGAGCGCCATGCGCACCAGCGCCGAAGGGCTGGGCCGCTCGCCGAGGAAGACCCAGGCCAGTAGCACGCTCCACAAGGGCATCAGGTAGAACAGTAGCACCACCCGCACCACGTCGCCCTGCGTCACGGCCCAGTTGAAGCCCACGTTGGTGAAGCCGGCCGCCAGCCCCAGCAGCGCCAGCCCCGGCCAGGTCGCGAAGGCCCGCCAGGCATGGCGGCGCAGCCATCCCATGGCGAAAACGATCAGCGCATAGATGAGCGCGGTGGCCCAGACCGGATGAAGCCCGTGGGCCTCGATCTGGCGGAAGGGAAACCAGGAGACGCCCCAGACGAAGGCGTTGAAGACGAGCGCTAATGCGGCCAAGGCAGCAGTGGGCTCAGTGGTGCTTGTCGCTGCGGGCGATCGTGAGCAGGTGCTCGACTTCTTCCGGATAGCGCTGCAGGTTGTTGCGATGCCAGCGCTTGATGAGCCACATGAAGCCCGCCACCACCAGCCCGAAGGCGGTGATGGCCGAGTAGGCCGACAGCCCCAGGCCGGTGCAGGCGCTGTAGAAGGCGCCCAAGATCAGGATGCAGGCCTGCTCGTTGAAGTTCTGCACCGCGATCGAGCGGCCGGCGCCCATCAGGTTGTGGCCGCGATGCTGCAGCAGCGCATTCATCGGCACGACGAGGAAGCCGCCCAGGCCGCCCAGCAGGATGAGGAAGGGCACCGCGATCCAGATGTTGCCGATGAAGTTCATCGCGATCAGCAGGACGCCCATGCTGATGCCCAGCGGGATCACGCGCGTGGCCATGTCCAGGCGCATGCGCATCGACGCCACCACCGCGCCCACCGCGGTGCCGATCGCCACCACGCCGGTCAGCGAGGAAGCCTGCGCCGTGCTGTAGCCCAGCGCCAGGGAGGCCCAGGCCAGCACGATGTACTTGAGGTTGCCGCCCGCGCCCCAGAACAGCGTGGTGGTCGCCAGCGAGATCTGGCCCAGCTTGTCGCGCCACAGGCGCGAGTTGCAGTGCCAGAAGTCGGGCAAGAGCGCCAGCAGGTTGCGCAGCATGCCCTGCTGCGCATTGGAGCGCAGCGGCCGCATCTCGACGCCGGTGTCGGGGATGCGCGTGTTGAACCAGGCCGCGATGATGTAGACGAGGATCAGCGCCGCGATCGCCGCCTCGGGCGCGGTGTCGATGCCGGTGTCCATGACCGGGAAGTCCAGCGCCAGCAGCCGGGTCGACAGCGCATGCCCCACCAGCTGTCCACCGAGCACGATGCCCAGGATGATGGAGGCGATGGTCAGGCCCTCGATCCAGCCGTTGGCCTTGACCAGCTGCGAGGCCGGCAACAGCTCGGTCAGGATGCCGTACTTGGCCGGCGAGTAGGCCGCCGCGCCCAGGCCGACCACCGCGTAGGCCAGGAGCGGATGGCCGCCGAACAGCATCATCACGCAGCCGACCACCTTGATCGCATTGCTGATGAACATCACGCGGCCCTTGGGCAGCGCATCGGCGAAGGCGCCCACCAGCGGGGCCAGCGCCACGTAGAAGATGGTGAAGATCGGCACCAGGGCCGCGCGCTGCCACTCCGGCGCGCCGCCGCTTCGCATCAATTCCACCGCCGCAACGAAAAGCGCGTTGTCGGCCAGCGACGAGAAGAACTGGGCCGACATGATCGTGTAGAAACCGCGCTTCATCGATGGGCTGGCTGGCCAGGAGGTGGACTGCTGGCAATAGTTGAAATTGGCCGCGGTACTGGCGGAAATGCGCGGTTATAGCATGGGGGTGCAATGTCAAAATGACGCCACGGCCCCGCGTCGTCCGGGTGTTTGTACTCATGTCCTGAACGGGTTTCGCCTTGCCTCGTCCGATCCTCGCCACCATCCATACCGCCGCCCTGGCCCACAACCTCGAGCGCGCGCGCCGCGCCGCCGTCGACGCCCGCGTCTGGGCAGTGGTCAAGGCCAACGCCTACGGGCACGGCATCGAGCGCGTCTTCGAGTCCTTCCGCGCCGCCGACGGCTTCGCGCTGCTCGACCTGGCCGAGGCGGAGCGCGTGCGCGCCCTGGGCTGGCGCGGCCCGGTGCTGCTGCTGGAAGGCGTGTTCGAGCCGCGCGACCTGGAGCTGTGCTCGCGCCTCGACCTTTGGCACACCGTGCACTGCGACGCACAGATCGACATGCTGGCCGCCCACAAGACCCAGGTGCCGCAGCGCGTGTTCCTCAAGATGAACTCCGGCATGAACCGGCTGGGCTTCGCGCCCGAGCGCTTCCGCGCCGCCTGGACCCGGCTCAACGCGCTGCCGCAGGTCGACGAGATCTCGCTGATGACCCATTTCAGCGATGCCGACGGCGAGCGCGGCGTGGCCCACCAGCTCGAGGTCTTCGAGCGCGTCACGCGCGACCTGCCGGGCGAGCGCTCCATCGCCAATAGCGCCGCCACCCTGCGCCATGCCGCCGCGACGCGCGCCGACTGGGTGCGCCCCGGCATCCTGCTGTACGGCAGCGCGCCCGACTTTCCCGAGCACGATGCGGCGCACTGGCAGCTGCAGCCGGCCATGACGCTGTCCACGCGGCTGCTCTCGGTGCAGACCCTGGCCGCGGGCGACACCATCGGCTACGGCTCGCGCTTCACCGCCGAGGGCCCGCTCACCATCGGCGTGGCTGCGGTCGGCTATGGGGACGGCTATCCGCGCCATTGCGACACCGGCACGCCGGTGCTGGTGAACGGCGTGCGCACGCGCATGGTCGGCCGGGTCAGCATGGACATGCTCACGGTGGACCTCACGCCGGTGCCCGATGCCGCCTTCGGCAGCGAGGTCACGCTCTGGGGCCGCGCATCGAACGGCGCCGTGCTGCCCATCGACGAGGTCGCGCGGGCCGCCGGCACCATCGGCTACGAGCTGATGTGCGCGGTGGCGCCGCGCGTGCCCGTCGCGGTGGACTGAGGAAGGCGCAGGCCGCCTTGAAGATCCTGTCCAACTGGCGCTCGGTGCGCCTTTGGGAAACGCAGGTCGAGCGCGACCTGCACCGCGACCACGATCTGCGCACCCACGGCCTGCTGATCGGGACCACGACGCTGCTGCTCATGTGGCTGGCGTCCTGGCTGCAGATGCACATCGGCGTCGAATCGCTGGCGCTGCGCTATTTCGTGACGCTCGGCCTCGGCTACCTCGCCTACCTCTGGATCCTGCGCTGGTGGGCCACGATGCTGATCCGCAAGAACACCCAGTTCGACCCCGATTTGCCGGACGCCCAGATCGCCGACTGGCCCTCGGTGCGGGGCGGCGCAAGCCATCCCGGCGCAGGGCAGGGTGGCGGCGACCTGGCTGGCGGCGCCCTCGACGCCGCGGCCGGGGCCGACGAGGGTGCGCTCATCGCGGTGCCGGTGGTCGCGATCTTCCTGATCTGCGCGGCCATCGTCTTCGGCGCCGGCGCGCTGGTGCTGCTGTACTTCGGCTCGGAGGCCTTGCTCGCGGTGGCGATCGAGCTCGCCTTCAGCTACGTGACGGCCACCGCCGCGGTGCGCGTGGCGCGCGAGGGCTGGCTCACGGCCGCGGTGCGCCTCACCTGGAAGCCGCTGCTGGGCACCCTGTTGTGCGCGGTGCTGCTGGGCGCGGCGCTGGACCGTTTCATGCCGCAGGTGAATTCGCTGCCGCAGGCGGTGCGGGTGCTGCTGGGCTAGTGCCTTCCGCCCACGGCGAGGAACCGGAGCGCTCGCATCGTTACTCGCCCTGCGACTCCTCTGCATCTCGGTCCAAAGGCACGTGTATGCACACCGTCATCTGCATCGGCGAGCGCTGCTCGCAAGCCGGCAGCCCGAAGCTTGAACCTGCAGCAGCGTGCCCCGCAGGTTCAGGCCGCGACCGCCTGTTTGGCAGGGTACGCACCCAAATTGCGGAACCCGGCTTGCAGTGCTGGGTCGCTCCGGACGTGAGGGGATGACAGGCACGCTGCCGCGAGTTCGCTCGCTGCGCCTGCCTGGCCGTTTCGCCGCAGGCTCTGCGCCAAGGCGACGATGCCCGCCAAGGATCTTGCTGATTGATCCGTGACGAAGCTCACGATTGCCCGGCCCGAGTGAGCGTCGGGCGTGGAAAAAACCGTGGATCCGGGAGCCTCAGGCGGTTTCAAGGGCGAGTTCGTGTTCGGATCCACCTGCCACAAGTCTTGCCAACCAAACGGAGTGTTCATCGCCGACCATTCGCCGGCAAACAGGGTAGGTGCGCGGAGTAGATACCCTCGTCAGAGTCAAACCGTTCGGGCCGGGAATGGTCGTCGTGCCGGGCACACTGGGGAGCGCACAAGGCCGCAGCTCATTCGCATTGAATGGCGCGCCGAACTGCTGTTGAGACTGTCGTGAAATGTTCCTTGATTGAGCGGTCCTGCGCAGATCGACCCGCTCAAGGCCTGCTGAACCTGCTCAATGGGTAACTTCGGGCGCTGCGCCGGTTCCCGGCCGGGTCTTCGGCGCGACTGATGGCGCCCGAGGGCGCCACCCCACTCAGTACAGCCCGAGCTGGCGCGCCTGCAGCCGCGCCAGGCCCAGCAGGGCATCGGTGAAGGGCGTGGCCACGCCGGCGCGCTGCCCCAGCTCGCGCACCACCGAGACCAGTGCATCGAGCTCGACCGGGCGGCCGGCCTCGACGTCCTGCAGCATCGAGGTCTTGAAGGCGCCCAGCTTGCGCGTGACCGCATGCCGGTCGTCGGGGCTCTCGGCGATCGGCACGCCGATGCGCTCGCCGACCTCGCGCGCCTCCAGCATGATGGTCGAGATGAAGCCGCGCACCAGCGCGTCATTGAGGATGAGGTCGGTGGTGGCGCCGGTCAACGCGCTGATCGGGTTGACCGTCATGTTGCCCCACAGCTTGTACCAGACGTCCTTCTGGATCCGCGGCGAGAGGCGGGCCTCGAAGCCCGCTTGCTTGAGCAGGGCCTCGAGCCGCTGCGCGCGCGGCGTGGCCTCGCCCGAAGGCTCTCCGACGATCAGGCCGTTGCCGAAGTGGTGCCGCACCACGCCGGGCCCATCCAGCGAGCAGCTCGCATGCACCACGCAGCCGATCACATGCGGCGCGGGAATCGCCGCGTCGATCTTGCCGCCCGGGTCCACCGCCTCCAGCTGCGTGCCGGCCAGCGGGCCGCCGAAGCCGCCTTGCAGGAACCACCAGGGCACGCCGTTCATGGCGGTCAGGACGATCGTGTCGGGCCCCAGCAGCGGTGCGATCTGCGCGGCCACGGCCGGCAGGGCCGGTGCTTTCACCGCGATCACCACCAGGTCCTGAACGCCCAGGTCGGCCGGGTCGGCCACCGCATTCACCGTGACGCGCGTGCGCTGCTCGCCGCGCATCACGCTCAATCCATCGCGCTGCAGCGCCTGCAGCGTCGCGCCGCGCGCCACCACGTTGAGACGGCTGCCCGCTTGCGCGAGGCCGGCCCCGATCCAGCCGCCGATCGCGCCGGCGCCGTAGATGCAGACTTTCATCGTTCTTCAGTGCTTGTAGCTGTCGTCGATGCGGTCGACCTGCCGCACCAGCGCATCGAACACGTCCTGCCCGCCGCCGTGCTTGGGGTTGAACTGCAGCGCATCGCGCGTGCATTTGCGGGCGATCTCCTCGGACACGGGGATGGGCGTGCCCATCGACAGCGTGGCCATCTGGATCTCGCAGGCGCGCTGCAGCGTCCAGAGGATGGCGAAGGTCTGCGGCAGGGTCTGACCCCAGGCCAGCAGGCCGTGGTTGCGCAGGATCACGGCCGGCTTGTCGCCGATGCTCTTGAGCAGGCGCGGCCCTTCGTCGGCATGGATGGTGATGCCCTCGAAGTCGTGGTACGCCACCATGTCGTGCAGCTGCGCGGTATAGAAGTTGGTCTGCTGCAGCCCGCCCTGCAGGCAGGCCACGGCCACGCCGGCGGTGGTGTGCGTGTGCATCACGCAATGCGCGTGCGGCAGGCCGTCGTGGATCGCGGCATGCACGGTGAAGCCGGCCGGATTGACCGGGTGGCGCGAGCCGTCCAGCACCTTGCCCTGCAGGTCGATCTTCACCAGGTTGCCGGCCGTGACCTCGCTGTAGTGCAGGCCGAAGGGGTTGATCAGGAACTGCTTCTGCCCGCCCGTCACGCTGTCGGGCAGTCGCACCGTGATGTGGTTGTAGATCATCTCGGTCCAGCCCAGCATCGCGAACACGCGGTAGCAGGCGGCCAGTTGCAGGCGCGCCTCCTGTTCGTCGGGATGGATGGCGGGGCGGGCCGCGGCGGCGGCCGGCGTGGCGAGCGGGGTGTTCATCGGCAGTTCCTTTTCATGTCTAGCCCTCTGCCGTGAAGCCGATCTGCTTCACGATGGGGGCCCACTTGGCGGTGTCTTTTCGGATCAGCTCGGTCAGCTCCGCGGGCGAGGAAGACATCGCCTCCAGTCCGAAGGTGCCCAGCCCGTCGATCACATCCTTCTGCGCCAGCGCGGTCTTCATCGCGGCATTGGCGCGTGCCACCACCTCGGGCGAGGCCTTGGCCGGCAGCAGGAAGGCGAACCATTCGCTGTGCGTGACGTTCTTGATGCCCTGCTCCTCGAAGGTGGGCACGTCGGGCGCGAAGCGGCTGCGCTTGGCGCCGGAGACGCCGAGGATGCGCACCTTGCCCGAGGCCAGGTGCTGCGTGATGTCGCCGATCGGTCCCGACACCGCCGCCACGTTGCCGCCCAGCAGGTCGAGCATGGCCGGCTGCGTGCCACGATAGGCGGCGTGCTTGAGATCGACGCCGGCGTTCTTGCCCAGCAGCGCGCCGATGAAGTGCGGCGTCGAGCCGGCCGCGGGCGAGCCGTAGTTGGCACCTTCGGGATGGGTCTTGGCCCACGCCAGGTACTCGGGCACCGACTTCACCGAGGCCGGCACGGCCGGGCCCACCGCGAAGCCGAAGTCGAACTGGCAGGCCACCGTCACGGGCGTGAGGTCGACCAGCGGGTCGTAGGGCAGCTTCTTGTAGATGTGCGGATAGATGGTGAGGATCGAGGTCGGCGTCTGCAGGATCGTCGCGCCGTCGGCCGGCTGGCCCTTGACGTAGGTGACGGCGATCTGGCCGCCCGCGCCGGTGCGGTTCTCCACCACCACGGCCTTGCCGTAGTCGGGCTGGAGGCGGCTCGCGACGCGGCGGCACAGCGTGTCGGAGGTGCCGCCGGCGGCGAAGCCGGTGATCAGGCGGGCGGTTTCCAAAGGCTGCGCCTGCGCGAAGGCCTGCTGGCCCAGGCTGGCGAGCAGGGCCGAGGCGCCGGTGGTCTGCAGCAGGAGGCGGCGGGTGATGGTCATGATGGGGATGTCTCCGTGTGGGCGTTTCAGGATTCGTCGCGCAGCCAGGTGACTGCGCCCGAATGGGTCACGGCGCCCTGGTGGCTGGGGCGCACGGTGAGCGCGTATTTTTCCAGCAAGCCCGTGTGGCGCGCCCCCGCGTTTACCTGACGTTGCCCGAGCCGTGCGGCGATCTCCTCGGCGGTCAGCTCGACCTCGATGCTGCGCACCTCGGCGCGCGCATCGATGGCGACGATGTCGCCGTCGCGCAGCGCCGCGATCGGTCCGCCGTCGGCCGCCTCGGGCCCCGCGTAGCCGATGCACAGGCCGCGCGTGGCGCCCGAGAAGCGGCCGTCTGTCAGCAGCGCCACCTTGTCGCCCATGCCCTGGCCGTAGAGCAGGGCGGTGATGCCCAGCATCTCGCGCATGCCGGGGCTGCCCTTGGGGCCTTCGTTGCGGATCACGATCACGTCGCCGGCCTGGTAGCGGCGGTTCTGCACCGCGGCCTGCGCTTGCTCCTCGGACTCGAAGACGCGCGCCGGTCCGCGATGGACCAGCGTCTTCAGGCCCGCAGTTTTGAGAAGGGCTCCGTCAGGGCACAGGTTGCCCTTGAGCACCGCGAGACCGCCGTCGCGCGTGATGGGGTTTCCGGCCTTGCGCACCACGCGACCATCGGGATCGGGCGCGTCGGCGACTTCCTCGGCCAGCGCGCGGCCGGTGAAGGTGAGCGCGTCTCCATGCAGATAGCCCTGCGCGAGCAGCGTGCGCAGGATCACGCCGGCGCCGCCGATGTAGTACACGTCGCGCGCCAGGTACTGCCCGCCCGGCCGCAGGTCGGCGATGAGCGGCGTGCGCGCGAAGACCTCGGCCACGTCGTCGAGGTGGAACTTGATGCCCGCCTCGTGCGCGATCGCCGGCAGGTGCAGCGCCGCATTGGTCGAGCCGCCGGTGGCCGAGACCAGGGCGCAGGCGTTCTCCAGCGCCTGGCGCGTCACGATGTCGCGCGGCAGCGGGCCTTCACCCATGACGGCCTTCATCAGCTGCCTGGCGGCGCGGCGCATCAGCGGCGCGCGCTCGCTGAACACGGCCGGCACCATGCTGGAGCCGATCGGCGCCAGGCCCAGCGCCTCCGACACCATGCCCATGGTGTTGGCGGTGAACTGGCCCGCGCAGGCGCCGGCCGTGGGCAGGCAGGCGCGGCTCATCGCGTCGAGCTCCTCGTGCGTGGCGTCGCCGGCCAGCACCTTGCCGATGGTCTCGTAGGTGTCGACGACATTGAGGTCGCGCCCGTCGGGCCCCGGCATCTGGCCCGGCAGGGCCGAGCCGCCGTGCACGAACACGCTGGGCACGTTGCAGCGCACCATGCCCATCATCAGGCCCGGCAGGTTCTTGTCGCAGGCGCCGATGGCGAAGATGCCGTCCCACTGGTGGCCGCGGGTGGAGGCTTCCACGCTGTCGGCGATCAGCTCGCGCGAGATCAGCGAGAAGCGCATGCCCGAA
>Ga0075362_10000356_pt1 | contig 13118 bp, 13 predicted proteins | sample EndMetdeltDD1762_FD_71397 | JGI IMG/M metagenome (GOLD analysis project Ga0075362, IMG submission 71397) | Populus endosphere microbial communities from Tennessee, USA - Endosphere MetaG P. deltoides DD176-2 | ecosystem: Host-associated > Plants > Roots > Endosphere | place: USA: Tennessee...
TCCTTAATGTTTGGAAGGTCTTTACGGAAATACGCAAAAACACCAACGAGCAAGATAAAACATACCACGATACCGACACCAGTGATCTTGAGCGCCATGATAGCACCGTCACGGCTGAACCAGTATTGCGCCATGCGCTTAGGATGCAAACGGTACAATAGTCGCTTGAACTTATTTTGCGGCAATGTATTAAGATAAGCCGCACGGCGTCGTGATTTCGCGTCGCGGCTAGCTTTAATGCGATCGCTCAAACTGTGGTTGAGTTTGATCGTGTTACCGCTACGCGTAGTGAACGTACTTTTGCCGGGTCGGCGCCGCCCGGTATTTCTATTGGGAGAATTCATCCGTTTTGTATGCTCCTAGCTTCGAATTTTACTTACGTCTATTATAGCTAATATATCGCTCGGAACAAAGCCGTAAACCGTAAAAGCTGTGCTAAATCTTCAGATACGGTACACTGGTGATATGACAATCCCCGACCCGATACGACATCAGTATTTGTATATGGCGTAGAACAACTCTTACCGACCCATATTTTATTATTGATGAAAAGGATTTTTAAACTATGACATTATCAGAAGAACTACAGTGGCGCGGCTTTGTTAATCAAACGACATTCGCCAATATCCAAGAACTTGATGCCAAAAAATGGACGTTCTACCATGGATTTGATGCATCAGCCGACTCACAGACCGTTGGTAATCTGGCGGCCATGATGTTCGATAAGGTATTTTTACGTCACGGACATACGGCAATTGTGCTTGCGGGCGGTGCAACGAGCCTCCTCGGTGATCCAGGCGGAAAGGACAGTGAACGCCCTCTGCAAGATGCTGAAACTATCGCGCATAACGTGGCGTGTGCCGAAGTGCAGCTTAAGAAAATCTACCAAGACCACGAATTTACCCTTGTCAACAACCTCGATTGGTACAAAGAAATGAACCTCCTGACGTTTATGCGCGACATCGGCAAGCATTTTAGTATGACTCCCCTCGTGCAGCGCGACTACATCGCTAAACGCATGGGTGAAGGCGGGGCCGGTATTAGCTACACTGAGTTCAGTTACACGTTGCTGCAAGGATACGACTTTTTGCATTTACATAAAGAATACGGAGTCAACCTCCAGCTTGCCGGTGCGGACCAATGGGGAAACAGTATTTCTGGCGTCGATCTTATCCGCCGTGTAACCGGCGACGAGACGCATATCATGACATTGCCGCTCGTTATTAATAAGGCTACAGGCAAAAAGTTCGGCAAATCTGAAGAAGGTGCCGTATGGCTTGATGCGGCAAAGACTACGCCAACGCAGTTTTACCAATTTTGGATTAACTCTGACGATCAGGGCGTGGAAGGGTACCTCAAGATTTTTACCGAGCTTGATAAGCCAGAGGTAGACGCGATTATGGCAAAACATATCGAAAATCCACGAGAACGCTTTGCTCAGACTCGTTTGGCGCAAGAAGTCACCAAGATTGTGCACGGTCAGCAGGAGACGGAGATAGCGGAAGTTGTCACTGCTTACCTGACTGCGAAAACAACACTCCAGGATGCGAGCGAAGACGCGCTTGCTGCACTTCGTAAAGAGATTGGCCATGCCTTAGCTTCGCCGGGTGACGCTATCGTTGACCTGCTTGAGGCAACAGGTCTTGCGAACTCAAAGTCCGAGGCTCGCCGATTACTTGCAGGCAATGCTATTGTTGTTAATGGTCAGAAAACAACCAAGGAAACACTTGAGGAAGCAGATTTTCAGAATGGCCGTTTGCTTATCCGCAAAGGCAAGGCCTTTAAGGATTCTGCGCTCATCGAACAAAAGTAATGGTATACTAGTGCTGATATGACTACCAATCAAAAGACTCAACCTACAAAAACTAAACGAAAATCGGATCAGTACAACGACCCCAAGCACAACTATCTCCGTTACTGGGACGGTCGTGACTACGAACATGCTGCCGAAGAGATGGCTCTTCGCCGTCTTCTTTTAGGCAAGCACTTCCGCTCAGCGGCTGACATCGGCGGCGGCTATGGCCGTTTGTGCGTGTTTTTGGAAAACTTTGCTGATAAGGTTACACTGGCAGAACCAAGCCAGCAGCAGCTCGATATCGCAAAGGATTTCTTAAAAGAGCACCCTGAAGTTGACCGCAAGCTTATGCAGGCCGACGATCTCACCTTTAAGGATGGCGAACTCGACCTCATTACTATGATCCGTGTCATGCACCACTTGCCAGACCCAATGAACGAATTTAAGGAAATTTCCCGCGTTTTGGCTGACGATGGATTTGCAATCATTGAAGTTGCAAACTATGCGCACGGCCGTAATCGTCTGAAGTTCGCTCTTAAAGGCAAGAAACTGCCCGAACAGCCTGTTGATATTCGTTCTGACGCCCGCAAAAAAGATAAGGATGAGATTCCTTTCGTTAACCATAATCCGCACACTGTTATCAAGCAGCTTGCTCATGCTGGTCTTAAAGTAGACCGCATATTGTCTGTCTCTAACTTGCGCAGCCCTGGTCTTAAGAAGGTGATGCCCAAGAGAGCTATGCTTGCTATCGAAGGCATTCTGCAGCCGACACTCGCCAATAGTTTCTTTGGTCCGAGCGTCTTTTTCATGGTTCGCAAAGCAAAATAATAAGCCGTTTCCGGTACTAGGGCGGTTTGAGACTGCTTATACTATCATTGCAGAGCACCGTGACTATACTGATACTCAGACGACCGATTGTAATGAGCCGGCTCAGAGTAGGCAACGTATACTAAAACCATGCAGGGCGATATAACACAAATCAAAGGAATAGGGAGCGAGCTGGCAAAGAAGTTCGCACTTGTTGGCGTGGAAACAATCGGTGATCTAATCGAAAATATCCCGCGCCGCTACGAGGATTACTCTAACATCACCTCTTTTGACGATCTTGCCCCGGGTATGGTGACTATCCGCGCCGTGATCGAGCAGGCAAAAGGCCGATACGTTCGACGCGGCATGCACATCACCGAGGCGGTGGCGCGTGCCGGCGATGATAGCATCCGGTTAGTTTGGTTCAACCAGCCATATCGCGCGGCGGCCATAAAATCGGGTGAAGAGTACTTTATTTCCGGCAATTATGAACTGCGTAATAATCGATTTGCTATCAGTAGTCCCAGTACTGAGCTCGTGAGCTCGTTTCCGGTCAACACAGCGCGAATCATTCCTATTTATCGTGAGACCAAAGGCCTTACGAGTACACAAATCCGCAAAGCTATCCGAGAAGTCATGCCGCTTATTGATTCCTTGCCAGAGACCTTGCCAGACTGGCTCATAAAAGACAGAGGACTCATCAGTCGCGCACAAGCACTGCACGCTTTGCATTTTCCCGAAAACCAAACGATGCTCGAGGAAGCACGCAAGCGTCTTGGTTTTGAAGAGGTATTTTCGTTGACCCTCGCAAGTCTTATGAACAAGTACGAGCTGCTCCATGATGCCGGTGTCTCCATTGCTTTTGACGAGGCACTTGCTAAGCAGTTCGTACAGCATCTGCCGTTCACGCTTACTGATGCTCAGCGCAAAGTTGTCTGGCATATTTATCAGGATATGGTTAAGACACAGCCTATGAATCGTATGGTTGAGGGAGACGTCGGATCGGGCAAGACAGTTGTTGCAACGATGGCGGCGCTGATGCCAATGGCTCAAGGATTTCAGGTGGCTTTGATGGCTCCGACCGAACTCTTAGCTCGACAACATGCCGAAACTATTTTTAAACTATTGACGCCTCTTGATATGGATGCCCGCGTTGTTTTGCTTGTCGGTGGTATGACAGCAGCCGAGAAACAACGAGCCTACGACCACATTGCCGACGGAACAGCGCAGTTTATTATCGGCACCCACGCGCTCATCCAAGAAAAAGTTGATATGCACAAGCTCGGGCTCGTTGTTATAGATGAACAACATCGCTTTGGCGTTGAGCAGCGCAAAAAATTGATGGCTAAAGCCGGACATATGCCGCATTTGCTAAGTCTTACGGCCACCCCGATTCCGCGCAGCCTCGCGCTCACGCTGTATGGCGAGCTCGATATTTCTATTATCGACGTCAAGCCAGCGGGGCGACTGCCGATTATTACGGAAATATGTTCGCCCAACTCGCGCAAACAGCTTTACACAGCAATCGATACCGAACTCGTGCAAGGCCGGCAGATGTTCGTGGTTTGCCCGCTCATTACTGAATCATCATCGCTCAAAGTGAATTCTGCGGAGCAAATATACGAGGAATTCAGTACGCGAGATTTCAAACACCGGCGTGTGGGACTGCTACATGGCAAAATGAAACCGCAGGAAAAGAACGATATCATGGAGCAATTCTCACGCCACGAGCTCGACATCTTAGTGTCAACGACGGTAATTGAAGTTGGAGTAGATGTGCCGAATGCCAGTATCATGCTGATTGAAGCGGCGGATCGCTTTGGATTGGCTCAGGTGCATCAGTTGCGTGGGCGCGTGGGGCGTGGTAGCCATCAGGGCTATTGCTATCTGATGATGAGTGATTCCAGCGCGCCACCCAAACGCCTGGAGGCTTTAGAACGATCTAGCGACGGATTTAAATTAGCTGAACTTGATCTTGAGCTTCGCGGACCGGGCGCAATTTACGGCACAATGCAGCATGGTGCGCTCGATTTGCGTGTCGCAAAATTAACCGATGTTCAGCTGATAGCCAACGCTCGCGCGAGTGCACAAGCGTTTATAGATTCTGGCGAAGATCTGGTACAATATAAAGAGTTATATGAGCGTGTGCGCGCACTTCGCGCCGTCACGAATCTTAATTAAAATGTATTCTGGAACCACACTGACACCACTTTCGGGTCGCATCGTTGGCGCTCATCAAAAGATTGATCGTCTGGCTTATGACGCCCTCAAAAGTGCGTCGCCAAAGGCTATTTTCCCAAGTAAGCGCCAGATTTTGCACTTCGAAGGTGTTAATGGCCCTGATGCTATTAAGCGCAAAAGTCCAGCCAAGGACGAACCGTGGCATTATTATGCGCCGTTTGACGAGACAGATATCAAGCTGTTGGATATCATAACCGAGCACCATCGATTATTGACTCAAGCACTGCGCGAAAAGGACCAGGTTCGGGCATCATTTGAGGCGGCTTGGCTGGCACATGCGATTGTTGATGGCCTGACACCCGCACATCACTACCCCTACGAAGAAGAGTTGTCTGAATTACGCGGAGGTCTCGGCATTGAAAGTCGTACCACGATTAAACAAAAGCTGGTGATGCCTGGCGAAACACGCCGTAAACAAGCTCACAACAACTGGAAGATGTGGGGCCCAAAAGGTCTACTGACGACCCATGGATTGTTCGAATGGGGAGTAGCTGCAATTATCCTGCCGCTTACCGCAAAGAGCACTCGTATCCAAATAACTGACCATGACCTTAAGGAGCTGGATGAATACGGATTACTGGAGTTATTCCGCCGCAAGGCACGCGAAGTTGCGGCGCTCAATATGTATGATGAGTACTACAAACAAGGCTGGACACCGCACCTTGCTCGTCAGGTTCGCAAACAGCTGGCTCCGATGATCATCAAAACGGTCGCTCTGGCATGGTACTCCGCAAGTCGCGAATCACGCCGCCGAAAGGCGCCGAGTGTATGAGGATTATTGCCGGAAGCCTCGGCGGACGAAAATTTAACTCGCCACGCACCAATGCCACGCACCCCATGGGCGATAAAGTCCGCGGTGCGCTTTTTAATATTTTGGGCGATATCGACGGCCTTACTGTTCTGGATGCCTTTGCTGGTACGGGAGCAATCGGATTTGAAGCGGTTAGCCGCGGTGCTGCCTCGGTAACTGCCATTGAGAATGACCGTTCTGCTCAAACAACGATTACTGAAAATAAAAAATTACTTGGAGTAGACGAGCGGCTAAAACTTGTTGCCGCTACTGCTGGAAATTGGCACAAAACGGCCGATGAGACGCAAATGTTCGACCTGGTGATCCTTGATCCGCCGTACCAACAGCTGCAACGAGAAACACTTAAACAGTTAGCGACACGCGTGTTGAGTGACGGGCTTTTGATCGTATCGTGGCCATTAGGCGAGGGGCCTATGGATTTTGATGGCTTTACGCAAATTGAGCGCCGCTCCTACGGCGACGCCCAACTGATTTTTTATCGAAGAAACGAATCTTAGACTACGGATCGACCCAAAACACTCGATAAGTCCGAATTCTTTTCGGCAGCTTTACTTGCTGTTTGAATCTCGCTGTACCGGACGGCTGGCGCCAGAGCGTACAAGAGAGTTGGGATCCAAATAACCAAGGATATGATTGGAATACCACCGGCTAGGCTCAAGAGTACCGTAACGCCTACGAGTCCCCAAAGCGGCGAGCGGTAGATTAGGGAGTCGGCCGCGCAAAGCCGCAGTGCATCCATGACTCCCATATTGCGATCGATCACATAGTACTGCACCAATATGTAGCGGCGAAGCATGAAGAAGTACGGTACTATCAGTGCAATGAACGCTAAGGTGAGAATTATTAATTGCAGAATGGTTGCGCCGTAAAAGCGCCAAAAGTGCTTAAGGCCTTCGCGGAACGCCACCATTGGCTGAATGACGTGCCCGCGAACACTTTGCAGTTGCACGACGAAAAGCGCTGGCATAATCATACATAGTAGTACGAAAGTGCTTAGGCCAAGCAAGGACGAGAGTATGATTGTTGCACCGCGAAGAAACTCTACGTCCGTAGATCCAGCTACAAATGCAAGTGGTACTGCTGCTGCAGCAGGCGTAATCGCGCCAACGATGAGCAATACAAAGGTTTTAATATTGAGCATAAGGCCTTGAATGCTTGGCCTAAAAAGATCAAAAGCACCTAAAAAGGGCTTTGTATTCGGTTCTGAAACAGGGGTCGCGGTATCCATACCATCCTCTCGTGAATTTATGTTTGTAGCATACGGTGAGGTGCCTATAAAATCAATCCTGACAAAATGGGCGTTATAGTCTATAATATGAGCATCAACCACGGGGATGTGGTGGAATTGGTAGACACGCTAGTCTTAGGAACTAGTGCCTCCGGGCGTGAAGGTTCAAGTCCTTTCATCCCCACCAGCGAAAAACGACTGTCATTTGGCAGTCGTTTTTCGTTTACGCGGCAAGCAAGGACTTGATGAAACATGAGCGAAAGCTCCCGTGAAGCTTTCGCTGCAAGCAGAAAACAAGTTCTTTTCCCACCATAGAAAAAGACCATCGTCTGATGGTCTTTTTCTATGGTGTAAGCTTTGATGCAGCATGTTGTACATAAAACAGACCCAGCTAAACGTATGATACGTAAATCTATTGATCACCGAGGCGGCTAAGCGTATTTTCCTTGCAAGTGCAAATACTCGAGTGGTATTCCTGTTGTCCAATCGTATGGACAAGCACTTAGCTCTTTCGTATCTACAACCCCGAGAGGGTCTGCAATGAAGGCAACGCAAAAGAAGTACCCGTGTCTGACCGCTGTGCTTATGCTGCTCGCTCTGCTCTTCGGAACTGGTGCGGTAACGCTCGGAACGGCAACAACTGCCGTCGCAGTCGAGACCGGTGGCTATCCACACTGGGATATGCCGTGCGAACATGCGCCATATGCCGTAACAGGCAAGTGCACTAACTACGACTGGGGTCCGAAGCATACCACGGAATACGACGATCCATCGACGTATTCCAGTCGTGGCTACACCTACCGTAACTGCACCGATTACGTTGCATGGAAGCTCATGTCTCAAGGCGTCGCAGCCAGCGATGTTCGGGGACTTGGCCATGGCGGCAACTGGTACGACAGAGCTCCAGCCGCCAAGAGGTCATTGACCCCGAAGGCGGGGAGTGCGGCAGTGAAGCTACCTTCCTCCGCTAACCCATGGGGTCACGTGGCTTATGTCGAGTCAGTCAACTCCGACGGTACAATCACAGTGTCAGAGTACAACCGAGCAGGCACAGGGGCCTACGGAATCCAAAGAGATTCAGCTTCTGCATTGGGATTCACGAGGTTTGTGGACTTCGGCGTGAACCTATCCGCTGGTTCCACCAACAGTGTTCCTCCACCGCCACCCAGTCAGCCCAATATCCTGTTGGCGCGCGTTGGCAATACACTCTACTCCAAAGTCAACATCGGGGACGAGTGGACCACGCAAACCACCACCGCAACAGGCGTCAAGGCATCGGGCGGTCGCATCGGAATAACCGATACCTCCGGTAGCCTGGTAGCCAAAGATGGGCCGAATGGCACGTGGTACACCGAGACGGGCGCAGTTGACCAGTACGTCGTCACACCCAACCTGCTCGTCATTCGCGTGGGCGGAACCGTCTATGCCAAGGCGCAGCTGACCGATCAGTGGTCAACAGTGGTTGGCGGCGGAGCCACCGACATTCAGGCAGCAGACAACACCATGGCCTTCGTGGATTCCAACGGAACCCTGTGGGCCAAGGTCGGCGTGAATGGTGAGTGGCAGCAAGAGATCGGCAACGTCAGTCAGTATGTGCTGGCCTCCAGTCTGCTGTTGGCGCGCGTTGGCAATACGCTGTACTCCAAGGCCAACCTCGGAGACGCCTGGACAACCCAAGCCACTGGGGCGACAAGCGTCAAAGCTTCTGGCGGCCGGATTGTCATCACGGATACCGGTGGAACCGTCTACGCCAAAGATGGCCCCAACGGCACGTGGTACGCAGAAACGGGAGCTACGGATCAGATCGTTGTAACGCCCAACTTGCTCATAATCCGAGTAGGAGGCACGATCTACGCTAAGGCGCAGCTCTACGACGCATGGTCAACAGTGGTTGGCGGCGGCGCTACGGACGTGCAAGCTGCGAACAATACCATGGCGTTCATCGACTCCAATGGCACTCTGTGGGCCAAAGTTGGCGTAAACGGTACCTGGCAACAGGAAATCGGCAACGTCAGCCAAGCCGTTGTCAGCTAGGTGGTGCCTCATGGGATTCGTAGGTACGAAACAAGGTTGACAGCCATGTATGTGGCACATGTCAAACCTGCACGCGGTAGCGAGTATGTATTTCCGGGCAAACCAGCCTGTCGAAACTCTACTCGCTACCGCCTGACTACTCATTATTCGCCGCGCATATTGTAAAGCGAGGCAGCACCATTTATTCTTTAAAGTAAACTATATAAGCAAAGGCTCTATAACATGAAAAAATCCTCCCTCAACACCAAAGGCTTTGGCCTCATTGGAGTCTTGGCAGTCGTGCTCGTTCTAGTCATTGCTGGCTTAACTGGTTGGCTTGTCTGGAACGAGAGCCACGATAGCAAGAAGACTACGACAACCAACAACAGCACTTCGAGCAAGAATACCGACACCAAGACGGTGACTGATCCGTATGAGGGGTGGAAGACGGCTGCGTCGACATGGGCTGGCTTTACTGTCAAGTATCCTGCTGATTGGAAATACAACGTCATGGTAGGCCGTGATAATGCCGAGCATATCAACATCGATAGCTCACACATGCGCATCACGATCGACAGCTACAAGGACGTGACCGATCGTACGTGTCTCGACTGCTCCCAGACACTCAATACGGTGAACTTCACGGCGAGCAATCTTGGCTCTGTTGATCTGAAGACCGTCACATATAAGCTAGACAATAGAACGGGTAACGCTCTGGTGCTCGAGCTGCCTGACTCAACGTACTATATTCCATCAAAGAATCCTGTTGGTGTCTCCACGGCATTCCGGGGCATTAGTGCCTTGGACTCTCTAGAGGCATACCAGGCTGAGACTACGGGCGAGTTTACTTCTAATCCTGATTTCAAGACAGCTCAAGCTATTTTGCAATCCATCGCGTATTAAAATGAAAAAATCCTCCCTCAACACCAAAGGCTTTGGACTCCTCGGAATCTTGGCAGTCGTGTTCGTTGTAGCCATTGCTGGATTCTCTGGCTGGCTTGTCTGGAGTAAGGACCATGACAGCAAAAAATCTGCAAACACAAATACCAGCACATCCAACGACACCAAAGGCCAGAACACCAACACAACCACTGACCCGTATGCAGGGTGGAAGACGTACAACAGTCCGGCCTATGGCCTGAACTTTAAGTATCCATCCGAGTGGAGCTTTGTTGAAGGAGCAGTAGGCCCGTCTGACTCCGCGACAAAACAAGAATACGCAATTAGTCTCAAGCGTAGCGTGCAAGTAAAATACAACGAAACGGCTACTATTGAGATTCTCAACGAGAACCTTACCGCCGCATCAGGATGGTATGACGACTATTTTGCTCAATCGCCACTGAATACCGTCTCAAAATCTACGAGCCAGCTCAAAGGAAAACAATCTGTGCAATACTCTGTAACTAATTCCGGACAGACAGTAAAACTGTATCTCCTTGGCGTTGGTAACAAGACGTACCTTGTCTCCAGCATCAACGAGAGCACTAATGTCCAAGCAGATGCTGACTATTGGGTGAAATTCGATAAAATGTTTGATTCGTTACAAGTTAACTAGCCTTAGCATGCATATGAGGTCTCCTCTCAACACCAAAGGCTTTGGCCTCCTCGGAGCCCTAGTAATTGTACTTGTCGTAGCTATTGCAGGCTTCTCGGGCTGGCTCATCTGGAACAAAAACCACGACACCAAGAAAGCAACAGACTCGGGCAGCAACCACTCAAACAAGAACGATGATATCGATAACGGTACTGACGAGACAGCTGATTGGACAACCGTGACCACGCAAGGTAAGGCATTCAGTATGAAGGTGCCTGATGGCTGGAAGCTAACAAGCTACCCTGGTGATTTCTTGGGTAGCACGAGCGTGACTTATCGGGCGGGTACCCCTGCTGAAGTCACTACGTCTAGCACCGAATATGTGGGCGATAGTCTTCGATTTCGTGCGAGTGTTTCAGAAGTTACTGATACGGCATTAGGCCCGCAATGGTCGTCTCCCCAGACCGGTCTTGCAGAATCGACAGAAGACTTTTCGGCCGGCAGTCTTCAGGGAAAGCGTTATAAGGCGGTTTTCTCAGCTGATCTGCACCAAACAATTTACGAATATGTATTTAGCCTCGGGGGCGGCAAGAAGCTCGATATCGTTTACACCATTTACCATGACCAAGGCGAAATCGACGACGTCGTCACAGTTGAAAAAGCAATCAAGTCGTTGACTTATAATCAGTAGAACCTATCACGGGCTATTACAAAAACACCTGCTCTTACGCAGATGTTTTTGTTCGTTTCATTCGTTAGAGTGAGGCTTTTTCTTCGCTTCCGCCGTGTGCAACGGTAGTAACGAGGTCTTCTACGATCAGGATATCCTCTTCGATCACTTCCTCGGCACGTGTCAGCCAGCCTCTGCCGGCCGTAATGAGCGTAAGGCTTGAGCTGCCGATTATCGTTATGAGCGGCCCGGCGACACTCGCGAGCTGCAGTCCACTGGTGAGCGCGATGCCCGCAAAAGATAAACCACCGGCCGTAGCGTTGGCGGCAAATAGTTGCCACGCCTCTTCTTTGGGGCGTTTCCATGCGTGAACTACGGTTGGCCATGTTGCGGTGATATTCGCGGCCATAGCCATAAATGCGCCCAGCGTTTTGTTATCCGGGAACACGGCAAGTACTCCCAGGCAACAAAGCGCTGCAATAAGACAACTCCAGTCGGACGCGCCCGTTGGCTTCTCGCCCTGCTTACGTGCAACGCTAACACAGATAATCACCAGGTTAACGAGTGCCGCTATACCATTCAGTATCGCTGCAAGTTTAGAACCTTGCAGAAAAGCTACAACAGTAAAAACCACGTTTGCGACACCCCAGGCTGTCCACGAGGCGAGTCGCGGTCGTGTATCGCCCTTCAGGATGCCTTTAAGATATTGAAACGCACCAAACAAAGAAACGCCTGCGCCGATGCAGGCAAGTAGGACACTGCCCATAATACCCCCTCTTTAACTGATAGAATCCAGTTTACTACACATACCCTACATAAGCACTATGAACAGTGAAAGCTACAACAATTAGTCGTAGAGAGATTTCATGGTTTTGGTGTTAATTGGCTCCGCAAAAGTGTACAGTAAGCGTATCCTCTGTACAGAGGAATTTTCCTATGAAACACGCAATTATTTACATTCCTGGTCTTGGCGACTATAAACTACGTGGGCAGCGCTTCGTGGTTAGCTTATGGAGGCGGCCAGGGGTACATACCGAAATTTGCCAGATGAATTGGAACGACAAACAGCCCTTTCAGCCGAAGCTTCAAAAAATACTTGATCGAATAGATACGCTCACCACGCAGGGCTACTCGGTGTCGTTGGTCGGAGTGAGCGCGGGTGCGAATGCGGCTGTGCACACCTTTGCTCGACGACCTAATAGCGTTAGTAGGCTGGTTATTATTTGTGGCGCAATTCAGCATCCTGAAGAAGTGGGAGAGAATACGAAACGCGACAATCCGGCTTTCTGGCAATCGATGGTTCAGCTACACGAAGGCATACTTGATGCGCTTACAGCTGAACAGCGCCGCAAAATAGCGTCTTTTATCCCACAATCTGACGAAACGGTTAACCCCAAAAATATGCGCATTGATGGCATCACCTATCAGTCTCTTCCGACACATGGCCACACAAAAAGTATTGTCTATGCCATTACTGTCGCGGCACAACGGGTCATCCGTAGCGCCATCCAATAGATTATGCTATAATAATATGTAATGAAACAGGTGCGAACACTCACTCACAGCCATATATTGCCGGCTTAGCCCAGGTTGTTTTGGCTGCACATATGCACCATGAAAGCCGGGCTATCCGGCTCTTTTTATTTCCAAACATCGCTAAAACCATGGCGACAATCTGAAAATACAGTAAAATAGGAATAACATGACATTATCCACGCAACCATACAAAGGGGCACGAGACTTTTACCCCGAAGACAAACGAATTCAAAAATATATGTTCAACACTATGCGCAAAGTTGTAGAGCGCTATGGTTACGAAGAGTACGACGCGCCGATCTTGGAGCCTATCGAGATGTATCTGGCAAAATCGGGCCAAGAAATCGTTCACGAACAGACCTATGTTTTCGAAGATCGTGGCGGCCGTACCGTAACGATCCGACCGGAGATGACGCCAACCGTATCGCGCATGGTTGCTGCTAAGCGACAAGAACTTGCTTATCCGCTCAGGTGGTACTCGAT
>Ga0075362_10000357_pt1 | contig 13117 bp, 15 predicted proteins | sample EndMetdeltDD1762_FD_71397 | JGI IMG/M metagenome (GOLD analysis project Ga0075362, IMG submission 71397) | Populus endosphere microbial communities from Tennessee, USA - Endosphere MetaG P. deltoides DD176-2 | ecosystem: Host-associated > Plants > Roots > Endosphere | place: USA: Tennessee...
CCAACTCATTTATTTCAGTGTCTGCCAGCGTGACAGGCGAAGCATCTTCTTTGATGGTCACGCCCTTATCTTTGGCATTAAAATAGTGAAGCATTATGTTGCCTGCTTCATAGGCAAGTTCTTTAGCAAAGCTGAGCTCTGCATCAAATTGAGACATAGTTTGTCCTTATAATTAGTTTATTTTTTAGAGGAGAGGACGCCTTTTGCGGCGTATTCAGTACAAGTATTATAGCATAGTATTGCGCTAATGTAAATATAGAAGCACTTCTGCTCGACAAAAGTTCGAACATCGGCGGTCTGGCGGGGTGACAGGACTCGAACCAAAATTTACAGAGGTGGAAATAGAAAAATCCGAGCACTTTATTACTCGGATTTGAGGCGTGACCTCTGTTATTCTAACGTGGCAGTCCTAAGCGTACTAAGTTCAAACCCTTAACAGAGGTTAAATAGTTTAAATTTACACGTTAAACTTAGGATCAAGTGCTTCTGGCACCATCCATTGGTGTTCTTCTTCAACAAATACCATACGCTCGGGGTCAATAAGCTGCATGGATGGAGAGCCAATTGACAGCATAGTAATGCCATCAGGGCCAGCGGAGACGGCATGCTCATTAGTACCAGGAACATTAAAAACATCGCCTTGCCCAAACTCAAGCACGCGGTCTTTGCCATCGCCTGGATCATATGTCAAAAAGCCGCTACCTTCCAAAATAGTTAGCACATGGTTAAAGGGGTGTACATGACGCTCAAATCCACTATTAGCTTCCATGGTTAAGCGTGAGATCGATATGGGATTTGTGCCATCTGCAAATTCTTCTGGAACATTTAATTCAACACCAAGAACATTAGGCGTAACACGAACGTTATTTGGCGTATTCAGATAGTTGGTTATCCTCAGATCAGGTATTTCAATATGTCTTTTTGACATGATCCCCTCCGTATTAGGTAATATTCCGTAAAGTATACGTATTGATCCGGCTAAATTGCAAGGCTAAACTTAAGCTTTATCATTCAAACTACGAACTTAGTAAGGTCAATTGCTTTACTAAACATAAGAACTATGTAATAATCTCGTTAGATGCGATTCTACTGGCTAGCCGGTGGAATTTTTTAAACATATGGGTGCCGAAGACTGTATTAAACTTCCAACATAGGAGGAAAAAGTGCTGATTGACCTAACGAAGCCAGGAGATGTAGCTCTAAATGAACTAGGAGGCAAGGCTTTCAACCTTCATAAGCTTACAAATATGGGACTGCCCGTACCAATGGCAATTGCAGTCCCCGCAACGATTCACACTAACAAAACACTGCATAAAGAACTTCGCGACCAAATTCAACAGCATGAAATAGTCCTACAAGGCAAGCGGTTCGCAGTACGCTCTTCAGGCGTGGGAGAGGATGGCGAAGGCAACTCTTGCGCGGGCATTTTTGAAAGCTACCTTGATATTCCGCGCGAAAATATTTATGAAGCAGTCGAGCAGGTTTGGGCTTCTCTAAACAATGCTCGCAGTGCTATGTATACAACAGAGCGAGAGGTATCCATAGATTCAATGGGCGTCGTTATACAGCACATGATCAATGCAGATTATGCGGGGGTTGCATTTTCGGTATGTCCTGTTGAAAAAGATAAGCGAATTGCACTTCTAGAGGTAGTAGAAGGTAACGGTGACAGTTTAGTTTCCGGTCAAAAGACACCAGCCACCATGCGTGTTAATAAGTTAACTGGGATAGTACGTGTATCGCGTAATGGTGCCGACAATATCTCTTCTCAGAAGCTCGAAGAAATTGCTGACACGCTTATGCCATTAATAGAAAAGATCGAAACTAATTACGACTTGCCTGTAGATGTTGAGTGGGCGATAGCAGACGGAAAACCGTATATCTTACAAGCCCGACCGATAACTACATAAACATCCAGGAACTCTATGAAAAAGAATGAAATACTAGCAGTCACAGGCATGACTGGCGTCGGAAAAGACTTCTTGGTGGAGCGAGCAAATCAATCCCACGGTTTTCCTGTAGTGAATCTTGGCACTCTTATCGGGCAAAAGCTCGCCGCAGATAGAGATCTAATGATGGATACTGTCGATCCTCGACAGATACGCGCCGCTCAAATATCTGCATACCAAGAGGTTGTCGAGAATCAACCACTCATTGTTACGTGCCATGCAATTAGGCCACAGACAGAGGGCTACGGTTATGATTTAGAGATGGAACAGATCTTCAACCCCAGCCGTTACATTTTCGTTGCTGCTCCAGGCGAAATAATTGCAAGACGCATACAGCAACGGAACGAAAGGGGCGAGCGAAAAAGTCCGGAGCTGCCTGCTGAGGAGATTGAACAGATCCAACGGCTTAAACTTAATGCACTTGAAGAATTAACGGGAAGATTAGGATGTAATTTACTTGTAATCAGAAATACTGACGAAGATGTTCATATCAGCACTGCGATGCTAAGCGAACAGATAGAAAATCTGTCAATGGACGCTTACTAAATTATCTAATACTAAAGGACGAATTATGCGTAACCCCCGACTTATTACAATATCTGCAGCTGGTAAAGGCGAGCGGATGAAGCAAGATATTAAGGAACTGGGCCTTCCAGAGGATTTGCCCAAGCCTCTGCTGCCAACTGGCAACGGACAGGAAACATTAGTGGGCCGAATCGCGCGCCAGGCTCTTGAGATTGCACATGTTGAGGTGTATGCGAACTATGATACTGTGCGACCTATCGGCGAGTCTCCTGACCTACCAAAAGATGTCTCACTTCTAATAAATCGCAATATTACCGGTCCACTTGGTCCACTTTACCTCGATCTCGATCGCACCAAAGAACAATCTCTCATGGCGGCGGGTGATTTTTGGGCAAACTTTAAATGGGGGGAGTTCCTTGATTTTCATAACAGTCAGGAAACACCTGTCTCAATTCTTGTCGCTCCAAGCGTACCTACAACCGGAGGAGCTCGCTTTAATGTTGGTGATGATGGCGTGGTTCGTTCGTGGGAACGTGTTGAACGTACTACATCCGAGGATCTGATCAATATAGGCGCATACATTGTCGATCCCGAGAAGTTGGTTATGAAGAAGATTCACGAGCTAACAACACATAAAGAAGACCCCTTCAATAACACCATGAGGCAATGTTACCCTAACACCATGTAGTTCAAAAACAGCCCCTTTTGAGGGCTGCTTTGTCTTTATTTAAGCGGTTTCGTTGCTAGTGTCTCGCCGCAAATCAGGCAGTTAGTAAGGCTGTCTACGGTTTGAACACTGCATAGGTGACAATATTTCATACTACTTATTATAGTAGAAATAGCTATGCCGCTGGCGCTTCTTCTTCCAAATCGCCCAACAAGCTAGTCTGACCCTCTGCCATAGGTTTCTTAGGTCCTCTCGAGATGCCAAGTCGTATATAAACTTGTTGGATGTCTGTTTCGGCTGGTTCCTTCTCGGGAATTACGTCACTGTCAGCAAGAAAATCGCGCATATTTAGGTTATTTTTGACATGCTCACCATTACCTCCCCGAACCCACGTAGATCCTTGTTGGCAGTATTGTGTGCTGTTAGACCAGCAGCCGTGGCCTTTGCGTTCACCAGAACAATTGTAAGGTAGTCAGCTAGTGGGCGTTTTTCGGGTACACCGAGCTTCTTCTTCATGTCGGCAGTTTTGTTGCCACCAAAGAAAGCAGAGTCTCCATTGCTCCGAATAGCTGCAAGTTGTCGTGGTGAAACATCGCGGGCCAGAGACACTTTGGTCATTGCGTCTTCAGCTATCGTAAGGTTACGGCGTTCCTCAACACGCTTCCAATCGACCTTGCGCTGCACTTCCTGTTCCTGGCGAATAGTTTGTTTCACGAAGTACGCCTGCGCTGCTGCTATGCCAGGCACCTTTGGATTGCCGTTTTGGAATACAAGGTAGCACGCACGACGTGTTAGTAGGTAGTTCTTACCAGGACGGCCGCGACCCCGAGGGTCATCGTTTTTTAGGGATGTCCCTAAAAAATGCTTTTCCACAGGCTCACCATTGGTGATGCATGACTGAATCGCTTTTTTTATGGCCTCGTGGAAATCTTGCCAGTTTGCGTAGCCAACATGCGGCATGAGCTTGCGTGCATCCCAACACTCTACGCCCTCATGGATCTGCTTAAGATCTTCAAATTTTTTGACATTTTCAGTTAGGTCTGCACCCATATCACCCCCGTTATAGTAAAAATTAAATATCCCAATACCTGTCTCTTGGCCGCATCTAACAAGAGAAGTTTATACACAGGTATTATATCACAAAATTGTGGCTAATGCTTAATTTTCCACACCCTGGAGACTTTGCTATAATACAGAAGTCTTACGTTATAAAATTGCAGCATAACAGCACTTCATTGTGTGTACGTTTGCCTTAGTATTGGGCACCGTGCAAACAGTAGGCAAACCCTGCTGCAATGGCGTAAGACACCGCACGGTGTCCTTTTTTATATCTTGGACACGGTGCAAACCTATCAACCAAGGGTATAAAGGAGTTACACCCATGACCGAACAGCAGAAACAACCTAACTGGTTTGTGCGACACAAAATACTAACCGTAATCCTCGTCATCTTTGCACTGGCTGTTATTGGCAACCTTGCTGGTGGTGGTAAAGAGCCAGACACTAACAAGACTCCGAGTCCTACAACAAGCACAGAGCAACCAAAACAAGACGCGCCCGCACCCGCTAAATGGGATCTTGAGGCGGCATACGCTAAGATCACAAACGGCATGACCAAAACTCAAGTCGAGGAAGCTACCGGCAAAAAGTCCGAGAGCTGTACTGAGAGTCAGAGTGAGTACATCGGCAAGACAGAGTTTTGCACCTACGGCAATGCATTTACCGACAAAGGCACGATTACCGTCACCTACAGCCAAGACGTTGTCAGCTCAAAGACCAAGTCCAACTACTAAGGGATGACAATTCCACATCCATCGACCGCTTACATTAGTAGGCGGTCTTTTGTATACTGAGCTTATGACTGAACGTAAGCGATTTAACGATCTGTTAAAGAAGGCCGCGCCACCTGTTCAAGGAGCAAAGGGTAAAGCTGCTCCTCGCGATGGTTATATTTCCATACAGCCTCGTTCACGTAAAGGTGCAGCCACTGCTTCGAAACGTGGCGGTGCGTCCCGTCCAGGTAAGGCTTAAAGATACCCCAAAACCCTTCGATGGTGTTGGTGTAATCGTTCTCGTTCCTAACAAACTCAAACTTGCCGTGCTTTACAGTATGGCGATCATAGGCCTTCTCGACTCTTTTATACAATGGACTCTCGTCCGTTTGCAGCTGTGATCCAATCCTAACAGTGGACACAATAAAGTCAGTGACATCACGCGATGTGGCTGAGTCGTAAACCGTTCTTACTCGTAGCTGACCACCACGCTGCACTGCGCCCAAGAGAGGTGTTTTTGTAGTGTGCCAAGCACTTGTACGTCTACGGCCTCCGATGTAAGCCTCGTCTGCCTCAACGATACCCGACAAAGGCTCGGTGCCTTGTGGCATAAGTGTGCGAATCAACTTGGCCATGCGCCACGCCGTTTTAAGTGTCACACCCAATTGACGTTCAAGTTCACGTGCGGACACGCCGTTCCTGCTTTGCGCAAATAGGTAAATTGCGTAGAACCAGAGCTTAAGTGGTGTACGAGACTTATGCATGATAGTACCGGAGGTTGGATGTAGCTGATATAGGCAGTGCACGCACCCATAGCATTTACGTCCTTCCACTCGGTAAAACTTGGCAGCAACAACACCACAGTTAGGACAATGCTTCATTCCGCCGAAACGCAAATAGAACAGATGATCTAGACACGCATCATCATCCGGAAACTCTTCATTGAACTGGGCAATGGTGTAGCGTTTGATTTGCACGTCCGGATTATACCTCGAGAAACTTTTTTTGCAAATTTTGATTTTGGCACTTTTTAACAGGGGTCAGAAATATTTATTTCTTAAATTTTTGGGCATTTCGAAAACTTTGGCCTGTTTTTAGGCTGTTTTGTTGTATTGAAGTCTACAAAAACCGAGCATTTTTGACCGCTATCTGTAGCTATAAGATATGTCACATTAATTATGTTAAGAACATAACACGAACAGGGGTGAAAGTGCTTGTATCTGGCACTCTGGTGGCGTACACTGCCAATAGGTCGATGTGAGGTGGGAAATACATTGAAAGGAGGATATAAGGTATGTCAGTAGTAGCAGCTTGGCACTCAGTCTTACAAGATGTGCACCATAACAACGCTGAATGCAACACGGGGAACAACATCGAAGTTGAGAACCGTCGTCCTGGCACGGGCAACAAACGTCTGTGCTCAGAGTGTGCTCGCTTGGCCTAAGGTCAGCTAAAAGCTGCCAGAGCTACCCCTCACAGGAGGCTCTGGTGCTTTTATTTGATCTGAGGCTTACGTATCCAATCACGCACTTGAAATGCAAGTGGCCCTGATGTAAAAGCTGATGGACAACTCTTAATCCCTTCTTGCTCCAGACGAGCGCAAATACATGATGGACACAGTAGCCCACCGCTATTACCCGTAGGAGAGATACGATTCCACGCCCAATCAGGGATTAATAGGTCTGGGAATCCTGCCTCACCGTATGTTCTTTGGCAGTCATAACAGAATGCCTCTAGCTCACTACTCATTACTACCTATTATGACAAGAATAGGTTTTAGCTACATGGTGTTAGGGTAACATTGCCCACCATGATTGCCGGAGGTCTTATGTCGGCCTATGTCCTAGATGAGCCTGCATTTAATGTAAACAATGGCGAAATATATCGTGCGATGACCGAGCATGTTCAGCAATTTCAACCAAGCCTAACCGCAGCGTAAGAGGACTATTATGCTATTCCAACAATCCGAGTTACCGTTTAATGATCAGACTTGGCGTAGGATTAATATGCGTAAGGTGTCTCATTTGGTAGGTGCCGAGGTACTACACAACCTATATAACAGACACTGGCCTCGTATTAACTCTCTTCGCTTTCGCCATACTATAACTAACTTTAAGGATGGCGTAGTGGAGTCATATGCACCAGTTGGAGAATGGACGTATTTGCAGCATTGGCTATCGCAAAAATTTCTGGCGGCAGACCCTATCTTGATCCGCGAAATTGACGCAATAATGACTCCGTCATACGACATCGTCAATGAGATTATGAAAAAGGTTGCTAACGCTGATTTAGAGAAATTAAGCAATCAGGACCTGGCCTTGCTGCTCATTGATATAGTTGATTTTCCGCTCGGTGATATTTACAAGCTCAACGTAGTACAGATTGAGTATAGTCTGAATTTTGCTCTGCATAAGATTCTAGAAAAGTATGAGCCGAATCCGCTAGATAGAAACGAGCTTCTTGCACGGCTGCTAGCCCCAGGTGAACTTACTGTCTCCCAAGAGGAAGAGGTGGCATTCGGAAAAATCGTAGCCTTTGGACGCCAACATAATGTTTCAGATCCTCACAAAGATAAAAACGTTATGTCAAGGATTCAGAAGCACTACGATCAATATGCTTCGTCACGCTGTGCTTACGGGGAAGCGCCACCCACGCCACAGGAATACATTGCTCGGTATGTATTTATGATTGAACACGACAGCGCAATTACTACAGAAAAGGAAGCACAAGAGAATGTTGACAAACAGTTTAGGCAGAGTCAAAAGATGCTTTCTAAGCTTGATGACGAACTTCTCACTAAGCTATGTCAATTAATGGCCAGAATTGGGGTTTTTCGCGATCGCAACAAAGCAAAATTGGGAGAGACTGTCGTGTATCGTTTGCAAATACTCAATGAAATTGCTCGACGAACCAAAGTGCCCCGCCAAGAAATTAACTACTATCTTATGGCTGAACTAACGGCTCTGCTTGATACTGGCGAACGGCTCTCTAGCAAACTTCTTAAGCAACGCGTAAACGACGGGGTCAGCTTTACGCGTAACGAAGATGTCTATTCTGGTATACGGCCTATTGTCACCACACAAGACCATACAGAAAGTAACATCCTAGAGGGCATATGCGCCTCACAAGGATACATAGAAGCCGTAGTAAAGATCATACGCGACAAAGAAGACATAGAAAAAGTATCACCCGGTGATATTATGGTAGCAATCGGCACTGACTTTGACCTTCTGGAGATAATGAACCTTTCTGGCGGTATTATTACGGAAGAAGGTGGTCTTTTATCACATGCCTCAGTGGTTAGCCGCGAATTAAAAAAACCTTGCCTCATTGGAGTCTCTCGTGCAACACTCGATTTACATGACGGCGACTATGTGAAGTTAGATGCGACCGCAGGAGAAGTGCATATTATAAAGCGAGCAGAGTAATGAGAGAAATTAACCGGGATCAGTTCTTGCAATTACTGGAACGGGCACCAATTAAACCCAAGTTTTACAAAGATGTTCGGTTCATGTCGCTTCCCCCAGAGGGATGGCACGAATCCGAGTTTGTCGTCGCCCCTGATCGCACCGAAGTCAAAGGAATCTTTCTTACTCAAATAGACAACAAATTCTTTGCGACACCATATGAACTTATGCGCCGAGTTGCCGACAAACAAACGGGTCGCTCTAAGCCAATTACTTGTGATCTCTGCCTTACTTGGCAAGCTGGTTCGAATGCCGGAAGGATAACTTTTGTTAGGCAAAATGATGGCCACAGCTTCACTTTTTTATGTTGCGCAGACTTGGCGTGTAGTAAGCACATACGAGACAAGACGCCAGCCTCAGCCCTATCCCGCTCGCAAATTCGTGAAGATCTTACACCAGAACAACGCATAGAACGGCTAAAAAATAGGCTGTCTAAATTAGTCTATGACCTTCGGACCCATCCAATCAATGATAGCGATGTAGCTTCATGAAATATATGTTAACCCTTGACGAAAGAGACTTTAACCCTTCGGCAAACATGGATAATCGAGATCAATATTGGCATAGAATGTCTGCTAGAGCAGTCTTCTTTGATGAGGCTGGTGCGGTCGCACTCATGCATAATGGTATGCATGATTATTACAAACTTCCCGGAGGGGGCGTAGATGATGGGGAGTCCATCGAGGAAGCTTTGCACAGAGAGCTATTAGAGGAAACCGGCTGTGAGCAAGATGCTAATTCTCTGATCCCCCTAGGGAGCATTCTGGAGTACCGTGACTACGCTCGGATGATTCAAACCTCGATGTGCTATATTGCCCGAGTCAAGGGAAAAAAGGGGAAGCCCACCCCAACACCCGAAGAGGAAGCTGAAGGCTTTCAGGTTGTTTGGATGGAAAATATCGATGAAGCGTTGGAGTTTGTAACCCGACCAGCAAAGATCAATTCTATGCAATTCACTTTTATGCGCATGCGCGATACCGCCATATTAAATGCCGCGAAAGCTGTTCAAGCAGAAAGAACTACTCAATGATGAATGCGGGCAGCAACGCCGTTATTTTTGATATGGACGGAGTGCTCATTGACTCAATAGCACTAAACTGGGAGGCAATAAATAGTGTACTTTTACCCTTTGGAGTAAAAGTCAAGAAAGAAGAAATATCGCGTTACTTAGGGCAAACTCTTCACGACCAAGTGATACAATTGCGCCGCGATTTTCGGCTTAAAATTAATGACGCGTTATTCATTCAAAATATTCAGGACCTTAGGTCTGAATTGCTCAACACTGTAGCTCCTAAAGAAGGGGTCGTCCATCTACTACAAGAGCTTGGGGCACTCAATATTCCCGTTGCAGTAGCAACAAGTATGCCAAAAGATCTAACCTTAGAGCGGCTCAAAACCGCAAACTTATTGCAATTCTTTAATAACGTAATCACTGCTGATGATGTCTCTGCGCACAAGCCTGAACCAGAAGTTTACTTAAAAGCGTCTGCCATTCTAAAGGTAAATCCCAGTCGATGCGTTGTTTTTGAAGACGCACCCGCTGGTGTCAGCTCGGCAAAAGCCGCAGGAATGTATTGCATCGCTGTGGAAAGCCCATACGTCTCTAACGATCTCTTAAGTCATGCTGATCATGTAATAAAATCCCTGAAAGATATGAATACGCCTACTATCCAATCTGTTTTTAACCGTTTTGACATTAACCCATAAGGAGAAAACCATGAGTAATTTTGAAAGATTACAGGATTACGTAGCAGACGATGCGATCCGTATTGTACACATCGAGGCCATACCACGTTCTATATCAACCGCTTTAGCCCGATCCCTCAACGAGGCGGAGGGTCCAAGTGTCTACGTTAACGAGCCGTTCAACCGTATGCATTACGATATTGAAGAAGCCTCGGAGTCGCTTTTAGATGCAGTCGAACCCGTACTCGAAGCGAATGACGAGAAAGTTACAGTAGTCACAAAGAATATGGCGCGCAATCTAAATGACGAGGTACTCGATCAATGGATCGGAGTCTGTGATAGCACTGCTTGGTCTATTCGTGATCCTCTTGTGCAGATGGGGTCTTTGATTACACGAATTGCCAACGACTTAGCTTATGCACCCGGCGCAGATCGCATTAAACAAGAAGATCTAACTAGAGAGCAAATTCAGGCAGCAAGTGATTTCTTACACCACGGTCCCGTATCACAGAACTTCTCAAAGACTAGCTGGGCGGATATAGGTGAACATTTCAGAAAAGGCTATCATACTGAACAATCGGTAGTCATAGATGGTGGACAGTTAACAGCTGAGCCTATTGATGTCCTTATGGGTGCATGCAAAAAGTTAGGCCTTGCCTACAGCCCACGAATAGTTGAAGGCTGGGAGGGCGACTTTATCAACGCCAACAGTGGCTATAGTGCGACCTTAACAGACCGTGAGCATGCGTGGACAAGCCATGCCGCAACAAGTGCTGGCCTTGTGACAACTTCGCGAAGTGCACTTGACCTGTCGACTCTTCCTGCCGAGCTTCAGGCGCACCTCACTGAGGTAGCTATTCCAACATATGAAGAAATGACCGGACGTAAGGTATAGTAGGTAATTATGGTCACAATTATTTTCGAACCGCACTCCACCACTAAGGACAATGAAGCGGGCACTGCCGCCGGTTGGTATGACGTAGAGCTTTCCGACCTCGGCGTTAGCCAAGCCAAACAAATGGGAGAGCGTTATGCGGGGCAAACATTTGATGCCATCTTTTGCTCGGATTTGCAACGTTCCTACAAAACCGCCGAACTGGCTTTTGGCAACAAATTTCCGATTATTCAGGATGCCCGCTTGCGCGAATGCAACTACGGCGACCTGAATCGCGCACCCAAGAAAGAAATTGAAGCCATGAAGGCCGGAGCAGTCGAAACACCATTTCCGAATGGTGAAAGCTACCAGGATACGTCAGCGCGGATGAAAGCTTTTTTGCAAGATTTGCTCAAAGACTACGATGGTAAGACGGTACTGATTATTGGACATCGTGCCACGCAATATGGCCTTGAAGAACACATTAAAGGCCTAAAACTTTCTGATATTGTTGTTGCGCCGTGGCAATGGCAACCCGGCTGGAAGTATGAATTGCAAAGTTTAAAGTAGGCGCTTAAGCTTCTTTGCTAAAGTCCAGGTTTACTGCCTGGACTTTGTCTTTGTTCGAACATCGGCGGTGTGGCGGAGTGACAGGACTCGAACCTCATTTTACAGAGGTGGAAATAGAAAAATCCGAGTGCTTGATAACTCGGATTTGAGGTGTGACCTCTGTTATTCTGGCTTGGCAGGGGAGACAGGACTCGAACCTGCGACACCTGGTTTTGGAGACCAGTGCTCTACCAACTGAGCTACTCCCCTAAATTGCGAATTATGCAGAGAACAAGTTACAGGAGTTGAAGCAAATGCCGAGCAACTCCTGCAACCGTGCTCAAAAACTAAACGACAAGACAATCATACCGTAAACTGGCGCAAATGTCATCTCCAAAAAGCACACGACGTTCCAGCCACAAACATTGTAAATATTGCCGCTGCTTTGATCTTGATCGAAAATCTGGCATACTTAATAACAGATGTCGAAAGTAGTACCAACAAAACCACTATTAATCCTCTTGTATGGTTTCCCTGGTGCTGGTAAAACCTACTTCGCTCGCCAGCTATGCGAGCACCTCCAGGCCGCACATATTCAGGGCGATCGTATCCGTGGCGAACTCTTCGAAAAACCGCAGTACGACAAAGAAGAAAATCACGTCATCTCACAGCTGATGGATTACATGAGCGAGGAGTTTCTCCAGGCGGGCATCAGTGTTATTTACGACACCAACGCCATGCGGCTCAGTCAGCGACGCCAACTGCGTGATACCGCTCGCAAAATGCACGCTCAGCCACTACTCATCTGGTTGCAGATAGATCACGAAAGTGCCTTAGCGCGCGTCGGCAAACGCGATCGGCGCCGAAGTGACGACAAATATGCCATGCCTATCGACAATGATATCTTCCGCCGGGTCACCAGCGGCATGCAAAACCCGCAAAACGAAGACTATATCGTTATCAGTGGCAAACACACCTTCAACACCCAGCTCAGTGCTTTTATGAAACGCTTGCGCGAACTCGGCCTTGCCGATCAGAACCAAACAGCCAGCAAACTCATCAAACCAGGTCTCGTCAACCTCGTTCCCAATCCTGCCGCTGGTCGTGTCGACATGAGCCGCCGAAACATTGTCATCAGGTAGGTCCAAAAATGGCCACCAAACAAGTAACAATCCCTGATATTGGTCTGGTAACTATGTACAAACGACGGGGGAATCGCAGTTTGCGCCTCAGTATCGGCCCGAAAGGGGAGGTCCGCGTGTCGCTGCCAGCCTGGGTTCCATACAAAGCCGCCGAGGAATTTGTAAAAACCAAACGCACCTGGATTGAAGCCAACCAAACCCAACAGAGCCAAACGGTCATTACGCAAGGTCAACGTATTGGCAAAAATCATCGAATTTATTTTACGAAGCAGCCCGGCGCAGCAAAAATCACGACTCGCGTACTTTCAACAGAAATTTATGTAACGCACCCGGCGCACATCGACACTTCTCACGAAAGCGTTCAAGCAAAAGCGCACGCAGCAAGCATTCGAGCCCTTCGACAGGAAGCTGAGAAACTTTTGCCGCAGCGTCTTGACCAACTCGCCGTGCAACATGGCTTTACCTATCGAAGTGTCGGCGTCAAACA
>Ga0075362_10000359_pt1 | contig 13109 bp, 7 predicted proteins | sample EndMetdeltDD1762_FD_71397 | JGI IMG/M metagenome (GOLD analysis project Ga0075362, IMG submission 71397) | Populus endosphere microbial communities from Tennessee, USA - Endosphere MetaG P. deltoides DD176-2 | ecosystem: Host-associated > Plants > Roots > Endosphere | place: USA: Tennessee...
TGCGCACGACGCTGCGAATGCCTGATACAGCTGTTCGTCGCCATCGAAGTTCGCCGCGATGGCGGCGCGTGCGCCGGGTGTTGCGACCGAGGGCTGCCGATGTCGTGTGGCCATGGCGAGCCGTCGGCGACGTTCAGGGCGCGACCGCGTCGCCTTGCTCGAGCGACCGCGCAGGCAGCCACTGCGTCAGCAGCCCCGGCAGCTCCGTCACCAGCCTGGGCTTGTGAACGACGGGGAGCTGGTCGAGCGCGAACGCATAGGGCGCACGTTGCGCTTCGTCGAGCGACGTCACGACGACGAGACGGCTGTGCGCGAACTGCGCGTGGGAGCGCAGGCTCGTGATCAGCGTGGCGCCGTCGATGCCCGGCAGCAGGATGTCGACGATCAGCACCTGCGGCTGAAGCTGCCCGTACAGCGCAAGCCCGGCGATGCCGTCGTCGGCGATGTGCAGTTCGACATCGGGAAAGTGCTGTCGCATCAGCAGCGACACCAGCTTCTGGAAGTGGATCGAGTCGTCGATGAGCAGCACGCGCGGCCGCTGCGGCTTCGTCGTTGTCTTCGGGCTCGCGGCACGCGGCGGCAGCGACGTCTTGCCGACCGTAGCTCGCAGGTGTTCGAGCGAAGCGCGCGCAATCCGACGGTGTCCGCCGGGCGTCTTCCACGCCACCAGCTCGCCGCGATCGACCATCAGCTGCACCGAGCGTACCGACATGCCCAGCAGCCGCGCAGCCTCGAGGGTCGTGCAGTCCTCGGACATGCCTGGAGCCTCGCTCGAACTCATGGCCAGATCCTGCAAATCCATTGCGGCTGCGTACTGATCAAATGCTGCAAGTGTACAAAATGATCAGGCCTGCGCCGCGATGCTGGCGGCTTGAACGGCAATGCGCAGCACGAGGCTATGCCGGCCGGCGTAGGCCACGACGCGCTGGATCAGGTCGGCGCTCAGCACGTGATCGGTTGCCAGCAGCACCATGCCTTCGCTCGAGCGCAGGTCGCGCGCCAGCACCATGCCGGGCTTCAGCTGCTCGATCGACAGTTCGACGAACGATGGCGGCGCTTCGCGCGTGCGCTGCAGTTCGACGAAGGCATCGACGACCGCCGGGTCGAACTGCGTGTTGCGGCCGCGCCGGACGAGCATGCGCGCATCGGCAGCGGCCAGCTCGGCACGCGCCAGGTGGCCCGACTGGAGGTCATCGTAGGTATCGGCCACCGCGAGAATGCGCGCGCCGATCGGAATCGCCTCTGCGCTGAGCCCATCCGGGAAACCCATGCCGTCGTAGCGTTCGTGGTGCGAGCGCACGATCGTTGCGACGGACTGCATGTCCTCGAGGGCCAGCAGGGCCTGCTCGCCGAGTGCCGAGTGCTGCTCGTACTGGACCTTGTCTTCGGCCGTCATGCGCGGCACCGAACAGGCGAGCAAGGCATCGCTCAGCCCGACATGGCCGATGTCGTGCAGCAGCCCCGCGACGAAGACGGCCTGCGCGTCGACCGTGGACAGCTTCATCTGCAGCGCGATGCGCCGCGCGAGCTCGGCAACACGCCGCGAGTGCCCGGCGGTGGTGGCGCCGCGCAGTTCGATCAGGTTCGAGAACGCCTTGATGGAGCCCAGGTAGTTCTTGCTCAGCCTGGCGTTGGCGCCCGAGAGCTGCGCGGTGCGCTCGAGCACCTGCTGCTCGAGGCTCGCATTGAGCCGGGTCAGCTCCTCGTTGTGGCGTGCCACCTCGCGCTCGAGGCGGGCCTTCTCGCTCAGCAGCGCCTGTCGTTCCAGCCCCTCGCGGGCCGCCATCAGCAACTCGTCCTCGCTCCACGGCTTGCTGATGTAGCGGAAGATCTCGCCGCGGTTGATCGCCGCCGTCGTCGAGACGACGTCGGACTGCCCGGTCAGCAGAATCCGCGTGACGGTCGGCCACTGCCGGCGCACCTGCTCGAGCAGCTGCGCACCGTCCATCACGGGCATGCGCATGTCCGAGACGATCAGGTGCACGGTCTCGGCCGCCAGCAGCTCCAGGGCCTCCTGGCCGCTGTCGGCCGTCAGCACCCGATAGCCGCTGCCTCGAAGCGCGCGGCGAATCGCCGACAGGATGTTGGGCTCGTCGTCGACGCACAGCACGGTCCACTGCGGCGCGACCTCCTGCTCGATCGCCAGCTCGGCACTCATGTCCGGGCCTTCCCCTCGATCGGGACCGTGACGCGAAAGGTCGAGCCGACGTTCACTTCGCTGCTGACCTCGAGCTGCCCCTGGTGCTTCTTGACGATGCCGTAAGAAAGCGAGAGGCCGAGGCCCGTGCCCTTGCCGACCGGCTTGGTCGTGAAGAACGGGTCGAAGATGCGGCCAAGGTTCTCCTTCGGGATGCCCTGGCCGTTGTCGGAGACCTCGATCCAGACGGTTGCGGCGACCGGGTCGGTGGCGGTGCGGATCGTGATCGTGCCGCGCTCCGCAGTGATTGCGTGCGCCGCGTTCACCAGCAGGTTCATGAAGACCTGGTTCAGCTCCGAGGGCAGGCAATACACCTCGGGCAGCGCGGCGTCGTACGCCTTCACGACCTCGGCCTTGTACTTGATCTCGTTGTTGACGATGTTCAGCGTCGAGTCGATGCCCTGGTTCAGGTTCGTCCAGCTCCACTCCTGGTGCGCGTCGACCCGCGAGAAGTCCTTCAGGTCCTGCACGATCTTGCGCACGCGGGTGATGCCTTCCTTCGATTCGGCCATCAGCGTCGGGATGTCTTCCTTCAGGAAGTCGAGCTCGACGCGTTCGCGCAGCTCCTTCAGCTTCGCGCCGATCGAGGTGCCCGCCAGCTCGCCTTCGGCGGCTTCATAGCCGGCGAGCATCTCGAACAGGTCGCCGAGGTACTTTTCGAGCGTTCCGAAGTTCGAGAAGATGTAGCCGATCGGGTTGTTGATCTCGTGCGCCACGCCGGCGGCAAGCTGGCCGATCGAGGCGAGCTTTTCCGACTGCACGAGCTTGTCCTGCGCTTCGGAGAGCCGGCCGTTGGCTTCCTTCAGCGCGTCGTGGGCAAGCAGCAGCTCGCGCACCTGCTCCGGCGTCAAGGTCGGTTCGCTCTGAAGCGTCGAAGAGAGTGTCATCTCGGTGTCCCCATGTACTCAGGCCAGCAGTGCGGCGCAGATCGCTTGCGCCTGCTGCTCGGTTTGTGCGGCGATCTCGTCCCACAGGTCGACCGGCAGGTCCATGCCGGTCCAGACCTCGTTGCACGCGGCCGGCATGGCCTGGGCGCTGCGCTTGCCGATCCCCAGCAGATGCGCGAGCGTGCCGGCCACGTAGACGATGTGAACCAGCTTGATGGCGTTGCCGATCTGCGTCGGAGCGTGGTGGTGGCCGATCGCCTCGACGATCTCGCGCGGGAAGTGCCAGCGTTCTGCGAGCAGCGCCCCCAGCGCGGCATGGTCGATGCCGAGCAACGCCTGCTCGGCCTCGACCAGCTCGATCTCGCTGTCGCTTCGCAGCGCGAGCACCTGCGCGAAGCGCGCCGAAAAGCCGGTCGCCAGGACGAGCTGTCCGACATCGTGCAGCAGCGCGGCGGTGAACGCGGCATCGCCGTCGGCGCCGACCGCCGTCGCGATGAGCTTGGCGCTCACCGCGGCGCTGACCGCGTGCTGCCAGAAGCCGGGAAAGTCGAAGCCCTCGCACGCCGGCGGCTCGAAGCTGCTGGCCAGCACGGCCGTCGTCACCAGCGTGCGAACCGTGCGCAGTCCCAGCACCACGGTGGCATCGCTGACCGACGTGACGTGGCGCGGCACGCCGTAGAACGACGAGTTCGCCAACCGCAGGGTCTTGGCCGTCAACGCCGGGTCGAGCGATATCTTGGCCGCGAGCGTGCCGGTCTCGATGTCGTCGCGTCGCACCAGCCGCAACAGCTCGAGCACGGCGGCGGGCAGGGCCGGCAGGTCACGCATCGTCGCGAGCGCCAGCTCGTCGGGCGCCGGCGCGGCATGCGGCACGGTCGCGGGGCACGTGGTAGGCATGGGCAGCATGGGTGGCATGGCAGTGATGGAAGAAAGCGCGTTCATGGCTCAGTGCACTCTCGGGAAGGGGCTGTGCGGGGTGAGGACCATCAGCTTGCCGCGCTTGTTCAGCGCGCCTCCGATCGGGCGGCAGATCGCCTGGAAGTGGCGGTCGCCGAGCTGCACGCGAACGTGCGCGCCGTCGCTGGCGCGCCAGACGTGGGCCAGCTCGGGCGACAACGCCTCCGCTGCGGTCCGGCCGAGCGGCGAGTTGCCGAGCGGGAACAGCTCGTGCGCGTCGGCGTTGAGGTAGGCGACGATGCCCTCGACGTCGAACCCGATCACCGGCGCCGGGATGCCTTCGAGCAGCTCGTGTGCGCTGAGCAGGCGCGCCTCGTCGCGCCGGATCTGCTCGAGCTGCGTGTCCATCAGCCGCTGCATCCGCTTGTTGACCGAGGCGAGCTCGTTGTTGGCCGACTGCAGCCGTTCACCGAGCTCGTGGTTGTCGTCCGCCATCTCCTTGTGCCGGAAGGCCTCGTTGACGTGCGCACGCAGCCGCTCGTCGTCCCACGGCTTGGTCAGGAACTTGTACACCGCGCCTTCGTTGATCGCATCGGTGATCGACTGCAGCTCGGTGTAGCCCGAGAGCGTCATGCGCACGGTCTGCGGGTACAGCTCCTTCGCACGGCGCAGGAACTCGACGCCGGTCATCCCGGGCATGCGTTGATCGGAGAGGATCACGTCGACCTCGTTCTCCGCCAGGCGCTGCAGGCCCTGCGCGCCGCTGTTGGCCGTGATGATGTGGTAGCCGTCGCGGCGCAGCAGCCGGCGCAGCGACGCGATGATGTTGTCCTCGTCGTCCACCAGCAGCAGCGTGCGCTTGCGCGACTGGCGCACGAGCAGGTGATCGGGCAGGCGCTTGTCTTCGCGCAGCATCGCCTCGATGACATCGGCGCGCACCGGCGGGCTGAAGTAGTAGCCCTGGATCTCGTCGCAGCGGCTCGCCACCAGCAGCGCGAGCTGGCTGTCGTTCTCGACGCCTTCGGCCGACACCTTCATGTTCAGCCCGTGGGCCATGCTGATCAGTGCCCGGGTGATCGAGACGTCCTGCGTCGGGGCGGTGACGTCGTGCACGAACGAGCGGTCGATCTTGAGCACGTCGATCGGCAGCTTGCTCAGGTAGCTCAGGTTCGAATAGCCGGTCCCGAAGTCGTCGAGCGCGATCTGTACGCCGATCGCCTTGAGCTGGAGCAGCGTCTGCGCGACATGCTCGACCCGCTCGATCAGCATGCTCTCGGTGACTTCGACGCCCAGGCGGTTCGCCGGCAGGCCCGTCTCGCCCAGGATGGCCTGGATGCGCTGCACGATGTCGGGCTGCTGCAGCTGCAGCATCGACAGGTTGACCGAAACACGCACCGGCGCGAGCCCTTCCGCCTGCCAACGCACGCTGTCCTTGCAGGCCGTGCGCAGCACCCACTCGCCGATCGGGATGATCAGGCCGGTCTGCTCCGCCAGCGGGATGAATTCCACCGGAGAGATCTCGCCGCGCACCGCGTCCTTCCAGCGTGCCAGCACCTCCAGACCCACCATGCGTCCGGTGCCCAGGTCCACCTGCGGCTGATAGCAAAGGTAGAGCTCGTCCCGGTCGATCGCGCGCCGCAGGCCGGCTTCGTTGGCGAGCCGTGCCGCGGCCCGCGCGTTGGCGGCGGGCGTGTAGAAGCAGATCCGGTTGCTGTCGAGCTCGCGTGCCTGCTGCACCGACGCGCAGGCGTGGTCGAGCAGCGCGTCGGGCCCATCGGCGTCGGTCGGCCACAGCGCCACGCCGATCGCGACCGTGACGAAGATCTCGGTGTTGCCGATGTGAAAGGGGCCCGCCACGCCGTCGACCAGCGCGCGCGCCATGCCTTGCGCAGTGGCCTCGCCGGCATTGCCCGGGCCGTCGACGAGCAGGGCGAATTCGCCTCCGCCCAGGTGTGCGGTCATGCCGGCGCCAGGGGCGAGCTGGAGCAGGCGCTGCGCCACGGCGCGCAGCAGCTTCTCGCCTGCGGCGTGGCCCAGGCTCTCGTGCGCCAGCCCGAACTGATCGATCTCCACCACCAGGAGGCTGATGACGCGGTCTTCGCGCTGCGCCGCGAGCGTTGCATCGCCGAGGCGATTCAGCAGCGCATGGCGGTTCGGCAGGCCGGTCGCCATGTCGGCGTGGGCGAGATCGTGGATGGCTTGCTCGGCTTCGCGCCGCGAGGTGATGTCCTGCAACGTGGCGTGCAGCCGAAGCGGCGTGCCGTCCTCGGCCAGGTCGATCAGCCCGCGGTGCAGCACGGTGCGGATGCTGCCGTCGAGGCGCGCGATGCGGTGCTGGAACTCGAAGGGCTCGTCGGTCCGCACCGATTCACGCATCAGCTGAACCAGCTGGCGCTCCTCGACGGGCACCCGGGACCAGAGCCAGTCGGCGGGCACCGGCCCCAGGGTGGGCGGCTCGCCGAGCAGGTGGCACAGGCCGGCCGACAAGGTCGTCTCGCCGCTTGCGATATGGGTTTCGGCCGAGCCGATCAGCGCGATCTCCTCGGCCTGCGCGAGCAGCTCGGCGCGACGCTGCAACTCGGCGTTCGACTGTTCGAGCGACTTCGCGAGCTGGGCGATGCTGCCGTGAACCCGGGCTTCGAGGACCGAGGCGGCGAGCGTGAAGGCGAGCAGCGCGAGCGAGGCCAGCGCGACCGCCGAGCCCAGCGCGTGGCCGCCCAATCCGTCGACGCTCAGGCAGATCGAGCCTTCCGGAAAGCCGGCTGCGGCCATCGCGGTGTAATGCACGCTCGCCCACACCGGCCCGAGCACGACAGCCGCGGCCACCTGGCACAAGGTGCCGCGTCGTGCACGAATGCGGCGCAGCCGGAAGCAGACGAGCAGCGTGACGGCCGACGTGCCGACCGCGATCGCCGCCGACGCCAGCACCAGCCAATGGTTCCAGACGATGCCGGGCGACATCTCGAGCGCCGCCATGGCGCTGTAGTGCATCGCGCACAGGCCCAGCCCCATCGCGAGCGAGCCCGCGACCAATCGCCGCGTCGTCAGCACGGCACTGCCGGCCGACCACAGGGCAACGAAACAGGTCGCAACGCCGGCGGCCCACGACAGCAGCGTCATCAGTTCGGTGTAGCCCAGCGCGATCGGCAACGAGCGGGCCAGCATGCCCACGAAGTGCATGGCCCAGATGCCGGTCCCGACCGCGATCGACCCGCCGATCCAGAGGCTGAGTGCGCTGCGCTGCCGGCCCGGCCGGGCCCGCTTGGCGAGGTCGAGCATCACGTACGCCGACAGCGCCGCGATCAGGATCGACGCCAGGACGAACGCGGGGTCGTAGCGGGGGACGAGAAAGGCCATTGGGGGTGCCGAAGCGATCTGGGTTGCGTCTGTTTTCGGTGCAGGCTAGTCAATCATTAGTATCAATAATGCCGAATTGACACGCCTTTTCAAATGATAAATATGGCGTGCCATCGGCAAAATATCAGCCGAAACGCCGACAAGGCAAGAACCGCCCGCCACAAGCTGGAGGACCCATGAAGACCCAGGACGCCCAAAGTGCTTCGATCGAAGTCGAAGGCATGGTCATTGACGCCACCGCGCCCAAGGTGGCCGACCACCAGCCGTTAGCGCCGCGGGCGCGCATCGACGCGCTGACCGGGCTGGCGAACTGCGCCGCCTTCACCGAGCGGCTCCATCAGGCTTTCGGAGCGGCGCGCCGCGGCGCCACGCCGTTCGCAATCCACGCCATCGACCTCGATCGCTTCAGGGCCGTGAACGACCTCTTGGGCCACTCGATCGGCGATCTGCTGCTGCGTGAAGTGGCCGAACGGCTGAGGAATTGCGCCCGTGAAACCGACCTCGCCGCGCACCTCGGCGGCGACGAGTTCGCGGTGCTGCAAGGCGAGGCGGTGGAGGCGGAGATCCTGGCCGCGAAGATCCAGCGCGAGCTCGCACGTCCATACGTGCTCGGCGGCAATGAGCTGCGCCTGTCGGCCAGCATCGGCATCAGCTCTTATGTGCCGGGTGCGAGCGTCGACGCCGATGCGATGCTCGTGCAGGCCGATCTCGCGCTGTTCCGCGCGAAAGCGGAGGGCCGCAACCGGTACCGCCTCCACGCGGACGAACCGGACCAGGACCTTCGCGACCGCGTCACGCTCGGCGATGAGTTGCGCAAGGCGATCGATGGCGACGAACTGGAACTCCACTATCGGCCGCAGGCCGCGCTGACGAGCACACGGACCGCCGGGGCGGATGCGCTGGTGCGCTGGAACCATCCCACGCGCGGGCTGCTGAACGCAGGTGCGTTCATTCCGATCGCCGAGAAGACCGGAAGCATCGTCGCGCTCGGACACTGGGTGCTGAACCAGGCGTGCCGGCAGATGCGGCTGTGGCGCGACCGCGGCATGGCGCCGCCGGTCGTCGCGATCAACCTGTCGCCTGGCCAGCTCGAGAACGGCGGCGAACTGGTGCGCGACGTCGCACGCACCGTCGCGACATGGGGGCTCGCGCCTTCGGACCTGCAATTCGACGTCACCAAGGCAGCGCTTGCACAGATGACCTGGACCGGCAGCGACGTGCTGCGCCGGCTGCGCGACCTTGGGGTGCGAATCGCGATCGACGACGCGGTGACCTCTCCCCCCTAGAACCAGGGAGGGGTAAGCCCTCGATTCGAGCCGTCTCGCGGAACCCCACTGTCAACGTTGACAGTTGGACATGATTGAGTGCGCGGCTATTCTGGGTCGTGACCTCTTTGCCCCTCCCTGGCGAATGGTGACGCTCCACGTCACTGTCGAGCCGCTCCGTTCGCGAACGAGGATGCGCGAATGACGCGACTGTTCCGGTTCGACGACTGGCCGTTGCGCGCGAAGATGGCGGCATTGCTGGTCGTGGCCTCGCTGCTCCCGCTTGCGACCTGGGCCTACATCGACCTGCGCCAGGACCAGGCTCGGCTGCTGGGCAGCATGAAGGATCTGCTCGAGGCCCGCGGCGACCAGATCGCCCGCGAACTCGACATCTTCCATCGCAGCTATCGACACGCCGCCGAGCGGGTCGCACACCTGCCAGACTCGGCGGCGTATTGCAGCGGCACGACCGAACAGCGCACGGCGCGCCATGACGCGCTGATGGGCGTGCTTTCGGTCTATCCGCAGAGCGATCCCGCCATTCGCGGCGTCGCGTTGCTGGATGGAGCCGGCCGCGTCGTCATCGCGACCGAGCGCGCGCTCGTCGGTGCCGACCTCGCCGATCGCCCGGTCGTGCAGGCCGCGCTGCGAGGCAGCCCCATCATCTCGGACCCGTTCATTTCGTCGCCGCGTACCGGCGGGACACCGACGATCGCGTACATGGTGCCGATGCCCGGCGCCGAGGGCAAGGTGTCGTGCATCGCCGTGCTGTGGCTGCGGGCGCAGTCGCTGTGGAGCGCCGTCAAGGCCTCCAATGCGCTGGCCGGCCCGGGCAGCTTCGCGGTCCTGTTCGATCGCGAAGGGATTCGGATCGCCCACACGTACAGCGACGACATCGTCTTTCATCCGGGCGGGCCGCTCGATCCGGCGACGCTCGAACGCCTGGTGCGCGAGCGCCGCTTCGGTGCGCAAACGCGCGCGCTGCTCGAGGACGTTCGTGCGTTCCCGGAGCAGTTCGACCGCGCACGTGCTGCGTCGCTCGACCTGGCGGTGTTCCGCGGTTTCGCACCCGTCAACCAAACCTGGAACTACGGCGTCGCGCGCCGCTTCGACACGGTGCCGTGGACCGTGTTCTACATGGCGCCGGAGGCCGCGCTCGACGCCGAGATCGCACGGGCGACGCGCGAGCGGCTGCTGCTCGCCGCCGGCATCATCGCCGTCGCGGGCGTCCTCGGGCTGGTGTTCGCCGACAGCATCCTGCGGCCGGTGCGCGCGCTCGACCGGGCGACCGCGGCGATCGCGAGCGGCGATCTTTCCGCGCGCGTCCAGGACCGCCGCAAGGACGAACTGGGCCGCCTCGACGCGAGCTTCAACGCGATGGCCGCACGCATCGAGTCGCAGGCTAGGGCGCTGGAGCGCTCGCGCGACGAGCTCGAGCAGCAGGTCGACGAGCGCACCGCCGAACTCGCGCGCACGACGCACGACCTGGAGGAGCGCGACGCCGCGCTGCACCGGGCCCATGTGATGGCCCGGCTCGGGCACGTGATCACGCGGCCCGACGGATCGTTCGAGCGTTGGTCCGACACCTTGCCGCCGCTGATCGGCGTGGCGCCCGCGGACATGCCGCAAAGCACCCGCGAGTGGCTGAGCCTGCTGGACCCGGACGACCGGGCGATATTTCGCAACACGTCCATCGCCGCGGGCAGGGACGGTCTGCGCAAGGAGGTCGAATACCGGCTGCAGCGCAGCGACGGCAGGTGGATCAACGTGTTCCAGGTGATCGAGCCGATCCCGGGCACGATCGATGCCGACGGCAAGATGCGCTGGTTCAGCACGATGCAGGACATCACCGAGCAGCGCCGCACGGCCGAGGAGCTGCGCGAGAGCCAGCAGCTGCTCAAGAGCATCGTCGACAACTCGGCGGCCGTGATCTACGTCAAGGACCTGGCCGGGCGCTACCTGATGGTCAACCGGCGCTACTGCGAGCTGTTCGAGACCCAGAGCGAGGCGGTGATCGGCAAGTCAGACCACGAGCTGTTCGCGAAGGAGGCGGCCGATGCCTTCCGCGCCGTGGACCAGCGCGTGGCCGCATCTGAGACGCCGCTGATCGAGGAGGAGGTGGTTCCGCTGGCGTCCGGGCCGCGCACCTATGTGTCGGTGAAGTGCCCGCTGCGCGACCGCGCGGGCCGGGTGTCGGGCGTGTTCGGCATCTCGACCGACATCACCGAACGCAAGCTCGCCGAAACGGCGCTGCAGGCGAGCGAGGAACGCACGCGGCTGATCGTCGACACCGCGCTGGATGCGGTGGTCACGATGGATGCGGACGGCGTCATCACCGGCTGGAACCCGCAGGCCGAAGCCACGTTCGGCTGGACGCGAACCGAAGCGCTGGGGCGGACGCTCGCGCAGACCATCGTGCCGGAGCGCTACCGTGCCGCCCATCGGCAGGGACTCGAGCGCTATCTCGCGACCGGCGAGGCCAAGGTGCTCGGCAAGCGCATCGAGCTGTCGGCCCTGCACCGCGACGGCCGCGAGTTCGACGTCGACCTGTCGATCACGCCGATCAGGGTGGACGGCGCGCCCAGCTTCAGCGCGTTCCTGCGCGACATCACCGAGCAGAAGCTTGCCCGCGAGCGGCTGCATGCGCAGCTCGAGCGGCTCACTCTGCTGGACCAGATCACGCGCGCCATCGGCGAGCGGCAGGACCTGCAGAGCATTTACCAGGTCGCGATCCGCAGCCTGGAGGAGCGGCTGCCGGTGGACTTCGGTTGCGTCTGCCGCTACGACCCGGTCGACGGCGTGCTCACGGTGATCCGTGTGGGCGCGCACAGCCAGGCGCTGGCGGTCGAACTGGCGATGAGCGAGCAGTCCAGGATCGAGATCGACCAGAACGGCCTGTCGCGCTGCGTGCGCGGCGAGCTCGTGTACGAGGAAGACATCCGCGCGGTTGCGTTCCCGTTTCCGCAGCGGCTCGCGCGCGCCGGCCTGTGCGCGCTGGTGGCCGCGCCGCTGCGCTCGGAGAGCCGCGTGTTCGGCATCATGGTGATCGCACGCCGCGAGCCGCGCTCGTTCAGCAGCAGCGACTGCGAGTTCGTGCGCCAGTTGAGCGCCCACGTTGCGCTGGCGGCCCAGCAGGCCGAACTGCACGGCGCGCTGCAGCAGGCCTACGACGAGCTGCGCCAGACCCAGCAAAGCGTGATGCAGCAGGAGCGGCTGCGCGCGCTCGGCCAGATGGCCAGCGGCATCGCGCACGACATCAACAACGCGATCTCGCCGGTGGCGCTGTACACCGAGAGCCTGCTGGAGCGCGAACCCCAGCTGAGCGAGCGCGGCCGCGGCTACCTGGTGACGATTGCGCGCGCGATCGACGACGTGGCCGCGACCGTCGCACGCATGCGCGAGTTCTATCGTGAGCGCGAACCGCAGATGCTGCTCAAGGCCGTGCGGCTCAACCCGCTCGTGCAGCAGGTGGTGGACCTGACCGAGGTGCGCTGGCGCGACATGCCGCAGCAGCGCGGCGCGGTGATCGACGTGCGCGTCGAGCTCGACCCCGACCTGCCGGTCGTGTACGGCGTCGACAGCGAAGTGCGGGAGGCGCTGACCAACCTGGTCTTCAACGCGGTCGACGCGATGCCCGCGGGCGGCAAGCTGACGCTGCGCACGCGCAGCGTCGCGCTGCCGGGCAGCAAGCTGCGCCATGCGGTGGTCGACGTGGCCGACACAGGTGTCGGCATGGACGACGACACGCGGCGCCGCTGCCTCGAGCCCTTCTTCACGACCAAGGGCGAGCGCGGCACCGGGCTCGGATTGGCGATGGTCTACGGCGTGGCGCAGCGGCACGCCGCGGAGGTCGAGATCGACAGCATGCTCGGCCGCGGAACGACGGTCAGCCTGAGCTTCCCGGTGCCGGCGATCGAGCCGGCGGGTGCGGCGGAGCCGGCGGTGACTGCGCCGACGCCGCGCCTGCGCCTGCTGATCATCGACGACGACCCGCTGCTGCTCAACTCGCTGCGCGACTCGCTCGAACTCGATGGGCACAGCGTCGTCGCCGCGAACGGGGGCCAGGCTGGAATCGACGCTTTCTGTGCTGCGCCCGAGGATGTGGATGCGGTCATCACCGACCTGGGCATGCCCTATGTCGACGGGCGCAAGGTGGCCGAAGCGGTGAAGGCCGCCGCGCCCTCGATGCCGGTGATCCTCCTGACCGGCTGGGGGCAGCGATTGATGGCCGAAGGCGACGTGCCGGCCCACGTCGACCGCGTTCTCAGCAAGCCGCCCAAGCTGCGCGAGCTGCGCGCTGCGCTCGCCGAAGCGGCGCGCAGCGAGGGCTCGGCGGCGGACAACGATTCGATCCGGGAGAAGTCATGAACGAATTCAAGCCCGCGAGACTGCTCGTCGTCGACGACGAAGCGGCGCAGATGAGAGCCCTGTGCGACACGCTGGAAGACGAGGGGTACGAGGTCGTCGGCTGCACCAACGGCGAAGCTGCACTGGTCGAGCTGCGCC
>Ga0075362_10000360_pt1 | contig 13107 bp, 10 predicted proteins | sample EndMetdeltDD1762_FD_71397 | JGI IMG/M metagenome (GOLD analysis project Ga0075362, IMG submission 71397) | Populus endosphere microbial communities from Tennessee, USA - Endosphere MetaG P. deltoides DD176-2 | ecosystem: Host-associated > Plants > Roots > Endosphere | place: USA: Tennessee...
GTTGATCAGCCCCTCGGTGTCGTTGTAGGTGGTGCCGGTGGCGTTGAGGATGTCGTCGTTCAGGTACATCGCGGCGAGGCGCCCGCCGTCGAGCATGTCCATCTCGGCCAGGAGCGCGCCGATCAGCTTCAGCTTGCCGATGCTGTTCTGGTCGAACACGCGCCGCGCCATCGACGCCGGGTTCACGCCGGCCTCGACCGTCCGCTGGCAGATGTCGAAGGTCTTCGGCGTGATGTTGGAGTAGTGGAACGATCCGGTGTCGGTCAGGATCGCGAGGTACACGTGCGTCGCGATCTCGATCGTCAGCGGCACGCCGAGCGATTCGATCAGGTCGAACACCATCTCCCCGCACGCCGCCGCCGATTCGTCGACCCAATTCAGCTGGCCGAACGACGTGTTGCCCTGGTGGTGATCGATGTTGACGGTGAATCGTCCTTCGAGGCCCGCCACGCCCGTGCGCTTCAGGTCGCTCGACTCCATGACGATCAACGCCTCGTCGTCGAACGTTCCCGGCCGCTCGCGGACCTCGCGCGTGATCTCGATGCGCGCGATGCCGGGGAAGTCCGTGTAGTGCTCGGGCGCGGGATCGGCGTTGACGATCCGCACCTCCTTGCCCAGCAGCTCGAGCGCGTAGGCCATCGCCAGCTGCGAACCGATGGAATCGCCGTCGGGCTTGGCGTGAGAGGTGATCAGGAAGCGGCGGCGTCCGTGGATCGCCGCGCTGATGTCAGTCTTTGGGCTCGTTACGGTCATCTGAGTCGTCGGAGACACGCGCCGCTTCTTCGGCCTTGAGGTCCTGCAGGATCTGCTCGATCCGATCGGTGTGCGCGATCGACGCGTCGTAGAAGAAGGTCAATTCGGGAACGCGCCGCAGCCGGATCCGGGCGCCGAGGTGACGCCGCAGGAACGGCGTGGCGCGCTTCAGCGCCTTGTCGGTCTCGCGCTGCGCCTTCTCGTCGCCCATCGTCGTGTAGTAGACGCGCGCGATCTGCAGATCGGGGGTGACCGACACGCGCGTCAGCGTGATGAAGCCAATCCCCGGGTCGTGCACGTCGCGCGCGAGGAGCTGCGACAGCTCGTCCCGGATGGCCTCGCCGACGCGATCGGGTCGATTGCCCACGCCTTATGCCGTCGCCGCGACGCGCTCCAGGACGAACACCTCGATGACGTCGCCGACCTTGATGTCGTCGTACTTCTCGAAGCCGATGCCGCACTCGAAGCCGGACTTGACTTCCGAGACGTCGTCCTTGAAACGGCGCAGCGAGCCGATCTTGCCTTCGTGGATGACGACGTTGTCGCGGAGCAGGCGCGCCTGCGTGTCTCCCGACCGCTTGATCGTCCCCTCGGTGACCATGCAACCCGCGATGGTGCCGAACTTCGGCACTTTGAACGTTTCCCGCACGGCCGCGGCGCCCATCCGCACTTCCTTCAGCGTGGGCTCGAGCAGGCCGGTCATCGCCTTCTTCATCTCGTCGGTGACCGCGTAGATGACGGAGTGCTGGCGGATGTCGACCTTCTCACGGTCGGCGACATCGGCGGCGTTCCGGTCGGGCCGCACGTTGAAGCCGATGACGATGGCGCCCGACGCGGCGGCGAGCAGCACGTCCGACTCGTTGATCGCGCCGACGCCGCTGTGGATGATGCGCATCTTGACGCGATCGTCGCTCAGCTTCGTCAGGGTGTCGGCGAGCACTTCCGCCGAGCCCTGCACGTCGGCCTTGATGATGATCGGCAGTTCCTTCATGCCGCCTTCGGCGATCTGCGCCTGCAGCGACTCGAGCGTGAGGCGGGCGCCCTTGGCGCCGAGCGCCTTGTCCTTCGCCTGCATCTGGCGGTACTGCGCGATCTGCCGCGCCTTGGCCGCGTCCTCGAGCGCCTGGAACGTATCGCCAGGCGACGGCAGACCGCCGAGGCCGAGCACTTCGACCGGCGTGGCCGGCGGTGCGTGCTTGATCGGCTTGCCCCGATCGTCGATGAGCGCGCGGATCTTGCCGACGATCGTGCCGGCGATGATCATGTCGCCCACGTGCAGGGTGCCGTCCTGCACGAGCACGGTCGCGACCGGCCCGCGGCCCTTGTCGAGCTTCGCCTCGAGCACCGTGCCCGACGCGTTGCGTTTGGGGTTGGCCTTGAGCTCGCTCAGCTCGGTGACGAGCAGGATCATCTCGAGCAGTGCCGGGATGTTCTCGCGCTTCTTCGCCGAGACCTGGACGGTGACGGTCTGGCCGCCCCAGTCCTCCGGCACGAGCCCGAGATCCGCCAGCTCCTTCTTGACGCGATCCGGGTTCGCGTTCGGCTTGTCGATCTTGTTGATCGCGACGAGGATCGGCACGCCCGCCGCCTTCGCGTGATCGATCGCTTCCTTCGTCTGCGGCATGACGCCGTCGTCGGCCGCCACGACCAGGACGACCACGTCGGTGACGCGCGCGCCGCGGGCGCGCATCATCGTGAACGCCTCGTGACCCGGCGTGTCGAGGAACACGACGTTCCTGTCGCCGACGTTCACCGAGTAGGCGCCGATGTGCTGCGTGATGCCGCCGGCTTCGCGCTCGGCGACGCGCGTCTCGCGGATGGCGTCGAGCAGCGTCGTCTTGCCGTGATCGACGTGGCCCATGACGGTGACCACGGGGGCGCGGGTGACGAGATCCTCGGGCTTGCTGTCCTCGGCCTCGACCTGGAGCAGTTCCTCCTCGAACGACTGCATCTTGACGTCCGCCCCGAACTCGCGGGCGATCATCGATGCCGTCTCGGTGTCGACGGTGCTGTTGATGGTCATCATCATGCGACGCTCCATCAACTTCTTGAGGACGTCCTTCGCCTTGACGTCGAGCTTGGTGGCGAGATCCGATACGGTCATGCCCTCCGCCAGTGTGATGGTACGTGTAACCGGCGGCGGCGCGGCGCTCATCTGCTGAGGCGCCTGCATGCGCGGCTGATCGCGACGCGGTCCGGACGTCCGCGGCGCCGACGGGCGCGGCGGCGGCGGACGATACCCGGGAACCTGCGGCCGCCCGGCCGGCTGCGACGGACGCACGGGCTGCGACGGCAGCGGACGCGGACCGCCCATGGGCGCCTGCGGACGCGGAAACGAACCGGGACGCGCCGGCCCGCCGGGACGCGGCGCACCGGGCGCGCCGGGACGCTGCTGACCGGGGCCGGTCTTCGAGAGATTGCCGGTCGCCGCCGGCGGCGGCGCGGTCGGCTGCGGCGGCCGCACGAGCAGCGGACGCCGCGGCGGCGCGGGCGGCGCCACGCCGGTCTTGGGATCCTCGACGCGGAGCCGCAGGGTGGGCGGCACGACGCGTCCCGGCGACGGCGCAGGCCGCGCGGCGGCAGCCGGCGCAACCGGTTCGCGAGCCGGCGGCTCGCTGACAACCGGCGGCGGAGGCGCTTCGACAACCGGCGCCGGCGGAGGCGGCGGAGGGGCTTCGACCGGCGCCTCGGCGGCCGGTACGACCACGGGCGGCGGCGCCTCGGGTTCAGGCGCAGCCACGGGCGCCGGCGGCGGCGGGGGCGGCGGCGCCACTTCGACCGGCGGAGCGGGCTCGGCGACGACCGGCACGATCGGCTCGGGCGTCATCGGCGCGGGGATCGGCGCCGCCTCCGGCACGGGCGGTGCCGGCGGGGCGGCAGGCTTCGCCGTCTTCACCAGGCGCGGCGCTGGCATCGCGGGGGCCGCGGGCTTCGGCGGCTCGGGCCTGCCGCCCGGCTTCTTCACCACTCCTCGCGCCGGGCCGGGCGTATCGGCGAACGACGCGTTGGACGGCACCTTGATGCCGCGCTGCCGCGCCTGCTTCGACACGAACTCCCTCGCCACGACCTCTTCGATCGTGCTCGACGCGCTCTTCACCTCGATGCCGTGCTCCTTCTTCAGGAGCGTCATGACGTCCTGGCTCGAGAGGTTGAGCAGCTCCGCGACTTTGTAGATCCGAACTGTTGCCAAATGACCTCTGACGTTGAGTAGTTATTCCGTCTTCGCTTCCGCTTCGGCCGCCGGCTCCGCCGCCTCGCTCTCGGCCGCGGCCTGCTCCGCGCTGCCGCCAATCTCGAGCGCTCCGAATTGCGCTTCCACTTCCTTGCGCTTTTCTTCCTCGCTCTTGATGTCGATCTTCCAGCCGGTCAGCTTCGCCGCCAGCCGGACGTTCTGTCCCTTCTTGCCGATCGCCAGTGACAGCTGCTTGTCTTCGACGACGACTTCCATCACCTTCTCGGCGTTGTCGACGATCGAGACGTTCTGCGTCTTGGCGGGGCTGATGGCCTGCTTGACGAACTCGACCGGATCGTCCGACCACTCGACGATGTCGATCTTCTCGCCGCGGAGCTCGCGGATGATCGACTGGACGCGCGTGCCCTTCATGCCGACGCAGGCGCCGACCGGATCGACGTCGCGCTCGCGCGAATAGACCGCGACCTTGGCGCGATCGCCGGCCTCGCGCACCGCGCCCCGGATCATCACGGTGCCGTCGTAGATCTCGGGCACTTCCTGCTCGAACAACTTGATCAGCAGCGCGGGATCCGTGCGCGAGAGCACGATCTGCGGGCCCTTGGCGCTGCGGTTGACGCCGCGGATCACGGCGCGCACGCGGTCGCCGACCGCGTAGTTCTCGGCGCGCGACTGCTCCTTGCGGGGCAGCTGCGCCTCGATGCGGCCGAGCTCCATGATGATGTCGCCGTTCTCGAAGCGCTTGACGACGCCGCTCACCACCTCGCCGACGCGGTTGCTGTACTCGGCGTAGACGTTCTCGCGCTCGGCCTCGCGCACCTTCTGGAAGATCACCTGCTTCGCCGTCTGCGCGGCGATGCGCCCGAGGTCCTCGGTCGGCCGCGGGAATTCGACCTCCATGTCGACTTCGGCCTCGTCGCCGTACAGCTGCTGCGCCTCGGCGAGCGAGATCTGCGTCGGGGGATCGGTCACCTCGTCGACGATGCGCTTGACGGCGCACAGCTCGAGCTGTCCGGTCTCGTTGTTGAACCGGGCGCGCAGGGTCTCGTTCTTGTAGCGCTTCCGGGCCGCCGCCTCGATGGCGTCCTGGATTGCGCCGATGATGATCTCGGGCTCGACGCCCTTTTCCTTCGCAATCGCGTCGATCTGCTGTAGCAACGGGTTCTGCATTTGCGTTCTCAAAATTCAACATCCAGGTGCGCGCGCTTGATCTTGTCGAGCGGCACCCGGTGGGTCTTTCTGCCTTCCTCCAACAACACGTACCCTGCATCGAGGCCGGCGAGCCGGCCCGCGAACGCGGTCTGCCGCGCGATCGGCTCGGTCGTCACGAGCTTGGCGAGCCGCCCCGCGAACCGCCGGTAGTCCGCCGCGTGCCGCAACGGACGATCGAGCCCCGGCGAGGAAACCTCCAGCGTGTACTTCTCGGTCAGATCCGCCTCGCCGAACTCGTCCTCCACGTCGAGCAGCGCGCTCAGGTCCTGGCTGACGCGCTGGCAGTCCTCGATGCCAACGCTTTCCTCGGGCGCTTCGACGCGACCCGGATCGGGACGGTCGATGATCACCCGCAGCACCATCCCGATCGGCTCCCGCCGCAACTGCACGTCGAACACTTCGAGCCCGTGGCTACCGGCCACGCGCTCCGCCGCCTGACGCAGCCGCGCGATCTCTTCAGCTCTTGGCGTAAATCCGGCCCCTGAAACACAAAAAGTGGGCAGCCGGCCCACTGTCAGAAACCCTCACATCTACCGCTCCTCAGTATACCGGATTTCGTCTGCGCCGGATCTTTCTGATCGCCGGCCTTCAGGCCGGCGATCCGCCTGTCGCAAGCCCGGCAGGCGCCACGATCAGGTCGTAGCCGCGGGCTCCGACGACGCGCGCGCGGATGAGTTGACCGCGCTCGTATCCCGAAGGGTCACAATCTGTCAGGTAGACGACCGGGTCGATATCGGGCGCTTGACCTTCCAGCCGACCCTGCAGGACCAGCTCGTGCTCGGCCGACGGACCGTCGATGAGCACCGGGACGTCCGTCCCGACCAGCGAGGCCTGGCGGTCGGCGACGATCCGCTGCTGCCGCTTCATGATCCGCTCGCGCCGCTTGCGCTTGGTCGCGGCGGGGACGTCGTCGGCCGCCGCGTAGGCGCGGGTGCCCTCCTCGTGCGAGTACGTGAAGACGCCGATGTGGTCGAACCGCGTGTCCTCGACGAACGCCTCCAGCTCGGCGAATTCCGCGTCGGTCTCGCCGGGAAACCCGACGATGAAGGTCGTCCTCAATGTGACGCCGGGAACGCGGTCGCGGATCCGCGCCAGCAGCGTGTCGTAGGTCCGCCGGTTCCCGGGACGCCGCATCCGCTTCAGCACGTCCGCCGACGCGTGCTGCAGCGGCAGATCGACGTAGCGGCACACCTTCTCGCACTCCGCCATCGCCGCGAGCACGTCGTCGGTGATCGTGGTGGGGTAGAGGTAGAGCAGGCGGATCCACTCGAGCCCGTCGATGGCGTTCAGCTCGCGCAGCAGCCCGGCCAGCGCGCCGCGCTCCTGCCGGTCGATGCCGTAGAAGGTGGTGTCCTGCGAGATCAGCAGGAGCTCCTTGATGCCCCGTTCGGCCAGCGCGCGCGCCTCGCTGACGATCGACTCGCGCGTGCGGCTGCGGTACTCGCCGCGCAGCGTCGGGATGATGCAGAAGGCACAGGTGTAGTCGCAGCCTTCCGCGATCTTCACGTAGGCGAAGTGCTTCGGCGTGGTGATGACGCGCGGCGTCGAGGCGTCGTAGAGGTACGTCGGCGGGGTTCGTGCCGGCGCGTCTTCCGTCGACGTCCGAGGTGCGGCGTCCGAGGTCCGGTGGTTCTTCTTTCGATGAAAGGTCACCGGCTGACTGCGAACGTCGGACGTCGGGCTTCCGATCTCGGATCCCGACCCGAGCGCCTCGACGATGCCCGGCAGCTCCCCGGTGCCCAGGAGCGCGTCAATCTCCGGGATCTCCCTGCGCAACTCGTCACGGTAGCGCTCGGCCAGGCAGCCGGTGACGACGAGACGCGAGGCCCTGCCGTCGCGTTTGTGCTGGGCCATCTCGAGGATCGCGTCGATCGATTCCTGCTTGGCGTTGTCGATGAACGCGCAGGTGTTCACGACGATCACGTCGGCCTCCTGCGCCTCCGCCGTGATCTCGTGGCCTGCGTCGCGGGCGTAGCCCAGCATCACCTCGCCGTCGACGAGGTTCTTGGGGCAGCCGAGCGAGACGAACCCGACCTTCATCTACGGATACATCCTGTAGAGCATCCGCGGGTAGGGGATCGCCTCACGCAGGTGCTCCAGTCCGCAGATCCAGGAGACGCACCGCTCGATGCCCATGCCGAAGCCGCCGTGCGGCACGCTGCCGTAGCGGCGCAGGTCGAGATACCACTCGAAGGCTTCCTGCGGCAGGTTGTGCTCCTTGATGCGCTGGAGCAGCAGATCGAAATCGGCGAGGCGCTCGCCGCCGCCGATGATCTCGCCGTAGCCCTCGGGTGCGAGGACGTCGACGCCGAGCGCGACCTCCGGCCGTGCCGGATCCGGCTTCATGTAGAAGGCCTTCACGGCCGAGGGATAGCGGTGCACCATGATCGGCCGGTCGAACTCCTCCGACAGGGCGGTCTCGTCGGGCGCGCCGAAGTCGCCGCCCCACTCGAACGGCAGTCCCTTCTTCTTCAGGACCTCCGCGGCGTCGTCGTACGAGATTCGCGGGAACGGCGCCTGCGCCTTCTCGAGCTTCGTCGTATCGCGCTCGAGCGTCTGCAGCTCGCGCTTCCGCTTGTCGAGCGTGCGGCCGACGACGTAGATGAGGAGGCCCTCGGCGAGCTCCATGACGTCCTCGAGCGTGGCGTACGCCATCTCGGGCTCGACCATCCAGAACTCGGTCAGGTGGCGCCGCGTCTTCGACTTCTCGGCGCGGAACGTGGGACCGAACGCGTACACGCGGCCGAGCGCCATCGCGTTCGCTTCGTTGTAGAGCTGCCCGCTCTGCGTCAGGTAGGCCGTCGTGTCCTCGAAGTACTGCACGGGGAACAGCGTCGTCGTGCCTTCGCAGGCCGCGGGCGTGAAGATGGGCGTGTCGGCGAGGATGAAGCCGCGGCCGTTGAAGAAGTCGCGGACCGCGTTGATCACCTCGTGGCGGACGCGGAGGATCGCCTGCTGCCGCTGCGACCGGATCCAGAGATGGCGGCGATCCATCAGGTAGTCGACGCCGTGCTCCTTCGGCGTGATCGGATAGTCCTTCGCTTCGGAGACGATCTCGAGCGCCGTGACGTCGACCTCGTAGCCGCCCGGCGCGCGCGAGTCGGCTCTGGCGGTGCCGTCGACGATGACGGCGCTTTCCTGCGAGAGGTGATCGGCCTTGGCGAACGTCTCGTCGCCGACGGCCTTCTTCGACATCACGCACTGGATGAAGCCCGTGCCGTCGCGCACCGTGAGGAAGTGGATCTTGCCGCTCGAGCGCCGGCCGTGCAGCCAGCCGCGCAGCCGGACCGGCTGTCCCTCGTGCTGCGCGATGTCTTCGATGTAAGTGAGCTGTGCCATCGTCGGTCCTTCCGCCTGAAGGCGGAAGCTACAGGGTCATCAGACGCTCGAACCGCGCGCGCGCGGCCTGCGCCTTCTTCAGGATGTCCGCCGGCGAGCCCGTGTTCGCGAGCTCCATCAGGTACGTTCCGTCGTAGCCGATCTTCTGCATCGTCATCAGGGCCACGTTCCAGTCGATCCGGCCTTCGAACGGCACGAGGTGGTCGTCCTTCTTCCCGCCGTTGTCGTGCACGTGCGTGGTGACGAGGTGCTCCGCGACCGTCTCGATCGCGTCGGCGACGTCGCCCATGAGGAAGGCGTGGCCGAAGTCGAGGCAGATGCCGGCGTGCGGCGCGTCGAGATCGCGCTCCAGCATCGTGACGAGCGACTGCGCGTCCGACAGCGGATTGGGGATCACTTCCAGCGCCACACGGACGCCGATCGGCTCCGCCAGCCGGCAGATCTCCTCGGCGCTGCGGAACGCCGCGGCGCGGCTGTTCTCGCCGCCCTGCGCCGTCGGGGTGCCGAGATGCACGACGAACACGCTCACCGGCAGGCGCCGCGCGATCTCCAGCGCCGCCCCGGCTTCACGCACGGCGACCTGCCGCCTGGCGTTGTCGCTGACGCCGTTCGAGATGACCTCGCCCCATCTGTCGCCGGGGTCGAGCCGATCGGTGATCGGCGCGTGGATGCCGTGGAGCGCGAGCCCCGTCTCCTTCAGCCAGCCGCCGAGCGCGTCAATCGCGGCCGGATCGTGATAGTCGAAATGCGTCCGCGTCGCGAACACCTCCACCGCCTCGAACCCGTGCGCGGCGATCTGCGCCAGGTGATCGCGGTTGAGCCGCTGGTCGTGAAAGAGGTGCGTCGAAATGCCGAAGCGCATGTGGTGCGTAGGTGCTCTCAGCGGAAACTCTTCATTGTAGCAGGTCGCCGCCATCCGCCCGTCGAGATCTACCGGAACTCCTCGACGTGCGTCGCCAGCAGCTCGCGCAGGCGCGCGAAGCGGGGGAGGGCCAGGTTGCGGCGGACGTAGCGAAGCGTCCGCGGGATGTACTGGATGTAGACCGGGTTGCGGCGCGCGGTCGTCTGGTAGCCGAACGTGCCCAGCGCTTTCAGGTTGCGCTGCAGCGCCATGACGTTGAACCGCTGACGGAAGTCGGGATCGTCGGGCGTTCCCTTGAGGGCGAGGAAATAGGCGATCAGCTCGTCGACGGTCTGGTCGGTCAGATCGACGTAGGAATCGCGGAGCAGCGACACCAGGTCGTAGGTGTCGGGCCCCATGCGCGCGTCCTGGAAGTCGATCATGTAGAGCTGCCCCTCGTGGAGCATCAGGTTGCGGCTGTGGTAGTCGCGGTGGCACAGCACGCGCGGCTCGGCCGCGAGCTCTTCGATGATGCCGGCGAACTCCGATCGGAGCGCGGCGCGCTCGCCGTCGGCGAGCATGATGCCGCGATACGCCTCGAGGAAGTGCTTCGTGAAGAAGTCCAGCTCCCACGTCAGCTTCTCGACGTCGAACGCGATGCCGTAGGGCAGGAACTCGGGGGACTCGAGCTCCGCGCCGCGGCGCTGGAGCGTCGCGATCAGCGCGACCGACTGGCGGTACAGCGCCGCGTGCTGCGCGGGGCTGGCCGCGCCGAGATGCGCCTGCAGCGTGACGTCGCCGAGATCCTGGAGCGCGAGGACGCCCAGAGAGTCCGCGTGCCCCAGCACGGCCGGGATCGGCACCGGCATCCGCGCCATCAGCGTCGCGACGTTCACGAACGGCAGCGTCGTCACGTCGAAGGGCGCGGAGTACAGCGACAGGACGAACGACGGCGAGTCGGGGATGAGGATCCGGAAGTAGCGCCGATCGGAGGCGTCGGGCGTCAGCGGCACGACGCGCGGATTCGACGCGCTGAGGCCGTTGCGATCGAGATACTCCTGAATCGGGTCCCGGCTGTCCTGTCCCTCGCTCATCGCTGTCTATCGTATCCGGGGCGGCGCCAAAAGGTGACGGCCGATCAGAGCGGCGTGACCACCGCTCCGGAGGGCCCGTTGACGAGCGAGACGCGGCGGTAGCGCGCGCCGGGCGGCACCACGACCCCATCGGCGACCACGCACTCCTCGACCTCGGCGCCGGCGCCGATCGCGACCTCGTCCCACAGCACCGAACGCGTGACCCGCGCCGACGGATCGACGTGCACGCCGCGGCCCCACCGCGGACGATCGGGACGGCCGTCGGCGGACGCGAGCGCCAGCGATGTCTCCAGCAGGTCGGCGGGCGTGCCGATGTCCTGGAACGACCAGTCGCCGGGGAAGCCCCGCACCGATCCCGGCCGCTCCCGCATGAGCCGCGGATAGAGATCGAGCACCGTTTCCGCCGGCACGCCGTCGGCGAGATCGGCGAACACATCGGCCTGGACGACCTGCGGTCCGATGAAGTGAAAGGACGGACCGGGAGATCCGCGACGCGTGAATCCCGTGACGGCGTGCCCGCCGTCGAGCAGCACGCCGCCGTACTTGTCCGGACGGGGATTCGGGATCAGCGCCATGGTCACGCTCGCGCCCGACTCGCGGTGCGTCCGGATCATCCGCGGCAGGTCGACGTTGGTCAGCGTGTCGCCGTTCACGAGCACGAACGTGCCGTCGCCGGTGTCCGCCGTGCCGTCCGGGGACGGGCGCGGGTCCATCAACAACGGCAGCGCCCGCCGCGGGCCCCCCGCCGAGCCGAGCACCGGCGACTCCCACGAATAGCGGACGCGAGCGCCGAGATCCGCGCCGTCGCCGACGGTCGCGGTGATCGACTCGGGCTTGTGATGCAGGTTGAGGACGAGGTCGCGGATGCCGTGCGAGACCAGCCAGCGGATCGTGCGGCGCGCCAGCGGCTCGCCGTCGACGGGTGCGGCAGCCTTCGCGCGCGCCAGCGTCAGGGGCTGCAGGCGCGTGCCCAGCCCGGCCGTCAGCACGAGCGCCCGCATCTATTCGGGGAAGAGCATGTCGCTGCCGGTGCGCCCGCGCGCGTCGCGATCCTTGAGGAACAGGCCGCGATACGAATCGAGCAGGTAGTCGTCCGGACCGCGGCCCAGGCTCTCCGCCATCGCGACGATGCCGTGCTCGCTGCCTTCGACCTCGATGAACACGCCGACCGGCGTTTCGTCGATGGCGACGATCACGTCCTCGCGCGAGTACTCCTCGCGGTACTTCTCGTAGCGGAACCACACGTGGTAGCCCAGCTCCTCGAAGATCCGGAGCAGCAGCGCGCCGTCGCCGACGACGGTCTCGAGCTCGTCGCGCAGCTTCATCGACGACGCCTGGATGGGCCCCTTGAAGGTGATGCGGCTCTTGCCGTTCTCGGAACGGATCCGCAGGGCGCAGCCGCGCCGGCGGAGCGTTTCGTCCTCGTCGTCCAGGAGGGCGTCCTCCTGCAGCCGCCGCCCGAGGAACGGCAGCGCGCCCGCCGCCTCGACGGCGGCGCGTGCCTGGTCGACCGACTCGAACCTCAGCTTGATTTCACGCTCGAGCGTCGTCGTCATGGCCATAAGCGGCGGATTATAGTGCGATCCACGTGCCGGGGCACGTCGATCTGCAGCGCGGGCCTTCGCCCGTCTTACCGCTTCGTCAGGGTCACGAACACGCTCTTGCCGTCGCGCCAGACCAGGAGGAAGGCCGGCTGGCCCGTCTGCACCTTCTGCAGCTCCCGCGTGACCTGGCTGACGTTCGCCACCTTCTGACGGTTGACCTCGAGGATGACGTCGCCGGGCGAGATGCCCGCGCGATCCGCGGCGCTGTTGCGATCGACGTCGGAGACGATTGCGCCGCCCGCGCTGCTCGGCAGGTCGAGCCGACGCGTCATGTCGGGCGTGAGCGGATCGAGGGTCATGCCGAAGCCCGTGGCGGTCGGCTGCGGATCGGGTTGGTTCGGCGAGTTGTTGCGCCGCGCGCCGCCCGCCTGCTCGGCCTCGAGGTCCAGCTCGTCGATCGTGATGGTCAGCGTCTTGCGCTGGTTGTTGCGATAGACGACGAGCGGCGCCGGCGTGCCGGGCTTGGTGTTGACCACCATCGCCACGAGTCCGTCGCTGTCCTTCACCGGCTTGCCGTTGAATTCGACGACGACGTCGCCGGGCTCGAGCCCGCCTTTCTCCGCCGGGCCTCCCGGATTCACCGTCGAGATGAGCGCGCCGCTCGCGCTCGGCAGGCCGAACGCCTTCGCCGTTTCGGCGCTGATGCGGTCGCGGCTGACCGACACGCCGATGACGCCGCGGATCACCTTGCCGCTGCGGAGCTGCGGCAGCAGATCGCGGATCGCGTTCATCGGGGTTGCGAAGCCGATGCCGATGTTGGCCGAACGCTGGTCGGTATAGATGGCGGTGTTCATGCCGACGACTTCGCCCCGCACGTTGAGCAGCGGGCCGCCCGAATTTCCAGGGTTGATCGCCGCGTCGGTCTGGAGCATGTTCTGCTCGCGTCCGGCGATGCCGAACGGCCGGCCGAGCGCGCTGATGACACCGACGCTGACGCTGTGGCCGAGGCGGAAGGGATTGCCGATCGCCATGACCCAGTCGCCCGGCTGCATCTGCTCGGAGTCGCCCAGCTTCACTTCGGTGAGCGGATGCGGCGGCATCTCGGTGAGCTGAATCAGCGCGCTGTCGGTGAGC
>Ga0075362_10000363_pt1 | contig 13081 bp, 13 predicted proteins | sample EndMetdeltDD1762_FD_71397 | JGI IMG/M metagenome (GOLD analysis project Ga0075362, IMG submission 71397) | Populus endosphere microbial communities from Tennessee, USA - Endosphere MetaG P. deltoides DD176-2 | ecosystem: Host-associated > Plants > Roots > Endosphere | place: USA: Tennessee...
CTGTGTCCAACCACGAGCGCCCCAGGCACGTCGTCCGCCGCACGCCATTTCCGGAGTCGGGTACTACATCGCCCCTCGTGCCGCCCATCGTTCCCAGTGCGGTGTTCGTCGCGCGCGACGCCGATCACATGAACGACGTGTACGAGGGGAGGGCGCGAGGATTCACCTACGCGCGTGAGAACAGCCCGAACGCGGAACTGCTCGCCGCCAAGATCGCGGCGCTGGAGGGGGCCGAAGCCGCGCTCATCACGTCCTCCGGCATGTCCGCGATCGGGGCGATCCTCCTGGGTCTGCTCGAGGCCGGGGATCACGTCGTCGCGGGCGATCAGCTGTACGGGCGGACGTCGCGCCTGGTGACGCAGGATCTGCCGCGGCTGGGGTTCTCGACCGATCTCGTGGACGCGACGGACGTCGCCGCCGTCGAACGCGCGATCCGGCCGGCGACGAAACTGATCGTGGTGGAGGTCGTCTCGAATCCGCTCCTGCGGGTCGTGGACATCGCCGCCCTCGCCCGCGTGGCCGCCGCGCGTGGCGCGCTGCTGATCGTGGACAACACGTTCCCCACGCCGCTCGCCCTGCAGCCCCTGACGCTCGGCGCCCACGTCGTCTTTCACAGCATCACGAAGATGCTCGCCGGCCACAGCGACGTGACGCTCGGCGCGGTCTGCGCCGCGCGCGATTTGATCGCACCGATCCGCGATGTCCTCGTGACGTGGGGGCTCACTGCCAGCGCGTTCGATTGCTGGCTCGCCGAGCGGGGCATGAATACGCTGGAGCTGCGTGTGACGCGCGCCGCGGCGAGCGCGGCGGCGCTGGCGGACCTTCTGGCCGCGCATCCGGCCGTCCGTCGCGTGTTCTATCCCGGCCGCACGGATCATCCCGACCACGCGACGGCCGGGCGCCTGTTCGGCCGGCAGTTCGGGAACATGGTGACCTTCGAGTTGAACGGCGGCCGCGACACGGTGAATCGCTTCATGCGCGCGCTCGAGTCCATTCCGTTCGCGCCGACGCTGGGCGACGTGGCCACGATCATCAGCCACCCGGCGGTCACGTCACATCGCGGCCTGACCGCCGAGGCACGCGACGCGCTCGGGATCCGTGAAGGGACCATCCGGGTGTCGGTCGGCGTCGAAGACTTCTCGACGCTCGCGGGCGAATTCCGCGCCGCGCTCGACGCGATCGTCTGAGGGCGAGCGGGAGCGAGCTATCGCACGAACACGTTCGGCATCAGCGCGAGCGGCTCGCCGCGGCGGAACACCTGGAGGGGCGCGGCCAGCGTCTGCAGCACGCGCGGGTTGGTGAAGCCGAGCAGCGATCCCAGGGTGGCGGATCGCTCGGACGAGCCGAAGCCGCCCTTGAACAGATCGTAGAAGGACTTCTTCGGCGGGTAGATCACCAGCTCCACTTCCGCGTCCTGCGGAATCTTGGCCCGCTGCTTCGCGATCGACACGGCGCGCTCGAGACCGCCCAGCTCGTCGATGAGGCCGATCTGCTTCGCCTGACGGCCCGTCCACACCCGCCCCTGTCCCACCGCGTCGATCTTCTCCGGCGTGGTGTTGCGTCCCTGTGCGGCCTTCTCGACGAACGTGTTGTAGGTCGCCTGCATGTTCTCGGCGACCCGCTTGCGCTCCTCCGGCGAGAAGGCGCGCACCGGCGAGTAGAGATCGCCGTACTTCCCTTGCGAGACGCCCTCCATGTTGAGCCCGATCTTCTTCAGCGTGCCGTCGATGACGAACTTGGTGATGACGACGCCGATCGATCCGGTGAGCGTGGAGGGCTCGGCCACGATCGCGTGCGCCGGCATCGCGATGTAGTACCCGCCCGACGCGGCCACGTCGGACATCGACGCGACGACCGGCTTCTGGTTCTTCGTGAGCAGCACTTCGCGCCAGATGACGTCGGACGCGATGGCCGAGCCGCCGGGACTGTCGATGCGGAGGACGATGGCCTTCACGCTCGCGTCGGCGCGCGCCTTGCGCAGGTACTCGACGATCGTGTCGGAGCCGGTCACCTGGCTGCCGGTCGTGTCGTAGGTGCTCTTGCCCGAGGCGATGATGCCGGTGGCATAGATGACGGCGATCTTCTGGCCGCGCCCGATCCCGGCGCGGCCGGCGCCCACCTGGCGGTAGTCGTTCATGTCGACGAACTTCGCCTTCGAGCCCAGCTTCAGCTTGTCGTCCAGCTCGTCTTCGTAGGCCACGTCGTCGATCAGCCCGGCGCGGAGCGCGTCCTCGGAGAGGAACGGCCCGTGATCGATGAGCGCCTTCACGTCCGTCTCGCTCTTGCGCCGGCCGTCCGCAATCCCGCGCACCAGCTGCTCGTAGAGGTCGGTGTTGAGCGACTCCGCCATCTCGCGGTGCGCGGGCGTGTAGGTGTGCTCCGTGAAGGTGTTGAGCGCCGTCTTGTATTCGCCGATGTGCAGCCCGTCGGGATAGGCGCCGATCTTGTCGAGCATCCCGCGCATGAAGAGCTCGTAGCTGGCGACGCCGGTGAGATCCAGCGTCGCGCTCGGCATCAGGAAGACCTTGTCGCAGGCGGTGGCGAGGTAGAACTCCTGTTCGCCGCCGTACTCCAGATAGGCGACGATCGGCTTGCCGGAGCGGCGGAAGTCGACGACGGCGTCGCGCACTTCCTGCACCTTGCCCCACAGCGCGCCGGCCCCGGTCGGCTTGAGGACCACGCTCGTGATCCGTGTGTCGGCCTTCGCCTTGCGCAGCATCTCGACGACGCCGCGAACGGTGGGACCGGCCTCGAGGAAGGGGCCGAACACGCCGCCGGGCTCCATCTCGTTGAGGTCGCCGGCCACGCGGATGACGAGCGTGGAGTTGTTGGCCACTTCCGGCTCGCGGCCGACCGCCGCGAAGAGCAGCAGCATCCCGAACACGGAAATCGAGATGGCGACAACGATGAGAAGGATGACGACCCAGACGCCTCGGCGCACAGCCATCCTTCAAGTGTAGCGCGTTCGCCTACGGCGAATGCTTGCCGCTCAGCGAAGCAGCGGCCGTACCGCCGCGGTCCAGATGCGGTAGCCCTCCGGGCTCAGGTGGAGGCCGTCCGCCACGTAGAGCTCCGGGCGCGGCGTGCCGCCGGCGCCGAGCATCAGCGGCTCGACGTCGAGGAACGCCACGTCCCGCTCCGCCTTCGCGTCACGCTCGATGATGGCGTTGGCGGCGCGCGCCTTCCCGACCAGAGCCCATCGCTGCAGGCTCGGCTTGATCGCGATGAGGACAATGCGCGCCTGCGGCAGCGCGGCGCGGACCTTCGACACGAAGAGCCGGAACTGCTCCGCGATCTGCTCGGGGGTCAGGTCCGTGGTGAGATCGTTGTCGCCCGAATAGAGGACGACCGTCCGCGGCTTGTACGGCACGACGATCCGCTCCACGTAGCGGACGGCGTCGCTCGTCACGGATCCGCCGAACCCGCGGTTGATCGCCCGCGCGCCCAGCTCGGGAAACGACTCCGCGAGCGGCCAGCGGACGATGCTGGAGCTGCCGGTGAAGACGATCCCGCCCGGCGGCGGCGCAGCCGTCTTGTCGGCCTCCTCGAATCGGCGGATGTCGGGCTCCCAGCGGTCCTGGGCGGCGGCGAGGCACGGCAACAGCACGAGGAGGACGAAGAGGCTTGTTTTCGCGCGCATGCGCGGCCATCATAGCGCCGTCTTTGGCCAAGGAGCCGCGTTGAAGCACCCGCTCGTTCGCACGCTTGCCCTCGCGCTCGCCGCCGGCGTGGCGCTGTCGGCGCAGACGCCCTCCTCGAGCCGCCTGAAGCGCGTCGACCGGTTCTTCCAGGAGCAGGTCGATCAGGAACGGATCGCCGGCGCCGTGGCGCTCGTGCTCCAGGACGGCAAGACCGTCTACGAACAGGCGTTCGGCTGGGCCGACAAGGAAGCGAAGCGCAAGATGACGACGGACGCGATCTTCCGCATCGCGTCGCAGTCCAAGGCGCTCACGAGCGCCGTCATCCTGTCGCTGATGGAGGAAGGCAAGCTCGCGCTGACCGACCCCGCCGGACGCTACATTCCGAGCTTCGCCAGCACGACCGTCGCCGTCCGCAACGGCGAGCAGATCACCATCGTCCCTGCCCGGCGTCCGATCACGATCCGCGATCTGCTGACGCACACGGCCGGCGTGTCGTACGGCGAAGACGCGCGGATTGCGGATCGCTACAAGGCGAAGAACCTCGGCGCGGTGACCGGACGCGGATGGTACACGGCCGACAAGGACGAGCCGATCTGCGACACGATGGAGCGGCTCGGCACGCTGCCGTTCATGGCGCAGCCGGGCGAAGCCTACGTCTATGGGTACAACACCGACATCCTCGGCTGCATCGCCGAAAAGGCGTCGGGCGAGCCGCTCGACCAGCTGATCCGGACGCGCATCACCGAGCCGCTCGGCATGAAGGACACGATGTTCTACCTGCCGGCGCCGCAGCGCGATCGCCTCGTCACGGTGTACGCCAGCAACAACGAGAGCGGCGGGAAGATCTTCCGCGCGCCCGACACGGCGCTCGGCCAGGGGCACTACGTGGACGGCCCGCGCCGCAGTTTCTCGGGCGGCGCCGGGCTGCTCTCGACCGCGCCCGACTACGCACGGTTCCTCGAGGCGATCCGCCGCGGCGGCGCCCTCAACGGCGCCCGCATCCTCTCGCCGCGCGCCGTCGAGCTGATGACGACCAACCAGAGCGGCACGCTGCACTCCGACACGGGCCTCGGCTTCGGCTACGGCTTCGAGACGACCGATCGCTACGGCGCGAACGGCCTGGACTCGGTCGGCGCGTTCGGCTGGGGCGGCGCCTACGGATCGAACTATCGTGTCGATCCGAAGGCGCGCCTCGTGCTGGTGATGATGATCAACCAGATGCCGAACGCGAGCGTCGTCGGGAACCGCTTCCCGACGCTCGTTTACCAGGCGCTCGAGTAGTCCGCGCGCTCTTCGCCTTCAGATTGAGCGCCACGGCCGCGCGGATCAGGTTCTTGAGGGCCGTCACGTCGATCCGTTCGCCTTCGCGGATGTCGATGGCGCGCCTGACGTTCCCTTCGAGGCTCGAGTTGAAGAGGCCCGCCGGGTCCTTCAACGCCGCGCCTTTGGCGAACGTCATCTTGACGACGCTCTTGTAGGTCTCTCCCGTGCAGACGATGCCGCCGTGCGAGAAGATGGGAGTCCCCATCCACTTCCACTCTTCGACGATCTCCGGGTCGGCCTCGTGGATGATCTTGCGCAGCCGGGCGAGCGTCTTGCCGCGCCAGTCGCCGAGCTCGACGATCCGTGCGTCGATCAGCGCGGACGCGGATGTTCCGGGAAGGCGCTTCGTCATGCCCGGCTCCGGCTCGGCGCCGCCTGGAGGCGGAGCCAGAAGAAGTACGAGAGGCCCCACAGCGCGCCCGTGATCGCCGCCCAGCTCCACACCGCGGGGCCGTCGCCCACCGAGAAGTGCCCGACGAGCGCCGATGCGAGGGTGATGGCGAAGCCGGCGTAGGCCCATTCCTTGAGACGCGCGGGCACCGGCGCGAGCAGCAGCACCACGCCCAGGACCTTCGCCCACGACAACTCCACGCGGAAGTAGTCGGGGAAGCCGAGATGCGTGAACATCTCGGCCACCTGCGGCAGCTGCAGCTGCGCGTAGGCCGTGAAGGCCATCTGCAGGCAGAAGAGCGTCGTCAGGATCCAGTAGGCGATGGTCTCGGCCTTCGGCGAGGTTCTGACGACGACGAACGCGGGATTCTGCAGTGTCGATTCCATGGCGGTCCTCCTAGGCGTCACTCTTCGGGGTGTCTTCGGCGGCGAACTGTCTCGCGTATTCGCCGTGCAGCCGCTGCCAGCCGTCGAACTTCATGGTGTCGGGTCCGGCCATCCGTCCGATGGGCCGGCCGGCAAGAAGCCGATCGAGCACGTCGAAGCAGATGTGCCAGCCCGCGGCGCCCATCGCGATGTAGCGGCGGTCGATGTTGTGCCAGAGCGTCAGCCTGGTGCCGGCGCCGCGCGGCTCGAGCTCCCAGCGGATGTCCTGTCCGCCCCAGTTGAATTCGAGCAGTCTCGGCGCGTCGGCGTGCGTGATGCGAGTCTCGGAGACCTGCGGCACCGGCGTCCCCACCGTCGAGAGGTTCGCGGTGCCTGCGGTGCCGAGGTTCCGATCGGACTCGAACGGCGCCCACTCGCGCAGCTGTTCGGGATCGGTGAGCGCCTCCCACACCTTCGCCGGCGGGTGGCGAAGATCGCGGACGAGCACGAGCGTCCACCGCTCCCCTTCCTTCTGGACCCTGGCGCCGGAGGCGGCGCCGGGCACGTACTGCTCACCGCTGTTCATGTCCTCTTCCTTCCTTTGGCCGAGGGCTTCTTCTCCATCCGATCCAGATGCCGCTCGAGCGCATCGAGGTGCCGCGCCCAGAAGCGCCGGAACGGCTCCAGCCATGTTTCGATTTCCTGCAGCGGCTCCGGCCTGAGGCGATAGAGCCGGCGCTGGGCGTCGACCTCCGCCTCCACGAATCCCGCCTCGCGCAGGACGCGCAGGTGCTTCGAGACGGTGGGCTGCGTCATCCCGAGCTCGCGCTCGATTTCGCCGACCGACAGCTCCGAGGAGGCCAGCAGGCTCAGGATGGCGCGGCGGTTGGGCTCCGCGATGATTTCGAAGGCCGACTCCATGGCCTCAATATGCCCTATAGCGTATATACGTGTCAAGGCATATTTAGGAGCGGCGCCCGGCACCGGGTAAGCGAGCAGATCAGTCGAGCTGGAGTGCGTAGGTCAGGGCGCGCCGCAGTTCCCGCTGCTTCGAGACCGACAGCGTCGACACGAACGCCGTCAGCGAACGCTTGAACAGCAGGGCGAGGAAGTCGCAGCGGATGGCGCTGTCGGCCGGCAGGCCGTCGGCCGGACCGACCACGACCTCGGTACGCAGGCCCAGGGCGGCGCTGTAGATCGGCGCGCAGACGACCGTCTCGACGGCGTCGTGCGACGCGATGAAGTCGCGCGAGACGACGACGTAGAACCCCGGCGTGCTGCCGCGCTGCGGCAGCCGCTTGCGCGTGCGATAGATCTCGCCCCAGGTCACCGCTTCGCCTGCGCGCGCGCCAGCGCCGCGGCTTCCCGGGCGAGCCGGCCCCGGTGACGGCGGATCACGGCGTCCTCCCGGGCCTCCTCGGCTTCCCGCTCCCGGCGCACGATGTACTGCGCGACGGCCTCCCGCACCAGGAGCGAACGATTGCCCTCGCCGAGGCGATCCATCCGGGCGAGCAACGCCTCGTCCATGGTGATGGCAATAGTTTTCATATTGTGAATATTATAGCGCGTGGTCGATCGGGAACGGCTGTCCGCTCCACGCGCGCTGCTGCGTGAAGGGCACGGCCGGGTCCGACCAGAACGGGTCGGCCGCGGCGAGTCCCAGCGGCAGGAGCGCGACGCTGCACAGGTAGAGCGAGCCGGTCGAGATGTAGGTCTCCCCGACGCCGGGCTGGTGACCGCAGAAGCCGATGCGCAGCCAGCCGTCCGGATCGAACGTCTGCGGGGCGTCGAGCGTGCGCGTGACGACCGCCGTCAGCGCGCCGCGGACCTGCGCGGGCACCACCTCGCCGGGGAGCGCCCGGCGCAGCGCCGACTGCGCCAGCAGGTGGAACGCGCCGCAGCGATACGCGAGCGAACGGCCAATCGGCGGGAACGTGCCGTCGGGCCCGATCGATCGCTCCTGGACCGCGGCGTACCGCTTCGCCCGCTCCTCGACGCGCGGCGCCATCTCCTTCAGCAGCGGCATCCGGTCTGACAGCGCCGCGACGACGTCCACGAGCATCGGATGGATCACGAGGCTGTTGTAGTAGTCCCAGTGAAACGCCGGACCGTCGCTGTAGGCCCCGTCGCCCCGGTACCACTGATCGTGCTGGCGGACCGCGTACTCGACGCGCGTGGCGTCGAACGCCGCGCCGAGCGCCGCGAGCGCCGCTTCGATCGTCGCGGTGAACAGGAGCCAGTTGCTGAACGCGGGCGTGATCGCGCGCGTCGATTCGAGCGCGGCGACGAGGTGCCGCTTCGTCGTCGCGTCGAGCGATCCCGTCAGCGCCTTCGGGGCGCGCAGCAGCGCCTCGCCCAGGAACGCGGCGTCGACGAGCGGCTGCCGTTCGCGCGTGAAGTTCATGAAGTCCGGCGACGCGGGATCGACGGCGCGCGCGATCGACTGGCGCCCGAGATCGAGGTACCGCGCCCGCAGCCGCCCTTCCTCCGACGCGTCGGCGGGCAGTTCGAGCCACGGCGCGATCCCGGCGAGGAGCCGGCCCGCGGCTTCGAGGTGCGTGACGTTGCGGCGGTTCGTGCCGGCGGCCTGCTCGACCGGCATCTTCGCGTGGAGCGTGCCCGCGGCAAGATGGGTCAGCACGGGCTCGGTGAGCCTGCGCGCCTGTGCCACCCACACGTCACGCTCGGCGCGCGCCGGCGCCTGCGCGTGCGCGGCGGAAGACGCGAACGCGGGAGCGGCAATGGCGGCGCCGGCGGCCTGCAGCGCCTGGCGGCGGTTCACCTTCATCGCGTCTGCCCCGGTCCGGGCCATGGGAGAATCCACGGGTTGCGTGACATGGGGGGAAACCTTAACATCATCCCCCCATGCTGCGCACGATCCTCGCCGCCGCGGCGTTTGCGGCCCTGACGGCGGCCCAGGCGCCGCCGGCGCGCCCCAACATCATCTTGATCCAGGCGGACGATCTCGGCTACGGCGATCTCAGCGCGTACGGACAGACACACTTCCGCACGCCGTCGCTCGACGCGCTGGCGGCCGGCGGGACCCGGTTCACGCAGTACTACGCCGGCAGCACCGTGTGCGCGCCGTCGCGCACGGCGCTGCTGACCGGACGGCATACCGGCCACGCGTCGATTCGCGGCAACCTCGAGCTGCCGCTGCCCGAGGCGGACGTGACGCTCGCGATGGCGCTCCGCGGCGCCGGCTACCGGACGGCAGTCATCGGCAAATGGGGCCTGGGGAATCCCGGGACCAGCGGCGAGCCGGCGAAGAAAGGGTTCGACTACTCGTTCGGCTTCCTCGATCAGCGGCACGCGCATCGCCAGTACACCGATCATCTGTTCCGCAACAGCGAGCGATCCCCGACGGATCTCGAGCACGACTACGTGAACGATCTCTTCACCCGCGAGACGCTGTCGTTCGTCGACGCGGCCGATCCGCGGCCCTTCTTCGTCTATCTGAACTACACCGTCCCCCATGCCGAGCTGCGCGCGCCCGAGGAGGCCATGCAGCCGTGGCGCGGGAAGTTTCCCGAGACGCCGTTCGTCAACAAGCGAGGCGACGCCGTGCCGACCGGCACCGACCAGGAAGTCGCTCCCTACCGCTCGCAGGAGACGCCGAAAGCGGCGTTCGTGGCGATGATCACCCGCATGGACCGCGACATCGGCGCCATTGCGGAGCGCCTTCGCGCCAGGGGCATCGATCGCAACACGCTGGTCCTCTTCACCAGCGACAACGGTCCGCATCAGGAGGGGGGCGCCGATCCGCAGTACTTCACGAGCTCGGGCCGCCTTCGCGGCGTCAAGCGCGATCTCTACGAGGGCGGGATCCGCGTGCCGCTGATCGCGAGCTGGCCGGGCACGATTCCCGCGGGCCGCGTCAGCGACACGCCGTGGGCGCATTGGGACATGTTCCCGACGCTCGCCGGTATCGCGGGCGCGAACACGCCGCCGGGCCTCGACGGGACGTCGATGGTGCGCGCGCTGCGCGGCCAGCGGCAGCCCGAGCATGCGCCGTTCTACTGGGAGTTCCACGAGCGCGGCTTCCAGCAGGCCGCGCGCATGGGCAAATGGAAGGCCGTCCGCCTCGCGAAAGACGCGGCGCTGGAGCTCTACGATCTCGACAGGGATCCGGGTGAGGCGGCCAACGTCGCCGCCGCCAATCCCGACGTCGTCAAGCGTCTCGAGGCGTATCTCGAGAGCGCACGGACCGAGAGCGCGCTCTGGCCGATCAAGTAGTACGCCGGAGCTGACGCTCCGGCCTGCGCCTGCATCAGCCTGCGCACCCGCATCGACGTCGAAGCAGACGCAGGCCGGGGCTTCAGACCCGGCACGAACCTACTCCGACTCGATGGGTTCGGCGTGCGTGTCGAGGGCGACCTGCGGGAGCTTCTGCAGCAGGCGCGCGCATGCATTCCAGCGCAGCACCGCATCGTCGTTGTGCGCCGGCTTGAGCGACTCGGCGCGCTCGAAGCACGCGAGCGCTTCGTGCAGCCAGCCGGCCGCGGACGCGGGCGCGTGGAAGGAATCGCGCTGGAGCGCGGCCTTCGCGCGCCGCTCGTGGACGATGCCCGCGTAGTACTCGCGCTCGTAGGGATCGGTGAGGCGGCGCGTCAGCTCCTCGGCGCGCGAGACGAGACCGGCCGACGCGTGCTGCGGGAACTGGTCGGTCAGCGACAGCACCAGCGTGACGAGCGCGTCCTGGTTGCCGGGCTCGATCTGCAGCACGTCGAGGCAGATGCTCTCGGCCTCGCCGGGCTCGTTCAGGAACCGGTAGCGCTCGGCCTTGGCGAGCGCCGAGGGAATCGCGTCTTTCGAAATCGGCTTCGGCTCGAACATGACAGCCTCCGCAGCCTATCCCTTGAACATCCTGAACAGCTTCGTGACCGGATCGAAATAGCGATCGACCACCCGTTCCTTGAGCGGGATGATCGCGTTCTCCGTGATGGTGATGTGCTCGGGGCAGACCTTCGTGCAGCAGCGCGTGATGTTGCAGTAGCCGACGCCGTTCTGCTCCTTGAGCGCGGGCACGCGATCCGCGACGTCGAGCGGGTGCATCTCGAGGGCCGCCGCGAAGGTCAGGAACCGCGGGCCGATGAACTGGTCGTGCAGGTGATGGTCGCGCAGGATGTGGCAGACGTCCTGGCAGAGGAAGCACTCGATGCACTTCCGGAACTCCTGCACGCGATCGACGTCCTGCTGCTGCATCCGCCAGGTTCCGTCAGGCGCGTCGGCCGGCCGCGGCGTGAACGGCGTGATGCCCTTCTTCACGCGGAAGTTCCACGACACGTCGGTGACGAGATCCTTGATCGGCGGGAACGCCCGCATCGGCTCGACGGTGACCGGCTCGAACAGGTTGAGCGTGTTCAACCGCGTCATGCACATCAGCCGGGGGTTGCCGTTGATCTCGGCCGAGCACGAGCCGCACTTGCCGGCCTTGCAGTTCCAGCGCACGGCCATGTCGGACGCCTGCGTGGCCTGGATCTGGTGGATCGCGTCGAGGACCACCATGCCGGGGACGACGTCGACCGAGTAGTCGTCGAAGTGCCCGCCGCCGTCGTCCGTTCGCCAGACTTTGAACGCCGCCTTGGTCATCGTTTTCTTCCGAGGGGCTTCGCCCCTCGGACTCCCCTACACGCGCTCTCGCTCGCCGCTCGCCGGCTCGCTCCGATCGCGTGGCTCACTTGCTACGCTCGTTCGCTCACAATCCGACGACCCTACGACTTCTGCTCTTCGACGATCTGCTTCAGCTCCGCCGGCATCGGCGGCAGCGGCACGCGGACGACGTCCATCGCACCGTCGGCCCTGCGGCGCGTGACGATGTTGAACGTCGCGTACGCGGGATCCTTGTCCGGATGATCGTCGCGGAAGTGGCCGCCGCGGCTCTCCTTCCGCTCGATGGCGGATCGCGTGATGGCTTCCGACACCGTCAGCAGGTTCCGCAGATCGATCGCGGTGTGCCAGCCGTTGTTGTATTCGCGGTGGCCGATCACCCCGGCCGCGTCGGCGCGCACGGAGAGCGCGCGCAGCTCCTCCAGCGCGTGCTGCATCTCGCCCTCGGTGCGGACGATGCCCACGTGGCTCTGCATCATCTCCTGCAGGGCCGCCTGGATGGTGAAGGGGTTCTCGCCGCCGCGCCGCTCGAAGGGCTTCAGCGCGTCGTCGATCGCGTGTCTCGCCTGCGTCTCGTCGACCGCGACGCGACGGTTGTCCCGGGTGAACTTCGCCGCGTATTCGCCGGCGCGCTTGCCGAAGACGAGGAGGTCCGAGAGGGAGTTGCCGCCGAGGCGGTTGGCGCCGTTGATGCCCGCCGCGCACTCACCCGCGGCGAAGAGCCCCGGAATCGACGACATCTGCGAGTCGCCGTCCACGCGGATTCCGCCCATGATGTAGTGCGTCGTCGGGCCGACTTCCATCGGCTCCTTCGTGATGTCGATGTCGCCGAGCTCCTTGAACTGGTGGTACATGCTCGGCAGCTTGCGCTTGATGTGGGCCTCGGCACCCGAGAGCTTCTTCTTGATCCAGGCGATGTCGAGGAAGACGCCGCCGTGCGGACTGCCGCGGCCGGCCTTCACTTCCCGCATGATGCAGCGCGCGACGTGATCGCGCGTGAGCAGCTCCGGCGGCCGCCGCGCCGACTTGTCGCCCTGCGTGTAGCGCCAGCCTTCCTCTTCGTTGTCGGCCGTCTGGTTGCGGTAGGGCTCGGGAATGTCGTCGAACATGAACCGGCGCCCTTCCTTGTTCAGGAGGATGCCGCCTTCGCCGCGCACGCCTTCGGTCACCAGGATGCCCTGGACGCTCGGCGGCCAGATCATGCCGGTCGGATGGAACTGGATGAACTCCATGTCCATCAGCTCCGCGCCCGCGAGGTAGGCGAGCGCGTGGCCGTCGCCGGTCCCCTCCCAGCTGTTGCTGGTGATCTTGTAGGCGCGCCCGGCGCCGCCCGTGGCGAGGACCACCGCGCCGGCGGCGAACACCTTGAAGCGCCCGCGCTCCCGCTCGTAGCCGACCACGCCCGCGGCGCGGCCGTCCGAGACGAGCAGGGAGACGACGGTGAACTCCATGTGGACGTCGATGCCGCGATGGATGCCGTAGTCCTGCAGCGTCCGGATCAGCTCGAGGCCGGTGCGATCGCCGACGTGCGCCAGACGCGGATAGCGGTGGCCGCCGAAGTTGCGCTGGAGGATCCGGCCGTCCTTCGTGCGATCGAAGACGGCGCCCCATGCCTCGAGCTCGCGCACGCGATCGGGCGCTTCCCTGGCGTGGAGCTCGGCCATCCGCCAGTTGTTCACGTACTGGCCGCCGCGCATCGTGTCGGCGAAGTGGACCTTCCAGCTGTCGCGATCGTCCACGTTGGCCAGCGC
>Ga0075362_10000364_pt1 | contig 13059 bp, 11 predicted proteins | sample EndMetdeltDD1762_FD_71397 | JGI IMG/M metagenome (GOLD analysis project Ga0075362, IMG submission 71397) | Populus endosphere microbial communities from Tennessee, USA - Endosphere MetaG P. deltoides DD176-2 | ecosystem: Host-associated > Plants > Roots > Endosphere | place: USA: Tennessee...
GCCGCGCAGGTTCTCGGCGACGCGCCGGCAGAGCGTGTCGGACGTGCCGCCCGGCGGAAAGCCGGTGACGATCTTGACAGCGTCGAGCGGCTGGACGGGCTGCGCCTCGCTGCGTCCCGGCTGGCCGAGCACAGCGAGCAGGGCGCCGGCACTGGAAGCGCCGACGAAGCGGCGGCGGTTGATAGTCATGAACGTTGCCCCCGATGGATCGTGTCGGCGCGAACTTTCGCCCAATTGCCCCCACGCCGACAAGAAGGGGCCGACAAGAAGGTCAAGGGTGCCAGGCGATGTTGTCCAAAAGTCGGCGGCTGATGGCGTAGTGCCAGAACGGGCCGGGATGGCCATCGAATCCGATGATGTCGTCCTGGACGACGGAGTCGAATTCGCTGCGCAGGGCGCCGATGACCTGGATCTTCGGACTGACCTTGCGGCGCACCGGGTTGTCGGGCGAGCCGGCGAAGTGCAGCAGATAGACCTTGGCCGGCGACCGGGCGGCGATCTGGTTGATCAGGGCCGCCGTAACGTCGGTCATCTCTTGTTGCGATGGATCGGGGCGGCGGCAGTAGTCGCCGAGCACGGCGCAGCGCTGGTCGATATAGCCGACCGTCACGGCGCCGCCGGAGGCCAGCGTCGCCTTGGGCAGCTGGAACGGCGGTATCGGCTGGTTGATGCGCTTCAGCCAGGTCTCGATCTCGAGCAGGCGCGAGGGTGCCTGGACGTGGCGCACGTCGAAGTAGTCGGCATAGCCCAGGATGACGATGTCGTCGGGGCCGATCTCCTTCAGGCGTTCGAAGGTGAGCCAAGCCTGCGTCAGCGAATAGCCGCCCAGCGCCACCAGGCGCACGTTCCAGTCGGGCAGCGCCTCATAGAGACGGGCGGCGAAGGTGAGCTCGTCGGGCACGCCGTTGCCGAACACCCAGCTGTCGCCGAAGAGATAGACGGTAGGCTTGCCCGGCCGCGGCGCGCCGACCCAGCGCGTGCCGTCGGCGTTGATCGTCACCTTGTTGCGGAAGTATTCCCATTCGCCGGTGAAGCCGTTCCGGCGGGCATAGGAATGGGTATAGACGCCGGGCGCAGCGCTGTAGCCCAGCAGCGGATCGGCGCGGAAGAAGGGCGACGGCGTGCTCTGCTCCAGCACCATGTCGGGCTCACTCAAGCCCACCAGCCGGCTGAACCGCCGCGCCAGGTTGACGACAGACAGGTAGCTGGTGTCGTAGGTCTCGAAGTTCTGCTGGTGGGTGGCGCGGTAGTAGACCAGCACCATCCACGACGCGCCGATCTCGAGGACCACCGCCGCGATCAGCACGGTGACTGCGGAATAGAGGACAGCCCGGAACCGCGAGCGCGTTCTCATCGTTGGTCGGGGTCCGCCATGGCCATGCGAAACTTTACGGAACCGGCGGTTGCCGGTCCACGGCGGCGGGCGGCCGCGCATTGCGCCGCCGCGGCCCCTCCGGTATGTTCCGCGCGCCGGACCCGTAGCTCAGCTGGATAGAGCGCTGCCCTCCGAAGGCAGAGGTCGTGAGTTCGAATCTCGCCGGGTCCGCCATTTTATCGCAAATCTTGAAGTACTTGGCGAGACCGCACTTTGTTCTTGCGGCGCTCGGATTGGTCGCGGCAGCAGTCGGACGCGTCTTGTAGCGTATCGAAGCGCACTACATCGCAGCTCGCTCATGACTGGCACGTGACAAAGTTGCATCGCTACGACGCGCGCGTTCGGTAGCGCGCAGACCTTTGGGTGTACCGTCAAATAGCGTCATGGCCACTGCCATCGTCGAACCGGCATTGCGTTGATTGCCTGCGATCTCAAAGCGCATTTCCTAAGAGATTGCATTGCACCACGCGAAGGCCTCGCGGAAATGGTCTCCGCGTAAACGGCTTCAGCCGGCAGGTCGGTGAAGCCACGCTAGCGCTCCGCAAGCGTGCGCAGGTGTGGAAGAATACACCGGAAGGAGCGAACCTCACCGCATGCGGGAAATTCAACCACAGCCCAACTGTCGATGACAGCGCCTCGATAGGACCATTTGCGGCCCAAAGAGCTCCCGTAGCATCCCGCGTTACGAACCAACGGATCAATCTGCGTGTCGATCCCATCAAGCGTGATGTCCTGCGGCGCGTTGATTACCCAGGCTGGCACACGGGCACCCTTCCACGCGTGGATTGACCACCCGTCAGGATAACGTACGGCCGGTCGGGATGAGGAGTGCGGCCACCCAACGATCGAACGATGGCTCAACCGGACGATCAGAAAGCCAGCAAACACGAGCGTGCGGCAGCATCCATCCCGCACTTGCAGCAACGAGTTCGAGGCCGCGGAAATGGCTCCGGATCCCGACATTGCGAAGCATCAGCTTCCCATGGCGCCGGGCGCGCAGCCGAAACGCCGGCGGAATCCCCGGGCGAAATGCGTGTAGTCGCGAAAGCCGCAGGCGTAGGCGACCGTGCTGAGAGGCCGACCTGCCCGTCGATTTGCCAGCGTCCGAGCGTGTACTTCATCGCCAAACCGTTGGCCCGAAAGCTTTCGGACCCCGACATTGCTCCGACTCAACGCCTGGATGGATACGGAAGTCCGCAGCCCGTAAAGCTCAAGGAGTCCCAGCTTCTAAATGACCGGTTGCAACGGTTGTCACTTAGCGTTGCAGCACCTTCCAAGTAAATCATGCTTTGGGTTAGCGCAGTGATGCGCTTGATCAAAGTCACATGTAGTTCCCCAGCCGTGCGCCGGTAAGTCGGCCGAATTTGGCGAGGCCGAGGAAGATTTCCCATTCAGTCAGGGCAAATTGGAGGGAGGTCAATCCCATGTTTCCATAACTGCAGGATGGCGGTACATTCGGACAGACTTACATCAGGAGCGCAGGAAAGTGCCCGCATTGCAGATGACGCGGCCACTGCGGAGGTACCTTTTATGCGTCGCGATTTGCGCCGCGAGCCTGCTTACATTCTGGGCGTTAAATGACCTTGCTTTGAGTAGCCAGGCGTCAGCGTATGGACCTGCAGGTCTGCTTATTGGAATCATGATTATCGCTAGCGTGATCATGTATGGAGTTGTCGGAGCGCAAGCGCCTGAACAACCTGCAACAGACCAGTCGTTGTTGCTTGACGATGGCCAACTCAGACAGTTCGTCGATGCATTTCCAACGTTTGTCTGGTCCACAGGGCCCGACGGCTCAGTGGAATTCCTGAACCGCAAATGGCTCGAATATACGGGATTGTCCGAGCAAGAGGCCAAGGGCCTGGATTGGACTGAAACGATTCACCCGGACGACCGCAATCGACTCGTCACATATTGGCAGTCTCTTCGGGCCGGCCAACCGGTCGAGATCGAGGCGCGTGTGCTCCGCTTTGATGGCACCTATCGTTGGTTCCTCTTTCGCGGAGATCCCGCGCGCGATACGTCGGGCTCGGCCATCAAGTGGCTCGGAAGTGCCGTGGATATCGACGATCTCAAGAGAACTGAGGAGGCATTGCGGAACCGCGAGCAAGAGCTTCAGTCTCTGCTCGATGCAATTCCAACACTCATCTGGTGCGTCACACCAGAGGGCCAGCCAGATTACATCAACAAGAAGATGTCACTCTACTATTTCGGCGATGTACAAGACGTCGATCGAACGGAACCTGAAACCGGCACTCGATTAGAACGAGCGCTTAAACGCCTAATGCATCCTGACGATGCACTGGCCGTACTGACCAAGCTGGAGCATTCGCTGCACACCGGAGAAGCTTTTGTCATGCGGTATCGCAATCGTCGAAGCGATGGTACCTATCGCTGGGTTGATGCGAGAGCAGAGCCACTCCGAGATGACGAGGGGCGGATCGTCAAATGGTACGGCGTCAGTGTCGACATCGACGACGAGATAAGAACGCAAGAACGCCTTCGATTAGTACAGCAAGAGCTTTCCCGCGCCTCGCAGCTTGCAGGGCTCGCCGTGCTTTCCGCCTCGATCGCCCACGAAGTCAACCAGCCCTTGGCTGCGGTAGTCACCAGTAGCTACGCTTGCCGACGCTTTCTGTTGGCCGATCCTCCCAATCTGCAGCGTGCGAAGGTAACCGCCGAACGCATTGTTCGGGAGGCAAATGCCGCCACCGATGTCGTGGTCCGCGTCCGTGCGCTTTTCAAGCAGGAAAAGGCGACTCGGAATTGGTTGAACATCAATGTGGCAATCGGAGAGGTCGCCCGACTTATGGCGGCCGACATGGACGCAAACGATATCTTGTTTACAACCACTTTAGACGCCGACCTGCCATTGGTGTTCGCCGACCGGGTGCAGATCCAGCAGGTCTTGTTCAACCTGATCCGCAACGGCATTGACGCAATGCAGTCAAATGCTGGACAGCCGAAGTCGCTGTCGGTGGTATCGCGCAGGAACGGCCCGCAGTTCGTATTGATCGAAGTACGCGACAACGGCAGCGGCATCGCCGACCCACAAGAAATTTTCGAGCCGATGTTCACAACGAAGGCTGACGGGATGGGTATGGGACTTTCGATCTGTCGCTCGATAATCGCAGCCCATGGCGGTTCCCTTTCTGTAAAGAACCTGGAAACAAGGGGGTGCGTGTTCGCGTTCATTCTCCCAATCGAAGAGCAGGACCTTTCAGAATAGGTCGGACGGGTACACCTAAGCCGCCCTCGCCGTCAGTTCAGGCATAATAGGAATCCATGACGTTATCGCGCCTCGCTAACTGGTAGATTGTAGGCCCTCGGCCTCGAGAGAGACCCGCGAGGAGTGCCAACACGATGGATCTGACGTCTCCGGCACGACGATACGACCCAACTGTGGTGGTGAGTCTCCGCACCGTCGTTACCGCCTTGCTCGTGGCAGAGGTATCGTGCCGTCTGATGAATAGACGCAACGTCAGAACCTCTCGAGCCTTAGTTCCCCTACAGGGTCGATGGCACGGCATGGGAATTTCAATCTGGCGGTCGCCCGCAGACGCCCATGATGGCCAAGTGCACGTGATGATGCCGAAGCCCGCGCCGCAGCCCACTCGGGAAGTATCATGAGTGGCTGTGACCAAGTCGTCTTCATCGTTGACGACGACAAATCCCTCTGCGACTCGATCACGGACCTACTGGCATCGGTGGGCATAAACGCGCTGTCGTTCGGTTCGGTCGCGGAATTCACCGCCTTCAAACGGCCAGACCTGCCTGCTTGCCTACTACTGGATATCGAGCTCCCGGGCATCAGCGGTCTCGAGTTTCAGAGACGAGCGGCGCAAGCGGCGCATCCGCCCATCGTATTCGTGACTGGGCACGGAGACATCCCAAGCACAGTCCGCGCCATCAAGAGCGGTGCTATCGACTTCCTGACCAAGCCCTTCGCCGAGCAGGCGTTGCTTGACGCAGTTCACAATGCAATCGCCATCGATAGGAAAGCGCGTCACGACAGCGCCCAACTGGATCAATTGCGCGGGAGGCTCGCCACGTTGACGCCTCGCGAACTGGAAGTGCTGCCTTTGGTGGTCAGTGGCCTCCTCAACAAGCAAGCGGCGCAGGAACTCGGCATCAGTGAAGTGACGCTCCAAATTCACCGTGGCAAGATCATGCGAAAGATGGCCGCGGCGTCCCTGGCTGATCTCGTCCGCATCTCCGAGCGACTCAATATCAAGATCAAGCACTCTCGGCGAGCAGGACAAACGAATGAAGACACCTAGGAGAACGATCGTCGCCGTGATCGATGACGACGAACTTGTGCTTGACGCTCTAGAGGACCTCGTGGAGTCGGCGGGGCATACCGTTATGGCGTTTCAGTCCGGCCCCAATCTGTTGGAAGGAGGCCGGTTGAGCGAGATTGACCGTCTGATCACTGACATCGGCATGCCACTGATCGATGGCTTCGAGTTGCGCAGAGTCGCGCGATCCAGGCGTCCAGAGCTGCCGGTCATCCTCATTACTGGTCGGCACGACATCGCGGCCCAACGACCCGCAGCGGGGATCGCCGACAGATTGTTTCTCAAGCCTCTCGATGGACGGGCCCGTCTTGCCGTCATCGGAGGGCAATGACTTTGCCGAACGAGGGAGGGTGATATGTTTGACCATGACAAGCCATCCCGGGATGTCCTGCCCTTGGTGGTCGTCATCGATGATGATGCGCTGATGCGCGAGGCACTTCGCGATCTCTTCGAATCGGCGGGATTGCGCGTAAATGTCCTCAATTCAGCGCCGGAAATGGCTGACATGGCGGAGATTGCCTCGGCTAACTGCCTCGTCCTCGACATCCGCCTTCCGAGGAGCAGCGGCTTTGTGGTGCAGCAACAACTGAAACGGGCCGGAATCCGCACTCCGGTAATCTTCATTTCGGGGCACGCTGACATCCCGGTTTCTGTCAGGGCTATGAAGGCGGGTGCAATTGACTTTCTGCCAAAGCCTTTCCGCGAACAGGACATGCTCGACGCCGTGCTGGCGGCTATTTCAGATGACCGAGGGCGAAAGCTCGCAGAACAACGCTATGCCAACCTCAAGGCACGTTTCGAGCAACTGAGCATCCGAGAACGCGAAGTCATGGCCCTCGTAACCAAGGGTCTGCTCAACAAACAAGTCGCCGGGCACCTTGGTCTCAGTGAGGTCACGATAAAGGTGTATCGACGGCAAGTGATGGACAAGATGGGTGTTCACACCCTTGCAGATCTGGTTCGTTGTGCCGAAGCGTTGGGACTCAACACATTCGAGGCGGGCGAACGGCGAGAGCCTGTGCGCCAACTCGTACGACGCTCAGCTTGACCGCTTCCGGTCCAATGTTCTCGCTCTCGCTCCCGCAGATCCAGCTGACAAACCGCCCAGAGGCTGGTGGCGATACACTTGTGAGCGAAACCACAACCGCTGGCTCTACGTTGGCAGGGTCTCCATGACGATTCGCACACGCCTCTCGATCGTGGACGATGACGAGTCGGTCAGAGAATCGCTTCTGGACTTACTAGAGCATCTGGGGTTTGCCGTTCAGGCCTTCGCATCGGCTGACGAGTTCCTTCAGTCGCCGGCGATTTCCGAAACCGACTGCCTGATCCTCGATATGATGATGCCGAAGATGACGGGTCCCGAACTTTACGACGAACTCATCAGGCGCAAAATCTTCATACCAGTTGTGTTCGCGTCTGCTCATTCCGCCGAACAGGTCATCCCCATGATCCGACACCTCAAGCACGTCGAGTGCTTGTTCAAACCTTACAGCGATACAGATCTTCGGACCGCCATCGATCGCGCCCTGGCCGCAAGCATGCATTGATGCGGACTCAAGCCAGCCTCGCGGAGCCAACTCCGAAAGGAATCTCCGAACGTCGGGCACGGTCCATTCTCGTCTGAAGAAGTCCCGCTAGTCATCTCTGGAGGGAGCGCTAGTCTCGTATCCGAAGAGGCCTGGACGCCGATCCGCCGCGACAAAGACCAGTTCGCCAGGACCAACGCCGCATTTACCCTTAGGCTTGATCGTTCACGGGGCTGGACGGCGCTGATCGAGAGCCACCTCGAGCTGTCCGGCACGTGCTTCGGCGGCATCGGCCCTGGCGAGCAGTTGACGGGAATGCTCTTCCAGGTGCGACGCCGACCTCGCATGCTCTTGCGCCGAGTCCAGCCACGACTGCCGGCCACCGGGATCGGTTGCGTGCTCGGCACCGCGCAAGTCATTAATCTCAAGGGTACGATAGCGTCCCGCTCGTTCGAGCAGCCTCTCGGCGGCGACACGGTCACTCGCCGCCTCCTTTCGGGCAGAACGAAACATCTCAAGCATCGCCGCGGCCGTCGGCCGGTCCTGTGCAGTCCCGGCCACCGGATAGCAAATGACGAGCGCAAGCAGAACTGCTCGGCCCACGCGCCAACGGCCGATGGTGGTCACTGCATGAGACGCGTGAGGACGCTTGAACGGCATGTTGGGCACCCCGATCTAAGACATCCCTCGATCACACATCACGCGGGCTCAAGGCAAACCGCCATACATCTCGCGCGCCCATACCTTGGTATGACGACGTGAGATGCTTCGATAGTTGTTCCCAGTGAGTGCGACATGCGACACCACGACTATGACGCCTTCAGCAGACATCGACATCCGGGAGCACGAACGATGACGACGCGGCAGCATGCCCGCGCCACACGCGACACCCGAACCGCGGCCGGCATTCCGCTCGCGAAGGGCAAGATCGTGGAGGCGCGAGACGCCACGCGTCTGCTGGAAGCGGTCATACGGCCGGGTGACCGGGTGTGCCTCGAAGGAGACAACCAGAAGCAGGCCGACCTGCTATCCAGCGCGCTTCTCGCCGTCGATTCCCGGAAGATCAGCGGACTGCACATGGTGCAGTCCGGCATCGTCCTGCCGGAGCACCTCGACCTCTTCGACCGCGGTATCGCCAAGAAGCTCGACTTCGCCTACTCCGGGCCGCAGTCGACCCGCATCGCCTCCATGCTGTTCGGCGGCAAGATCGAATTGGGCGCGGTCCATACCTATCTCGAGTTGTTCGCCCGGTACTTCATAGACCTGACGCCGAATGTCGCGCTGATCGCCGCCGAGACCGCCGATCGCGACGGCAATCTCTACACCGGGCCCAATACCGAGGACACGCCGACCGTCGTCGAGGCTACGGCCTTCAAGGACGGCATCGTGATTGCCCAGGTCAATGAGATCGTCGACAAGGTGCCCCGCGTCGACATCCCCGGCGATCGCGTGCAGTTCGTCGTCGCGGCCGGAAGGCCGTTCTTCGTCGAGCCGCTGTTCACGCGCGATCCCGCCTCCATCACAGAACCGCAGATCCTGACGGCGATGCTGGCAATCAAAGGCATTTACGAGCCCTATGGCGTGCAGCGACTAAATCACGGAATCGGCTTCAACACCGCCGCGATCGAGCTCCTGTTGCCGACCTACGGCGAAAGGCTCGGGCTCAAAGGCAAGGTCGCCAGCCGCTTCGCGCTCAATCCGCATCCAACGCTAATCCCCGCGATCGAGTCGGGCTGGGTGGAGCAGATCCACTCCTTCGGGTCCGAGGTCGGGATGGAGGACTATATCCGCGCCCGGTCGGACGTCTTCTTCACGGGCCCGGACGGCTCATTGCGGTCGAACCGGGCCTTCTGCCAGGTCGCCGGCCTCTATGCCTGCGACATGTTCATCGGCTCGACCCTGCAGATCGACCTGCAGGGCAACTCCTCGACCGTCACGACATCGCGCATCGCGGGCTTCGGCGGCGCACCCAACATGGGGGCAGACGCGCGCGGGCGACGCCATCCCAGCGCGCCCTGGCTGCAGGCCGGGCGTGAAGCCGACCCCGACGGATCGGCGCTGCTGCGCCGCGGTCGAAAGCTGGTGGTCCAGATCGGCGAGACGTTCGGCGACGCGAACGCCCCGCTGTTCGTCGAGAAGCTGGACGCGCTCGCGCTGGCAGAGAAGCTGAACCTCGCTCTGGCGCCGGTGATGATCTACGGCGACGATGTCACGCACATCGTCACCGAGGAAGGCGTCGCCAACCTCCTGCTCTGCCGCGATGCCGACGAACGCGAGCAGGCGATCCGCGGTGTGGCGGGCTACACCGATGTCGGCCGAGCCCGCGACGCGAGGACGATCCAGCGCCTCCGCGAGCGCGGTGTGATCCGCCGACCCGAGGACCTGGGCATCGATCCGCTCGATGCCGACCGCGGCATGCTAGCGGCGCGCTCGATCAAGGATCTCGTGCACTGGTCGGGCGGGCTCTACGCGCCGCCTTCGCAGTTCCGGAACTGGTGAAGGAGCAGCGCCCATGGAAGATCTGAGCTTTCGCCATAGCACACCGCGACGCGCCGGTGGTTCCCGGCCGATGGCTATCATCGGCGTCGTTGCGTCAGGGAACCTCGAAGTACTGGCCGAGCGTGTCCTGGCCGACACCGATTGCCTCCTGGAGATCAAGACGGCCGCCCCCGGGTTCGGCGAGGTCTGGAAGGCCGTCGTCACGGACTTCGTCGATCGTCATTCCCCGGGCGGCATCCGCTTCTCGGTTAACGACGGCGGGGCGCGTCCCGACGTCGTGTCCCTTCGCCTCGCCCAGGCCGCGCGCCTGATGTCGGAGGACGACAGATGAGCCATTCCCAGAAGGTTGCAAGCTGGTATGAGGCCTCGGCGCGAACCCGCGTGCGACTGCTGCTTGACCCCGAGAGCTTCGTTGAGTTCATCGGTCCGGAGCTGCGCGAGACGAGCCCGCACCTGCGGCTGTTCGATCTTCCTGAACAGTTCGACGACGGCATCGTCGTCGGGCACGGGCAGCTCGATGGTTCTCCGGTGTTCGTTGCCGCCCAGGAAGGTCGTTTCATGGGCGGCGCCTTCGGCGAGGTCCATGGCGCCAAACTGACCGGCATCCTGCGCGCCGCCCGCGATCTCAAGTCGGTCCCGGTGCTGATCCTGTTCGACACCGGTGGCGTGCGCCTGCAGGAAGCTAATGCCGGCGAGCTCGCCATCGCTGAGATCATGCGCGCCGTCATCGAGGCGCGGACGGCCGGTGTCAAAGTTGTCGGCCTGATCGGTGGCCGCTCCGGGTGCTACGGTGGCGGCGGATTGATCGCCGGCTGCTGCTCGGCCCTGGCGGTTTCCGAACAGGGCCGCATCGCAGTATCCGGCCCCGAGGTCATCGAGACCAATCGGGGCGTCGAGGAATTCGACTCACGGGACCACGCCCTGGTCTGGCGCACCATGGGAGGCAAGCACCGCCGCTTGCTCGGCGGCGCCGAGTTCTTCGTAGACGACACCGTGCAGGATTTCCGCGACGCCGCGCTCGCGCTCCTGGCTTCGGTCGCGCCGTTCACCGTTGCGACGTTGCGGGCCGAGCAGGAACGGCTAGAGGACCGATTGCGTCGCTTCGGCGGCTGCAGGGACGCCGTCGAGATCTGGGCGGCGCAGGGCGTGCCAGACGCCAGGTCGATACCGGCCATGCCCGCAGACGCCTTCATCGCCATTGCGGACAAGCTGAGCAGGAGTCGCCGTGACGCTCGATGAAATCCTGACCTCACTGTTCCCCGCCGGCCACGACGTCAGGAAGGATGGCGGCACGCTTCTTGGCTCGGGCGCGTGGCGCGCCGGCCCCCGCGCGCTGGTGATCGGTGTCGCCGATCGGACGCCCCTCGGCGTCGACGACATCATTCGCCTCTCCCGTCATGTCCTGTCATCGATCGCGGACGGCAGCGGCCCGATCCTCGTTATCGTCGACAGCGACAGCCAGCGCCTGAGCAAGCGGGACGAGATGCTCGGCCTGAACGAGTACCTCGCGCATCTCGCCAAGGTGCTGATCCATGCCGACATCCACGGCCGTCCCACAGTAGGGCTGCTGTACGGCCATTCGGCGGCCGGCGCCTTTCTCGGCACAGCGTTGGCGACCCGGGTGCTGGTTGCGTTGCCGACCGCGCAGCCGGCCGTGATGGACCTGCCCTCGATGTCCCGGGTAACCAAGCTGTCCATAGAGGTGCTTCAGGAAAAGGCCAAGTCGACGCCCGTCTTCGCGCCGGGCCTGGCGAACCTGAAGCAGATGGGTGCTGTGCATCTCGTCTGGGACGAGGGGAAGCCGCTGGCAAATCAGCTCGAGGCGCTTCTCGGCGAGCTGCCGGATGCGCTCGACCGGCGCGACGCCTTAGGCAAGGAACGGGGTGGCCGGCTGAAGGCGGCTGGCATTGCCGAGCGCGCTTACGGGCTCGCCCTGCAGGCGCGGTGAACCGGCGATGAAACGCCACGACCTCACCTTCCTCAGCCCACGCGGCTGGCAGACCATCCTCGCGATGCGAGGAGATCTCGCCGCCGAGCCGCTGGTCGCTAGCTGGGTCGACAATGGCTGGCCGCTGGTCGCGCGACGCCCGCTGCCCTGCGAAGCACAGGGTGTCGCGTTGGGACTGCCGCTGCCGCCTTTCGCCGGCAGGCGACGGCTGTCGTTTCTCCTGCCGCCGGAGGAAGTCGTCGCCGTTAGATCGCCACTGTCGCTAAACGCCTGCCGAACGGCGGCGCCGCGCTCCTGGGGACCAACGCTCGATCGGCTCCACGTCCTCGCCGAGCAGCACGCCATCGAAGCACGAGTGTTCGGAAGCCTCGCCTGGGCAGCCCTGACCGGCCTGGATTATCTGGCGGACCGCTCGGATGTCGACTTGCTGCTGCCACTTCAGCCGCACACCGATCTCTTCAGCTTGGCCGACGGCATGGCGGCCATCGATGCGACAGCCCCGATGCGCCTTGATGGCGAGTTCGTTCGGGCCGACGGCGTTGCAGTGAACTGGCGGGAGGTCCGCGAGGGTTCGCCGCAGATCCTGGTGAAAAGCATGACCGGCGTCGGCCTGCTCGACATGGCGCACTTTCTCGACGGAAGAACGCCGCCATGAGACGCTTGGCGCTGCGGCAGCAACGCCCGTCCGACGTCCGGGCGATCGCCGCCGCGGCGACCGATTGCCTTCTGCTTGAGCTTGAAACCTGGCCGAAGCCCGGCCTGGTGAGCCACATCGATCGCGGCAGCCACAGTGACATGGACGTCGACACCTTCCGGTCCAGCGCCATCTCCATCGAGCCTTACTTCGAGGCCCTGGCGGCGGCAGGCGCGCGCGGCGGCGGCATGACGCAGCTCAGGATCATCGGCCTCGAGGCCGAGGCGGCAATGCTGGAGGCTACCTCGGGGATCAATACCCACCGCGGCGCCATCTTCGGCCTCGGCCTGTTGTGTGCGGCAGCCGGCGCCAGGGCTGACGGGCGAACGATGCCCGCCGAGTCGCTGGGCGCGGCCGTCTCTCGGCTATGGGCGGAGGGCATCCTCGACGGCCCTGTGCTCCTGCGCAGCCACGGCAGCGAAGCCCGCCGTCGCTTCGGGGCCGGCGGCGCTCGGCTGGAGGCGGCCACCGGCTTTCCTTCGATCTACAAGGTCGGTTTGCCGGCCCTGCGAAGCGCTGCCCTCAAGATGCCCGACGACGGCGAAGCGGCGCGCGTGGAAGCATGCTTCGCGCTCATCGCCAGCCTCGAGGATACTAACCTCCTGCATCGTGGCGGGCCGGCCGGACTCGAATTCGCACGCCGCGCGGCGCGCCGCTTCCTCGACAAGGGCGGCGTAGCCGCACCCGACTGGCGCGAGCGTGCGCGAGCGGTGCACGAT
>Ga0075362_10000365_pt1 | contig 13055 bp, 4 predicted proteins | sample EndMetdeltDD1762_FD_71397 | JGI IMG/M metagenome (GOLD analysis project Ga0075362, IMG submission 71397) | Populus endosphere microbial communities from Tennessee, USA - Endosphere MetaG P. deltoides DD176-2 | ecosystem: Host-associated > Plants > Roots > Endosphere | place: USA: Tennessee...
GGCTGCGCTTCGTTCCGAGACAGGCTGACGCGATCGATGCCGATGCGCTCCTGCGGGTGGACACGTGCTGGTCGGCCACGACCGGGCTGCTGCTGGTCGATTTGATCGGTGCGGCGGACCTGAGCATGCGCCACCTGCTGATGGCGCTCGACGCCGGCGAGCCGTTCCGGGTGGCCCGCGCGATGGCGATTGAATCGGCTGTCCGCGCCTCGGATCAATCTGGCGGAAGACTGGGCGAACAACTCGCCGACCAGTCGCGTGCGCTCGCCAGGAGCATCGGAACCCCACCGGCGATTGCGTTGTCCCTCCTCGCGGACGGGATGATGGCGATGGCAGCGGGCGAATGGAAGAAAGCGTCGGTCATATCCAACCGGGCGCTGGCGATGCTCCGCGACAAGTGCGTGGGGTTCTGGTGGGAGATGAACATCGCGCAGAATCTCGTCGTCTGGGGTCTCATGTATCAGGGAGAACTGCGCGAACTGTCCCGCCTGGTTCCCTCGCTTCTCGCCGATGCGCGGCGCCGGGACAACCTGTACATCGCCACGGAACTGTGCACCCGCAGCAACTTCGCCTGGCTGGCCGCAGACGACCCTGACGGAGGAGAGCGTGAGACGATCGAGAGCATCAGTCGATGGTCGCACAAGGGCTTTCATCGTCAGCACTACAGCGCAAGGTTGGCGCGGGTGCAGACGGCACTGTATCGCGGCGATGCCGAAGGCGCCTGGCGGCTGCTGACCGAACAGGAATCGTCGCTGCGCCGGTCACTGATCCTGAACCGCATCCAGGTGCTCCTGGTCGAGGCTCACTACCTGCGATCGCGCTGCGCGCTGGCAATGGCGGCGCGGCACCACGAGTCCCGCCGCTTCCTCTCGGTGGCTCGCGCGGGAGCGCGCCGCATCGCCAGGGCCCGCAGACCATGGTCGGATCCGATTGCCCTGCTGCTGGAGGCTGCGATTGCCTATCTCCAGGGCAGTACGCCGCTCGCCGTAAGACTGCTCCACGACGCTGTCGAACGCTTCGAGCGCGCCGACATGAACCTGTACGCGGCCGTCGCCCGGCGGCGAATCGGCGCGCTGCAGCACGACGCGGCCGGGCGGGACATGCAGCAGCAGGGCGACGAGTGGATGGCCGCGCAGTGCATCAGGAATCCCATGTGCATGACCCGCATGCTGGCGCCCGGCTTTCCCGACGCGGCGTGACGGTTCGATAGTTCCAGGCCGATCACCCGGATCGGCGCCATTCCTCCCTTCGTGAACTGTTTCGTCGCCCACCTCCGCCTGTAGGTGCGGATCGGCGTTGGCGTGCATCGCTGCACACGGCGCCCTTGTCGCGGAGGTAGCCCTTGTCCATCGCACAGTCCGGTGCGCCGTTGTCCGGCGCCGCGTTGTTTTCCCCGACGTCACAGGCGTACCGCACCGTCGGCGAGTTCGGCGCGGGGACGGACGTTGATTGTCCAGGAGGCGAACGCCGACACGATCGGCACCGTCCATTCACTCGCCGCGACAGGCGGCATCGTGACGCTAACCGACGCGGCGGCGCCATCCGTCGCCGGGCACCTCGGGATGTTCGTCACGGTGACGGACACCGTCAACTCGCTCAACACCGGCCGGTTTCAGATCACGCTCACGATCGATGCCGTCGTCCCGGATGCCCCGGCAATCCGTGGCGCAACTGGACGCGACGACCTTCTGGTTCAACTATCCCGGCGGCAGCCGCTTCACCAACGGCTCGGTGTTCGGCCGCATCGCCGGCGAGAACGCCGCGAAAAGCGCCTTCGGGTGCGCTTTCTTTTCAAATGCGCCGGCGGTCAAAAGGAACGGACCTCGAGGAGTGGGCGCTGAGAGCTCATGAACATATCGAGTAATACAAGCCAGGCAAGCAGCAAATCCGGCGCGGCGCAAGACGTGATCAGCCTTCCCAAAGGGGGCGGCATCAAAGGGATCGGCGAGACGTTCCAACCGAATCTCTCCCGCGGAACAGGGAATCATGCGATTCCTCTGGCCGTATCCCCCGGCCGTGGCGGCTTTGCGCCAAAACTCCAGAGGATTCACGGCCGGCGCCCAGGATTTTTGCGAGGCGCTACTCGTACCTTGATCGCATTCGGCGAAGGGAGCCTCGCGGTGACGCCACTCAAGTTGATCCCGATCGCGCTGGCAGCGCTGCTTCCGATCACGGCCACCGCGCAGATCGAGCCCGTCGCGGGTCTTGCCGGTGGGAGGCCCTCGGACACCGGCTTCAACGACCTGATCGGCTCTCGCGGAGAGGTGTCTACCTCCGTGCCGCTCGATCTGCCCGTCGCGCGCGGAGCGCTGCCGATCCCGCTGCAGGTCGCCTACGCCGGCCAGCGAGCGGGCGCGGCGGGCCTGGGGTGGGAGGTGCCCGTCTCGTACGTCCACTTCGACACCACGCTCGCGCATCGGCGGCCACTTCGCCAGCCGAACACCCCACCCCAGCCGCCGCAGCGCGTCACGCTCGTCCTGGACGGGCAGGTGCACCAGCTGGTGCCGAGCGCGACCACCGCGAACACCTGGCTGGTGCGGCGCAACGCCCAGCTCGTGCTCAAGCGAACCGGGGATGCGGCCCTGTCGCTCTACGACGGCGAGGGCCGCACGTTCATCTTCAGCTCTCAGGCCGGGTCGGACGGGAGCCGGCTCCTGGGCGGGCGGCTCTTCCTCCTGATCGCGATCGTCGGCGCCACGGGCAACGACGTGACGCTCACCTACCAGTTCGGCGCGGTGCCCCTGGCGGGAGGTGGCACCGGGCTCTCCATCGACCTGACCCACGTACGGTACAACAAGCACCCCACCAAGCCGGGCTGCCGCAAGCACGACGTGCTGCTCTCGTACGAGCTCCCGTCGCCGGAGCCCATCGCGGTCTCGACCATGGGGGGCGCGACGTTCGCCCGCAACCGCAAGCTCGCCGGCGTGACTGTCTTCAGCCAACCCTCCTGCACGCGGCCGCCGGTTCAGCTGCGCTCCTATAACTTTCGGTATGGCGCCGACGCCGACACCGGCTTGCCCCGCCTGGAATCCGTGGTGATGCGCGGGCAGCAAGGGACTCCGGAGCGTAACGTCACGCTGCCCGTCGCGTCGTACACGTACGGCGCCGCCACCGGCACGGACGGGAGGCTCACGTTCCGGAGGAGCAGCTTCATGCTCATGCCGGCCGACGCACGGCCCGACTACGGCATTGGCTCGACCTACGCCGTGGTGAACTCCGCGGACACGCAGCAGGCGCTGGTGGACATCAACGGCGACGGCCGGACGGACTTTCTCTACAAGCAGAGCCTTGGCCACAACGTAAAGGCCGCGTTCAACACGCCCAGCGCGAATGGCGCATCGACGCTGCTCACCACCGACCAGCCGCTGAACCTGCTCTTCATGGTGGAGAAGCGGAACCACGCGTATCCACGCAGCCCCGACGTGAGCGAGCCGCAGCCGACGTACACCTCCCAACGGCTCGTCGACTTCAACGGGGACGGGCGCCTCGACGTCGTCAGGGCCTCCGAGCTCCGCAAGGCGTGGGTCATCTACCTGAACACGCCGAGCGCGACCGACCCGCGCCGCATCGTCTGGCAGCGGCGCGCGGTGCCGATCGCTCCGATGCTGCAAGCGCTGGCCGCCGCCGGGTACGCGGTCACTCCGGACGACGATTGGCTCGCCGTCTCGCGGACCTGGAGCGTGCGCGATTCGCTCTCGAACCTGTGCTGGGAGTGGAAGGCCGACGCTTCGGGCGTCTACGGCTGGCAGCCCTCCCTGGCGGGTTTCTCAGGCCCGGAGCACAACCGATGTCATCTGCCGCAGGGCCAGGATCCCTCGGCGCCCGGCTTCGGCCGGACCTATTTCGCCAACAAGACCATCACCGAATGGGAGCTGCGCGACGTCAACGGCGATGGCTACCCCGACTTCGTCTACGGCGCCTCGCCCGTCGTCCCTCGCGACGGGAACCTCGGCCCGCCGGCGCAGCCGGGCTCGTTCCCCGGCCAGTACGTCGAGACCCAGAAGGCGACGGTCGTCGACATGATCGGAAGCCGGGACGTCCGGGCACTGCTCAACGTCGCCGGCGTGCACATCGACGACGGAGTCGAGCTCCCGGCCGACGAGGGGCCTTTTCTGGGCTCTGGCACGGAGCTGTTCTCCTCGGCCATGACGCTCGAGACCGGCGGCCCGAGCGGCTGCGGCGTCGAACGGTGGAGGGACGAGCTGGCGTCCACGCTGGGGAAGCGTATCCAGCTCTGCGGCTTCGACGACGTCAACGGCGACGGCTTGACCGACCGGCTCACCTACGTCGTCCAGTCGACACCGCCCTCGACCGTCCTCGTCGGGAAGGCGAGGCTGGGCACCGGCGACCCCGCGCAGCCGTTCGCGAACTCGCCGACGGTGCTGCTTCCAGGACCAATCGCCCGGGTCGAGGCGGACATGGTGGCGGTGGGGGACGGGACCCTCAAGCCGCGCGCCTGCCCCGCGGCGCCGACGCAGCCACATGCCGATCCGCCGGTCAACCGGTACGAGATTCGCCGCACCGCGGGCCTGCGAGACATCAACGGCGATCGCATTCCCGACTACGTGTCCGCCGATACCAGCGCGTCCCCGGCTTCGTGGAGCGTCGCCCTCGGGACGGGCTTCGGCTTCGCGGCAGCGAAGCCGGTGGTGAGCGACGTGGGCCTCGAGCTCTCGCTCGAGGAAGTCGGCTGCTTCGGGGACAACGCGAGCGCCATCACCAGGCGAGGGCTGTTCGACGTGGACGGCGACGGCCGCCCCGAGGTGGTGGTCGCCAACGGCCTCATCCTCGTTCTGTATCAGCTCAACGCGGTACCCCCGCCGAGCCACCCCTCGACCAACGTGCGCAGCCAACCGAACGAGGGGCGGCTGGTAAGCATCGCCAACGGCTTTGGCGCGACGACCCGCTTCGAGTACCGCTCGGCGAAGGAGGATGCGGCGACCCGCCACGTCGTTCCCTTCCCCGAGATCATCGTGACGTCGAAGGCCACGGTCGACCCGACGAATTCGGCGCTCCTCAGCCCGGTGCGCCGCGCGTACGGCGACATCAACCTGTATTTCGACTCGGTGGCGGACGGGTTCATCTCGACCGGCTACCTCCGCACGGTGACGGTGCAGAACACCGGAGACCAGCCGGGCACTCCGGAGGTCGACGGCGCCGCCACCGTCACCGACCGGTACCCGCTTCAGCCGTTCGCCACCTGGATGGACGCTCAGACCCGGTTCCTGCGGTACCAGCGGGTCGGTCAGGTTCGAGATGTCACGACGCTGGCCGGCAACGTCGGCGCCGACCCGTGGGCGCTGCTGGCGGTGAACATCGACTCCGACGTTCGGCGGATCAGCGGCAGCCAGGTCACCTGGGAGGCAAAGCTCGTGGCCTCCGGTGGATCGACCGGCGAGCCCTGCGTCGACATGGCGGACCCGTTCAGCTTCCGGATCTCGCGGGACGTCTCGCTCGGAACGGATGTCTGCACCCAGCGCGGCCTCGCCTTCCAGAGGAGCAGCTGGCAGTGGCGGGGCACACCATCGGCCTCATCTCCCCTCTCGTCAACGGAGGTCGTGTTGACGGCATCGTCGATCCTGGGGGTGGATGATTTCGGGCGCGTGACGTCGTTCGCACAGCTCAACGAGATCACGCCGCCCGCTGATGACATCTGCGGACAGATCGCCTGGGCGGAACCCGTGGGGGGCGACGTACGGATCCTCAACGCCCCGCACACGGTGACGCTCACCGACTGCGCCCCTACGCAAACCCGGGTCTACCGCAAGGAGACATGGGCGTACGACGCACGAGCGGACGGCCGTGTCGCGAGAGGTCTGGTGACCCGGAGCGAGATCGAGCGCCACGCCATGGATACCGGTGCTCCGCTGGGGACGATCCGCCGCTTCGACGCCACGTTTGACCCCGCCAGTGGCAACCTGAGCCGGACGGTCCGCGTGCGCGACGATGGCGCGAGCGTCGCGGAGGCCCTGGAATACGACCCGTTCGGACTGGTGGTGATCCGCCAGGAGATCCGGGGGAGGACGGCCGCAGGGGTGCTGCTGCCGCTGCAGAGCAGCCGCACCGAGGCGGACCCGGTCACGCTCGCCGCCGTGCTCACCACGGATCCGAACGGAAGTCAGACCGGCGCTTCCTTCGACGGCTTCGGCCGGCCGGTGCTCGCCACCATCCGGCCCGCCGGTGGAGTCGCGGGCGCCGTCGCATTCACGCGTTACCTCGGGTTCGCCGTCGGCGAGACCGGCGGCCGGGGCGTCGTCACCAGGACCTTCGCGGACGCCGTGCCGCCGGCCGAGGCGCCGGTCCGTCCGGGCCTCGAAGAGACCACCTTCCTCGATGCGCTCGGCAGGCGGGCCCGGACCGACGAGACACTGGGGGCCGACTACGGCAACCAGGTGATCACCTCTTCGGTGGTCTACGACCTGCTGGGTCGCGTGCGCTTCGAGGCCGAACCGAGGCCGGCGAACGAGCCCGACCTGTACGGCACCACGCACTACTTCAACCCCGACGGCACGCCATCCTGCTCGATCCGCGGCCACGGCCTGCAGGCGATGACGAACCAGACGAACGAGGCGGCGGAGCGATACGTGAGCTGCCGGACGCGCACGTTCCGCGACAACCGCGAGGTTGTCTACACGTGGGACCCGGCGATGCTGGCGAGCGGATCGGCGCAGAGCGCGCTGCGGAAAGAGCACCAGTACGGCGCCACCGGCCAGCTCGTCGAGGCGCGTGCGTTCCTGGATGGCGCGAGCTACGTCATGGAACGCGCCCTGTTCGGTTACGACGCGTTCGGCAACCTGACGGCCATGAAGAGATCCGACAGCTGGTCGCAAGCGTGGGCGGAGACGTCCTGGCGCTACGACTCGCTGGGCCGCCTGCTCGAGCTGCGCGAGCCCGACGCCGCGCCGCAGGTGCGCAGCTACGACAGCTGGGGCTCGCTCACGCAGACGCAGTGGCTCGACACGACGACCACGCCCCCCACCGACAAGCGCGTGGTCCACCGCTACGACCCCCTCAACCGCCTGGTGCACAGCGAGGAGCGCGTCGACCAGGTCGTCGACTCCGAGACCGTGGCCGACTTTCAGTACGACCTGCCCGACACCCTCGCTTCTCCGGCGTGGACCGGATCCTTCGTGCTGGGCCGCCTGGCGAAGGCGACCTGGGCCGCCGGCGCGGTGTCCTTCGGTTACGACGGCCTCGGCCGCATGAACGCGCGCGTCTACCGCGACCGTACGCGGGCTCCCTCCGCCGTGTATCTCGAGAAGCACCGCTTCCACGACGACGGCGCCCAGGCTTCACTCAAGTTCCTTCTTCCGGATACGGCGTACGCGCTCGAGCACGTCGACTACGCGTACGATTCGGCTCGGCGCCTCCGCTCGGCAACGTACAGCGACGCAGCGGCGAGCCAGCGCGTGTTCGACGGCTCGCTGCCCGGCGATTACGACGTGCTCGGGCGCCTGAGGCACGCCCGCTATGGCGCTTCCGAGTACACGGCGGAATACGCCGACACCGGCCGGAGGATGCCCAGGCGCATCAGGGTCTCAGGACCCGGCGGTCACTCGCGGGAGCTCTCCTTCGATCTTCCCGGCTTTGGACCCGGTTTCGACCCGGTGGGCCGCGAGCGGTACCGGCGCGAGATCAAGGACGGCGACTCCGCCACCGCGCTCACCGTGGAGTCAGGCTACGACGCTCTCGGCCGGCTGCAGACCTCGCGCCGCAGCCTGCCCTCCCAGCTCCTCGGCGACCTGACGATCGCCCACGACGCGCTCGGCAACATGATGTCGCAGACCGACTGGTCTTCGGCCGGCACTCGCGGCATCTGGCTCACGTTCCAGATGACCGATCTCGATCGCGTCTGCAACGCCACGTACCCGGGAACCTCGCCCGGTCCCGACTGCGAGTTCCGCCATGACGCCGCCGGCAACGTCACGTCGATGCCGACGCGCGCCAGCGGCACGCGGGCGCTCACGTATTTCCCGGGCGGGGGCGTCAAGCGCATCACGGACGGCGCCGGCAATGACGCGCGCTTCAAGTACGACGCGTTCGGAACGCTCCAGCAGCTCCAGCTCACCGGGCCCGGGCCCGACGTGCGCAGGGACTCGCACTTCGGCGAGCTGCTCTCGATTCGCGACGAGCTGGTGGGCGGGGTGCGCAGGCCGGTCTTACTGCGGAAGATCCCTGGAGCGGGCCTGGTGGCGACGCGCCATGGCCGGACCGCGAGCTGGACCTTCGAGTTCGGCGAGGCGCGGGGCACGCGCTTCGTGACGGACAGCAGCGGCGCGTTCGCGCAGGACATCGACTACCTGGCGTACGGCGAGGCCCTGTCCACTGGCGCGCAGCCAGGGTCGGCGCGGCACACCACCGTGCAGTGGAATGGCGGGGATGCGCTCAGCGCGCTGGGCGTCGTCCAGCTCGGGGCGCGCATCTACGATCCGGTACTGGGGCGGTTTCTCAGCCGCGATCCGCTGCTCACGCCGCGGACCAGCTCGAAGACCAACGCGTACGCGTTCGCGTTCAACGACCCGGTGAACTTCTCCGACCCCACCGGACTGGATGGCTACGGAAGCGACGATCTCGTTCGAGACCTGGAGGACCGCGACCAGGACTTCTGGCCCGACCATTGGGTCGACAACGGCAACGGCACCTGGTTCGTGCCCGGCGAGATCATCAAGGTGTTCGGCAGCCGGACGGAGTCCAGCATCGCTGCCTCGAGGAACAAGAGGACGAGCATTCTGGGGGTCGAAGAAGGTCGGCTCCCTGTCTCACCAAGGCAGCGGGAGATTCGTCCCGACGATCCCATCCTGCGCTGGACCGAGGGGGAGACCGCGGAACGCATCAGGTGGGGATGGGACGACGTGGTCAACCCCGCCTATCCGTTGGGGCTGGACCGATCTGAGGTGTGGATCGCCGGCCCGGACGCCTCGTCCGCGGACGACCCGCCTCACATCCTCCACGCGCGCAACGCAAATGAGCTCGTGGATAAGACCCGCAAATACATCGGCCCGGAGCAGATTTCGTCCATGTACATCAGCGATCACGGTCACTCGGGTCATCAGAAGATCGGCGGTGGCTACCTCGTGGAAGAGAAATCGGACGGCGTCGGTGCGACCTGGATCTCGAGGTACAACATCGCTCCGAAGTTCCTGGCGCTGCGGGAACGTTTTGCGCCCGGGGCCGTGCTGACGCTCGGCGGATGCAGAGCGGCCGAGGGCGAAATGGGCGTCGGGATGGTGCGTTCGGTCGCCAGGCAAATGGGCGTCACCGTTCGCGCAGGAGTCTTCAGACAGGCGCTCGGAGTCTGGAGTTTGAGCGGTCCTGCCGTGAGATGCGACCCGTCGGGGGCTTGTGTCGCCGAAGGCTGGAGCGTGATGGACCGCTACCGGGCACAGCAACAGGCGAAGGAGCGTTGACGGCGGCGCGTTCCTACGCCGCCCGCCGCCACAGCGTGGAGACCGCAGGCGGCAGAGACTCCAGAACGGGAATTGCTCCGCCGGCTAAGCACCTCCGTTAGGTAGCGCGGTGCATCGCGACCTGAACCGCTCGCGTTCGACCGTCGGCTCATCAACGGTTTTCGAACTCGTCCTGTGTTCGTGGTGCATTCGGCAGCTGTCGGTCGAGCGACTCGCGATACTTCAGACATCCGCGTAAGAACTGCGGCCAGGCGGGAACCTCTGGAAGGGGGTCCGTCTTCTCTGGCAACAGGCCCCAGAGCTTCGGGTGATGCCAGCACAACTCCTGCCCTGAACTGTCGCGGTGCGCCCGTATTCCGGCGCGCAGGCGCTTGACCTCCGCGACGAGCGCGTCCCTGTCGAGACTCTCCACGTCCTCATCCATGTGGTCATGACCTCATTCGTCGAGTTCCCACCATCCCGGGTGCCGATGACTGACACAGACCACGGTGAGCTTCATTGAGGTGGCATAGCGCCGTCGATCCGGTACCTGGCCTGAGACCCAGGCCAGGTACCGGCACACTCACTGCCTGACGATCGTCACGTTGTCCACGCCCGCTTCCACCAGACTGCCGGTTCCGGTGTCGTTCACCGAGAACCGGATCCGGATGCTTTGGCCCGCGAAGCTCGCAAGGTTGACCGTACGCGTCACCCATGCCGCGGGGTCGTTGGCCGCCGAGCCGAGCTCCTCGAAGACGAGCGTCGAGGTTCCCGTCGGACCGATCACGCGGACCCGGAAGAAGTCGGCCGTCGACGAGTTGTTGAGATGTGACAGGTAGTAGCTGAACGTCAGGGTCAGCGGGCCTGTCGCGGGAAGCGCGATGACCGGCGAACGGACCGACGTGAAGCCGTTGTCCACGTCGTTGGCTCCCGCGGAGGCGCCCGCCCCGAGACCGGTGATGAAGCAGTTCGCGCCGCCCGCGCACGCGCCGAGCTGCAGGGCGACGCCGCCGGAGCTCGTGGCCTGCGGCGTGCCGCGCGCCCACTGTCCGGTCGTCGCCGTGTTGTCCCCGACCTCGTTCACCGTCCACCCGCGGTCCGCCTCGAAATCGTCGCTGAACACGACCGTGCCGGCGACGGCCTGGTAGGTCGCCGTGAAGGTCGTGTCGGCCACGGGCGTGGCGATCTCGTGCGTTGCCGCTCCTCCGTCGGACCAGGACACGAACTGGAACGTAGCGGCGCCGGACGCCTGCGGTGACACGACGCCGAGGGTGCGGATCACCCCCTCCACTCCGAGAACCGAGGCGGGTGCGGTGACCGGCTGACCGTCGAGCGTGACCTGGAGGCCCGAGGGCGCCGTGGCCAACGTGATCGTGGACGTTCTCGGCCGCAGGTCGCTGAACGTCGTGTTCGTGAAGCCCGCGGGATCGCGCACCGTCAGCATGACGCGGTAGAACACGTTCGCGGACGTCTCTCCGCGATTCGCAATCGTGAACGTCCCGCTCGTGATCCCGCTCGTGGGCTGCATGAAGGGATGCGTGTGATCGTCGTGGTGAAAGTCGATCTGCCACGTGAACGCGCCCGGCGGAAGCGTGCCGGTCTCCGGGTCGCTCCCGGTGCCGGAGAACGTGAACGTCTGGCCGCCGCTGTACAGCGTCCCCGTCGCCGGAGCCGTGATCGTCGCCGTCGGGGGCCTGTTCTCCACCACCGTCAGCCTTGCGAAGTTGCTCGTCGCCGAGCCGAAGTCGTTGGTCGCGACCGCGGAGAACAGGGCGCCGTTGTCGTTCAGCGTCGCCGAGGCGATGGTGAAGGTCGAGGCGGTCGCGCCGGGGATGTCGGCGCCGTTGCGACGCCACTGGAATCTCATCGGCTGGACGCCCGACGCGGCCACCTGGAAGGTCGCCGGCTGCCCCACCGCCACCGTCAGGTCGGCCGGCTGCTGCGTGATGGCCGGCGCCGCGCTGTCGTCGAACTGCACACGGAACACCGAGCCGGTCCCGCGCTCGAGGTAGTACAAGGCGCCGTCCTGTCCGACCGCAATGTCCACGAGAGAAGAGATGCCGGTGGCGAAGTCGCTCGCCGAGGCGTAGTCGGGCGGGCTGAGCGTCCGGATGAACCCGCCGCAGAAATCGCCGAAGAAGTAGCGCCCGGCGAAGGCGGCCGGAAAATTCGCCACGGGAGGGTTGTAGAACGCCGACCCGACGATCGCGCAGTTCGCGCCGGCGTTCTGATAGCTGTGAAGAGGATAGGTGACGCCGGCCACGCCGGGCGGCTGCGGACCTTCGACGCTCGGCCAGCCGTAGTTCGCCCCGGCGATCCCGCGATCCACTTCCTCCCACGTGTTCTCCCCCACGTCGTTGATGTGCATGCGGCCGGTCCCGGGCTGGAACGCGAACGTAAAGGGGTTGCGCACGCCGCGCGCCCAGATGGCGCGGTTGTTCCCGGTCGTCTGGGTGAAGAACGGATTGTCGGACGGAATGGTCCCGTCCTTCCTGATCCGCAGGATCTTGCCGAGCGTGGTGTTCAGCGACGGGGCGTTCGCGCCGTTGGCGTTCTCGCCCACCGCCACGTACAGCATGCCGTCGGGCCCGAAGTGAATGGCGCCGCCGTTGTGGTTGGTCGCGGCGCTGAGATTCGGAAGGTCGAAGATCGGCACTTCGCTGCCGCCGGTCACGACGTCTGGATTGGCGGCGCTCGCCGTGAACCGGCTGATGCGATTGTGAATCGCCGGCGTGGTGGCCGTGTAGTAGACGTAGACGAAACGGTTCGTCGCGAAGTCGGGATCGAAGGCCACGCCGAGGAGGCCGCGCTCTCCCGTCGAGCTGACCGTCACGGTCAGGAAGGGCGCCGGCAGCAGGGCGCCGTTCTTGATCACCCGCAGCCGCCCCGCCTGCTCGCACACGAAGATTCGTCCGTCGGGCGCAAGCGCCATGGCGGTCGGGCTCGCGAGGCCGCTCGCCAGCCGTGTCTCGCTGAACCCTGCCGGCAGCTGCGCGGCCCCCGCGACCGCCGCCCCCGCGAGCGGCAGCATCGACAACGCGAATGGGGCAAGGCGCCTGCACAGACGGCCGGCGCCGTCAGAGATACGTGATGATGTAGCCATCGTGACTCTCCTGACACAGCGTGAGATACCCGGCGGCCGCGGAGTATACACGGTGTGTGTAGGTCGCGCAACGAACGGTTCTCGTAACTTTATTGTCGAGTGAGAAAGACGATGTGAGAGACGATGGACTTACTGACGATTTTGGTGAGATCTCAGGCTGTTTGTGGAGGTATTTCCCGGCCTCCCGCTCTACTGTCCAGCCCAGCGGCCGGATAGCGCGTCAGCTGCGGGTCAGGAAGGCACATCCGGCTCCTCGCGACGGCACGAGAAAAGCTTTTCAAAATAATTTGCGACCGACCTCGACCATTCACCACGACCGGCCGTGGGGCGCCGAACGCAACGCCGAACACGAGCGATCCGCAACCGCGCATCCAAACCATCGCGCTCCACAATGTCTCGCCAGTGACTCACGTGATACTCGACACTCATTCGTGACTATTCGAATGACAATGCATGTCACTCCAAGTCACGGGATTCATATTACGCAGGAATCAGATTGACCACGTCGAGTGAGTCTGCTGACCGGCGTCGGTCGTGTCGGAAGCGCCAGAACGACGCCGGAATGC
>Ga0075362_10000366_pt1 | contig 13055 bp, 13 predicted proteins | sample EndMetdeltDD1762_FD_71397 | JGI IMG/M metagenome (GOLD analysis project Ga0075362, IMG submission 71397) | Populus endosphere microbial communities from Tennessee, USA - Endosphere MetaG P. deltoides DD176-2 | ecosystem: Host-associated > Plants > Roots > Endosphere | place: USA: Tennessee...
ACGATGAACCGCAGGTAGAGCCACCAGACCATGAACCCGAAGATGGTCGGGCCGGTGATGATCTGGCCCTCGACCCGCATGTCCGGGGCGCCGATGGCCTGGACGCCGCGGACCAGGAGGGCCAGCACGACGGGCAGCCCGACCAGCAGGCCCATGAAGATGGTGCCGCGCGACCACAGCATGCGCGCCAGCGACAGGTCGAAAATCAGGACCGCGGCCCTCCACAGGGAGGGCGCGCGCCGGGCCTTCGGAAGCACCGGGGGCAGGGTGGACTGGGCGGTCGCGGACGTCATCGTCACTTCACCAGGTACTGGAAGACGGCCTGGAGGTTGTCGTCGGGGGACGTCACCTCGTCGATCGTGCCGAACTCGCCGCTGGCCGCCATCTCGGTCACGCGGGCGTAGAACGCGTCGGGCTTCCCCGTCTCGACGATCACCGCGCCCGGCTCGAACTTCATGCTGCGCACGTCGTCGTCCGGCTTGTCCAGGAACTCGCGGGCGATGCGGCGGGGATGCTCGGCGCGGACGTACACGGTGTGCGGGTGCTCGTCGATGAGCTCGCGGATCTGGTGGACGTCGCCCTCGGCGAGGATCCGGCCGTTGTTGATCAGCAGGATGTTCGAGGTCATCGACTCGATCTCGTGCAGGATGTGGCTCGAGACGATGATGCTCTTGCCGGCGCGTCCCCAGTCGCGAATGAGACGGATGGTCTTGCGGCGGCCGATCGGGTCCATGCCCGACAGCGGCTCGTCGAGGATGAGCAGCTGCGGATCGTGGACGAGCGCCTGCGCCATCTTCACGCGCTGGCGCATCCCCTTGCTGTAGGCGCCGATCTTCTTGCCGGCGGCGTCCATCAGATCGACCGCCTCGAGCGCGCGGCGCGCGGCCGCGTCGGCCTCCGCTTCGCCGAGGCCGTTCAGGCGCACCAGGGCGCGGACCCATTCGAGCCCGGTCATCCGTTCGTAGAACGCGTCCTGCTCGGGGCAGAACCCGATCTGGAAGTAGATCTTCGGATTGCGCCAGATCGGCTCGCCGAGGACCCTGATCGCCCCCTTGCTCGGCCGGAGCTGCCCGGTGATCAGCTTCATGAACGTCGACTTGCCGGCGCCGTTCGGCCCGAGCAGGCCGGTGACGCCGGGCGGCACCGACACGCTGACGTCGTTGAGGCCGATGACCTGGCCGTACCACTTCGAGACGTGCTCCGCGCTGACGATCGGGCGGGCGACGTCGGCAGCCGCCTCCATTACGTCACCACCTCCACGCCGCGCACCCGGCGTTCGAGGATCGAGATCGAGACGGCGATCAGGCCGATGATCACCAGCAGCGAGACCGGCCACGGCGTCGCGTAGCGCGGCTTCAGCCGGAAGATGACGTCGACCACCTGCTCGAGGTTCGCGCCGATCGAGATCCACGAGATGCGCGTGCTGCCGGTGATCGCGTAGAGCGCGCCGTAGATGGCACCCGTGAAGAAGGTGATGCCGACGTAGAGGATGCCGACGTAGCGCGCGCTCTTGGAGAGCGAGGAGAGCGCCAGCATGGTGAACGAGGCCAGCAGCACCTGGAGCAGCGCGCTGATGGTGATCGCCGGGATGAGGAACAGGTTGTTCGTCAGGAAGGTGAAGCTGCCGTCGAACATCACCTTGAGCAGGAGCAGCAGGAGCGCCGGCACGAGGGTGACGAGCGTCAGGAAGCTGAAGAGCACGGCCAGCTTGCCCAGGATGTACTCCGACCGCATCAACGGCTTCGACAGGTAGATCTGCAGGGCGTTGGCGCGGCGATCGTTGGCGATGAGCCCGGCGCCGACGTAGACCGTGATCACGAACACGAAGAAGCTCTGCTGCTCGAGATACTGCCGGAACGTCTCGGCCGACGGCGTGAGGATCGACGCCTGCGGGTAGTTGGCGCTGATCCAGAGCTGGACGGCGCGGACGGCGAAGGGCCCGAGCGCGAAGAACATCAGCCCCAGGAACGCTCGCTTGCGCAGGAACGTCCAGATGCCGGCCCAGGCGATGACCAGCCACGAGCGCCCCGCCGGCGCCCGGCCGCCCCCGTAGTGCCGGTAACTTTGATCGTGGATAGGCATGGTGGACGCCGGAACGGATGGCCCGGCCTACTCCTCCCCGATCGCTTTCGCGAAGACGTCTTCGAGCGTCGGGAGGCTCGGGCGCAGGTGGCGCACCTGCACGCCGAAGCCGGCCGCCGCCTTGAAGATCGCCTGGTGGTTGCCGAGCGCGTCGGGGACGAACACGCGCATCACGTCTTCGTCGGTCGCCTGCGTCTGCATCCCCTGCTGCGCGAGCAGGTCGAGGAACCCGCGCAGGTCTCCCTTGACGCGCAGCTCGTAGACGCGGCCGGCCGGCCCCTTCAGCTCGTTGATCGGCCCCTGCGTCGCGATCTGTCCCTTGTCCATCACGACGACGTGATCGCAGGTGTATTCGACGTCGGGGAGCAGGTGCGACGAGAGGATCAGGCTGACGCCCTTGTTGTGCCCGAGGTCGCGCACGAGCTCGAGCATCTCCTCGCGTCCCTTCGGGTCCATGCCGTTGGTGGGCTCGTCGAGGAAGAGGAGATCGGGATCGTGGACGAGCGCCTGCGCGAGCTTGATGCGCTGCTTCATGCCCGTCGAGTAGGTCTCGACGTTGCGGTAGCGCGCTTCGCCGAGGCCGACGTAGTAGAGCACCTCGTGCGCGCGCTGCATCGCGTCGGTCGCCGGCAGCCCGGCGAGCTGGCCGCAGTAGGCGACGAAGCTCACCGCGTTCATGCCGGGAATGTGCGCGTCGCTCTCCGGCATGTAGCCGATGCGGGCGCGGATCGCGAGCGGCGCCTGCGCGACGTCGAGGTCGAGCACGGTCATCCGGCCCTGATCCGGCTTCACGAACCCGAGCAGCGACTTGAGCATCGTGCTCTTGCCCGCGCCGTTCGGTCCGAGCAGCCCCACCGCCCCTTTCGCGAATTTCGCGGTGACGTTCTTGAGGGCCTGGTTCTTGCCGTAGATGACGGTGACGCCATCCAGTTGTACGACTGCGTCCATTTCCGGTCAGTAGCTTATACGGAAAGCTGGAGATCTTGTTCGGACGCCTTCACGGCGATCTCGCGGCGCCAGATCTTCCGTGACAGGCGCGGCAGCGAGCTGGTTGCGGCGACGTCTGCTACACGCTGCCGCGCAGGCCGAGTTCGTCCGCCCGCAGGCGCATGAAGGCGATCACGTTGGCGATGTGCTGATCGAGCGGAAGCCCGAGCTCGTCGGCGCCCCGGCGCAGATCGTCGCGGCTCACGGCGCGCGCGAACGCCTTGTCCTTCATCCGCTTCACGACCGACGGGGCCTCGAGATCGAGGATGCTCTTCGACGGCCGGACGAGCGACGCCGCGGTGACGAAGCCCGACATCTCGTCGCACGCGTAGAGCGTCTTCTCCAGCCGGGATTCTCGCGCGACCCCGCTGTAGTCGGCGTGCGACAGGATGGCGCGGGTCACCCACTCGGGATAGCCCTTCGCCTTCAGGATCTCGACGCCGCGGAACGGGTGGTTCTCCTGATCGGGGAAGCGCTCGTAGTCGAAGTCGTGCAGCAGCGCGACGGCGCCCCAGTCGTCCTCGTCTTCGCCGTAGTGCCGCGCGTAGCCGCGCACGGCGGCCTCGACGCCGAGCATGTGCTTCCTCAGGCTCTCGCTCTGGGTGTATTCGGTGACGATGGCCCAGGCGGCGTTTCTGTCTAAACCCATGTCAACTCCTCACCCCCCAATCACCACCCAACTCCGCAACGCCGCAACGCCCAGAACGTGGAGTTGAGGTGTTGTGGCATTCTCAGTGCCCGCCAACCGGCGGCTGGATCTTGACGAAGCCGGACGGCACGGTGAAGAGCGACGCGTCGGCCGACGCCGGGCCGATCGCCGTCACCTCGCTCCGGATCTCGTAGCCCGGCATGAGGCTCGATCGGAGCGCGATGCGCAGCGGGAAGCGGCCGCCCGCGGTGAGCGCCTCCACGCCGGGAATCGCCGCGAACGCCTGCAGCGTCTTGAACACCGCCGCGTAGTTCGCGCCGGCATAGGCGTCGGTCGACCACAGATCGCCGGCGAGATCGATTTCTTTCGGCAGGCCGGGCGGCAGGCTCGCGCCTTCCGCCACCGGCAGCTGCAGCGTCTGGCGGAACCGGAACCGCTCGGCGCGCTGGCCCGCGATCGTCGCGGTTTCTCCCGCCGGCTCGATCGTCACGTCGGGCGTACCGAGCAGCACGCCGAGATTCTGGCTCGCCGGCAGCTCGTACCACGTCTTGGCGACCGGATCCACGACGCGGATCATCTCGTCGCCGACGCGCTGCAGGACGAACGTGCCCTTGGCCAGCGTCGCGAGCCGTCCGCGGATGTCGGCGCGCGTGTCGCCGCCGACGATCGTGTACTGGATGTCGACCGGCCCCTCGGGCGTGAGGACCTGCGTCAGCAGCGGACCGAGGTTGCCGCCGAGCGGCGACGGCTTCTCGCCGTCGCGCACCGCGGGCACCTCGATCTTCGCGAGACTGATCCTGATCGTCGCCTTGAGGCCGGGCGTGACGGCCGGCACGGCCGGCGCCTGCATGGAGAGGGTCGTGAGCAGCGTCAACAGCAGCATGTGTCTTACCCGTCACTTTCGCCGTCGAACGGAAGGGCCAGCGCCGCGCCGATCACCTCGATCGCCTTGGCGGTGAGATTGTACGGCGCGAGCGCGTCCGGATCCGCCAGCGCGATCTCGCTGGCGTCCGTGCCGCACCGCAGGGCGCCGCCCGCCGGCCGGCACAGGTAGTCCACCAGCACGAAGTGATACTGCACGCCGCCGCCGCCGTCCAGCATGATCCGATCGAACACCTCGACGACCGGCCCGACCTCCACGTCGAGCCCGGTCTCCTCCCGGACTTCCCTCGCGCACGCCTCGCGAAGCGTCTCCCCCAGCTCGACGCCCCCGCCCGGGAGGTTCCACTGCCCCTTCAGCGGCTCGTGCGCGCGCCGCACCAGCACGACCTGGCCGTCGACCAGCACCACCGCGCCCACGCCGACGACCGGGCGATCGGGATACTCACGCACCCATCACCTTGACGACCACGCGCTTCTTGCGCTGGCCGTCGAACTCGGCGTAGAACACCTGCTCCCACGGGCCGAGATCCAGCGTGCCGCCGGTGATCGGGAGCATCACCTGGTGCCCCATCAGCGTACGCTTCAGGTGCGCGTCGGCGTTGTCCTCGCCGGTCTGGTGATGCTTGTAGGGCATGCCCGCCGGCGCGAGCTTCTCGAGCCACGCCTGGAAGTCGTCGATCAGCCCGTCCTCCCAGTCGTTGACGTAGACGCCCGCCGTGATGTGCATCGCCGAAACCAGCACCATGCCGTCGTCGATGCCGCTCTTCTTCACGATCGCGGCGATCTCGTCGGTGATGCGGACGAACTCCTGCCGCTTCTTCGTCTGGAACCAGAGGTAGTCGGTGAAGACCTTCATGGCCATGGTGGAAATGCGGAAACCGGGTCATCGGGTGAACGGGTGATCGCCGTCATAAGGGCAGCGACGCGGCGGCGTTGAGGTCGACGCCGGCGGTCACGCCGGCGCGGAAGCGGCGCAGGCCGGCGGCGCCGATCATGGCCGCGTTGTCGGTCGACAGCGAGAGCGGCGGGACGAACACCGGCAGCCCGATCGCGCGGCCGCGCGCCTCGGCGTCGGCCCGGAGCCGGCTGTTGGCCGAGACGCCCCCCGAGATGCCGACGCTCTGCGCGCCGAGCCACCGGGCCGCCTCGAACGTGCGGTCGAGCAGCGTTTCGATCACGACGCGCTGGAAGCTGGCCGCGATGTCGGCGACGACGCGGGGGTCGAGGTCGGGGGTCCGAGGGCCGAGGTCCGACGTCCGAGGTCCGACGTCCGAGGGCCGAGGTCCGAGGTCCGAGGTCCGGATCTCGGCCACCGTGCGCATCACCGCCGTCTTCAGGCCGCTGAACGAGAAGTCCACCTTGCGCTCGATGCTCGGCGGCAGCAGGCCGGGCGGCGCGGTGCCGGCGGGCTGCACGCGATCGGCGTGCGTCATCCGCGGGACGCGGAAAGGATACGCCCGGTCGTCTCCCTGCTTCGCCAGCTTGTCGATGATCGGGCCGCCGGGATAGCCGAGCCCGAGCAGCTTCGCCACCTTGTCGTAGGCCTCCCCCGCCGCATCGTCTCGCGTGCGCGCGATGAGCTCGTAGCGGCCGGGCTCGCGGACGAGATACAGGCTGGTGTGGCCGCCCGAGACGACGAGGACGGCGGCCGGCAGCGGCAGCTCGCCGTGCTGCAGGACGAGCGATTCGATGTGGCCGGCCAGGTGATGCACCGGCACGAGCGGCACGCCCAGCGACCACGCGAGCGACTTGGCGAACGAGACGCCGACCAGCAGCGAGCCGACGAGTCCGGGCCCCTGCGTCACCGCAATCGCGCCGACATCGTGCCAGCCGACCGAGGCGTCGCCCAGCGCGCGCTCGACCACGCCGCAGATGTCGCGGAGGTGCTGGCGCGAGGCCAGCTCGGGTACGACGCCTCCCCACTCCCGGTGGATCGCAACCTGCGACGCGACGACATTCGAGCGAAGCTGCCACGGCTTCGCGGCGTCGCCCGTTTCGGCAATCACCGCCGCCGCGGTCTCGTCACACGACGTTTCGATGGCGAGCAGGTTCATGGATCGGGTCGCTGTTGACGGCCAACGGCTCGAGCTCCGGCACAAAGATCACCAAGGTCACAAAGCTCACAAAGCAGCCTAACAAAATTTTCTTCGTGATCCTGGTGGCCTTCGTGATCCTTGTGGCCGCGGCCGCCGGCCCGTTCAGGCGCTCTCGGTACCGACCGCGGCGAAGGCCTGCTTCAGCGATGCCGAGTACGGCGGGCGCAGGATGCCGCGCTCGGTGATGATGCCGGTGATGTAGCGGTGCGGCGTCACGTCGAAGGCCGGATTGCGGATGTTCGCGCCGACCGGCGTGAGCTGCGACGAGCCGAGGTGGCTGACCTCGCGCTGGTCGCGCTCCTCGATGGGAATGTGGTCGCCGTCCGGCGTGGAGAGGTCGATCGTCGAGAGCGGCGCCGCCACGTAGAACGGGAGGTTGTGCTCCTTGGCCATCACCGCGACGGTGTAGGTGCCGATCTTGTTGGCCGTGTCGCCGTTGGCGGCGATGCGATCGGCGCCGACGACGACGAGGTCGATTTCGCCGGCGCGCATCAGCGGCCCGGCCATGCTCTCGGTGATGACGGTGGTATGGATGCCCTCGCGGACCAGTTCCCACGCCGTCAGCCGCGCGCCCTGCATGAAGGGGCGCGTCTCGTCGGCGAAGACGGCGACCTTCTTGCCCTGCTCGACCGCGGCGCGGATGACGCCGAGCGCCGATCCGTAGCCGGCGGTCGCCAGCGCGCCCGCGTTGCAGTGCGTCAGGACGCGCGCGCCGTCGGGCACCATGGCGGCGCCGTGCGCCCCCATGGCCTTGCAGCTCGCGACGTCCTCGTCGTGGATCAGCTTGGCTTCGCGGAAGAGCCGCACGATCAGCTCGCCCGCCGACTCGCCGGCCTGCGCGCCCTCGGCGAAGATGCGCTTCATGCGATCGATGGCCCAGAACAGGTTCACCGCCGTCGGCCGCGTGGCCGCCATCAGGTCGCAGATCTTCTGGAAGTCGACCGCGAGCTGGCGCGTGCCCTTGGCCGTGCTGTTCCGCACGCCGAGGGCAATCCCGTACGCCGCGGCCACGCCGATCGCGGGCGCGCCGCGGATCACCATCGTGCGGATCGCCTTGGCGACCTCGGGGGCCGTGCGGCAGCGCACGTACACTTCCTGGGCGGGCAGCTTGCGCTGGTCCACCATGATGATGGCGTCGTCCTGGAAATCGATCGTCGGGAGCATCGGGCTATTCTACCGTCTGGCGCGGCGCGTCACTTCGCCGCCTGCGCAATTCTCGGTTCACGGGTGAAGCCTTCCGGTCAGAGCAGCCGCGCGTCGAACGGCAGCGGCAGCAGCTGCGACAGCCGCATGCGCCGCTTCACCGCCGACAGGTTCGCGATCACGACTTCGATGTCGCCGCAGTACTCCCAGAGGAGCTGGCGGCACGAGCCGCACGGCGGCGTCGGCTCGTCGGTATCGGCCACGACCGCGATGCGCGTGAACACGTCGCGTCCCTCGGAGAGGGCCTTGTAGAGCGCGACACGCTCCGCGCACATCGTCAGGCCGTAGGTCGCGTTCTCGATGTTGCAGCCCGTGACGACGTCGCCGTCGCTGATCTCGAGCGCGGCGCCGACCCTGAAGCCGGAGAACGCGGCGCGCGCGTTGTTGCGGGCGTCCACCGCCGCGGCGACCAGCGCGGCGTCGCTGTTGATGCCGAGCGGCGGCAGGTCGAGCGGGACCGGGAACCACCCGGACTCGGTGCGGCGGTCGCCGCCGGCGCGGCGGTCCCCCTGGCGGCGATCCTCGCCCGAGCGGCGGTCGCCTTCCGGCCGGCCGCGATCTTCGACGCGGCGATCGACGCCCGAGCGGCGATCGGCCTGCGCACGCCGGTCCTTGCGGGACTGGCGGCGATCGCCCGTCCAGTTCTGGTCGTCAGATCCGGCCAATGATGCCCTCCAGCAGCGCGGCGAAGGCGCCCTGCACCTGCCGTGCGACGTCCATGACTTCGTCGTGATTGAGCGGCTGCGGCAGCACGCCGGCCGCCGCATTGCTGATGCAGGAGATGCCGAGGACCTCGACGCCCATGTGCCGGGCGACGATCGCTTCGGGAACAGTGGACATGCCGACGGCGTCCGCGCCGATCGCACGCAGGAAGCGGATCTCGGCCGGCGTCTCGTAGCTGGGCCCGTGCAGCGCGGCGTAGACCCCGTGGCCGATCGGCAATCTCTGGTCGCGCGCGACGTCGTCGGCCAGCGCGCGCAGCCGCTTCGAGTAGACCTCGGTCATGTCCGGAAAGCGCACGCCGAACGCGTCCTCATTGGGACCGACGAGCGGGTTGCTGCCGAGCAGGTTGATGTGGTCGTCCATCACCATCAGCGTCCCCGGCGTCAGGGCGAGGTTGATGCCGCCGGCGGCGTTGGTGAGAATCAGCACCTTCACGCCGAGCCGCCCGATGACGCGCGCCGCGAACGACACGGTCCGCAGATCGTGTCCTTCGTAGAAGTGCGCGCGCCCCGAGAGCGCGGCGACCCGCTTCCCGGCCAGCTCGCCGATCACGAGCTTGCCGTCGTGGCCGATGACCTTCGACGCCGGCCAGTTGGGCAGCTCGCCGTACGGAATCGTCACGGCGTCGCGCAGACGGCCGGCGAACGTACCGAGCCCGGATCCGAGCACGACGGCGACGTCCGGCACGGTTGCTCCCGGCAATCGGCCCTTGATTGACGCGACTGCCTCGTCGACCTTCTGGAGATATGTCATCAGCTGTCAGCTTCCGGCTGCCAGCCACCGGCTGCCAGCTTCCGGCTGCCGGCTCCCAGCTGAAAGCTGAAAGCGGAAGCGGGAAGCTGGCAGCCGCCAGCCGCAGCGATCAAAGCAGGAACCCCGCGATTGTGGCGGTGACGAAGTTCGCCAGCGTCCCGGCCAGCATGGCGCGCAGGCCGAGACGGGCGAGGTCATGGCGGCGCGACGGCGCCAGGGCGCCGATGCCGCCGATCTGGATCCCGATCGAGCTGAAGTTGGCGAAGCCGCAGAGCGCGAACGTGGCGATGGTGAACGATTTCGGATCGAGCGTGCCGGCCATCGACCCGAGCTTCGCGTAGGCGACGAACTCGTTCAGCGCCATGCGCGTGCCGAGCAGGTTGCCGACCGTCGACGCGTCGCGCCAGGGGACGCCCATCGCCCACGCGATCGGCGCGAACACCCAGCCGAAGATCTGCTCGAGGCTCAGGTGCACGAGGCCGAGGACGGCGTTGAGGAGCGCGATGAGCGCCAGGAACGAGATCAGCATCGCGCCGACGTTGAGGGCGAGCTGCAGCCCCTCGCCCGTGCCGCGGCCCGCCGCGTCGATGACGTTGACGTCGGTGCGCTCCACCTCGAGCTTGACCGTCCCCATCGTCTCGGGCACCTGCGTCTCGGGCACGAACATCTTCGCCATCATCAGCGTGCCTGGCGCCGTCATGATGACGGCGGTCAGCAGGTGCTCGGCCTTGATGCCGAAGAGGATGTAGGCCGCCATGATGCCGCCCGAGATGTGCGCCATCCCGGCCGTCATGATCGTCATCAGCTCCGACTCGGTCATCTTCGGGATGAACGGCCGGATCGTGAGCGGCGCCTCCGTCTGTCCCATGAAGATGCTCGCCGCCACGTTGAGCGATTCCGCGCCGCTCGCGCGCATCACGCGGCGCATCATCACCGCGAAGGCGCGGACGACGATCTGCATGATGCCGAAGTAATAGAGGATGGCGAAGAGCGCCGCGATGAAGATGATCGTCGGCAGCACCTGGAACGCGAAGATGACGCCGTACTGCGCCCCCTCGGGCCCCAGCACCGTCGTCATGATCCTCGGCCAGGCCTCCTTGCTGCCGAGCGGGCCGAAGACGAAGCTCGATCCCACGAACGCGAAGTCGAGCAGGTGGTTGATCACCGCGGCGAGCTTCTGGAAGACGACGCGTCCCGCCGTGGTCTTGAGCACGATCAGCGCGAAGACGATCTGCAGGCCCAGGCCCCACGCCACGGTCCGCAGGTCGATGGCGCGGCGGTTGGTCGAGCAGCAGTAGGCGATCGTCATGATCACGATCAACCCGGTGAGCGGCTGCATGCCCGGCACGTGGAGCAGGTTCGCCGCCAGCGCGCAGACGGCCGCCACGGCGATCGCCGCGCCGACGACCGTGAGGTCGCGGCTGTCGTACGGCTGCCGCGGCGGCGGCGGAGGCGCGATCTCGCCGCTGGCGGTCGACCCGGTCGCGTGAGCCATCAAGACATCCTTCCCGGGCCGCTCAGCATTCGCCGGCGACTCCGATACGTTCGAGCACGAGCGGACGCGCCTGGAGCGGCGCCTCCGCGATGACGATCGCTTTCTCGATCAGCCGCCGCGCCGCCTCGAGGCCGCGGCCGGCGCGATGGTGGATCTCGACGATCGGGTCGCCGCGTCTGACCTCGCTGCCGACCGGCGCCGCGATCGTGAAGCCGACGGCGGGATCGACAGCGGCGTCGAGACGGTCGCGTCCCGCGCCCAGCAGGACCGCGGCGCGGCCCACGGCTTCCGCCTTCATGACCGTCACGAACCCGTCGCGATCGGCGGCGACGACGTCGCGGTCCGGCGTGGACGGCAGCCGCGAATAGTCGTCGATGACCGACGGATCGCCGCCCTGGTTGGCGATGATCTGGCGGAACTTCTCCACGCCGGCGCCCGAGGCCAGCGCGCCGCGGACGGCCGCCGCCGCCCGGGTGAAATCGGACTCGACGCCGGCGAGCACGAGCATGCGCGCGGCGAGCTCCACCGACAGCGACTCGAGATCCGCCGGACCGCGCCCCTTCAGCGTCTCGATCGACTCGACGACCTCCAGCGCGTTGCCGATGCCGCGGCCGAGCGGCGCCTCCATGGCGGTGATGAGCGCCTGGGTCTTGACGCCGGCCATCTCGCCGGTCGCGACCAGTGACAGCGCCAGCACCCGGGCGTCGTCCTGCGTCTTCATGAACGCGCCGTCCCCGCACTTCACGTCGAGCACCAGGCCGCCGATGCCTTCGGCGATCTTCTTGCTCATGATCGAGGCCGTGATGAGCGGAATGCTCTCGACGGTGGCGGTGACGTCGCGCAGGGCGTACAGCTTGCGATCCGCGGGCGCGACGTCGGAGGTCTGGCCGATGAGCGCACAGCCGACCGTCTGCACCGCGCGCGTCAGTTCGTCGAGCAGCAATCCGGTGCGGAACCCGGGGATCGATTCCAGCTTGTCGAGGGTGCCGCCGGTGTGGCCGAGGCCGCGGCCCGACATCATCGGCACGGGCGCGCCGCAGGCGGCGGCGAGCGGCGCCAGAATGAGCGACGTCTTGTCGCCGACGCCGCCGGTGCTGTGCTTGTCCACCGCCTGGTGGGCCAGCCCGGGATAGGAGACGCGCACCCCCGATCGGACCATGGCGTCGGTCAGCGCCACGGTCTCTTCCGCGGTCATGCCGACGAGGACGATGGCCATCAGCAGCGCGGAGGCCTGGTAGTCGGGCACCGATCCGTCGGTGACGCCGGCCACGAACCAGTCCAGCGCGGCGCGATCGAGCTCGCCGCCATCCCGTTTCGTGCGAATGAGATCGACGGCGCGCATGGAGGCGGCGAAGAGTATAATTCACCGCGCCCACACTCTACAGTCGATGGCGGACGCCCCCACCCTCTCACCGGACGTCTCCCGGAACGTGTCGGCGCTCGCCCGCAACCTGGTCGCGGCCGCACGCAGCTGGGCCCTCTACCCCCCGGATCACCCGGCCGTCCGTGGTTCGCTCGACCGCCTGCGCGCCGCCATCGGGGAGGCGCGGGGGGGACAGGTATTCGCCTTCGGCGTGACACCCGATACCCTGCTCGTGGCGGGCATTGCGGCGGGCGGACGGGACGCGGCGACCATTGCGGAGGCGGCGCGGTGGCTGCACGACCGCGACGTCCTGAGCATGACCTTCGCCGGCGACCTGGCGATGCCCGCCCTGCAGCGGCTGCTCGGCATCCTCTCGGAAGACTCCCGCGTCATCCGCCAGCGCGGGGGCCCGGCCAGGGTCTGGGCCGAAGATCCGGACACCGCCCTGGTCCTCGAACAGATCGACTTCAGCCAGGTGCTGCAGGATCGCGAGATCACCCACCCGATCCGGCGGAAGGACGACCTCTGGCGGTCGATCGTCCGCGGGATCCTGGATCGCCGCCGGCCGACGGACCAGGCGGTCCAGGAACGGCTGCTCGCCATCTCCGGCGACGTGATCGCGATCGGCGAGCTCGCCAACGACGTCATCGCCCCTCACCGCACGCCCGACGGATCGCCGATGCTCACGTCGCAGGCGGCGGCGGTGGTCGCGGCCTACCATCACCTCGTCGGCATCGTCGAGGTGCTGTCGCCCGAGCGGAAGCAGGAAGTGATGCAGAACATCGCCGCCGCCTGCGACGTGAGCATCGGCGATCCGTCGGG
>Ga0075362_10000367_pt1 | contig 13042 bp, 15 predicted proteins | sample EndMetdeltDD1762_FD_71397 | JGI IMG/M metagenome (GOLD analysis project Ga0075362, IMG submission 71397) | Populus endosphere microbial communities from Tennessee, USA - Endosphere MetaG P. deltoides DD176-2 | ecosystem: Host-associated > Plants > Roots > Endosphere | place: USA: Tennessee...
TCATCGCCTCTTCCTGGTCGTGGGTCACCACGATGAAGGTGACCCCCAGCGTCTCCTGGATCTTGACCAGCTCGAACTGCGTTTCCTCGCGCAGCTTCTTGTCGAGCGCGCCCAGCGGCTCGTCTAGCAGCAATAGCTTGGGGCGCTTGGCCAGAGCGCGCGCCAGCGCCACGCGCTGACGCTGCCCGCCCGACAATTGGTGCGGCTTGCGCTGCTCGTAGCCGGTCAATTTGACCAGTTGCAGCAGCTCGGTCACGCGTGCCTCGATCTCATTGCTCGGCAGGCCGTCGCGCTTGAGACCATAGGCGATGTTCTGCGCGACGCTCATATGCGGGAACAGGGCATAGGACTGGAACATCATGTTCACGGGCCGCCGATAGGGCGGTACGCTCGACATGTCCTGCCCGTCGATCTCTATCGTTCCCGATGTCGGCGTCTCGAACCCGGCCAGCATGCGCAGCAGGGTCGTCTTGCCGGAGCCTGAGCCGCCAAGCAGGCAGAAGAGCTCGCTCTTATAGATGTCGAGGGACACGTCATCGACTGCCACGGACTCCCCGAAGCGCTTCGAGACGTTGCGGATGCGCACGAACGGCTTGGCCGAGGGATCGCGCCAGGGTCGGGTGTCGGCGGCGATCTGCGGTTTCTTGGCCATGAAAGATCCCGGATTGAGGCGGCGGAACCGGACCGGTCCCGCCGCCGATATGGTGCTTACTGACCCGACGTCACGCGCGTGAACGCATCGACCAGTTTGCTGTCGAAATCGTCGGTGTGCGGCGAGAGGGCGAACAGCTTGGCTGCGACGTCCGCTGGCGGATAGATGCCCGGATTGTTGCGGATTTCCTCATCCACGAACTCGGTCGCCGCCGCGTTGGCGCTGGCATAGAACACGAAGTTCGTGATGCCGGCCGTAACCTCGGGCTGCATGATGAAGTTGATGAACTTGTGCGCGTTGTCCGGGTGCGGCGCATCGGCCGGGATCGCCATCAGGTCGAACGCGGAGATCGCGCCTTCCTTAGGGATGGTATACTCGACCTCGACACCTTCGGCCGCCTCGTCCTTGGCAATGAAGATGTCGCCCGAATAGCCCATCGCGATACAGGTGTTGCCCGCGGCAAGATCTTCGATGTAGCCCGACGAGCGGTAGTAGCGGATGAAGGGGCGGACGGAGGCGAGCAGTTCCTCGGCCTTGGCGAGGTCCTCCTCACTCTCCGAATTGGGATCGAGCCCCAGATAGTTGAGCGCGGTCGCGACGACCTCGGCGGGAGCATCGAGGATCGATACGCCGCAATCCTTGAACTTGCTGACAATCTCGGGCTTGAAGATCAGGTCCCAGCTGTCGACCGGCGCGTCCGGCATGATCTCCTTGATCTTGACCGGGTTGTAGCCGAAGCCGGTGGTGAACGTCATGTAGGGGATCGAGTGGGCGTTGTCGGCGTCGTGCGTCGACGCGGTCTTCATCGCCACGGGGTCCATGTTGGCGAGGTTGGGCAGTTTCGCCTTGTCCAGCGGCTGGTAGACGCCGATCTCGATTTGCCGCTCGAGGAAGAAGCCCGAGGGAAACACCACGTCATAGCCCGAGCTGCCGGCGAGCAGCGCCGCTTCCAGCGTCTCGTTCTCGGTGTAGTTCGTGTAGTTCACCGTGATCCCCGTCTCGGCGGTGAACTTGGCGATGGTGTCCTCGGCGATGTAGTCGGTCCAGTTGTAGACGTTGACGACCGGCTCCTCCTGCGCGAAGGCGGCGCCGCTGCTCAGCAGCAGGGCACCGAGGGTGATAGCGAGCGACTTGTTCATGATGCGTCTCCTTGTCATCGGGGGCGTACCCGCCTGGTGCGGGGATCGTTGAAAAGCAGCGCCGCCACGGAGAGGGCTCTCGCGGCGGCTTTGGGTGGGATTTGAGGTATGGGGTCGTTGTGGCCAAGCGGCGATGCCATTCGCCGGGAAACTGGTAGCAGCGATCTGCGCGCCAGGGGCGCGTCGGAGATCCGGCGGGCGCGCCGAACCGAAGACCATGATGCGCAGCGGAGTGTCCCCGGAGCGAGCGTTTCGATTGCCGGACCCTAGAGCCAAATCCCCGGCCCGACAAGTGATCGGGACGCCGCGACGGCGCGGCCCCTTGACGCTTTTGAGGTCGCGCACTCTAAGGGGGCTGTCGCCCGCCCGGCGATCCAAAATGCAGGTATTCGTGCCCTCCACTCCCTTGCTTGCGGTGAGTCCAGAAGTCGCCAACGCGCTTGCCGGCGGGCGAGCGGTCGTGGCGCTCGAATCGACGATCATCACCCATGGCATGCCGCATCCGCAGAACCTCGAAATGGCGACGCGGGTCGAGGCGATCGTCCGCGAACGGGGCGCCGTGCCGGCGACCATTGCGATCATGGGTGGACGCCTCCGCGTCGGGCTCGAGCCGGCCGACCTTGCCCTGCTGGCCCGGACGGGGCCGGCCGCCGCCAAGGCGTCGCGGCGCGATGTCGCCGCCCTGCTGAACTCGGGCGCAACGGCAGGAACGACCGTTGCAACAACCATGCAGGCCGCCCACCTTGCCGGCATCCGCCTGTTCGCCACCGGCGGCATTGGCGGCGTGCATCGCGGAGCCGAACTGAGCTTCGACGTGTCCGCCGACCTCGAGGAGCTGGCGCGAACCCCCGTGGCTGTCGTGTGCGCCGGCGCCAAGGCCATCCTCGATATTCCCAAGACGCTCGAAATGCTCGAGACCAAGGGCGTGCCGGTCATCGGATACGGCACCGCAGACTTTCCCGCCTTCTGGACACGCTCGAGCGGGCTCACGGTCGATACGCGGATCGACACGCCCGGCGAGATCGCCGACCTGCTCGCCACCCAGTTCTCACTGGGCATGGGCGGCGTGCTGATCGGCAACCCGATCCCCGAGGCCAGCGCCATGGACGAGCACGTCATCGCGACCATGATCGAACGGGCCCTCGGCGACGCGGCGGCGGCGGGGATCTCGGGCAAGGCGACGACACCGTTCCTACTGAAGCGGATTTTCGAGCTGACCGACGGCAAGAGCCTCGTCGCCAACATCGCGCTGGTCGAGAACAATGCGCGGGTCGCGGCCGATGTGGCGGTGGCGCTGGCGGAGCGCTCGCGATGACGGTTCTCGTGGTCGGCGACGTGTTCACCGACATCATCGTGATTCCCGAGGGGCCGATGGTCCGCGGCTCGGATCGGCGCGCGACCATCCGCTCCCGGCCCGGCGGTTCGGCGGCAAATCTGGCGGTCTGGCTCGCAACGCTCGGTGTTCCCGTTCGCTTTGCCGGCCGTGTCGCCGCGGCGGACGTGGATGCGCAGAGCGCACGGCTGATGAGCCGGAACGTCGTGCCGCTGCTGGCGGCCGATCCCGATCTGCCCTCCGGTGTCCTGATCTCGATCGTCGATGCGGATGGCGAGCGCAGCTTCCTCACCGACCGGGGCGCCAACCTCAACCTCGGCATGGCCGACCTGCCGGCCAGCCTGCTCGATGGCGTCGATGTGCTGGCGGTGTCGGGCTATTGCTTCTTCGACGAGGGACCGCGGGCGGCGGTGACGGCGCTGCTTAAGCAGGCGCGGGAGCGCAAGCTCCACACCATCGTCGACCCGGCGTCGGTGGGGTTCCTGCGCGAGGTGGGGCCGCAATCCTTCCTGCGCTGGACGCAGGGAACGGGGACGATCTTTGCCAATCTCGACGAGGCGCTGGAGCTGACCGGCTCGACCGACCCGAATTTGCAGGTGCAGACGCTGGGTCGCTCGTTCGAACGGGTGGTGCTGAAGCGCGGCGCGGCGGGGGCGGTACTGGGGGGGCGCAAGGGCGTCAGTCTGACACTGCCGGCTCCGGCCCGCGACGTCGTCGATTCGACCGGCGCCGGCGATGCGTTCGCGGCGGCATTCATCGCCACCGATCTCGCCGGCAAATCGCCAGAAGCCTGCCTCAGGGCGGGCATCGAGGGCGGCTCGAAGGCGGTGGCCGTCATCGGCGGACAGCCGGACTGAGCGATGCGGGGAAACCCGTGCGTGGTGGAGCTGAGCGGAGTGCCGCAAGCATTGCCGGCCAATTAGTTAGCCTTGGCTAGGCGCCCCTCGCGCTTCATTGACTAAAAAGGGGTTTTTCAAACTTTGGCTAGGCCAACTGAACCCGAAAGATGCGCAAATATCCACACCTCGCCCCCTTGTTTTGGTGCACTTATGCACCATCTTTGAGGGGTGCGGATGGGGAGGCAAGCCCGCTTCACCGCTAAGCACAGGAGGAAAACGAGAATGATCGACTACATCATCCTCGCCTTCGTCGCCGTGCACTTCTTTGTCAGCTTCGCCGTGTGGACGGTGATGGCAGTGCTGGCCCGGGCCATTTACGGGCGCCGGTAAGACGAGGGACCGGCGGGTGTTAGCGCACCCGCCGGAACCTCCCGTCCAATATAGGGGATGATCGATGAAGGGAAAAGGGGATGGCCGTGATGGCGGACCCATGACGACCACAACCGGGCGCGATGCCGGAGGTGACGGCGGCGAGGGCGGCGGGGGTCGCGGGGACATAGCCGTCTCAGGGCCCGATTTTGCCGCCTGGCTCGAGGCCGAAGGGCTGACGCTGCGCGCGGCCGAGGACGCGCTGGGGATCGGCTCGCGCCACTCGCTCATCAAGTACCAGCGCGAGGGCGCACCCCGCCTCGTCGCCCTCGCCATGAGCGCCTACAGCGCGGGGCTCAAGCCCTGGTCGCGGAAATGACGGTGCTGGGGTGACCGGCCGCTTCCACTGGCAGCGCGACGGCAAGGGCGGCTTCGTCGCCTGGCCGGAGGGCGACGCCCTGCCCCGGCGCCGTGCCGAGCTCGTGCCCAACGGAACCAGCCAGTATCGCTGGACGTGGCGCGCGCTCTATGACGCCGCCGCCTGGGCCGGCGACTGCGTGGAGCGGCAGGAGGCAGCGGACGCCGCGAACGCGGCCTGGCCGGGGGTCAAACGCGATGCTGCCGAGCGTGCCGCCCGCGCGGCCGAGGGCGAGGCGCTGCGCACGCTGGTGCGGCGGATGTGCGCTAGGGGAGAAATGACCCTTGAGGCCTTCGGGATCGAGGCCAGCGACAGCGCGCGGCTGACCCGCATCCTCTGGCTGATCAGGCAGGAGGGCGGGCTGGACGGCCCCGCTAAGCCGTTGGTGGATAGATGCTCGGCTGAGCTGTTCAGGCGGAGGACTTCTCGCCCTTGATCCTCTCTGCCAAGATAGGCCCAGCGTTGCGGCGTCTACGCGCCGCGCCCCCGTGAAGGGTTAGTCAGAATTGGCGGGATGGCACGCACGCCTATTGGGATGCGCTGCACTACCACCGGCTTGGAATGGTTACGGCCAGAAGTCCGTAGTCGTCACCCAGAATGGGTGGCAGCGATGGGAGAGGCGGGCGAAGCTGCTGGTCATGAGCTCGGCCGGCGTCATCCCGATGATCCACGGCCCAGCGCGCTGAGTGCCGGGCGGCCGGTTGGGGCTTGAGTTGTCACCCTCCTGCCGCTGCAGCACGACGGGGACGCGCTCGAAATCCCCCTCCGGGCTTCCCTTAAACCAGGCGATGCCGAGATATTCGCACTCGCCCCGCAGCTTCGTGAACTGCGCCATGACGAGGGCCTGCCCGTCATTCCCAGCGAGCGACAGGATCTGGAGCTTCGACACAGCCGGAAAGATGCGCGTCTCGATGGCAGGTCCGACCATGAACACGGTGAACAGGGCGCAGCAGAAGATGATGGCGGCGCAGAACCCTGTCGCTGCCGCGTAGAGGAAGCGTGTGCGCTTACCCAAGGGGGCCTCCTTTGAGGATGAAGCCGGCCAAGGCGACGACGAGGACTGAGCCGATGGTGGCGAGGAGCCATTTGCCCAGCCCGTAGACGGCTTGCAGCGAGGCCTCGATGCGGTCGAGCCGTTCATCGAGATGCTTGTCCTCGACGGCGCGCACGGCCTTCGCCTGCTTCAGGTCGGCAAGGTCGGTGCGCTCCATTTCATCGAGGCGCTTCACCAGCACCCCGATGCTCTGGGCCATCGTTCCGTGGTCGTGGCGCAGCAGCTCCAACGAGTCGCGCGTGCCGGGGCTATCGGGCATGGTCAGTCTTTCGCAATGGCATTGAAGTTTGGCGCAGAACCGCCGCTCGATCAGTCCCAGCTCTGCGCTTCGGGCACTTCGCGGTAGACGCGGAAGCCGTCCTCGAAGCGCCTGTCGTCGACGAACAGGATTCCGTCGTGCCGCAGCACGGGGAACCAGATCCGCCGCCCCAGGAAGCCGCGCCGGCACGGCGTGTGCCGCGTCGTGTGCACGTTGCGGCCCGCGGCATCGTAGAACTTGCCGTATTCGTCAGTGATCGTCACCACCATCCTCCCTGCAGCTGTCGAGTTTCTCGAGATGCTTTTCCAGTTTCACCGCCCAGCGGCCGGTCTCGGGATGCAGGCGGGCGTCGGCCTCGAGCGCGTCGATCGCCTCTGCATTGGGGTCGTCGAGCTGCGGGCATTGCACCGCGACGACCGTCTTCGTTTCAGCGCCCGCCACCAGGCGGAGAAACCCCACCAGCCCGCCCGCGCAGCCGGTCAAAGGCATCGTCAGCAGACAGATCGCCGTCATCGATGCGATCGAATTCCGCCTGGGTGTCATCGGTCTTCTCCTTGATGTCCTCGCGCACCTCTTCGCGGCCCTGTTCCCGGATAAATCCGAGAAAGGCTTCCGCGAAGAGCTGCAGCAGCGGGATGAGCCAGCGCGGCATCAGCGCACGATGTCTTCGCGGCCGACGTCGCCGGCGAGCGGGATCCGCGCGACGATCTTGTCGATGATGGCGCGCTCGCCACCCAGCCATTCGATGAGCCAGGCCGGACCATTGTCGACGGCGTATTGCACGGCCTTGGCGACCGCCTCGTTCCCCACGTCAAGCGCGAGTTCCTTGCCGGCCACGGCGCCGCGCGTTGCGTTGATGCCGTAGTCGGCGGCGCGCTTGAGCAGCTGCTCGGCTTGCAGCATTTTGAGGATGTCGACCACCGACTTCGGCAGCGCGCGGAATGCCCACGCGATCAGCGCAGCGATGAGCAGACCGACCGAGGACTGGATTGCGGCGAGGGTCTGGTCGACCCATGTCCCAACGGGCACGACCACCGTCGTGTCGCCCTGCTCGATCGTGGTGGGCTGGCCGACAGGCGTGTTGATGACGGTGGTGTCGTCGCCCGCAGTCGTGGTGGTGACCACGGCGATGTCGGGCGCGGGGCTGCTGACCGCGTCCTGGGCTGCGGCGATCGAGGAACCGAATGCCAGCATGCCGGCGACGAAGATGGAGGCGCACACGCCAATGATGGACGCGAACGCAATGTGCTTGCGCATTGATAGTCTCCTGGTTGTTGGGAAGAAGCCGGGATGCGCCGGCGCGCCGGGGCTCAGGCCTCGTTGGTCGAAAGTGCCTCGCCATTGTCGGCGAGGATCGGCAGGCGGTACCTCTTGCCGTTCCAGTTGGACGGCGCCCGGGAGGCGAGGCGGCGCTCGCGCGCGATCCAAACGTCGCAGATCATGTTCTTCTGGTTGCCGCCCTTGATGCGCAGGCGCTCTCCATCGGCGCTGATACCGACGATGATCGCAACGTGCCCGGCGCTGCCCTCCTTCTTGCCACGCCAGAAGGCGCCGATCGCGCCGAAGAACAGGTCGCTTTCGACACCGTACGCCGCCCAGTTGCGCGCGAGATAGGGATTGGACGGGACGGGGCCGTAGCCGGCATTGAGAATGCAAGTCTCGATCGCGTCGCCGCACCAAGGCAGCTTGCGCGGGTCGCCCAGCGTTCGCCGGTCCGACTTGAGCCAGGCTTGTAAGGCCGCATGGTCCTCTGCCTCGCGCAGCCCCTGCTTGCTGCGCAGGATGGCCAGCCAGGGCGGATCGACCGGGCGGGCGGGTATCGGGATCCGGAGCGCGTTGAGCAGCCGGTCGTCGATCTCGCCGTCGGCCACCAGGCCCGCCTTGGCCTCGTAGGCCGCGATCGCCCCGCGGGTGCGCACACCGGGCAGGCCGTCGAAGGGGCCGGGATCGAAGCCGATTTGGGCAAGCGAACGCTGCACCTGCTCATAGAGCGGGTCTCTCATTGGATTCCTCCGATGTTGTGATTCAAAGGGGGCGCTATGCGCCCGGATAAGGACGCGGGCCCGCCCAAAATCGTCATGACCGAATGACGTTTTAGATCATCCTGCCCGACCGACTGGCGGACGCCCTGCCCGACACTTCAGATGTAGGAATCGATGATCACGATGCCGCCGCGCCCGGCGCCACCAGCGGCGCCCGAGCCATTGACGGAAGCTGCCCCGCCGCCGCCACTGCCATAGGCGTTGCCGGCGCCACCGCTCGAGCCGCCATCGTTTATCCGGATGCCTCCGCGGCCGCCGCCGCCAAACATGGAAACACCGCCGGCGCCGCCGGCGGCCATGTTCTGGTCACCGGTTCTTCCTGCTACAGCAGAGCCGGAGGAACCGTCGCCCCCGGGGACTAGAAGGCCACCGCTTGGGACCGCGCCGTCAGTACCGCCATTGGCGCCGGTGGCGGCGCCGTATGAGGAAGCGTCGGCTCCACCGCCGGCCGAGCCGCCATCGAAAGTTGCGTGCGCCCCGACCGTGGTGTTGCCTCCCGCGCCCGCGTCGCCGCCGCCGCTGCTCCCGGCCGTGCCCGCGGTCCCCACGGTGATGCTGAGCGAGGAAATGGCCTCGACATCGAGAGGGAATTCTCCGCACTCACCGGCCCCGCCGCCGCTGCCCGCGGCCGAAGCGTCGCCGTCGCCTGTGTCGGCCCCACCACCACCGCCGCCGCCCCCACAACCGCGAACACGAATGAGGCGAGCGCCGGTTGGCCTGGTCCAGCTTCCACTGCTCGTGAATATTTGCCGGCTCAGGAAGCGGCTGCCCTCTTCCACATACGCCTCGATCGACGCCCTCTCGGCATCGACGCGCTGCTCGACCCGCAGCGGTGTCATCGTCGTCGTGTTGTCCGTGCCCGCAAGTGCCTGCGCCTGCGTCGCCTGGTTGCGCGCCAGGCCGGCCAGCAGCCACCGCGACGTCGTGCCATCATAGCGAAGCGACACCGCCGCGCCGGGACCGAGCAGCAGGTCCGCGCCAAAGCTGAAGCGGTTGCTCGCCGAGGACGCCGAACTGTCGCTGGCAAGTGTCAGCGTGTCCGAGCTGTCGATGTTGAACAGCATCAGTTCCGTGCCTGCCGCCTGGCTTGCAATGCCGGTCAGCGTCTGGCTGCCTGTGAGCGACAGGCGGATCGTATTGGCCGCCGCCAGACCCGTAGGTGACCAGTCGTTCGTACTCGCGGCGAGGGCCGTGGGGCTGATGACGCTCGAATAGAGGATCGCGCTGGTGAAGCTCGAATTAGCGACAAGCGGCTGGCCCGATGCTCGGCTGTAGGACACCACTGCCGCGTTGCCGTCGCCCAGCGACATGACGATCCCGCGGTCGCCGGGCGCAGCGGCGATGCTGGCCGCGCCCGGCAAGATCATCGACGTTGCATTGTAGACCAGCGTCGGCGAACCGGAGAAAGTCACGAACTTGATGGTGCCGGTGACGGTGCCGGTACCGAAGCTAGTTATGCTGGTGTTGCCCGAGATGGTCACCGCCGCTTCCGGCACCGACCAGAGGCTTGTGGTCGACGCACTCGCCACGCTGCTGGCACCACCACCGACCGGCGGCACCCAGCGATGTCCGCTTGCATCCACCGAGCCGATCGGCACCCATGTCGAGGATCCATCGTAGATCCTCCACACATTGGGCGTCGCCGACGTGTCGAGCCAGACCTGGCCTAGGACGGGCGCTTCGCTGCAATCGTTGCTGGGCGCGCTCGGCCCCGAATGAGAGGTGGCGAGCGAGCGAAGGGCATCGTTCGCTGCCTGGGCGAAGGTGAGGCCGCTCACGGTCCCGGTGGTCGGCAGACAGAAGCTGTCCTGCTCGGCATGCGCGCGCCCCGCGCAACAGAGCAGGAAAAGAGCCGCAAGTATCTTTGACCATTTAGTCAATTAGAACCCCTGTCATTTGACGGTAGATGCTGAATTGTGCTGTCTTGGGCAGATGCTCAAAGTCATTGCTGCCGAGGGTTGCCGCCCTGTGATCGTCATGATGCGTTACAGCATCCTGCAAGAGAGCCGTGGCGGATGGCGAATACGACGTCGGCAGTCTTTCGAGGGATATCGAGCCGAGCTATTTGACGACGTCCGGCTGTCCCAGCGCCTGACTACTCTTAAGAGGGTTGTCATTCCTTCGTTGGTCTCACAGACCATTCAACCCGGCGCCGACCACTTCAGGCTGGCGATTTTTACGTCAGACGAACTCCCGCCGCACCACCTGCAAAATCTTGCAGAGACGATCGCGCCGTGGCCGTGGATCCAACTCATCATGGTGCGCCGTCAGGATCGGCCGAACTACGAGGGGGAGGCCCGGCGATTCCTCTGCGATATCGGCTACCGAGGTCCCTTCGCGACAGTAAGGCTCGACGACGACGATGCTCTTGCCCGTGTCTACCTCGAGCGCCTCGTCCCGCTGATAGCGCCAGGCTCGATCGGGCATGCCATCACATTCTCGCAGGGCTACGCGGCCTATTTGGACCCCACGAGCGGGACGTGCAGCACATTCTACAGCGTTGTCGCGAGATTCACCGCTCTGGGCCTCGCGGCAGTGGCGTCCTTCGATGGATCGACAATAAGCCCCGCCGAGCGGCCGACGATCTATCACTACGGGAAGCACTCCAGTATTGGCCGGAACTTCCCTTTCATCGAAGACTCCAGCTTCCCGGCCTTCTTGCGGACCGTGTACGCCGAACAGGACACGCGCGGTGGCGCCCGCAGTAAGTTGTCGTGGTGGCAGCGCGCGGCTCCGGCCGAGGTCCTGGCGCACGTCAACGTGCCGACGAAGGCGGACGAGCATCGAGTGTCGCTTCTAGTTCGCGTCGCGACGGCCATTCGCAGGCGGCGCGCAAGCGAGCCGGCAAAAGGCCCCTGATCTACTGGACCTGCTGCGCGCTCAGCACGAGCACGTTGCGAGCACCTTCATCTCCCATTGCGAGAGTGGTATCCGTCGGCGACGAATTGTAGACGCGGTACTTCACGAAGAGGGAGGTGCTCGGCGCGTACTCCCCGTTCTCCGTGGGTGTGAACGTGTCGGAGGTAATGGCGGTATCCGCGTTGAACAAGCCAAGGATGACCACGGGACCGGCGAGGGTCGTCAGGCCGCTGCTGGTGATGTCGGCCGGATCGCCGCCCGTCATGGTGCCGCCGGAATAGGCGTTGGAAAATGATGTAATCGCTTTGTCAGGGCGGAAGGTCAGGGCGATGGCGTTGTCCGCGTTGTCGGACAACAGGTTGGTGATCTGGCCATCCGACACATCGGTGGCATTCAGCACCTTGCCATAGACCGTGACCCGGATGCCAACATTGCCGCTTGGCGAGCCGGTGTCGTTCGTCAGTTGCGTTGCTCCGCCCGAACCGAACGTGGGGGTCGTGAGCGTCGGGATGGTCGTGCTGTCCGTATTGATCGCCTCGTTCACCACGAAGACGACGTCGCCCGCCGCAGAGCCTGCAGGTAGGTCCATGGACGAGGGGCCACCTGCTTCGCGCCCCGCCACGAAGGTCAGGTTGATGCCGAACCTATAGGGGTCGAACATGACGGCCGACCGCCCGGGTACCGTCACGAGGACGAAGGCGAGCGCGAGAAGAAGTCTCCAGGCTGCGATGTGTTTCATCACGGATACCCCACGATGACGATCTTGGCGCCCTTGGCCCCCGTCCCGGCAACGTCGATGTCGGCCCGGATCTGCGCAAAGGCGGCGATAGAGCTGTCGGAGATCACCGCAGCACCCGCCGCGGTTCCCTGGTAGCCCGCGGAGCCACCGGTGAATTCGCTCTGGTCGATCACGATCTTGGTCGAAATGATCGTGGTGCCCCCCTCGTTGATGTCGAAGGTTGGCGTTCCTGAGGAGGAGACCGTGTTGAGCGTTCCATACACGCCGACGACGTTGAAGGCGTAAGGGATAGAGAAGCTGCACTTGCCGTTGCCCGTCGTGATCGCTGTGGTCTCGTCCGAGAGGGCGCACCCCCACACCTCGTATGACCTCAGCGAGGTGCCGTTCACCACAAGATTGCCAGGCAGCGTCAGGGCGGTCCATTTGCCGGCGCTATCGTCCCAGAACATGAGCTTGTCGGAACCCGCGTCAGTCAGGTCCGCCTCGATGTTAGTGTCCCCGGTCGTTACGGTCAGGGTGCGGTCGGCCGTGATGTTGGTCCCCGGGGCGACGATCAGGTCATGGCTGGCATTGGTATCGAGCAGGTGCAGGCCGGTGTTGGGGATCGTGATGTCCGTCGTGATGCTGGGAGACGTGCCGAACATAAGGGCGCCGCTCCCGGTCTCCCCCGTCACCGCCGAAGCAAGGTTGGCGCTGGATGGTGTGGCTGCCCATGTCCCGACGGCCGCGTCAGAGAAACTGACAGTGCCGGTCGTGGTGATGGGGCCGCCGATCAGGCCCGTGCCGGTGGCCACGCTGGTGACCGTGCCGGTGCCGGCGCCGGAGCTGATGTAGGTCGACGTCCAGGAGGCAGCGGAAGTGCCGCTGGTAGCCACCACGGTGAAGATGCCGGTGTTGCCCGGCGCGACATCCAGCACGAGATCACCGCCTGAGGAATGGACGGTGACGACGCCGGACGAATTGTTGATGACCGAATAGCTTTGCCCCAGTGCCAGGGTCGACACCACCGGCAGCACCATGGTCTCTGTGGTGGAACCGGTAAACCGCTGAACCTGGGGGCTGTCGACCGTCAGGGTCGTGGTGCCGGCGGCGGTTGCGGTTGTCGCGTACCCCGCGATGAAACTGTCGGCCGATACATTGGCGCTCGCGTCCCGCAGTGCCAGGGTCGATGCCGTCGCGGCCGTCGCGACGCCGGTCCCCGTGGGGATGCCGTTGATGGCCGGCGTAGCGAGTGTCGGGCTGGTACCGAAGACGACGGCGCCGGAGCCGGTTTCATCCGTGAGCGCCGCCGCCGCATTTGCACTGGAGGGTGTGCCGAGGAGCGTCGCGACGCCGGTGC
>Ga0075362_10000368_pt1 | contig 13038 bp, 11 predicted proteins | sample EndMetdeltDD1762_FD_71397 | JGI IMG/M metagenome (GOLD analysis project Ga0075362, IMG submission 71397) | Populus endosphere microbial communities from Tennessee, USA - Endosphere MetaG P. deltoides DD176-2 | ecosystem: Host-associated > Plants > Roots > Endosphere | place: USA: Tennessee...
CGGCGGCACGATCTATGGTGCGGCGCTGGTGCTGCTCATTCCGCATCGCACCGAGCTCGCCCTGTTGCTGGTCCTGGCGCTGGCGGTGGCGCCGCTCACCCTGTTGGCGGCGCTCAAGCGCAATCTCAATGCGGTGCCGGTGGCGTCGATCATCGTCGTGCTGATGCCCGCTATCACCCACGTAGGCCCGGTCGATTCGGCGATCGACCGAGTGCTCGAAGTGATGTTGGGCGTGGTGGTGGGACTCGGCGTGGCCTTCCTGATCTTGCCGGCCGGCGGTCACCGGCTCGCCCGCCAGGAAGCCGCCCGCACGCTCGATCTGCTGGCGCAGGCGCTTCGCCGTGTACTGGCCGGACCGCTTGACAGCAGCGAGATCGAAAGCCTGCGCGATGTCTATGACCGCATCGACCAGTCGATCGCGGACTTCACCGCCAGTGCCGCCGAAGGCGAACGCGAGCGCTCGGCGCGGCTGTCGGTCGAGCCCGACACCCAGCCGCTGCGGCGCACCTTGCTGCGCCTGCGGCACGATGTGGTAACGATCGGCCGTATCGCCAATGGCGATCTGCCCGAGCCGGTGCACAGCCGCCTGGCACCACGGCTCGCTGCGACAGGCCGCATCGGCGGCGCCTATCTCAGAGCCTGCGGTGTGGCGCTGGCGGCGGCCCAACCGCCGCCCTCGGAAAGCGATCTCGACAAGGCCGTTGTCGCCTCCCTTGGCGAAGCCGCCTCTATTCGCCACGAAGGTCTCACGCGCACACTGACCGACGAGGCGGCCGGCCGATTTTTTGCGCTCACATTCGCATTGGAAGAGATGCGCCGCACGTGCGGCGACCTCGCCCACGATGTCACGATTACCGCGGCGCCGCTCGACAAGGATTGATTGACCTGCAGCGACAACAGTGCCGTGCGTTCGAGGTTGCACAGCGCCTCGCGCACCGCGCCGCGGCTGACGAGAGCACGCCAAGGTCGCCGCGCGGCACAGGCTGAAGCGCTGTTTTGAAAAGAACTGGCAATTGCCGGAAAGAAAGCCTGCGGGGATTCCTCCAGAATTGAACGGCGCACATGATCTATGGAGCAAATCTTGGCCGCCCGTGACCGGATTGTTGCCTACGAGGAACCTGCCGGCGGCTGGGGAGCCCTGAAGGCACTGAGCGAGCACCTCGTCGAGCAGCGCATAGCCGTCAAGGGCGGCGCCACCCTGCTGCGTATGAATCAGCCCGAAGGCTTTGACTGTCCCGGCTGCGCCTGGCCGGACCCCAAGCACACGTCTTCCTTCGAGTTCTGCGAGAACGGCGGCAAGGCGGTGGCCTGGGAGGCGACCGCGAAGCGGTGCACGCCGGAGTTCTTTGCCAACCATACCGTGACCGAGCTCGCGACCTGGAGCGACTATGAGCTCGAGATGGTCGGCCGTCTGACGCATCCGATGGTCTACGACAGGGCGACCGACCGGTATGTGCCAACCTCCTGGGATAACGCTTTCGCGACCATCGGACGGCATCTCCGGGCGCTGCCGGACCCGAACATGGCCGAGTTCTATACTTCGGGGCGCACCTCCAACGAGGCAGCCTTCCTCTATCAACTGTTCGTGCGCGAGTACGGCACCAACAACTTCCCTGACTGTTCCAACATGTGCCACGAGGCGACCAGCGTCGGCCTGCCGCAGTCGCTCGGCGTCGGCAAGGGGACGGTGCTGCTCGAGGACTTCGACAAGGCCGACTGCATCCTGATCTTCGGCCAGAACCCCGGCACCAACAGCCCGCGCATGATGACCAGCCTTCGCAATGCCTCGCGGCGTGGCGCCGCGATCGTCTCCTTCAATCCCTTCCGCGAGCGGGCGCTGGAGCGCTTCCAGGCGCCGCAAAGCCCGGTCGAGATGGCAACGCTGACGTCGACGCCTATCAGCTCGAGCCTGTACCAGGTGCGCGTGGGCGGGGACGTCGCCGTCCTCAAGGGGCTGATGAAGGTGCTGGTCGAGACCGACGAGCGCGGCCGCGCCAATCATCAGCCAGCTATCCTCGATTGGGAATTCATCCGCGGCCACACTACCGGCATCGACGCCCTCGCGGCAGACCTGAAGAAGACCCGCTGGCAAGACATCGAGCGGCGATCGGGCCTGTCGCGTGCCGACATCGAGGCGGTCGCGGGTCTGTACACGAAGGCCGAGCGCACCATCGTGGTTTATGGCATGGGCCTGACGCAGCACCGCCACGGCGCCCGTAACGTGCAGCAGCTCGCCAACTTGTGCCTGCTCAAGGGCAATATCGGGCGCGAAGGCGCCGGCATCTGCCCAGTGCGTGGCCATTCAAACGTGCAGGGCGATCGCACGGTTGGCATTACTGAGGCGCCGACCAAGGAGTTCCTCGACCGTTTGGGCAAGCGCTTCGGCTTCAAGCCACCGCCGGCCCACGGACACAACGTGGTCACCGCCCTCCGGGCGATGGTCGATCGCCGGGCGCGTGTCTTCTTCGGCATGGGTGGCAACATCGTCGCCGCCATCCCGGACTGGTCGGTTACCCACGATGCCTTTCGCAATCTCGATCTGACCGCCCAGATCTCGACCAAGCTCAATCGCAGCCATCTTGTCCATGGCGAAGAGGCGCTGATCCTTCCCTGCCTCGGCCGCACCGAACTCGACCTTCGGGCCGCCGGGCCGCAATCCATCACTGTCGAAGATTCGATGTCTATGGTGCATGCCTCGATGGGCATGAACGCGCCAGCTTCCGACTACCTCAAGAGTGAGCCAGCCATAGTCGCCGGCGTCGCCCGTGCCACGCTGGGCGACCGTAGCGTCGTGGACTGGGAAGGTATGGTCGCCGACTACGACCGAATCCGCGATGCCATCGAGGATGTCTTTCCGATCTTCCAGGGTTATAATGCCCGTATCCGCGTGCCGGGCGGCTTCAACCTGACCTCAGCCGCGCGCGAGCGTATCTGGGCAACGCCGAGCGGCAAGGCCAACTTCCTGACCTATGAAGGACTGTCCGAGGATCCCGATCCCACGGACACTGAGGAGCTATGGCTCACCAGTATCCGCAGCCACGATCAGTACAACACTACGATCTACTCTCTCTCCGATCGATATCGCGGCGTCTACGGCCAGCGTGACGTGTTGTTCATGAACAAGAACGAGATCGAGAAGCGGGGCTTCAAACCCAACGACCGCGTCGATCTTATCGGTGTCTCCCGCGATGGTATCGAGCGCACGCGGAGCGCGCCGGAAGCGTCCTGACATGGATCCCGTCATCCTGGCGCGGCTTCAGTTCGCGTTTACCATCGGCTTTCACATCCTGTGGCCGACCTTCACCGTCGGACTCGCTTCCTTCGTCGCCGTGCTGAGCGGGCTGTGGTGGCGCACCGGGCGCACGGTCTACCGCGACCTCATGCACTTCTGGATCAAGCTCTTTGCCTTGGCGTTCGGCGTCGGTGCTGTAACTGGCCTGGTTATGAGCTACGAGATCGGCACCAATTGGGCCGGCTTCTCGCGCTCGGTGTCAAACGTGCTGGGCCCGCTGTTCATGTACGAGGCACTCACCGCCTTCTTCCTCGAGGCTGGCTTCATCGGCATCATGCTGTTCGGTGAGAAGCGCGTCGGCAAAGGCATGCACTTCTTCGCGTGCTGTATGGTCGCCATTGGAACGCTGATGTCCGCTACCTGGATCCTGGCCGCCAACAGCTGGATGCAGACGCCAGCGGGCGACGTCGCCGACGCCGACGGCATCTTTCACGTTGTCGACTGGTGGCAGGTAATAATCACGGCGTCATTTCCGTACCGCCTCGCCCACATGGTCTGCGCGAGTTTTGTCACGGTCTCCTTCGTCGTTGCCGGGATCTCCGCCCTCCACTTGTTACGCCGGCAGAACGTCGAGGCGAGCCGCGTAGCTTTCTCAATGGCCATGTGGATGGCGTTGATCCTGACACCGACGCAGATAGTCATCGGCGACTTCCATGGTCGCAATACGCTGATCCATCAGCCGAGCAAGCTCGCCGCAATGGAAGGGCTATGGGATACGACTCGCGGTGCTCCCATGACGCTTATCGCCTGGCCGGACATGAAGCGAGCGCAGAACCTCTACGCCATCGACGTACCTAAGGTCGCCAGCCTCTATCTTACCCATTCGTGGAATGGCGAAGTGCAAGGGCTGAAGGCGGTACCGCCTTCCGAATGGCCCAACGTGCCGATTGTCTTCTTCGCCTTCCGCATCATGGTGGGAATTGGTGTGATCTTGTTGGCTGTTGCGATCACGGGCGGTGTCTTGCGGCTACGGCGCCGTCTTTATGACGCGCGCTGGTTTCAGCTCGTCTCGCTGGCCACCACGCCGTTTGGCTTCATCGCAGTGCTCGCGGGATGGACGACTACTGAGGCCGGCCGCCAGCCATGGATCGTCTACGGCCACCTGCGCACTGCTGACGCGGTAGCGCCGGTCACTGCGCATGCCGTCGCTCTTAGTCTCGCCGGATTCTTCGTAATTTACGCCATCATCCTGCTTGTCTTTGCCTGGTTTGCTGGGCGTATTGTCCTCGCCGGACCGGCTAGCCGGCAGACGGCGTTGACAAAATACATTCGTCCGAGCCTCGCGCTTAGCGCGCCGGGGCTGGTGGCGGGAGCGACATCCGACACATCTCCGGACACCAGCTCCATGAACGGGCGTGTAATGCCATGAGCATCGCCGACAACCTGCCCGTCCTGATCGCTGCGCTAGTCGCCTTCTGTGTCGTGGTCTACGTTCTCGCCGACGGATTCGACCTCGGTATCGGCATCCTCTTTCTCCTGGCTCCGCGCGAGAGGGAACGGGACCTGATGATGGCGAGCGTAGAACCGGTCTGGGACGGCAACGGGACTTGGCTAGTGATGGGCGGTACGCTGTTGTTCGCGACCTTTCCGGCTGGCTACTACGTGCTGCTGCCCGCTTTCTATCTCCCCGTGATCTTCATGCTATTCGCCCTCATCTTCAGGGGCATCGCCTTTGGATTTCGCCCGCAGACGGCGCGCTTTCGTTGGCTCTGGAACCTCGCCTTTGCTGCTGGGTCTATAGTAGCCACTATGTGCCAAGGCCTGATCCTCGGTGGGCTCATCTTGGGCGTCACCATGAAGGGGGGAATGTTCGCCGGAGGAACTTTCGATTTCCTGAGCGTGCTTGGTCTTGCCTGTGGCGTCGGCTTGGTCGGGGGCTACGCCCTCCTGGGGGCGGGATGGCTGATTTGGCGGACCAGCGGGCCGACGCAAGTCTTCGCGCGCGAAGTAGCGCACTCCGCGCTGATCCTCACGGCCCTAATGATGGTGCTGGTGAGCGCATTGAGCGCGTGGAGAGTGCCCGAGGTCGCCCAACGCTGGTTCGCCAAGCCCAACATCTTCTATGTCGCGCCAATCCCCATCATTACAGCGGTTGTCCTTCTCACGATCTGGCGGCGCATCTGGATCGGTCGCGAGGCGGAGATCTTCGTACTCGGTCTCATCGTGTTCTTTCTGGGATTCGCTGGCCTTGTCATCAGCATCTGGCCATACGTTGTGCCTCGGCATGTCACTGTCTGGAGCGGTGCAGCCGATCAGCAAAGCCTCGCCTTCGCTTGTACTGGCGCCGCCCTCATCATACCAATCGTGCTGGCCTATCAGGCCTATGCTTACTGGGTCTTCCGAGGCAAGACTGTTAGCGAGCCTCACGACGCCGAGTCACCCTCTTCCTACTAATTCCCCTAACGAACGGAGAGGACAATGACCCACGACTCGTTGTTCCGCGCGCATCTAGATCAGCTTCGACATGATGGCAACTATCGCGTGTTCGCCAACCTTCAACGAAAAGCCGGCGCTTTTCCCCAGGCAATTCACCATGCGGAGGCGAAGTCACGCCCCATTACCGTATGGTGCTCCAACGACTATCTCGGCATGGGCCAGCACCCCGTGGTCCTTGAGGCCATGCATGCGGCGGTGGACAGCTGCGGTGCAGGTGCAGGCGGTACCCGCAACATCGCTGGGACCAACCTCTACCATCTGGCGCTCGAGCGCGAGCTCGCCGACCTCCACGGCAAAGAAGGGGCGCTGCTCTTCACTTCGGGATACGTGGCCAACTGGGCTACCCTCAGCACCCTAGGCGGCCGGCTACGCGATTGCGTCGTGCTTTCGGACGCGCTGAACCACGCCTCGATGATCGAAGGTATACGTCACAGCAGGGCAGAAACCCGAATCTTCCGTCACAACGATGTCGAAGACCTGGCGGCGAAACTCGCGGACATCGATCCTCGGCGACCCAAAGTCGTCGCCTTTGAATCGGTGTACTCAATGGACGGCGACATCGCTCCAATCGGCGAGATTTGCGACGTCGCCGACCTGTACGGCGCCATGACGTACCTCGACGAAGTCCACGCCGTCGGCCTCTATGGATCGCGCGGCGGTGGCATCGCGGATCGCGAGGGGCTGAGCCATCGACTGACCGTTATCGAAGGAACCTTGGCGAAGGCCTTCGGCGTTATCGGCGGGTACATCGCCGCGTCCGCCCAACTGTGCGATTTCATCAGAAGCTTCGCCTCCGGCTTCATTTTCACAACCGCCCTCCCGCCCGCCAACGCGGCAGGCGCGCTTGCGAGCGTCTGCCATCTGAAGGCCTCGCAATCGGAACGAGCTCGCCATCAGCAACAGGTTGCCACTCTCAAGCGCCGGCTAGATGAGGCGGGCTTGCCTTGCCTTCGCAACACCAGCCACATCGTGCCCCTGATGGTGGGTGACGCCCAACTCTGCAAGCAGATCAGCGACGAGCTGCTCGATCGCCACGGCATCTATATTCAGCCAATCAACTATCCGACAGTTCCCCGTGGCACAGAGCGCCTGCGTATCACGCCGTCGCCGTTGCACAGCGACGAGGACATCGATCGCCTCGTGTCGGCGTTGATCGAGGTGTGGTCCAATTTGGGTCTGCGGGTAGCGGCCTAGTGAGGAAGGCGGCCCGCCAAGACCGAGAGCGTCACTGCCGTGTGGCGTCGGGCTTCGTGTCCCTGTGGCCTTAAGCGGCGATGACGATCATTGAAATGCGACGGCTATCGGCGAACAGTGGGATCCGATGCGTCAAATCGCGTTGAGGCGTGGCGTACCAGCTTGTAGCCTTCGACGCTCGTCGCTGCCCCGCTAAGCGGCATCCTCTCGCTGGCCTAGGGGGTTTCGTATCCGACGAAGGCCTGGACGGCGACTTCCGCTGGGTCAGGGGGCTTGCCCGGCGAAGCGGCTCCGAAAGTGCTGCTATTTGCGGGGCAAAACGACTAGCTCGCCCACCATCGACGGTTGATGGGTCGCGCAACCAATCGCGAATACGCCGGCCTTGTCGGCTTTGAAGTTGATCCGCCCTACTTGGCCGCGCTTCAACAATAGCGACTTGTCGTAGCCAGCGATCGTGATCGGATGCTGGGCACCATTGATGCCGACAAACTCGAGCGTCACGTCGTCGCCTTGATCGACCACGACCTGACTCGGCATGAAGACGTAGGCTGAGACCTCCCAGCGAGCCGACTGGTCGGGTTGTTTCAGCACGTAACCGGGGCCAGGTGGCATTGCATCGGTCGGAAACGGCTCCTTGTCGACAGTCGCGCCGCCCTTCGGCTCGACGGCGACGACAACGATATGGCGGTTGGCCGCTTGCGCTTTGGCGATAGCAATGACGACAACCAGCGAGAAAAGCAGGCAAACGCCGCCAAAGCGTGCAATGCGTCTTATCGTAGTAGCTCGTACCATGGCAAAGCATCCTTTTGCTCATCGATGTCCGACCGCATCCGGGAGGGCATTGTCGACGGTGGTGAAGCCGCCGGGACCGCCGCCTTCATTAGGTCCAGCTCGTGCTGTCTCGCGACGGAAACGCCGGGATTGGACAGCGGGAGCTTCGATGTGATGGAGGAATCACGGCCTGCCTCAGGGACGCGGCGGGACCGCGATACGGTTGTCGCGCAGCTTCCTCTCGAGCACCGGGATCGACGGTGCGGGATTGCCCTCTTGGCATTGGGCGATCGCCACTGCGGTGTCGGTATCGACCATTCGACTGCCCCTCGCTTCGCCGCCCATCGAGAGAGTCTTGACGAGTAAGCGGCAATAGTCCGAATCGCTCGTCGTGGATTGGGCGTTGCTGTCCGTGGCGACAGATAGGCCAGCGATCAAAGGCGCGATCGCCGCGATGAAGAGTGTGTGGAACTTGCTCATCTGACGGGCCCTTTCGCAGCTTGCCAGGGTGCGTCATTGCAACCTGCGCATGTGCCCATCCTAGAGATGGCCCTGAGCTGACGCTTGTCCCGGATTGCCGAATTTGGCTCGTTGTTGTCTGAGACACGACCTTGGGACCGACATCATGGGCTGCTTCTACTGCGGCGCTATTGGGGGACGGTGGTGTTGGCGCTCAACGACTTCCTTATCCTGCAAATCTCCGACGTGCTAATGCCTGCCTAAGCGGGCTATCGGCGGAGCGCAGCCGTCCTTCGGTCGGCTCGGGACTTCCTCAATACCAGGTGCAATGGCTCTTTAGCGCGTCCTCGATGGCCGTACGAATTGAGAAAGGTGCATGAGCGCTGGTCTCGTCCGCCGGCAGGTAGCTATGGTAGCCGCACGATGTACGCCGCCATGTTGGGAATCAGCCGGACTCTGTACGACGCATTGGCGCATGTCAGGATCCACACGCGCTCGTCCGGCCTGGATTGCTCCGGGTCGCTCTGGGCATTCACGGATCCCTCGCAGCGATGACCTTGTAGACGGACTTGTGCCGCTACGTCAGTGGCCGCCGTTTCTTGCGTAACGCCGCAGCAGGCGTCGCCGTTGAGGGAGTTGGTACCGGGCGCTTGCGCGGTCGCACTTGCCGGCTGTGTCGCAACTACGTATGGGCTGGCCTGGTCGTGGCCGCTGCTACCAAAGGCATCCGCTGTGAAACACAGCGCGCCGAAAGCGACACTCGCCAGGAGTATTTGTGCTGTCTTGGTCATGAATTTACTCACTTCCGACGCAGCGTCCGAATGGTGTGCGACGTGCCGGATCGCCATATACATCTCTGGATTGCAATAGACTTCGGTCAAATTGCTCTTTTTGGCGCGCGTGTGCCGGAATGCTGACGGCCCGCTGTTCCACCGGCAACGCCACGATCGCCCGGCCGTGGAGACCCCGCTGTTCAAGCAGGTCGGACATTGTTTTGGGGCACTGCCGCTTTATCGACGACAACGATGGAGAACATTTGGCCCTCATACCTAAGTATGGCGAAGCCAACCGAACATGCGTTTCGGATCGACCAGTCGTTGGCTTGGCAGATAGACCATAACAGGCAACCTTCTTTCCTACTCGACGTGTGAAGGAAGGGCTCATCATGTACACTCACGATGCATTCGGTGTCCCCCCGGTTCGTTCGGCGCCTATTGCGCACTGCGGCATTGGTTCCGGTGGTGACTATCGGGCCAATCATTCCCGCACACTCACCTTCCTCATCGAGGGACGGACGATTCAAGTACTAGTGACGCTGAATAGTGGGCAACAGGTCGATGGCCTGGCCGGCAGTCCGGCCGTTGCGCTCGTCGACCCGGCCCTCCTGCAGGAAGTGCTTGAGCAAGAGGCGCGGTTTGGTGCGCGCGACTTCGATTCCGCAATGGCCGTCATCGGTCGGGACCCTGCGGCGGACAGCTTGATCCGAGCGCTGGCTGAGGCCTCGACGCGGGGCCTAGGCAGCGACGATAGCTCGCCTCAATCGATTGGCACTGCGCTCGTCGTTCGGGCACTCGCGCTGTTTCGCGTAAGCGCGGACGTCCTATTGTGCAGGGGCCGGAGGGCGCCGATGCCCAAATGGCGCCTGAAGCGCGTCCTCGAGTACATCGATGCCAACCTTTATCGGACGATCTTGGTGGCGGAGATGGCCGACGTGGCCGGGCTTAACCAGATCTACTTCGCCACACAATTCCGACGCACGACGGGAATGAGCCCGCATAATTTCTTGCTGCAGCGCCGTATCAACCGCGCCAAGGATCTGATGCGCGTCTCTGACCGATCGCTGGCTGACATCGCACTGACTGTGGGATTTGGCGCGCAGCCGCACTTCACGACCGTGTTCAAGCGTCTTGCTGGCGATACTCCCTATCGGTGGCGCCAATCTGCCAGGATGCAGGCCGCTTGAGCGAGGCATTTGTTCCATCGCAACGTCTGCCATTTCTTGGGCGCCGGATGCTTTCGCTTACCATCATCACGTCAGCAGCGTTCATAGTACTGCGTCTTTTGCATGCTTTTCTGTAATGGAAGGTGTCGGCTTTGAAAGAACGCCCGAGCTGTCAGCCCTATTTGGGGATTGGCGCCAGCAAATCGCCAGAACGGAAAGTCAATGCCTCGACATCGGCTGCCTATTGGCCTCGGATCCGCAGCGGCAATCGTGATCGTCGTTGCCAGCGGTGTGGCTACCTTTTCTTATGCCGGCGGCTGGCTGTCGCCTGATCGGTTGACGCCCACCAGAATGGTAGCGGCGCTGGCGCCCCCCGGCGGTCCCGCGCTCGGCCGCCGGCGGAACCACGCCAAGGGCATATGCTTTACCGGCGTGTTCATTTCGAACGGCAAAGGCGCTGAGTTGTCACGGGCGGAGGCCCTCCGTCCCGGTGAGTACTCCGCTCTCGGACGGTTCAACCTCGCGACTGCTAATCCCAACGCTCCGGACGGCAGCGTCCAGGTGAGGGGCATGGGCCTGCAGATCTCGACACCCAGCGGCGAAGTCTGGCGTACGGCCATGATCAGCGCGCCAATCTTCCCCGTGGCCACTCCTGAGGGATTCTACCAGCTGCTGCGCGCCTCCGGCAGCAAGGAGCCCGACGCGATGAAGACCTTCATGGCGGCTCACCCCGAATTCATGGCGTTCGTTGAGTGGACAAGGAGCGCGCCCTGGACTGCAAGCTATGCCGAGGAACCCTACAACGCGCTCAATGCCTTTACTTTCGTCGATTCCTCCGGCGTGGAGCGCGCCGTGAGATGGTCGCTCGCGCCGTCAGCGCAGATCGTTCCCATCACCCAAGCCGACCTGGAGAAGCGAGGACCGAACTACCTCGAGCGCGAGATCGCCGAGCGGGTAGGTCGTGCGCCGCAGCGCTGGTCGCTCAACGTTGTCGTGGCGAACGCCGGCGACGTTACGTCGGACCCCAGCAAGGCCTGGCCGGCCGGGCGGCGCACGATCGACGTCGGTACCCTGGTCGTGCAGAAGATCGAGGCTGAGGCGGATGGGCCGTGCCGGGAGGTTAGTTTCGACCCGACGGTGCTGCCGGCGGGTATCGGAGTCTCAGATGATCCGTTCCCGGCGGCCCGGTCTGCTGCTTACATGAAGTCCTATGATCTTCGGACCTCGGAGGCGAGCGACTATCCCCGGACACCGCCTGGAGCACGACCATGATTGGAGCCTCCCAGCGATTCAGTGGCCTTCAGCGCCTGCTTCATTGGCTGATGGCTGCGTGCATCATCGCTATGCTCTTCATCGGGGTGGGAATGGTGTCGACGGTGATGCCCAAGTACTTACTGCTGATGGCTACACACAAGACGCTGGGCATAGCTATCCTAGCGCTGGCGCTGGTACGTCTGGCGGTGCGAGCCTTCAAAGGTGCGCCAGCCCTCCCTGCCGATTTGCCGGAAGTCATTAAGATCGGCGCACAACTGTCGCATTATGCCCTCTATGGGCTCATGGTCGCCATGCCTCTCCTGGGATGGGCGATGCTGTCGACCGGCGAATATCCGGTCGTCCTGTTCGGGAACCTGCGCCTTCCGGCCATCCTGCCCCAGAGCGACATGCTCCACACCTTGTTCCGGCGGGCGCATGTCTGGCTAGCATTCGCGTTTTTCGCCTTGATCCTGTTGCACATCGCTGCCGCCCTTTTCCACTTAATGGTCCGCCGGGACGGCGTATTCGACGCCATGGCACCGTTCTCATCTCGCGCGGCCAAGAAATGAACTGCGGCCCGACGGCCCACTTCAGCGAGCGGCAATCTTCGCAAGCCATGCCCGCACGCCATCAAGCGTTCTGAAGTCGTCCAGGCTCCGTGCCACGACGTCTCGGTAGGTGCCGGCCGCCATGCTGCTCAGTGCCGCGCCCGGTCCCAGCTCCAGGAACGCCGTCGCGCCGGCTTCGACGCAGGCCTGTAGGCAATCGGCCCATTGTACCGTCTGCGAGATCTGAGCGGCGAGCTTGTCGAGTCCCAACTCGCCGTCGACGACGGAAGATCCGTCGATACCGCTCAGGAGGCGTGTTCCGGCGGGTGGCGGAAAGGTGAGGGACACCTGGCGCAGCCTGTCGCGGAAGACCGGGGAAGCCGCAGCCAACCGAGGCGTATGCGAGGCGACTTCCACTGGAATTTCGACGACCCGGCTGGCGGACGAGGCCTTCGCTTCCTCCGCGAGCGCCTCGAACGACACGCGGTTGCCACCCAGGATGAAGGCGCCACCCGGCTCGACGATGGCGACCGCCGCGTCGTGATGCCGGCATAGCCGTTCGATGGACTGGCGAGAGAGGCCCCGCAGGAACAGTAGCCCGTCGCCCGAGGGAGCGGCTGCATCCATCGCCTCGGCGCGCTGCGCGCTCAGTGCCAGCGTGTCGGTCATTCCCATCACGCCCGCGACACCCCACGCCGCCAGCTCGCCGACGCTGTAGCCGGCGACGACCAGCCGTGGCGGCATCGCCGGACGCAAAGCCGACGTGGCGGCCAGCGCCTGTAGCGTGCAGAGAATCTGTCCGATGCGATTGTGGTGCAAGGCCTCGCTGCTGCTGCGGCGGACGATCTCGCGCGGATCGCGACCGCCCAGCTGCTTGGTGGCCTGATTGAAGAGCGCGGCGGCTTCTGGGGCCGCGCCAGTGAGGGCAAACATGCTGGCCCCTTGCTGTCCTTGGCCCGAGCACAGGATGGCCAGCGTCACAGACAGCGCCTCGTCGCCACGGACAGCGAGGCGTCGGTCATCACGGCACCTGACGTTCGCTGGCGGCGACGAAAAGGGTCATGGCGAGAAGATCGGCAGAGCCGCCCGGGCTCAGCCGGCGGGTCATGAAACTATCGTGCACCGCTCGCGCACGCTCGCGC
>Ga0075362_10000370_pt1 | contig 12998 bp, 20 predicted proteins | sample EndMetdeltDD1762_FD_71397 | JGI IMG/M metagenome (GOLD analysis project Ga0075362, IMG submission 71397) | Populus endosphere microbial communities from Tennessee, USA - Endosphere MetaG P. deltoides DD176-2 | ecosystem: Host-associated > Plants > Roots > Endosphere | place: USA: Tennessee...
CCTCCCCACCCGGGGGCGTCCGGGAATGGTCCTTACCGGACGGTGAGAAAATGACTACCCAGAAAAAAACGACCTACGCGGGAACGGTGCTGTTTGCGCTTGCGCTCGCGCTGACCGCGTGCGGTGGCTCGGTCGAAGCCGAGCCGCCCGCGTGCCCCGATCACTTGAACACGCTGCGTTACTCGGAACCCACCCCAGACCCCACCGGCACTTCGGAAGCCGCGATAACGGCTTGCCTGACGCCAGAGGGGGAACGTGCGCTAGTCTCCAAAGTTTGGTGTTGCCTATGATGAAAACCTACAAAGTGCAGGGCTGGGACGCGCAGGGCGCGCTCACCAACAATTACGAAGTGGTGCTTGAAGGCGACGCAGCGAAGCGCGAGCTGCTCAAGTTCCTCAAAAAGACGAACGCGCACGTAGCGCTGACCGAGGTCAAGCCGAAGCCGAAGGCCCGGCGATGAGCAAAAAAACCGCGGCGCAGCCTTCGACGATTTTCGTGTCGACGATGCTCTACTCGGCCGCCAAAAAGCTCGGCCTCGAGCGCGCGAACGCCGAGCTGATGCGCCAGATCGGCGGGCTCGCGCAGGCAGGCGCCGCAAATATCATGGACGTCGACGACGTGGCTTGGTGGGGCATGCCTGCCGCGCTCACGATCGCGCGCGTGGCGTGCTGCGGTGAGGTCAAGATTCACGTGAACGCCGGCTCGACCGTCATTGCCAAGGGCCGCAGCATCGCGGCGACGGAGTTTTTAGAAGACCCGCGCGCGGCGGTTTGGTTCAGCGTCGATGACGATGTGGTGGTGAGCGCGCACGCCGTCGCGGCGATGATTGAGCAGTGCCTTCGGGAGCCGTGCGTCGTCGTCGCCCCGTGCCTGCAACGCGGCGAAGTGAACGCGGTCAACGTCGTGGAGCGGAGCCCGATCGTCGATGCCCGCTACATGCAGCGGATCGAGTCGGGGGGGTTCGGTGCCGTGTGCTTCTCGCGCGAGGTGATCCAAAAGGTCTACGACGATGCCGGGCAAGAGTCCGATTTCGTCCTCGGCACGCCGGGCAAGTTCGCGCGCGCCGTCTTCCGCGACATGGTCTCGCGGCATGAGTGGTACACGGAAGACAAAGCGTTTTTTGATCAGAACGAGGTGACGGCCTACGCCGTACGCCGCGGGTTCACGACGCACGCAGGCCAGCGCCTCGACCTTGAGACGCTGAAACCGGTCGTCGAGGTCGAGCGCTCGCCTCTGGTCGTTTAGGCGGGCGTGAGCCGTACGGCGCGAGCAAGAATGCTAGCGGTGAGTGGGCCGCTTCCCTGCTCGACGATTTGCGCGGGGCGCCCATCGCGGAACCCGCGCGAGACCACGTAACTTGATGGGTCGTCGCTCGCGTATTGCACGAAGTAGACGGCGGCCGGGTCCTTTGGGTCTTGACCCTTCCACTCGTCGGACGGGAAAGAAAACTGCGTGAGGTTGTGCGTCGCGGTGTGAGTCAACGGAACGCCGCTCGCTATCAAGCGAGCGGCGGCATCCGCGCCGCCTTTGCTGCTGGCTTTGCTTAGCGCAAGCAGCAGCACAAGAGCGACGGCGGGGCTCATTCGACGACCTGGCCAGATTCTTCGTTCTCGCGGTTCATCGCCTCCAGCTGATTGCGTAGGTCCTCGTTACGCTGCTCGAGGCGCGAAATCAAAAGCTCGCGCAGCCGCGTGTTTTCGTGCCGCGCGTCCTCGAGCTGCGCGACGAGCTTCGCGCGTTCGGTGTCGAGCACGCCGACTTGCTCCGCTAGCGACTCCTCGCCCGTGAACGGCGCGTCAATGCCGGTGAGGTGGAAGGGAATGAGGTTGGGTTCGAGCTGCCTTACTGCGTCGGAGACGTGGCGCTCACACAGCTCCTCAACGCGGCCGAGGCTTCCCACGCTGAGGATTTTGGTGGCGCGCTCGGCGCATTGGGGTTGAACGCAATTAGCCATTTTTCACTGTCCCTTTAGAATGCGCGCCACTTTGCCGGCGTGGTCGCCGGGGTGGAGCAGGTTGTCGATGAGGTCGGAGCCGCCGAGCAGCAGCGCAGCGCCGCCCACGAGCATCAGGGTATCGGTGCTGCCGCTGCGCTTGTTGTTGTAGAGCACCCACAGCGCGGCCGCTGCGAACACCGCGCCGCCAATGCTCGCCGTTTCGAACGGGAGCACCACGTCCTTTGCAGCCTGAGCAACGGCCTTCAGCGCGCGCGCCGGCGCGTCCTCGATCGCCTTCTCGAGCGCGTTTAGATCGGCAATGACCTGGGAGACCATGCGCCGCGGAAACTCGATGGTGACCGAGCCAAGAGCGTGCGTGAGGGCCTCGAGTGTTTGCCGAATGAGTTGCTTGCACGCGGCGATTGCGGCAAGGGGGTCAGGCGCTGTTTTGTTGGCGATGGCCTCGAGCGTCGCGCGGATGACGGCGATATTTGCGCGCGCGATGATGAGCGCAGCGCGCACTTCTTTCAGCTCGGGAGAGGCAAGGTCCACAAGCAAGTGCGCGGCGGCTTCTGCTGCGCTCGCCTCGAGCGAGCCGAGCGGGTTCATGAGGAACTGCACGGCATCAACGAACGTCGCGGGAGAGCCGACTTGAGCAAGCATGCTGGGCGGGCCGAGCGCGCCGAATGGGAACGCGCCAGGGCGGTCGAGCACTTCAAACAACACACGGGTTTGCCTGGGGTCGGTGTTCCAGCACTCGGCGTGAAGCACGCGCACGCGTGCGGCGTTTTTTTCGCGCCACTTATTGAACACGGGCACGCCGTCACGCACGGGCTTGGCCTCCGTCGGTGACCAGAGGTCGAGCTGATAGCGGCCGGCCGGCAGTGGGTTGCCGATCATTCCGCGGCGACTTTCTGAGCGCTGAAAACTACGCGACCGAAGCGGATCGACGGTCTCACCAGCGCCGGGTTCTGCTGCACCACGGCCGCCTGCACGAGCTTCATTTCGGAGCGCAGAGCATCCAACGTCGCGCCGCGCACGGTGTAGTTTTTGCGGTCGCCGCGCTGTACCGCCTCGACCAGGTCAAGCAATTCCTCTGCTTGCTCGAGGGCCTCTGCGCTTGAGCGCCAGTAGGGTTGAGCGAGCACGACTTGCTCGAGGTACTCAGCCATTGAGAGCTCGCGCGGTGGGGAAATGCCAACGAGCGCGATCGGTTTGGGCTCGCAAAATTCGAAGGTCATAGGGTTTCAACCTGTGGGGCAATGGCGTTTGCGATCGTGATGTATCCGGCGTCTGCGGGGTGCACCGCGTCGAACCATTGCCCGGACGTCGAGCTCCAAGGGAGCATGGGTTTGCCCAGCACGAGCCGGCTCGTAGCAGCGTGTGCGGCGACGGCGTTCGTTTGCTGCGTGAGAAAATCTTGGATGGTGTTTCCCGAGGTGCCGTTGACGGTGCCGTAATCTTGGAAGTCGATCGAAGCGAAAACCACCGTGGTCAACCCGGGCACGCCTGCGGCGAAGCTCGTGAGCTGCGCATCCAAAAAACTGCCGTAGACGCTTGCTAGTTCCCCGTTGTGCCAGTCGTTGTAATCGTACTGAAGGATCAGCACGGACTTGGGCGCCCCCGCGACAAATGCAGCAATCGAAGCCGTGAAGGCCGCTCGCAGCGGTGCTGTGCTCGAGTGCGCAAAGAGCGTGTCGCCGTCGACGCCGTTTATTTGGGTCGTGAAGTAGGGCGGAAGGCGTGAGGCGATGCGCCCGGCCCAGCTGGTAGCGGTCGGTGCGGTGGAGCCAAAGCCGCGCGTGCGCGAGTCGCCCCACATCATGAACGGGATAGGCGCCCCTGCTCCGGTTTTTTCGACTAGTGGCATGGTACACCCGCTAAGCAGCAAACACAGCAAGCTTGCCCTGCGTCCCATTGACTTGAACGTCGATAAAGGTGAGCACGGTTGCGGGAGGTGCTGCGCCGCCGCCTGCGCTCGCGGTTGCGCTCGTGCCGTTAAGTCGGATGTTCGTACCATTGAACCTCCACGCGGGCTTTGCCCCGTCTGAGTAAGAGACGTACCCATTTGTCGCGTCGACAGTGGGTACGGTTGCAGCGTTCGCGACATACAACACGTAGTCACCAGTGCCGGCGCCCATTTGCGCCGTCGTGCTCGTCCTGCCGAATAGCGCGATGTAATGCTGCGCGGTCGCCGGGCGGTTGATTTCTAGCATCGTCCCGGCCGTGTCCACGGTGTCCGTCTGCATCTTCACGCCGCCACCAAACCCCGGCGTGGCGTTCTGCGATGCGCCGCCAGCGAGCACGAGTACACCGCCGTTTGCGGAGGCCTGCGTCGTATTGCCACCCGTGACGGCGAGCTGGCTACCAGCAGACCCGGAGTTCCCCGCAATCGAAATCGATGCGTTCGAACCGGTCGGAAATGAAAGGATCGAAAAGCCGAACTGCACCCCGCCGCCCGCGGAGAGGCTGAGAGCGGTCGTGCCGCCGATGATCGAATTGATGGTTCCGCCCGCTGCGCACGCGACGGTAAGCCCAGCAATGCCGCTGTTCAGGCCGAGCGTGATGACGTTGGTATTGCTGACTTGCAGCACTTGCAGGTTCGCGCTGTTTGCGGCGTTCCGAAACTGCACGACCGAGCCATTGGGCAGCCCAATTATTCCAGCGCTCGCGGGGTTCGTGCCAATCGCAAGCGAAGTGCCGATCGTCGCCGTCGTCGTCACCGCCAGCGTGCCGGGGGAGACGGAACCTGTCGTGACTAGGTTTTGGCTGCCGAAGTCGGTCCCCCATCCCGGCACGCCGGCAGTGGTGATCAGCGCCTGCCCATTGAGGCCGGCCGGCGCAATTTTGGACGTGCTGATCGCCGCGTTGCTCGCGATGTTTGCGTCGGCGATGAAGGCGTAGGAAAAGTCGCCGTTGACCGCGATGGCCGCTTTGTTGTTGTCGCCGGGGTTCGCGGGCGCTGTGGTGAGCGTGCCCCACGACGCAGCGACGCCGGGGCCGTTGCCCTTCAGAAACTGGTTTACGGCTGGGCTCGCGGCGAATGAGGCGAGCGTAGTCGCGTTCAGTGCACCGGCAACCCAAGCGGCGCCGCCCCATTGGAGCACCTGGCCTGCAACCGTGCCCTTGAGGTAGGTCAGAAGCCCGGCGGAGCCACCCGAGCCCGCGAGCGTAACGGCGCCGTCGTTGACACCGGCAACGGGCGCGGGCGTTGCGCCGCCGCCGCCGCCGCCGCTCGATACGACAAGCTGCTGGCTGCCATCGGTGGCCACATAGTATTGCAAGGGGCTCGTGGTCATGCGCGGTGCTTCCTTCGTGGGCGGTGCTTCAACACAAGCAAGAGACCGATGGCAGCGAGTACGCCGCCGGCGCTGGCGGCGACCGCGCCAGCAGGGAAGCTCGCGACCAGCTCGGCAAAGTGCGCGGCCAGGTCGCGGAACGTCGGAATGTGGCGCGCGTTGTAGTCGGTCGAATAACGCGAATCGTGCAGCGCAGCGACGAACGCGGCCGCGTCACCCGTGCGCGCAGCGTCGAGCACCGAGGGGAACGTGTGGCGCAGCACGCGCGCGAAATCGGCGAAGCCGTCGGGGAGTGAGTCGTACGCGCGGAACGCGCTCGGCGCTTGGCCCGCGAGCATGCGCGCATGCAGATCGGCGAGGTGCGGGTCCGTGCTCGGCGCGAACCACGGCGGCCGCCACGCGCCACCGGGCCAAGCATCGCTCGCCGAAATGTTGCCGACGTTCCAGTTGAAGCACGAGGAGCCGTGACCGGTCTCGACCCAAATCAGCGCGAGCAGCAGTGATGCACTCTCGCGGTCGATGCCAGGCATCGACGCGCGAAGTGCATCACGTGCGTGCTCGGCGCTGATTTGCGTCGCGACCATCGGCACCACGTGCATGGGTTCACGCCGCTTGTGCGGAGCCCCCGAGAGCGGCCCAAGTTTGCGGACCGACAACGCCGTCAGCGGTGAGCCCGTGCTGGGCCTGGAACGAGCGGACGGCCGCAGCGGTGCCCGGGCCGAATTTCCCATCGGCCGAAACGTGCAACTGCTGCTGTACCCACACGACAGACGGCCCGGTGCTGCCCTGGCGTAGCGTGGGGTGCTGCGAGAACGACGCAGGAACGGTTTGCCCGCCCGGGGGGAGGGCAGGGCCAGGCGTGACGCTCGGACGCGCTACAGCGGGCGCTACGTTCGACTGCTGGGTGGTCGTGAAGGCCACCACGCCGTTTTTCGTCGAGCCGTCCGGCGCGCGCGTGGGGGCGGCCTGGTAGACGACCCATTTGTCACCAGTCTTTTCGACCTTGAAGGTGCCAGCGCCCGAGCCCCAAAGCGTGGGCAGCAGCTGGAACGCGCGCGAGACCATGGCGCTCGTCACGGGGTTCGCGGGCTTCCACGCACCCGAGGGGAACGGGGGCAGGCCCGCCGGCACGACTTGAGGCCACGGCGCGGGGACTGTCGCGGCTTTCTGCTGCTGAGCTGCGGCGGTTGCGTGCGCGGCGGCTTCCTTTGCCTTCTGTGCTGCGGTTGCGTGGTCGCCAGCGGCCGCCGCCGCTGCGGCCGCTGCTGCTGCGTCCGCGGCCGCCTTCTGCGACGTGGAGGCCCCTTGCGCGGGCGACTGAAACGGCCGCAGAGCCTTCGCTAGCAAGATCAATAACCACAGTCCGATTTCAACGCCCATGGCTCAATGCTTTCCGTTGGTCGGTTTGGTCGTCGTCGCTGCCCCGGCCGCTTCCTCGGCCGCGCGCATTTGTTGACCGCTCATGAACTTCTGAGCGATGCCCTCGAGCGTCAGGCCCTCTTCGGGCTTCGTATCCGCTGCTGCGTCGAGCGCCTCTTGAGCCTGCTGCACGAGCAGGTTTCGGATCGCGCTGGTCAGCTCGTTTGCCGTAGCGCGTTCCGTGGAGGCTTGCTGCGCGAGTGAGTCCGCGATTTCGCGCTGCATGCTGAACGCCTGCACGACGGTTTCGCGAATCGCCTCGGTGGCGCGGTCGTGCGCTTTCTCGATCAGCGTTGCAAACACAATCATGCGCTGCGTCTCGGGGTCCGTCGACTGCATCGCGACGAACGAGGCTTGTGCTTGCTGCGCGGCCTGCTCTTCCTTTGCAACTAGCGTGTCGACGATGACGGCGCGCAGCAGCTTGCCCTCTTGGCTCGTGGCTTCGATGCGTTGCGGGAGAAGCGCGGCGACGTTGACCGCGGTCTCACTCCACGCGACGCCTTGGCGGAGCTCAACGTCGTACTCTTTGCCATCGGTCGAGTACACGCGCAGCGACGACGGGCGCGGCGCTTTCATGAGCCACGTTCGGATAGCTGCTGCGCGGTCGGCTGGGTTGTTGTCGTTCATCGTCCCCCCCTCTCAGAGTCGTACTCTTCGCCTTGGGTTTGCCCGTACCAGTCCGGGCGAATGTGCGTGACGGGCGAAAACATCGCTTGCACGTCGACGGTCACAGTGTCCCCGTTGGTGGGGGTTTGCAGAATGCAGGTCGTCGCGACCTGGATATTTTGGGCAACGATCGTGTCGCTCTGCAAGGTCTGCGGCGTGGCGTCTTGGTCGTTGATGACCGGGGTCTGCGCGGTAGCGAACCACTTTTGCTGACCGAGCGGCCCCGCGCCGCCCCACTGAAACACGAGCGGGCGACCAAAAGGGCTGAGCGTGATTTGCGCGAGCCCAATACCCACGGTTACGTCGAATCGGACCGACAGACTGCCGGGGGTGATGGGCGCTCCGCCCGGGCCCAAGGTGCCCACGATGGTTGCAGCGAGCAGGAACTTAAACGTGTCGGGCCGCCGGTACGAGACGCGGCAGATCTGGCCGCTCGTCGACGGCGTGGTGACCACGCCGCCGGACGTGACCAGCAGTTGCTTGGCCTGCCCCCACATGTGCCATGGGGGCGTGCCTCCGAGCTGCGCAACGCGGCGATTCATCACCAAGCCTGACCGGGCCAGGCCTGAGCCTGCTGAAGCACGGGCCCCACGCCGGGAATGAAACCGGGCGCCTGGTGCATGGCGAACCGGGCCAGGTCTCCGAACGAGCTCGGCGGGTGCGAGGCCAGGTCGACGGCGCTTGCTGCCATCGGTCCGATACCGGGTACCATCCGCATCATTCCGGAGAACGGGTGCAGCGCTCGCGCGAACGGCTGCGCCAGGTGCATGGCCTGCTGAGCTGGGCTGAGCGCGTCGCCGAACGCTTTGCCGAACTGCCCGCGCGCGAGGTGTGACGCCATGTGCAGCGGCGCCGTCGCGAGATGCGTGATGGGCGACGCCAAGTGCTTGAGGTGCGACCAGAACGAGCCAACAACCTGGTGCGCGGCGCGCGCGTGCTCGTGGCCGTACTCCGCGGCCAGCTCGTTCAGCGGCATGCCGGCAATGTGATCAGACAGGCAGCGGAGCCGCTCCAAGTGCTCCTCATCGGCTGCGCCGCAGACTTCGCCGAGCGCAATGGCGTGGTCGAGCGAGCCATTGAGCGCGGTTGCCGCGAGCGGTGCTTGGTGCAGCGCGCTCATGGCGAAATCACTCGGGCTCGGTTCGCCGTGCGGCTGCCAGTTCCACGGCAGGTCGGTGCGAGCCTGCCAGCCGGAGGCGGTCGGGCGAAGCGCGAGCTGCGGACGCAAGATGTAAGCACCGTTGACGCCTGTCTGCGGTGCCGACATGAGCGGCAACGCCGCCCCCGAAATGGCATGGTTTGATCGCATCCCGGCGGCTTCGCTCGGGTCCTCTATTTTTCCGTCGCTGCGTTGCACGACCGCGTGCCACATGCTGGGCCCGCTCCGAACCACGATGGCGCGCGCGCCGGGGTCAATGCCCTTCACGCGCAGCGTCGCTGCGTGGTGCGGTGCGAGGTCGTCGCAATCGCCCCAGCCACGCTCGTGCACGATGCCAGCGTGATCGAAGTGCTCCGCGCCGGGGGGCTCGGGCTTCCACTTCACGCCGTTGCGTAGTGCCTGGTCGAACGTGGGCGCATCGCCGTTTTTGATCATCGACTCGTTTAGAGTCGTGACTGCCTCGAGGGCTGCGTCGAGCACGTGTTCGGAGACGTGGGACTCTGGAATTGCGACGTTGACTCGCATGGGCCTGCCTTCAGTGAATGATCTGGCCGAGGAAGTACGTGTTGATTAGGATCGTGTCGGTGCCGGTGAGGGCGCCGCCAACGAGCTGCGTCTGCAAGCGGATGAGCACGCCGGGGTTTGCCGGAGTGAGGGTCAACCGAGTGCCGAACGCCGTGACCGCGCCGAGCGATTCGAAGTCGAGCAACCCGAGTTCGCCTTGCTGCAGGTCGGTGCCGATGAACATCTGACCTTGCACGCGCAGATTTGCAGCGCTCGCGCCGATGCGCGTGACGATGAAAATCAGGCGCTCTGCGCGGTAGGGCTTCTGCAAGCTGCCCTGGAACGTGATCGCCGTGACGGTCGCGGTGAACACGTTGGTTCCGCCCGTGCCCGTCATGGGCAGCGGGAACATGCCCGTGTCGGGCGTGTTGACGCCGTGGGCTAGCTCGCCGTGTCGCCACGACGGCTTAGGCGGCAAAGGCATTGAGCGCGCGGCTGCGTGGTGCCCGCGGCCCATGATGGCGCCGCCCATCACGCTACCGTGCACCGGTTGGTAAACGGGCTCGCCCGCGTCATCGTATCCAACGACCTGGAAATCAGACATCTCGTACTCCTGTGGGGGGTTGTGCAAACGCACGACCGCTCTCGCGGCCGTGTTTAGAGAGGCCGTCACCCAAAGGGGTTAAGCCCCTCGAAACTCAGACCTGAGCGGCGATGCCGGAGACCTGCGGAGCAAGCCCGCTGACCTTGCCGGTGCTGCCGAACGAGTAGCCAGCAATGACGCTCGCGGCGTTGCCCACGTCGGCAATCAAGCCGGGGCTCTTGCCGCCGAGGAAGTACGCAGCGATCGCGATCGCGCCGGTCTTGCCCACGAGCGGCAACGCGGGGAGCTGCGGGCCGAACGTCTTCTCGACGTAGCCGTAAATAAAGCCGCCGAGCGCGAGCGAGCCGGACTTGTTGAGCGACATTCCGCCCGTCGCGCCGCCGCCTACGCCACGACGATGCCCGCCGCCGTGGGAACGGCGTCGACGGGTCTTCGCGCGGATGGGGGCAGCACGCGGCACGCTCACCTTGATGGTCTGCGGTGCGCTGCGCTCACGAACGGTGATGGTTTTTGTAGCGGTTTTGCGTCGTTTGGCCATCGTACGACGGTATCGGACTGGGACGCTTTTGCAAGCTTGTTGCTTTGTCCAGTGAGATCGGCGATCGATCCGGGTCGCCTACCCACAAAAGGGAGGCGCCGCGCAACGCTGCAAACGTTCGCGGCACCGAGCACCCCCGCAGCTCTGAACTGCCGGAATGCACCCAACCAAAAGCCACAACCGGACGCAGAAAGCAAGCAACGGGGGAGCCCGTTTGTTGCAGTTTTGCGCCTGGAAACAGCGCGTAAACACGCGGGAATGTGGCACGAATCCCCAGGCGCTATCGGCTGATAGGCCAAAGAATGTCCGACTGGACGGGGTTTCAGCTTGAATCTCGGCGTTGCGCTCCCCGGCCCCTATCGTCGCGAAGCGCTCGCCATTCTCGAGCATTGCAAAGAAGCCGGAATGAGCTGGAAACGCGCTTACGTGATCGCGTGCTTCGCGTCGCTGGGCCAGGTTTGCTGGCAATTCCAGAGCAGTGTGGCGAAGTTCACGGGCTACAGCGTGCGCACCGTCCAGCGCGCCGCCCGCCAGGCTAGGGGCATGGGCGTGCTCGTGTCCCGCCGGCTGCGCCGCGGGGAACGCCCGCCGGGCGCTCGCCAGCCGATCACGTGCGGGGGAGCCCTCCGGCGCTTCATTGCGTGGGGCAAACCGAAGGCCCAAGCGATGGCGCTGCGCGCGAAATACGCGCTGCGTGAGCTGTGGCGCCGCGATGCAATCGACCGGAACCAGCAGCGCGAACGCAGCGAAATCGCTGCGGCGCTGACAGAATTCCGGCGCCTGCCCACATAGCAAGCGGTCTCACGCATGGTGAGACAAGGCCCCCGCTCGCTCGGGGTACTAGGCCAAACGGCCGGCCCGTGGATTTCGAGGCCTAAAACCGGTGGGCCGGGCGTGCAGTGCCCGCCGTTCAGCTGTGGGCAACCCCGGAAACGGCTCGAGACGGCCCCGGCCGCGCAGCCTGACTGTCCTAACCCATGGCCTAGCAGACCCTCTCTACGAGAATTAAGACAAATCTCTCTTGTTTGTACGCAGATCCAACCTGACAGGTAGGCGTGACGGGCCCCTGAACACGTCGCCCGGTGGGAGTTCATGGTAGGAGGGGGCGATGCCCCCCCTACACCCCCCGGGCAGCAGAGCGCCAAAAACGAGCCTGCACGCGGCTTACGCCCGGGTGTCGACCCCGGAGCAGGGTTTCGAGTTGCAGCGCGTCTCCGTCGAACGTCGTGCCAGCAATGAGGGGGTGTCGGAAATCACCTGGTACACCGAGCAGCGGAGCGGCCGGAGCTGGCAGCGGCCGGAGCTCGACCGGCTGATCGAAGCGGTGCGCCAGGGGCACCACAGGCGGGTTTACGTGTGGCGGCTCGACCGGCTCAGCCGGCGCGGTTCGCACGACACGCTAAACGTCGTCCAAGCCCTGCGCAGCGCGGGCGCCGAGCTGATTTCGATCACGGAGGGCTTTGATTTCTCGGGGGCGGTGGGGGAGCTGCTGGTTTCGATGCTCGGCTTTTCAGCGCGGCTGGAAATGGAGTCCCAAATGGAACGCCAGCAAGCAGCTCGCCAGCGGCTCGAGGCCGAGGGGCGCGCGTGGGGGCGGCCGCCGAAGATGCCCCCCGAGGTGGCCGAAAAAATCCGGGCGCTCCGCGCCGAGGGGCGTTCGATCCGTTCGATTTCGATGGCAGTCAAGGTGCCGCGGTCGAGCGTGTTCGATGCGTTGAAGTGACCGCGGCTTGACAGGGTTAGCTGATTAGCTAAGATGGGGTTTAATGCCGAAATCTGCACTACCCGCTGTCGAGGTTCGCAACACGCGCGAGCGCGGCCGCGGGATTACCTACGAGCTGCGCCCGGTGCTCTGCGGCAAGGCCGGGTGCAACAAGCTACACGGCCCCTACTGGTATGCGTACTGGACGGCGGGGGGGCGCGTCAGAACCGCCTACATTGGAAAAAACTTCGTCCGGGTGGAGGAAAAATGCCCGGAGAAATTGGTAGACAACCGTTAAAAAACGTGCGGGCAGGGCGTTGGTCGCCCTGCCCGCACAGTCCGCCCGTGGAGGGGCGAACGCATGAAAAATATCATAAAAGCAAGGGAAATGCTCACTCAGATCCGCTTCACGTGTCTCGAGATTGCGCACGGGTGCGAGAGCTTGCAAACCGCGCCGATCGCGCTGACAGACCTGCAAATACTCACGGATGCGTTGCGGGAAATGCACGGAGCAGCAGGAAAAATGCTTGAAGAGTGGCAGTCAAGCGAAATCGACGCAGCGAAAGACCACGACGGCGACACGCAGCCGGCGAACGCGGAGCCCGAGCAGCCGGTGTGTAAATGTGGGCACCCTCACCGGGACCACATGCCGGCAAGCTTCACGGCCGGGCCCAGCGGGGCAATCGCGGCGGCCATGCTTGGCTACTCGGCCGGCTGCTGCATTTTCTGCCTGTGCGAGAGGTTCGAGCCGTGAGCGCGGCGGACGAGCGCGACGTGGCAGAGGTCGACACCTTCACAAAGCTCGTCGAAAGGCTTGCGCGTGACGTCACGACCAAGCCGTCGATCGCCATCGTGGGCCTGGTGACCGCGCTAGTGCGGCTCGCCTTTGCGGCAGGGACCGAGCCCCCGTCGCTGATTCGCGAGCGGCTGATTCGCCACGTCGGCGAAGCTTTCGATCGGGTGGTGCGCGACAGCCGGACGGAGAACTAGCGTCCGAAAAGTAGTACCCTCAACCGGGCCGGCGCGTGCGTGGAATTTCCCCCATTTCCGTGCGCGCCGGCCCTCCCCACCCGGGGGCGTCCGGGAATGGTCCTTACCGGACGGTGAGAAAATGACTACCCAGAAAAAAACGACCTACGCGGGAACGGTGCTGTTTGCGCTTGCGCTCGCG
>Ga0075362_10000372_pt1 | contig 12865 bp, 11 predicted proteins | sample EndMetdeltDD1762_FD_71397 | JGI IMG/M metagenome (GOLD analysis project Ga0075362, IMG submission 71397) | Populus endosphere microbial communities from Tennessee, USA - Endosphere MetaG P. deltoides DD176-2 | ecosystem: Host-associated > Plants > Roots > Endosphere | place: USA: Tennessee...
CCCGAAGGCTCGGAGGTCGGGTGGCTCGCGCAGGGGCCGCGACCCCCGCAAGCCGGGCGCGCCCCGCAGGCGTTGCCAACGCACTTCGAGCAGGGAGGTTACATCGTGCTCGGCGCGGGGTTGCACACGACCGACGAGTTCCGCGTCACCTTCGACTGCGGACCGCTCGGCCTGAACCGGATCGCCGGTCATGGGCATGCAGATGCCCTGTCGATCCTCGTGAGCAGTTGTGGCGAGCCTCTGCTGGTCGATGCGGGAACCTACTGCTACAACGCCGCGCCCGAGCTGCGTCACTACTTTCGCAGCACTGCGGCGCACAACACGCTGCGGGTCGACGGGCTCGACCAGTCGGAGTACGGGGGCAGCTTTCTGTGGATGCGCGACGTGAATTGCCACCGTGTCGTCGAGCCCCATCCGCATGCGGTGCATGCCTGGCACGACGGGTACAGGCGCCTGAGCGATCCGGTGGCGCATCATCGGCGAATCACTCTCGCCGAGCAGGGCTTGGGCCTTCTCGTGGAGGATTGGATCGAGTGCGGGCGACCGCACGAGGTGGTTCTTCACTGGCACGCGGCGCAGGGCGCGCGTTTCGCGCCTGCCGAAAAGGCGGGGCACGACTGGGTGCTGCACGGATCACGGCGCGCGCTCGTGTTGTCGGCCGATCGCGCTTGTGCGTGCAGTGTGATCGAAGGTGCAACCGACCCGCTTCAGGGGTGGGTCTCGCAGCGTTTTTACGAACGCAGCGCAGCGCCGGTATTGACGATGCGCACGACACTCGCGCCGAAGCAGGTTCTGCGCACCATGATCCGTGCATGTGCGCAAACGATGACCCCGGTTTGACAGTGTTGTATCGCGATCGCGAACGCCCCCGCGTTCAAGGGGGATTGACCCTGTGTCGAGGCAAAACCGCGACAGGTCGTGACTTATTGGAGCGAGGGTGACTCTCATTTCCCATCAAGCTGCGACGACAATGCGGCAATTCATTGAACGGAGTCGAACGTGAAAGTCTTGGTCACCGGCGCAGCCGGCTTCATCGGCATGCATGTCTCGCAGGTTCTGCTGTCCCGCGGCGACATGGTGGTCGGCCTGGACAATCTCAACGACTACTACGACCCTCAGATAAAGCGCGACCGGCTCGCGCGGTTGACCCCGAACGCGGCCTTTCGCTTCGTGAAGCTCGACGTCGCCGACCGCGCCGGCATGGACGCGCTGTTTGCGAGCGAGAAGTTCGACAAGGTCGTGCACCTCGCGGCGCAGGCCGGCGTGCGCTACTCGCTGACCAACCCGCACGCGTACATCGAGAGCAACATCGTCGGCTTCACGCACATCCTCGAAGGCTGTCGCCACAACCACGTCAAGCACCTCGTCTACGCGTCGAGTTCGAGCGTGTACGGTGGCAACACGCACCTGCCGTTCTCCGAACACGACAGCGTCGACCACCCGGTCAGCCTGTACGCGGCGACGAAGAAGGCCAACGAACTGATGGCGCACACCTACAGCCATCTGTACGGCCTGCCGACCACCGGCCTGCGCTTCTTCACGGTGTACGGCCCGTGGGGTCGCCCCGACATGGCTCTGTTCCTCTTCACCAAGGCGATCATCGAAGGCAAGCCGATCAACGTGTTCAACCACGGCCAGATGGTTCGCGACTTCACCTACGTCGACGACATCGTCGAAGGCGTGGTGCGCGTTCTCGACCGTGACGCGTCGGCCGCGCCCGAGTTCGACGCCGACAAGCCTGACCCGGCGCGCTCGAACGTGCCGTACCGCGTCTTCAACATCGGCAACAACGACCCGGTCAAACTGATGACGTTCATCGACGCGATCGAGAAGGCCATCGGCCGCCCTGCCGAAAAGAACTTCATGCCGCTGCAGGACGGCGACGTGCCCGCCACCTTCGCCGACGTGTCGGAACTCAACGCGTGGACCGGATTCCGTCCCGAAACGCCGGTGCAGCAAGGTATCGGCAATTTCGTGTCGTGGTACCGGGGATACTTCAAGTGCTGAACCAGGCCCGCGAGGATGTCATGACGTTGCCCATGATCTATCTCGTCGCCGGGGCCCGCCCCAACTTCATGAAGATCGCGCCGATGGTGCGCGCGCTGCAGGCCAACGGCCGACTGCGCTGGAAGATCGTCCACACGGGCCAGCACTACGACCGCGACATGAACGAGGTGTTCTTCGAGGAGCTGGGCATTCCCGCGCCCGACGTGCAACTCGACGCCGGTGGCGGCACGCATGCACAGCAGAGCGCGCGCATCATGGTGGCGTTCGAGGAACTCTGCCTGCGCGAGCGGCCCGACTGCGTGCTCGTGGTGGGCGACGTCAACTCGACGCTCGCGTGCTCGATCGTCGCGAAGAAGGTCGGCGTGCCGGTTGCGCACGTCGAGGCCGGGCTGCGCAGTGGCGACATGAGCATGCCCGAGGAGATCAACCGCCTCGTTACCGATGCGATCTCCGACTGGTTCTTCGTCACCGAGCCGAGCGGCGTCGAGCACCTGCGCGCCGAGGGCAAGCCGGCGGATCGCGTGTTCGAGGTCGGCCACGTGATGGTCGACAACCTGCTGTACCAGGCCCACAAGCTCGAGCAGATGGATGCTGCAGTGCTCGAAACCTCGGCGATCAAGCGCAGCCATCCGAAGTACGGCGTGGTCACGCTGCACCGGCCGTCCAATGTCGACGACCCGGTCGTGCTCGCGCGGCTGATGGGCGCGTTGAATCGGATCTCGCAGGACCTGCCGCTCTTCTTCCCGGTGCATCCGCGCACGCGGATCAACATCAAGCAGCACGGCATTGTGGTTGCACCCGGCGTCGAGCTGATGAAGCCGCAGCCCTACATGGCGTTCCTGAATCTCTGGAAGGACGCGAGCGTCGTGCTCACCGACAGCGGCGGCCTGCAGGAGGAAACCACAGCGCTCGGCGTGCCGTGCTTGACACTGCGCGAGAACACCGAGCGTCCCGTGACGGTCGACGAGGGCAGCAACGTGCTCGCCGGCACCGACCCGGAGCGCATCGTCGCGCTCGCGCTGCAGACGATCGCCGGCAACGGCAAGCGCGGGCGCCGCCCGAACCTGTGGGACGGCAACGCTGCCGTACGCATCGTCGACGCGCTTGTGTCGCGCCTGACACGCCAATGAGCGGCGAGGTTCGTTCCCAGCCGCCGCGCCAGCGCATCGAGCTGATGGGGTGCGCGATCGACAACCTCTCGATGGGCGAGACGCTCGACACCATCGAGAGCTTCATCGCGTCGGGCCGGCCGCACCAGCACGTGGTCGTCAACGTCGACAAGCTCGTCAAGGCGCAGGCCGACGCCGAACTGCGCGGCATCATCAATGGCTGCGATTTGATCAACGCCGACGGCATGCCCGTCGTCTGGGCCTCGCGCCTGCTGGGCAAGCCGCTGAAGGAACGCGTCGCCGGGGTCGACCTGTTCGAGGCGCTGATGCACCGCAGCGCGCAAAAGGGCTGGCGCATCTTTCTGCTCGGCGCTCGCGAGGAGATCGTGAGCACCGTGAAGTCGGTCTACGAAGCCAAGTACCCAGGGCTGCAGGTCGTCGGCTTTCGCAACGGCTACTGGCCGGCCGGCGAGGACGAACAGGTCGCCGAACAGGTCGGCGCTGCCGGGGTCGACATCCTGTTCGTCGCGATCAGTTCGCCGAAGAAGGAGCAGTTTCTCGGCCGCTACCAGGCGCGCATGAAGGTGCCCTTCGCGATGGGTGTGGGCGGCACCTTCGACGTCGCGGCAGGGAAGGTGCGCCGCGCGCCGCGCTGGATGCAAGCCAGCGGCCTCGAGTGGTTTTTCAGGTTCCTCCAGGAACCGCGGCGTATGTTTCGCCGCTACTTCATCGACGACATGGCTTTCATCGGCCTGTTGGCGAAGGAATTCATGCGGCGCTGATGCGCGCCCATACTCCGTTTTCGAGTTGTTAAATTTCGTTTGAGAGAGGAACGTCATGATCAAGACCATCGCGGTCGTCGGCCTGGGCTACGTTGGATTGCCGCTCGCCGTCGAGTTCGGCAAGAAGTACCCGACCTGCGGCTTTGACCTGTCCGCCGAGAAGATTGCCGCGTACGGCCGCTTCGTCGACCCGACCGGCGAAGTCTCGAGCAGCGACCTGAAAGCGGCGACCGGGCTCAAGTGCTCGACCGATCCGGCAACGCTCGGCGAGGCCGACTTCATCGTCGTCGCGGTGCCCACGCCGGTCGACGAGGCGCACCAGCCGGACTTCACGCCGCTCGTGAAGAGCTCGGAGAGCGTCGGCCGCCACATGAAGCGCGGCGCGATCATCGTCTACGAGTCGACCGTGTACCCGGGCGCAACCGAGGAGGTTTGCATTCCGATCCTCGAGAAGGTCTCGGGGATGAAGTGGAAGAAGGACTTCTTCGTCGGCTACAGCCCCGAGCGCATCAACCCCGGCGACAAGGAACGCACCGTCACGAAGATCACCAAGGTCGTCTCCGGCGACACGCAGGAGACGCTGGACACCGTCGCGAAGGTGTACGGCTCGATCATCACGGCCGGCGTGTACCCGGCGAGCTCGATCAAGGTCGCAGAAGCCGCGAAGGTCATCGAGAACACCCAGCGCGACCTGAACATCGCGCTGATGAACGAGCTGTCGCTGATCTTCCATCGCATCGGCATCGACACGCTCGAGGTGCTGAAGGCCGCCGGCACGAAGTGGAACTTCCTGGCTTTCCGCCCGGGACTGGTCGGTGGGCATTGCATTGGCGTCGACCCGTACTACCTGACGTACAAGGCCGACATGCTCGGCTACCACCCGGAGGTGATCCTCGCCGGGCGGCGCATCAACGACAACATGGGCAAGTTCGTCGCCGAACAGACCATCAAGCAGATGATTGCCGCCGACCTGCCGGTCAAGGGCTCCAACGTCGTCGTGCTCGGCATGACCTTCAAGGAGAACTGCCCCGACTTGCGCAACAGCAAGGTGATCGACGTGGTGCGCGAGCTGTCGTCGTTCGGCGTCAACGTGCATGTGCACGATCCGATCGCGAGCACCGCCGAATGTGAGCACGAATACGGCGTGAAGCTGACCGAGTGGGATCGGCTGCCGGAGGCGCAGGCGATGGTGGCAACGGTGTCGCATCGCGAATACATGGAGATGGGCCTGCCGCAGATCACGAGCAAGCTTGTCAAGAAGGGCGTGTTCATTGACGTCAAGTCGTCGTTCAAGACGGAAGACGTGACTGCGATGGGTTTCTCCACCTGGCGGCTGTAGTCAGGCTGGAACGATGGTCGAGTACAGGACCCGCACCAAGCGCTACCTGGAACTCTGGTTCGACGAAATCGAGCCCGACGGCAGGTTCGATGTCGTGGTCCGGCATCGGGCGCCTCAGCCCAGCCCGAGTGGCGAGAACGAGGAGTTCCACTCGCTGCACATCGACCTGACGCGCGAACCGGACGACATCTTCAAGAGTTTCGCCCGCAACACGCGGGCGCAGATTCGCAAGTGCACCGAAAGCGACAACGGACTGCGCTATGAGTTCGATCGCCCGACGCCCGAACTGGCCGTCGAGTTCGAGGCGTACTACAACGAGTTCGCGCGGTCCAAGGGGCTGGCGCCCGTGCCGCATACGCGGCTGCGGGCGTACTTCGAGTCGGACAGCGTGCTCCTCGCGCGTGCACTGGAAGGCACGCGAACGCTGGTGTGGCACGTGAACGCGACGGCGCAGCCGTATGTGACGCTCATGTATTCGGCATCGCAATTCCGTTCGGGCGACGAAGAGTTCAAGAAGCTGGTCGGCCGGGCGAACCGGCGCCTGCACTGGGAGGAACTGCTGCACTTCAAGCGTGCCGGCTTCCGCACCTTCGACTTCGGTGGTTGGTACGCCGGCTCGACCGACACGGCACGCCTGGCGATCAACCGCTTCAAGGAAGAGTTCGGCGGCGCGAAGGTTCTCGAGTTTTCCTCCACCGAGAACCGCAGCCTCCTTGCGAAGACGGCCGCGGCGGTGCACCGCCTGCGCGCGGGTGCCGCCCGATCCCTGAGGTGAGGGATGTCGTTTCGGTGTACGCGCGCCGTACCTGAGCGGCGCACACGCGTTCAGTAGACCTGCTCTTTCGAGACCCGCATCAGGTACTGACCATAGCCGGTCTTGAGCAGCGGTTTGGCGAGCTCGAGCAACTTCTCGCCGTCGATCCAGCCCGAGCGAAACGCGATCTCTTCGGGGCATGCCACTTTCAGGCCCTGGCGCAGCTCGAGCGTTGCGATGAACTGGCTCGCGTCGAGCAGGCTGTCGTGAGTGCCGGTGTCGAGCCAGGCGTAGCCGCGGCCCATGATCTCGACCTGCAATTCGCCCTGCTGCAGGTACGTCGCGTTCACGTCGGTGATCTCGAACTCGCCGCGCGGAGATGGGCGGATTGTCGCCGCGATGTCGCACACCCGGTGATCGTAGAAGTACAGGCCGGTCACGGCGTAGTTGCTCTGCGGCTGGGCCGGCTTCTCGGCAATGCTCAGCGCGCGCCCGTTCGCGTCGAACGAGACCACGCCGTAACGCTCCGGGTCGTGCACGTGGTAGGCGAACACGGTCGCGCCGTCGGTGCGTGCAGCAGCGTTCTGGAGCAGCGGCTGCAGTGCATGGCCGTAAAAGATGTTGTCGCCGAGCACGAGCGCGCTCGGCTGCCCGCCGACGAAGTCACGCCCGAGGATGAAGGCCTGTGCGAGGCCCTCGGGGCGCGGCTGTTCGCAGTAGTGGATGTCCAGGCCCCATTGCGAGCCGTCGCCGAGCAGCGCCTCGAAGCGCGGCAAGTCGAGCGGCGTGCTGATCAGCAGGATCTCGCGAATGCCCGCAAGCATCAATGTGGCCAGCGGGTAGTAGACCATCGGCTTGTCGTAGACCGGCAGCAACTGCTTGCTCATGGCCAGCGTGGCTGGGTGCAGGCGCGTGCCCGAGCCCCCGGCGAGGATGATCCCTTTGCGGCGCACGGCGGTCATCGTGCTTCCTCCTGCTTTTCGCCCAGCACCTCGCGGAGCATGCGATCGACGCCCGACTGCCAGGGCGGCAGCGTCAGGCCGAACGCGTTGCGCAGCTTTCGCGTGTCCATGCGCGAATTCGCCGGGCGGCGCGCGCGCGTCGGGAACGCGCTGCCGGGAACGGGTGCGACCGTCTCGGGCGTTGCCTTCAGCGCATGCCCGTACTCGCGCGCGAACGCGATAACGTGGCGCGCGTACGCGTGCCAGCTCGTCTCGCCCTGCGCCACCGCGTGGTAGGTGCCGGCGAGTTCGGGCTGCGCGCGCACGGCGCGCACGGCGTGCGCCGTCACGTCGGCGAGCAGATCGGCTCCGGTCGGTGCGCCGAACTGGTCGGCCACCACGGTGAGCGAATCGCGCTGCGCCGCGAGCTGCAGCATTGTCCGCGCGAAGTTGCGCCCGCGGCTCGCGTAGACCCAGCTCGTGCGGAACACGAGGTGTCGGCACCCGCTGGCGCGAATCGCCTCCTCGCCTTCGAGCTTGGTGCGGCCGTAGACACTCAGCGGGCCGGTCGGCGAGTCCTCGATCCAGGGCGCGGTGCCGCTGCCGTCGAAGACGTAGTCGGTGCTGTAGTGAATCAGCCAGGCACCGAGCGCGGCGGCCTCGCGTGCGAGCACCGCGGGCGACGCGGCGTTGACCAGGCGGGCGGTCTCGGGTTCATCCTCCGCGCGGTCGACCGCAGTGTAGGCCGCGGCATTGACGATCACGTCGGGCGCCGCGCGCCTGACGGTCGCAGCAATGGACTCGGGGTGCGAGAAGTCGGCCGACCAGGGCGGCGGGCTGCCCGAGTCGAGCGCAATCACCTCACCGAGCGGCGCCAGCGAACGCTGCAGTTCCCATCCGACCTGCCCCTCCATGCCGAACAACAGGATCTTCATGGCGCGGACGCGTTGTCGTAGTGGCTGGCGATCCACTGACGGTAGGCGCCACTCTGCACGCGTTCGACCCAGGCTGCGTTGTCCAGGTACCAGGCGACTGTCTTGCGGATGCCCGACTCGAAGGTTTCGCTCGGGCGCCAACCGAGCTCGCGCTCGATCTTGCGTGCGTCGATCGCGTAGCGCTTGTCGTGGCCCGGGCGGTCGGCAACGTGCGCGATCAGCCGGCTGCGCGGACCGGCAGGGTCGGGGCGCATCTCGTCGAGCAAGCGGCAGACGGTCTCGACGATCTCGATGTTGGGCTTCTCGTTCCAGCCGCCGATGTTGTAGGTCTCACCAGGGCGTCCGCGCGCGAGCACCTCGCGAATGGCCGTGCAGTGGTCCTTCACGTAGAGCCAGTCGCGCACCTGGCGGCCGTCGCCGTACACCGGCAGCGGCTTGCCGGCGAGCGCGTTGACGATCATCAGCGGAATCAGCTTCTCGGGAAAGTGGTACGGCCCGTAGTTGTTCGAGCAGTTGGTCGTCAGCACCGGCAGGCCGTAGGTGTGATGCCAGGCGCGCACCAGGTGGTCGCTCGCCGCCTTGCTCGCGGCGTAGGGGCTGTTCGGCTCGTACGGGTGGCTCTCGGTGAAGGGCGCGGACGTCGGGGCGAGCGAGCCGTACACCTCGTCTGTCGAGACGTGCAGGTAACGGAACTCGGCGCGCGCACCGTCGTCGCTTGCCGCCCAGTAGGCCCGGGTGGCCTCGAGCAGCGCGAAGGTGCCCGCGACATTCGTGTCAACGAAGGCTTTCGGGCCGTGGATGCTGCGGTCGACGTGGCTTTCCGCCGCGAAGTGCACGACGGCGCGCGGCCGGTGCTCGGCCAGCAGCCGCTCGACCAGCGCGCGATCGCCGATGTCGCCCTTGACGAAGACATGCCGAGCATCGCCCGCGAGCGACGCCAGGTTCTCGAGGTTGCCGGCGTAGGTCAGCGCGTCGAGGTTGACGACCGGCTCGCCCGTGCGGGCGATCCAGTCGAGCACAAAGTTGGATCCGATGAAGCCGGCTCCGCCGGTGACGAGAATCATGAGCTGGAAACAGAGAACTCCGACACGCCGCGGCCGATGCCGTGGTACTCGATCCCGAAGCTGGCCATCAGCTCAGGTTCGTAGAGATTGCGCCCATCGAAGATCACCGGATTCCGCAGCACCCTGCTGATTGCGTCGAACTCGGGGCTCTTGAACTCTTTCCACTCGGTCACGATGACGAGCGCGTCGGACCCTTCCAGCGCCTCTGATTGCGAGGACGCGAATTCCAGGCACGGCAGGTTGCCGAGCAGACGACGCGCCTCGGTCACCGCGACCGGGTCGTAGGCCTTGATGCGCGCACCGCGGCGAATCAGCCCTTCGATGATGACGCGGCTCGGCGCCTCGCGCATGTCGTCGGTGTTGGGCTTGAACGTGAGGCCCCAGACCGCGAACTGCAGTCCCGACAGATTCTCGCCGAAGCGATGCACGACCTTGTCGACCAGCACCTGCTTTTGCCGCGTGTTCGCCGCCTCGACGGCTGCGAGCACTCCGAGTTCGAGACCGGCCGCGCGCCCCATGCTGCGCAGCGCCCGAACGTCTTTCGGGAAGCACGAGCCGCCGTAGCCCGCGCCGGAGTACAGGAACTGGTATCCGATGCGAGGGTCGCTGCCGATGCCCTTGCGCACGAGTTCGATGTCGGCGCCGATGCGCTCGGCCAGCAACGCCATCTCGTTCATGAAGCTGATGCGCGTGGCGAGCATCGAGTTGGCGGCGTACTTGGTGAACTCGGCACTGCGGATGTCCATCACGAGCAGCCGGTCGTGGTTGCGCGTAAAGGGCGAATAGAGGGCGCGCATCAGCAGCACCGCGCGCTCGTCATCGGCGCCGACGATGATGCGATCGGGCCGCATGAAGTCCTCGACCGCCGCGCCTTCCTTCAGGAATTCGGGGTTCGAGACCACCGCGAACTCGAGCGACATGCCGCGCCTGGCCAACTCCTGCGACACCGCCTCGTTGACAGCTTGGCCGGTGCCCACGGGGACCGTGCTCTTGTTGACCACCACCTTGTAGTCGGTCATGTGGCGGCCGATGTTGCGGGCCGCTTCGAGCACGTGCTGCAGGTCGGCCGAGCCGTCCTCTTCCGGCGGCGTGCCCACGCCGATGAACTGCAGCGTGCCGTGCGCCACGGAGGCCGCTACGTCGGTCGTGAATTGCAGGCGGCCGGCGGTGCGGTTGCGCGCCACCATCTCCGGCAGCCCGGGTTCGTGGATGGGAATGCCCCCGTCCTCGAGGAGCTGGATCTTGTTCGCATCGACGTCGAGGCACATCACGTGGTTGCCCATCTCGGCGAGACACGCGCCTGTGACGAGGCCGACGTAGCCCGTTCCGATGATCGTGATCTTCATGGTGTGATAGTGCTCGGTATCGTAGCGAGACCGTTGGGATTGTTTTTCTGCCAGCGCCAGGTGTCGGTGCACATGGCGTCCAGGTCGCGTTTCGCACGCCATCCGAACAACTCGTGCGCGAGGGCGGGGTCGGCGTAGCAGGCGTCTACGTCGCCGAGCCGGCGTCCGACGATCTCGATCGGCACACTGTGGCCGCTGGCGCGCTCGAAGGCGTCCACCAGTTCGAGCACGCTGTGGCCGCGCCCGGTGCCGAGGTTCGCGGTCACCGAGCGCTTCGTGTCGAGCAGGTAGCGCAGCGCGTCGACGTGACCGGAGGCGAGATCGAGCACGTGCACGTAGTCGCGCACGCCGGTGCCGTCGGGTGTGTCGTAGTCGTTGCCGAACACCTGCAGCCGCGCGCGCTTGCCGACCGCCACCTGGCTGACGAAAGGCATCAGGTTGTTCGGGATGCCGCGGGGGTCTTCGCCGATCAGGCCGCTTTCGTGAGCCCCGGCCGGATTGAAGTAGCGCAGCAGCGCAATCGCCCATTGCGGATCGGCCCTTTGCACATCGCGCAGGATGTTCTCGCCCATCAGCTTGGTGGCGCCGTAGGGGTTGGTCGCGCTGAGCGGGGCGTCTTCGCGGATGGGCAGCCGCTCGGGCTTGCCGTAGACGGTTGCGCTCGAACTGAACACGAGGGCCTTGCAACCGTGGCTGGCCATGGCTTGGCACACCGTCAGCAGCCCGCCGATATTGTTGGCGTAGTAGGCGAGCGGCTTGCTCCCGCTCTCGCCGACTGCCTTGAACGCGGCGAAGTGCACCACCGCGTCGACCGGCTCGCGCGCGAACAGCGCGTCCATGGCCGCTGCGTCGCAGACGTCGGCACGCACGAACTCGGGCGTGCGGCCGCTGATGGTCTTCAGGCGGTCGAGAACCTCGCGCGAACTGTTCGAGAAGTCATCGACGCCGATCACCCGATAACCGGCCGCCAGCAGATCCAGCCAAGTGTGCGAGCCGATGTAGCCGGTCGCACCTGTCAGTAGGACCAGCGGCGGTTTCATCGATAGACGAACTGCACGGCGCAGCCGGCCATGTTGGCGCTGAACGTGAACCCGGACGCGCCCGAGATGTCGCGCTTTTCATGCGCGACGTCGCATGAGAGCTGCCAGGCGCGACTGATGTCGTACGTGACGCCGAGCGAGGCGATGCGCAGATTGTCGGTCTCTTCGCTCGTGGTCGTCGCGCCGGCCACGCCCACGGTGTTCACGACCTTGGCATGGCGGTACTGGTACTTCGCGTTGGCCGTGATCTTCGCGGTCGCCGCGTAGCGGACGCCGATCCCGGTCGTGTTCACGACTTCGCTGTTCTCCGACAGGCCGATGTTGGGCGCCGTGCTGGGTGTTCCGACGACGTTGAAGAAGGTCGGGTTGATGCCGGCGTCACGCACGAACGAGGCATTGAACGTGAGCTTGCCGGTGGGCGCGTAGTTCGCGTAGACCGCGCCGGTCAGGCCCGAGAAGTTGCGCTCCTGGACGCCGGAGAACGTCTGTCGCGTCCAGCTCAGGCGCGCGTTCACGTTGGTCTGGGTGCTGTAGCGCCAGTCGACGGTCAGGTCGACGTTGCGGCCGTTGCTCTTTTCGGCCTGATAGTCGTCCGGGCCGGTGGGCGCTACCACAATCGGGATCGCGTATGGCGCCTCGGTGTGCGTGAAGCGCCCGGCGAGGCCGAGCCGCACGGTGGGCCCCAGGCGGTAGAAGATGCCGGCGCTGGCGGTGTCACCGGAGGACTTCTCCGTGATGTACTCGGGCGCCGAATAGCGGACCCGGCTGTGCCCGTAGTTGCCTTCCAGGGTCAGCAAGCCTTCGCCGCCCCAGCGGATGCTGGCGGCGAGTTGGTCGGTGTTGGCGATGTTGCGCTTGCTCACCGGAATGTTGGCGTTCCCGTCCCGCGACGCCAGGCTGCGGTTCGCAGTACCGCTGAAAGTGCCTGAGAGCTTCTCGATCGTCGCCCAGTCCCAGCCTGCTTTCAACGCGTAGCTGGTGTTGTCGAGAGCGTCCTCGTTGTGGAATTTGTTGTAGTTGACATTGGCCGACGCGTAGACGCGCTGGCGGCTGATCATCTGGTCCAGGCCGGCGAGCACGCCGGTGCTGGAGTAGTAGTCGGGGATGCGCTGTGCGTCGGGCACGCGGTAGACGTTCGAATCGTGGATTACCGCCTGACTCGCGCCGATGTAGTACGGGCTCGCGCCATCTTCAGCTGCCCAGGCGCCGCACCCGATCGTCGCGATCACCGCCGCGAGCACGGCGCGCTTGAACGGCACGGAGAGAGAGGGCGTCGGAACTTGCATGTCGAGTCTCCAGTAGACGATTGCACGGGGCTACGCCATTGACGATTGTCGCCGATCATTGGACGTGCCGATCGAAGAACACCCGCCGGATCGTTCGGACCACCATCTGCAGATCAGCCCGAGCGATCAGTTGCGCAGGTACTCCAGATCGTATTCGACGCGCGTCCGAATTTTGTCGATCGTATCGGTCTCGCAACGGTGTCCGTTCAGCGGGACCAACGCGTGAAACCGGGTTTGACCTTGTGTCTCACCATGTAAGCCC
>Ga0075362_10000373_pt1 | contig 12847 bp, 6 predicted proteins | sample EndMetdeltDD1762_FD_71397 | JGI IMG/M metagenome (GOLD analysis project Ga0075362, IMG submission 71397) | Populus endosphere microbial communities from Tennessee, USA - Endosphere MetaG P. deltoides DD176-2 | ecosystem: Host-associated > Plants > Roots > Endosphere | place: USA: Tennessee...
CCAGTAGCCCTCGACGTAGGACGGCTTCAGCTTGACCGCCTTCGCGTAGAGCGCGACGGCCTCGTCCCAGCGCTCCGCCTTGCGGGCCTCGGCGGCTTGCGCGACCAGCCTGTCGAATGCCGGGCTGGCCGCGGGAGCCTTCGCCGCGGGCGCCTTCGGCGAAGCCGGGGACGGCTTCGGCGCCTGGGCTTCAGCGAGCGCCGACATACAGAGAACGGCGATGACCAGGGCGGCCCTCATACGCGGTCAACTCCGCAACTCCGCAACTCCACAACCACCAACGAACGCTCAACTCCACAACACTCAAAACACCCAGCGCAAGAAGACGAACTCCCAAGGCAAGAAGACGAACGTCCAGGCTTCGGGTTCTTCGCTTGGGCGTTGATTGGGAGTTGGGAATTGTGGCGTTGGGAATCGACGCCGCCGCGTCCCTTCTGCTTCGCGGCGGCTTCAGCATTCAGCCGATCCACGATCGCCTTCTCGCGCGCGGCGTCTTCCGGACGCTTGAGACGGTTGTAGGCGGTGGCGAGCTGCACGTGCGCCTCGACGAGATCGGGCGCGTCTTTCACGACGTCCTCGAGCATCGCCGCCGCCTCTTCCACTCGCCCCTGCTGCAGCCGCAGCGCGGCGAGCAGCTTGCGGGCGGTCACGTCCTTCGGGCGGATCGCCGTGGCCCGCTCGAGATACGCGGACGCTTCGTCGAACTTCTGCGCGCCCTTGCGGATGTTGCCCAGCTGGAGGTTGGCCTCGAAGTCGTTGATGTTGAGCGCCAGCTCGCGCTGGAACTCGCGCTCGGCGGCCGCCTGCTCGCCGACTCCCAGCAGCGACCGGCCGTACATCGCGTGCGCGGTGAGCAGCTCCGGATTGAGGCGCACCGCGGTCTCCAGCTCGGTCTTCGCCTCGCGGTAGTTCTGCTGGCCGAGGTACGCCATCCCCATCAGCAGGTGTCCCTCGGCCGACTCGCCCGCCCCGAACACGCGGTCCACGTACTTCTGTCCCTCGTCGGCCTTGCCGACGTTCAGCAGCGCCGTGCCGAGGAGGAACGCGTAGGCGAGATCCGTCGTGAACATCGGCTCACGCGGCTGCAGCAGCGACACCGCTTCGGGATACTGGCCTGTCTGCACGTAGCAGTCTGCGAGGACGAGATATGCCGGCTTCGCCGCGGGATCGGACGACAGCACGCGCTTCAACTGCGGAATCGCCTGGCCCGGCCGCGCCGACTTGTAGTACGCCAGCGCGAGGTTCAACCGGATCTGCGTGCTGTCGGGGTCGGCCTTCAGCGCCGCGTCGTACTGCTTGACCGCATCGTCGAACTGTCCCAGCTTCGCGTAGGCGGCGCCGAGGTTCGACAGCGCGTCCGCGCGATCGGGTGCGATGGAAAGGACCGCCTTGTAGGACTCGATCGCGCCGAGCAGATCGCCTGCCTGGTGCAGCTCCATCGCGCGCACGAGCAGGCGATCGGCATCCTTCGCGTCCGGTGGCGACTGCGCAGCGGCCTGCCCCGCCGAAGCGTCGGCGAAGGGGGACGCGGACGCCAGCAGGACAGCAAGCGCAAGAACCGGCCACTTCACGGTCATTCGATTGTAAATGATGTCCACTGACCGAAGTCCGAGGTCCGAAGTCCGACGTCCGAGGTTCCGAGGTGCTGACGGGGTGCAAAAAGACGAAAAGGCCGGGGAGGAGCCCAGCCTTTTCGTCCTGTAATGCCGGACCTGAAGGTCCGGCCTACATTTGCGTCAGAAGTAATACTTCAGCACGAACTCCACGACGCGGTGGCCGCGCTTCAGGTTGATCTTGCCGAAGTTCGAGAGCGTCTGCGGCGTGTAGCTGAAGCCCTTGGTCGGGTCGCAGGCGTTCGTCGTGTTGGTGCCGTTGCCGGTCGGCACGTTGGGCACCGTGACGTTGCAGACCGTCTCGAGCGTCAGGTTGATGTCGTTGCCGATGTTCGTGTTGGCGAACGCCTGGTTGAAGATGTTGAAGAACCCGAAGCGCACCTGGAGCTTCTGCTCGTTGATGGTCGCGAAGTTCTTGAACAGCGTCAGGTCGTGGTTCGTCCGCGTCGGCGTGCGGATGTTGTACTTCGGCACCAGGTCGCCGTTCTGGCCGAAGGCCGGCACCGAGATGCAGTTGATGTCGAGAATCTTCTCGTTCACCTTGCCGCCGTCGAGGCGCGGATCGCACGTGTAGACGGGCACGAGCGCGTTGCCGCCCGTGTTGCTCGGACCGACGACGTCGGCGGTGCCGAAGTAGGCGGCGGCGACGCTGGCGCTGCCGGCCGGACCGCTGAAGGTCGGACGGATCGGGATGCCGCTGGCGAGCGACGAGATGCCCGAGAGCTGCCAGCCGTTCAGCAGGCCGCGTCCGAAGGTGTTGTTCATCGAGCCCTTCGCGCCGTCGGGGATGAAGGCGTTCCACGACACGTTCAGGGTGTGCGTGCGATCCGAGGCGAGGACGCCGTAGGTCCGGGCCGGATCGTACGGGTCGATGATCGTGTACTCGCCGCCGAGCGTGCCCTCGTTGCGGGCCAGCGTGTAGGCGAGGAAGTACTGCAGGCGACGGCCGGTCTGGCGGCTCAAGGTCAGCTGCATCGAGTCGTACTTCGCCGTGCCGTTGAAGTTGTAGATCGTGATGCCGCTGAGCGCGTTGAACTTGCGGAACGTGTTCAGGTTGGCGCCGTCGCTGGCCACGGCCACGCGGTTGACCGGGTTCGACAGGTCGATGCCGTTGAACGTGCCGGAGTTCAGGACGCCGTAGGGCATCACGTTGCCGTTGATGCGGCTGACGAGGTCTTCCTGGCGCGTGCCGACGTAGCTCGCCTCGACGACCTGGTTGAAGAAGATGCGCCGCGCGTACGACAGCGAGTAGCTGTGCGTCTTCGGGAACTTGAAGCTGTTCGGATCGAGCGAGTTGATCCCCAGGCTGCCGATGCGGTTCTGCAGGTTCGCCTCGCGGATCGTGTCGTAGGTCAATCCGACGCCGTTGCCGTAGCCGCCGCCGGCCCACAGGTCGGTCGCGATCTGGTAGGCGTTGGGCGCCAGCCGCAGGGTGCTGTCGTATTCGACGTTCCCCATGTTGCGGTTGAAGTACATCCCGTAGCCGCCGCGGAGGACGTTGTTGCCCTTGCCGTCGACGTCCCACGCGAACCCGACGCGCGGGAGCGCGAACGGACCGCGGTTGTCGAGGATGCCGGCCGGGGCGCAGTCCGTGTAGACGTAGCAGACGCCGTTCACGCGCTTGTAGGTGCCCGGGTCGAGGAACGATCCCGCGTTCGAGTTATAGAGGTTCGGATCGAAGTAGCCGCCCAGGCCGTCGAGCTCGACGTTGTTCTTCCAGTAGCCGAAGCGCACGCCGTATTCGAGCGTGAAGTTGGACTTCAGCTTCCAGCTGTCCTGCGCGAACGCGTCCGTGCTCCAGTAGCGGAACCGGCCGAACGGCTGGCCGGGCGCCGGGTCGCCGGTGGCGGCCGTGCCCTGGTTGAACTGGCCGACGCGGCCGGTGAGCATGTCGGCGGCGGAGTTGCCCGTGCCGGTGCCGTTGTCGCTGCCGAACCAGAGCTGGCCGGCCTCGAGGTTCTGGAAGTTCTGCTGCTTCTGGCCGCGCTCGACCGAGATGCCGAACTTCAGCCCGTGCGGGCCCGCGAGCTTGGTCAGCTTGTTGCTCAACTGCAGGGCGTCGTTGTGGGCGTACATGTCGTTCGCCTTCGCCCACAGCTGTCCGACCTGGCCGTTGCCGCCCCATCCGTGCAGGAGGTCGGTCGGCAGGTACGGCGAGCTCTGCGACGCCGGGAACATCCCGACGAAGTTGATGCCGTTGGTCCCCTGCATCAGGATGCTGGGATCCTTGAAGTGGTTGTCGAGCGTCAGGCGGCTGTAGCTGACCAGCGCCTCGTTCGTCATCGTCGAGCTCAGCACCGACACGATGTTGCCGGCGTACGAACGGCCGACGTTCTCGCCGACGTTCGGCGTGGGCAGCGCGACGACGTCGCCGGGCGCCCACCAGACACCGCGCGGACTCTCGACCGTCTCCGCCTCGTGCGCGATACGCAGATAGGCGCGCGTACGGTTGCTGATGCTCCAGTCGAAGCGCGACTTGAAGTCGGTCCGGTTCTGCGGCTCCAGCCGGCTGTAGACGTAGTTGTAGAGATTGTTCGGGTCCGTGAAGTTCGGATCCGGGTAGAGGCTGGCGAAGTAGCGCCCGATGGCCGTCATGTACGGCCGCATGTCGTTGTTCGGGGCGGGCGTGCCCGCGCCGGTATACCCCTGCGGGATGTTCAGCTGCGGGCGGCTGTTCAGGTTCGAGCCGCGGTTGGCGAGCAGCTCGCTGAAGTCGCCGTTCTTCATCGCGGGCGTGTAGGTGCGCGTGAAGCTCGAGCCCGAGTCGACCTGCTGCCGCTGCACTTCGTAGCCGACGAAGAAGAACAGCTTGTCCTTGTTCTTCGTGTAGTTGTCGCCGAAGAAGAGCGGACCGCCGAAGTTGCCGCCGGGATAGTTGTACTTGCTCGCCGGCTTCGGCGTGTTGGTGATGCTGTTCGAGCGGTCGTTCGCGGCGAACTTGCTGTCGCGCCAGTAGTCGTACACCTGGCCGGTGAACTTCGAGGAGCCGGCCTTGGTGACGCCGCTCACGTTCATGCCGCCCGACCCGAACTCCGCGGCGAAGTTCGAGCTCTGGACCTTCACTTCCTGAACCATGTCGTTGTTCAGGGTGACGATGACGCCGCTGTTGCTGCCGATGTCGATGAGCGCCGAGCCGTCGAGCGCCACCGTGTTGGAGGACGACCGGATGCCGTTGACGGTGTAGCCCTGCGTGTTGTTCGCGCCGCCGCCGAAGCTGACCGACTCGCCCTGGTTGAACTCGGTGACGACGCCGGGCAGGATGCGCAGCAGTTCGAGCGAGCTGCGGCCGATGATCGACAGGTTGTCGATCTGCTTCGCGCTCAGCACGCCTTCGCGCGCGCCCGTTTCGGTCTGGATGATTTCCGCCTGCGCGGTGACCGTGATCGTCTCGCTCTGCTGGCCGACTTCGAGCTTCACGTCGATGCCGCGCGCGTCGCTCGGGGCCAGGGTGATGTTGGCCTGCTGGTAGGTCTTGAAGCCGGAGAGCTCGACCTTGAGCTCGTAGCTGCCGGGAAAGACCGTGGCGATGTACTGGCCGCGCTCGTCGGTGACCGCGACCGTCGGTGCCTTGGTGCCCGTGTTCGTCAGCGTCACCGTCGCACCCGGCAGCACCGCGCCGCTCGAGTCTTCGACGTGGCCTCGCACGGTCGCTGTGGACGCCTGCGCGAACGCGGGCGCCGACGCGATCAAGATCATGAGAACGGCGAGGGCGGACAGCCCCAGCGTTGCGACGTGACCCCGAAGTAGCCGAACTGACACCTGCATGCGCCTCCCCCAACCAACCCGGTTCCGTCCACACCCCGGAAGGTAGTGGAAATTGAGTAGTGGGAATCTATTAGTGGTGGGGATGGGCGTCAACTCGCCTAAGACATGGGACTGGATATGTCGAAAGGCATAGAGAGGCGATCGGGAGGCCGAAACGAGCTCGAGGAGGGCAGATTCTGGGTCGCTGGTTCTCGTGCGCGGGAGCTGAAGCGCCGGAGCTGAAGCTCCGGCCTACGTCCGCACGACGCACGTAGGCCGGCTCCTCCCGTAGGCCGGGTCTTTTACGTAGGCCGGGTCTTCAGACCCGGCATCCCCTGTCGCGCCCGCTATACCGACGCGGGGTCGGGGTGCTTCCAGGGCGCGCGGTAGGCGCGGCGCAGGAGGCGGTTCGCGTCGGCGTCGTTGACGACCGTTCCCTTCGCGGCGTCCCACTGGAGCGATCGACCGAGCTGCATCGAGTGATTCGCGAGGATGCACGCCGTCGTCGAGATATAGCCCTGCTCGATGTCGGCGACGGGCTTCTGCCGCGACTCGATGCACTCGAGAAAGTTCTTCATGTGCGCGCGAATCGCGGGGGCCACGTGGCGCTCGAGGTCCTTTTCGGTGCGGTCCTCGGGGTACTTCTCGTACTCGTAGACGACGTCTTCCTTGACCGTCGGCTCCTTCTTGCCGGCTTCCGAGAACGCATAGCCCATCACGCTCGCCTCGAGCGTGCCCTTGTCGCCGTAGAAGGTCGCCCCCCACGGGAACCGCGGGCCGGGCGTGTCGCCCCAGGAACGGTGCGTCCACGCCACGCGCAGGTTCGGGAACTCGAAGGTCGCCTCCTGCGTGTCGCTGATGTTGGCCTTGCTCTTCTTGTCCACGAAGATCCCGCCCGTCGAGGTGACGCGCGTGGGCATCGGCAGGTCCATCATCCAGCGGACCATGTCGAGCATGTGCACGCACATGTCGCCGACGATGCCGTTGCCGTACTCCATGAACGCGCGCCAGCTGCGCGGGTGCACGAGCGAGTTGTACGGGCGCATCGGCGCGGGCCCGGTCCACATCTCGTAGTCGAGCTCGGGCGGCGGCGCCGAGTCGGGCGGATTCTGCGTCGCGCGCATGTGGTAGTAGCAGTAGATCTCGACGTAGGCGATGTTGCCGAGCCGGCCTTCGCGGATGATGCGATCGCGCGCCGTCACCAGGTGCGGCGTGCTGCGCCGCTGCATGCCGACCTGGACGACCCGCTTGTACTTGCGCGCCGCCGCGAGCATCGCCTGCCCCTCGACGACGTCCACGCTGATCGGCTTCTGCACCCACACGTCGAGCCCCGACTTCACCGCCTCGATCATCGGCAGCGCGTGCCAGTGATCGGGCGTGTCGATGAGGACGATGTCGAGGTCCTTCTCGGCCAGCATCTTCCGCCAGTCGGCGTAGGTGCGCGGGCGCGCCTTCGACACCTGCCGCGTCGCCACGAGATCGGCGGCGTCGCTCAGCATCTTGCTGTCCACGTCGCACATCGAGACGACGTTGATGGGCGCCACCTGCACCATCCGCAGCAAATCGGACTTGCCGTACCAGCCCGGACCGATGATGCCCACGCGCTTCCCGGCCCCGATCTGCGACGCCAGCGTCTCGAAGCCCATGAGCCGCGACGCGGCAATCACGGCCGCGCTCTTCGTGATGAACTCTCGACGATTCATGTGAGGTGTCCTATTTGAGAGATCCAGTATTGCTGACGAACGCGAGCTGCCGGTTGTCGGGCGACCACGACGGCACGTTGATCGTGCCCTGGCCGCCATAAACATACGCGATCGTGCGCGCCGCGCCGCCCGCGGCGGGCATCACGCGCACCATCACGTGCTTGTAATACGGATGATCCGCGGCCGGCACGTCCGTGCCGAACGCGATGTAGGCGATCCACTGGCCGTCCGGCGAGATGTGCGGGAACCAGTTGTTCCAGCCGTCGTTGGTCACCTGCTCCTGTTCGGATCCGTCCGGCTTCATCCGCCAGATCTGCATCAGGCCGCTGCGCACGGAGTTGAAGTAGATGTACTTGCCGTCGGGCGTGTACTCCGGCCCGTCGTCGAGCCCCTTGGTGTTGGTGAGATTGCGCTCGGCGCCGCTGCCGTCCGAGGCGATCGCGTAGATGTCGAACTCGCCGTTGCGGCCGCCCGTGTAGATCAGCGTCGACGCGTCGGGCGACCAGCTGTGCAGGTAGGACGGCGTGTTCGGCGTGATCCGCTTCGGCGTGCCGCCGCCGACCGGAACGGTGTAGACGGCCGACGCGCCCGCCGTCTGGTCGCTGATCGCCAGCATCGTGCCGTCGAACGACAGGACGTGATCGTTGTTGTTGCGCGTGTTCGGCGTCGTGTCGATCGTCGCCGGCTGCAGCGTCGTCAGATCGAAGCGGACCAGCTTCCCGCGGTTCTCGCCGCGGCCGCTGATGTTGTAGATGAGCGCCGCGCCGTCGCGGGTCCAGTTCGGCGCCTCGAGGGGCTCCTCGGAACGCCGCAGCACGCGCCGGGCGCCGGTGGCGACGTCGATCGTCTCGAGCACACTGCCGATGTAGTCGCGGTAAGGCGTGAAGTTCGCCGGCGCGGGCCGGGTGATCCGCACGTTGCTGAACACGGCGCGCTCGACGACCGCGGGATTGTGCGAGCAGAGCGCGAGGCCGGCAAAGACCTCGTCGGGAAGCGTGAGGTCCGCGATCTCGGCCGTCGCGTAGGGATCGCCGAAGACGGCCGCCGACATGATCAGCCGCGTTCCACGGCGCTCCAGCTGCAGCGCGTCCGCGGCCTTGACGTCGAACTGCTTCTGCTCCGTCGCGCCGCCTTTCGTCCGCCGGAACTGCAGCGACGTCAAGCCGTCGCCGTGGACGACGGCGTCCACGTACGGCGAGTCGGCGTCCATCGTCGCGCGGATGATCAGGCCGGCCTTCCGGTGCGGATCGACGCCCTTGCCGAGGAACTGCACGCGCGTCTGGAGGATGAAATCGCCGGTCAGCTTCTTCGAGACGAACTGGAACTCGTCGCGCTGCGCCCACATGTTGGTGCCGGCGGCCGTCAGCGTGTAGTCCTGCGACAGCGGGTTGTAGGCGGCCGACCCGGCGATCTTCGGCGACCCGACGTCGGCCGCGGCCTCGAAGTCGCCGACGGGACCGGCCGCGTCGACGGCCACGGACGAACCGGGATGGAACGCAATCAGGCTGACAACGGCGGCGAGGGCGGCCAGCGGCACTTTGTTCATGTGCAGAACATACTATCGGGAGCGCAGCCGCTGCATCTCATTTTCGATGAGGATGCGCTGCGGATGATTCGGCTCCAGGCGGAGCACTTCCCCGAACTCCGCAAGGGCGCCGGCGACGTCACCGGAGTACGTTGCCATGATCTGCGCGCGGATCAAGTGGGCCTGCGCGTACGACGGCATCATGGCCACCGCGCGATCAATCGTGTCGCGCGCCTGCCGGAACCCTTCGTCGGCCTGGCGCACGAGCACGTCGGACTCGGCGACCTTCCCTTCACGCCTGAGCGCCATCGCCTGCGCCCCGATCCGCTTCGACCGCTCCCACTGGAGCGATCCCCAGTTGGTCAGGCTCGAGAAGTTGCCGGGCCAGGCGCGGATCGCGCGCGCGTAGAGCGCATCGGCGTCGTCGAAGCGATCGTGGAGCGACGCGATCATCGCGAGTCCGTCGAGCGGCAACGAATAGGACGGATAGATCTGCACGGCAATCTCGAAGTGCGCCTGCGCCTCGGCGTAGAGACGTTCCGCGTCGGCGGTCCGGCCGTCCCCGGCCGCTGTCTCGGCGTGCGCCATGACGATTCGTCCGTACTCGGACTGCACGCGCGCGCTGCCGGGCGCCACGCGCACGGCCGCCGTCCACAGCGCCGACTCGTCGCGCCAGTCCTGGTTCCGCGTCATGGTGCGCGCGCTCGCGGCGACGACGATCACCGCAAGCGCCGTCACGAGGGCGCGCCGGGGCCGGGCGGCGCGTCCGGCGACGCGCTCGAGCGCCACGCCTGCGGCGATGAGCGCGCCTGCGCTCGGCAGGTAGAGGAGGCGCTCCGCGCAGATCGTGCCGATCCGGATCACGAAATTTCCCGCGATCGAATACGTCAGCGCCAGGAACGCGAGCCCGAACGCGGCGACCGGGCTCCGCCGCCACAACCAGAGAACGGCGGCGGCGCACCCGATGACGATGGCGACGCCCAGAAGGAAGCGGACGTCGAGCGCGGTCGTCACGAGCGGAATCTGGTTGTACGAGTAGTCGGGCGACAGGCGCGCGGGCCAGACGAGCAGCCGCGCGTACTCGGCCACGACGGCGAACGCCGTCATCAACGCCTGCGCCGTCGTCGCGCCCATCCGATCCCCCATCGGCGTCGCCGTCACCGGCACGAGCGGATTGTCGAGCGCCGCGATTTCGCCGTCGGGAATCACGATGCCGCCCAGCACCGAGCGGCGCACCGCGAGGTAGGCGAGCGCGACGATCGCGATCGGCAGGTAGTCGGACACGAGGCGCGAGCGAGGGCCTGCCGGCCGGCCGTCGCGAGCCGGCACGAGCGCGTCCATCGCGGGGATCACGGCCAACAGCGTGATGGCGCTTTCCTTCGACAGAAGGGCGCACGCGAAACAGAACAGGACGCCTGCACGGTATCGAAGCGCCGCGCGTCCGGCGCCGGGCGCGAGCCGATGCAGATAGAGCGCCAGCAGGGAGAAGAGCGCCGCGAGCAGCTCAGGCCGGCCGGAGATGCCGGTGACGGCTTCGGTGTGCACCGGGTGCACCGCGAACAGCACGCCGGCCGCTCCCGCGGCGAAGACGGGGGCACCGAGCGATCGCACCAGCACGAACAGCAGGAGCGAGACCGCGACGTGGAGCGCGACGTTGACGGCCGTGTAGCCGCCGGTCGAGAGTCCGTGCACCGCGTAGTTCACGGCGTAGGTGGCGAGCGGCAGCGGGCGATAGAGCGCCTGGGTGCCCTGCGATCCCCAGTACGAACCGGCGAAGAGCTGCGGGACGTCCGCCAGCGATCGAATCCGCACGTTGTCCCGAATCAGCCGCGTGTCGTCCAGCACGAACTCGTGGCCGAACGCGTTCAGGTAGACGAAGACCGCAAGCGACGCGACGGCGATCGCCCAGATCCGGGCCTGCAGCCCTTCGTCGTCGTCCCGTTTGATCGCGCGGGCCGGGACGGCGGCGCGGCGCGGCGGCTGCTGTCGTTTCCCCATTCTCTCTTTCCTGGAGCTTCACAGATCCGGAAAGCGATCCTAGCGTGCGGCGCCGGGCGCGGGACCGTTCACCGCCCGATCGACGTCGGCGTCCGACAGGCGGTAGACGAGGATCGAGTAGCCGATCGTGGCGTCGGGCTCACGCCCGCGCAAGGAGGCGAGCAGGCGCCCCGTCCTGAGGCGATCGAAGCGCAGGAAGACGTCGCGCCAGTACTGTTCACCGGTCTGCCGCATGAGCGCCGTCCATGTCCGCTCGTCCTCGGACGCGCGGGCGAACTTCGTCAGGTTGCCGACGGCGGCCCGATAGTCCGCTTCGTCCGCGGGTTCGTAGAACACGTGCCCGATCACGTCCAGCATGGTGGCGCTGATGCAGTACACGCCGCCGCCGAGCGGCGGCGGCGGTTCGGGCGCACGCTGATCGAGGAAGCCGGCAAGGCGCGTGGCCTGGATGCCGTAGTGCTCGGGACGCGCGGTCCCGAAGTACGAGAGATACGCGCCGCCCTGCGGCACGCGTTGCGCGTCGAGCCACTCCTTCAACGCCGGCAAGTCCTGCCCCCAGTCGAGCGAGCTGTCGGCGAGATGCCGGTAGCCCTGCGACGGGCCGCCCGCGAACTGATTGAAGTACGCGAGGTAGTGCGGCCGGATCGAGACGGACTCCACGACGTGCCAGGCCAGCAGCGCGACCACCGCCGCGCCGGCGAGCCTGCGCCAGGCCGGCGTCTCCACGCGCGCTGCCGCGGCGCGCGCCTGCCGGCGATCGCGCCCGGTCTTCACGACCGCGGCCGCCCGCCGTTCGAACAGCGGCTGGATCCAGAACACCGCAGCGCCCGAGAAGACGCACAACGCGGGATAGATCGGCAGCAGATGCCGATGGCCGATGTTGAGGCTCGTCGTCAGCGCGAACGCGCCATACACGAGCACGAGCGCCGCGAGCGGCGTCGCGGCGTAGAACCGCGTGCGTGTCCGGTTGGCGATCAGCGCCGCCAGCGCGAGCATCCCGACGGCCATGCCGGGAATCGTCGTCTTGACCGCAAACGCGTACGGAAAGTACCACCACCATCCGGTGGTCGAGAACGCGCCGTTGAGGAACGCCGCGCGCTCCGCCGCCGTCTGCAGCGTGAATCGCGAGCCGTAGATGTACGCGTCGGGCAGCAGGTGGAGATCGCGCGCGGCCGTCAGCAGGCGGCCGGCGAGGCCGGGACGCTCGGGAATCGATCCGAGGAACGCCTCGTTCCCTGTGATCGCCGCCGCGAACGCCGAATGGCGGAAGCCGAACGACGCCCAGACGAGGAAGAGGACGACGAGCGACGCGGCCACGCCGGCGGCGAGCAGGATCGCGAGCTGACGGCCGCGTCCCGAGTACTCGGCAGGCTGTCCGCGGAAGCCCGCGGCCAGCGGCCGTCCGCCGATCAGGCGCACCGCGAACATCACGAGCGCCACCGGGATCAGGATCGGCGCGGACAGCTTCGACAGGAACGCGCCCGCCAGCAGCACTGCCGCGCCGAGCACCGTCAGAGGCGTCACGCGGTGCATCGCGACCCACATCGCGCCGGTGGCCGCCGTGAAGAACAGCGCCGACGCCATGTCGGAGGTGACGAGCGCGCCGTGGGCCAGCAGCGTCGGCGAGAAGACGAACAGCACGAGGCTCACCCACGCGCCTGCCGGCGAGACGAGGCGCCGCGACCATGCGTAGACGAGCGCGCCGAGCGCAACGCCGAGGATCGCCATCACCGCCCGCCCGCGGCGCAGCAGGCCGTCGGCGTCGTTGCCGCTCCCGTACAGGAACTGATCGCCGATCGCGTACACGTCCGACTTCGTCCATGCCGGCTGATCGAGACGCGGGAACGCCGCGCCGCTCAACACCGCTGGCAGCGCGCCGAGGCGCTGCGGCCAGTTGCCGTTCTCGGGATGCAGGCGGTAGTCGTTGAATGCCCAGTAGCTGTAGCCCGCCGTCAGGTGCGCCATCTCGTCGAACGTGAGGCTCTTCTGCGCGGCCGCCGACACCGCCATGAAGTAGTAGGCCGCCAGCAGAAAGCCGACGGCGGCCGCGCGGGTCATCGGCCGGAGTATATCCGCTGCTCAGCCGGGCCCGCCGGGCGGGAAACCGCTGACGTCGGCGCGTTTGCAGTTCCGGATCGCGATGTGGAGGTGTGAGCGATGAAGAAGTTCTGCCTGGCGTCCCTCGCGGTGGCCGCGATGCTGGGGACGGCGTGCAACAGGAGCAACAACGCGGCATCGAACGGTACGGCCGGCACGTCGGGCCG
>Ga0075362_10000376_pt1 | contig 12794 bp, 12 predicted proteins | sample EndMetdeltDD1762_FD_71397 | JGI IMG/M metagenome (GOLD analysis project Ga0075362, IMG submission 71397) | Populus endosphere microbial communities from Tennessee, USA - Endosphere MetaG P. deltoides DD176-2 | ecosystem: Host-associated > Plants > Roots > Endosphere | place: USA: Tennessee...
CCGAACGACGGACGCGACTGGGACTCCACGGAGGACATGGTCCTCGTCGATCGCGTGTGGAAGGGCAAGCCGCGCAAGCTGCTGCTGCATGCCGATCGCAACGGGTTCTTCTACGTGCTCGATCGGGTCACCGGCGAGTTCCTGCAGGCGACGCCGTTCGTCTACCAGAACTGGAACAAGGGCTTCGACGCGAAGGGCCGGCCCATCGAGGTGCCGGGCGCGAACTCGAGTCCGGAAGGCACGTTCCTCGTCTACCCGACGCTCGTCGGCGGCACCAACTACCAGCCGCCGTCATACAGCCCGCTCACGGGGTTCTTCTACCTCCAGTACGCCGAGTCCGGCCAGCAGTTCGTCAGCGGACCGGCGGAGTACGGGCGGGGCCAGCAGTACATCGGGCGGCCGCAGGGAGGACGCGGGGCGCCTGCGGCGCGGGGCCCGAACGATCCGCCGCCTTCGGCGGGCATCAAGGCGCTCGACGTCGACACCGGCAAGACGGTGTGGGACTTCAAGATCTTCCAGGGATCGCTGACCAACGGCGTCCTCGCGACGGGAGGGAACGTCCTCTTCGGCTCGATCCGCGACGGCAACGTCGCGGCGCTCGACGCCCGCACCGGCAAGCACTTGTGGCACTTCCAGACGGGCGCGGTCATTGCGGCCACGCCGATCAGCTACGCGGTGGACGGACGGCAGTACATGGCGGTGGCGGCGGGCAATTTCGTCTACGCCTTCGCGCTGCCGCAATAGAGCGCAATAGAAAGACGTGGGAGGCGCGACGAAGACGGGAGGCCTCCGGCGGTGCGCCGGAGGCTGTGTCGATCGATTCAGCAGTGTAGCTGTTCGATCTGAAGAAATGGCGGGGTCGACGAGGCTCGAACTCGCGACCTCCGGCGTGACAGGCCGGCGTTCTAACCAACTGAACTACGACCCCGCTGGCACTGCAGACTGCCGAGTGCAGACTGCAGATTGGCATTGAAGATTGGCGAGTGACGGTTGCCGATTTCCAGTGCCGATTGGCGAATGCAGGTTGTCGATTGGGCGGCGACTGTCACTTCGCCGCGCCTGCATCCACCATCCCCTGGCCTGCCGAGCCGAAGCGCGCGGAGCGCGCGAAGGCTGGTGGGCGGTAAGGGATTCGAACCCCTGACAGCCGGCGTGTAAAGCCGGTGCTCTACCACTGAGCTAACCGCCCCTCTGCACGCCAGGCAACAGGTGCCCGAAACACCGATTATAGACGGATCAGCAGGCGCACCGCAAGCAAGCCGAGCACGACCGCAAACCCGAACAGCGCGCGATATTCGCGATTCCGCCAGGCGCGCTCGACGCTGAACCGGCGCGGCGCCGCGTCCGCGCGCCCTTCGCGATACGCGGGATAGGTCCCGCCGAACTTCTCGGTCAGGTGCGCTTCCTCCGAGCGAATCGCCGCGACGATGGTGATCGCGAGGTATGCGAAGACCAGGACGGCCACGGGGATGCTGTGCGCGGCGATCGCGAAGCCGGCGCCCATGATGCTCGAGCCGAGATACAGCGGATGCCGCGTCATCGCATACGGACCGCTGGTCGTCACCTCGCGTCCCTTCTCGAGATGCCCCGCCGCCCAGATGCGAATCGCCTCGCCGACCGCGCCGACCGCGGCGCCGATGGCGAGCGAGCTCCACGTCGGCTCGGCGAACCACAGCACGGCCGCCGCCAGCACGTACCCGAGCGTGACCCTCCACTTCGCGAGCGTGCGCCACAGATCAGCCACGCACGCTCCCGTCGGCGAGCCGCCGCTGCACGGCTGCGCAGACTTCCGCGACCGGCACGCCGCCGAGGCACCACACGGTCTCGTGACAGCGGCGATCGTACTGGCAGCCGCACGCGTCGTACCGGGAGACAGCGGCGTCTTCCCGGCTGAACGGACCGTTGCGCGCGGGATCGGTCGGTCCGAACAGGCTCACCGTCGGCGTCCCCACCGCCGTCGCCAGGTGCAGCGGGCCGGTGTCGCCCGACACCATCAACGACGCCGCGCGCGCGAGCGCGACGATGTCGGCGACTGACGAGGGCGGCGCGAGCACGGCCGCACCCGAGGACGCGCCGATCACGGCGCGCGCGAGCGGCTCCTCGCCCGGTCCCCACAGCACGACCGGCGTCAGGCCCCGCGTTTCCCGCAGGAACGCCGCGACTTCGCCGAAGCGCTCCGGCTGCCATCGCTTGTTCGGCCAGGCCGCGCCGGGATTGATCAAGGCAAACGCGGTGGACGCGCCGATCGACCCGCGCAGCGCGTCCAGCGCCGCCGACGGCACGTCGGCGATCGGGAACGCGATCTCGCGGTCCTGCACGCCGACCGCCTCGAGCAGCCGCAGGTTCTTCGAGATGACGTGTCCGCCTTCGGCGTCGTGCACGTCGGAATAGAACGGCCGTGCCGTCTTCTCGCGAAGATGCCAGATCGAGAAGCCGAAGACGCGCGCGGCCCCGGACGCGCGCGCCAGCACGGCGGACTTCATCAGGCCCTGCAGATCGATCGCGCAGTCGTACCTCGTCGTCCGCAGCTCGCGCACGGCCCTGGTCCATCCGCGCCACGATGCGCTCTCGACGACGACGGCGCGATCGATCACCGTGACCAGATCGACGATCGCGCGATGCCGCGCCTCGACCAGCCAGTCGATCCGCGCGTCGGGGAACGCACGCCGCAGCGCCGCCGCCGCCGGGATCGCGTGGACGACGTCGCCCAGCGCTCCCAGCCGGACGATGAGGACATTCATGCGTGCTTGATCCGGGCGAGCAGATCGCGCGTGGAGTGATCCTTGGGATCGCCGACGATCGCGACGCGGCCGCCGTAGCCGCGCACGGTCTCGCGCTCGGGGACGGTGTCGGCCGTATAGTCCGTCCCCTTGCAATGGACGTCGGGCTTCAGCGTCTCGAGCAGCGGCGCGACCGTCGGCTCGGGAAAGACGACCACGTAATCGACGCCGCGGAGCCCGGCCACGAGCTCGGCGCGAGCCGTCTCGGACAGGATCGGGCGGCCGGGTCCCTTGAGTCCCGCCACCGATCGATCGTCGTTGATCGCGACGATCAGCACGTCGGCCTCCGCGGCGGCCGCCTGCAGGTAGCGCACGTGGCCGACGTGGAGCAGGTCGAAGCAGCCGTTGGCGAAAGCCACGCGCCTGCCCGCGCGGCGGTCCGCGGCAATCGCGACCTCGAGTTCCGATCGCGACAGGACGCGTCCCACCTCACACACCCTTGCGGCCGATGGCGCCGCCGCTGATCTCGTAGCGCAGCTCGCTCGCGCTCACCGTCGCCGTGCCGCGTTTCATGACGACGAGGCCGCCCGCGTGATTGGCGAGGTGCGCCGCTTCGAGGAACGTCGCGCCCGCGCTCAGCGCGAGCGTCAACGTCGCGATCACGGTGTCGCCCGCGCCGGTGACGTCGGCGATCTGATCCGATCCCACGATCGGGATATGGACGGTCGGCCGGGCCGGCTCGAAGAGGGCCATGCCGCGGCTGCCGCGCGTCACGAGCACGGCCTTCGCGCGCGTCCGCTTCAACAGCAGGCGTCCGGCCCGCTCGAGCGCCTTCCTGTCGTCTCCGATCTTGACGCCCAGCGCCTGCTCCACTTCCGACTCGTTCGGCGTGCAGGCGGTCATGCCGTGGAACGTGAGGAGGTTGTAGCGCGAGTCGACGATGACCGGCGCGTGCTTGAGCTGCTGGCGCGCCTTCGCGGCGAGATCCGGCGTGACCAGGCCGCAGCCATAGTCGGACACGAGCAGCGCGTCGGCGCCGCGCACGGCGCGGAGCACGCGCGATTCGAAGGCCGCGCGGGTGCGCTCGTCGGCGGCCGCGCCCGACGCATGATCGATCCGGACGACCTGCTGCTTCGCCGAATGGATCCCGCCGGCGAGGATGCGCGTCTTGGTCGGCGTACGGAAGTGCGCCGGACGGATCACCTGCGTCACGTCCACCTTGCGCTGCCGCAGGGCGCCGAGCAGGCGGCGTCCCGCCTCGTCGCGTCCGGTCTGCCCCATCGCGCGCGCCGATCCGCCCAGCGCCGCCACGTTCGCCGCGGCGTTGCCGGCGCCGCCGGGAACGACCTCGGTCGAGTCGTAGTTGAGGATCAGCACCGGCGCCTCGCGGGACACCCGCGCGATCTCGCCGTAGATGAACTGATCCGCGAGCAGATCGCCGGCGATCACGACGCGGCGGCCGGCAATCTCGTCGATCAGGCCGAGCAGGCGGGCAGGGTCGACGGTCGGAATCATGGCTGATCGAGAATCCACGCCGAAGCGTCGGCGAGCGTGTCCACGATGACGTCGGCAGTCGTGCCCGGCTCGGGGGCGGACTCGTCGCTGCGTCCGAGGCCGGTGCGCACCAGCACCGTGCGTGCGCCCACGGCGCGTCCGGCCGCGATGTCGTGCCAGCGATCGCCGACGACGAAGGACCGCGCGAGATCGATCGCCAGGTCGGCGGCGGCGCGGTGCAGCAGCCCCGGCTGCGGCTTCCGGCAGTCGCACGCCCGGCGGTACTGCTCGACGACCCCCGTCGGGTAATGCGGACAGTAGTAGAACGCGTCGATGCGCGCGCCGCCGGCGGCGAGCTTCTCCGCGATCGCGCGATGCGCCTCCGCCACGAAGGACTCGCGCACGATGCCACGCGCGATCCCCGCCTGGTTGGTGACGATGACGACGGCGAAGCCCGCCTGGTTGAGCACGCGGACGGCGTCGACGCTGTAGGGGAAGAAGACGAGGCGATCGAGGCGATCGAGATAGCCCGCCTCCTCGACGAGCGTCCCGTCGCGATCGAGGAACACGGCGCGTGTCATCGCTCACCCGAGGGGCTTCGCCCCTCGGACTCCCCTGCACGCGCTCTCGCTCGCCGCTTCGCCGGCTCGCTCCGTTCGCGTGGCTCGCTCGCTACGCTCGCTCGCGGTGTCATGCGCCTGGACTCTGCGCCAGCTGGCGGGTTACCGAGGTGAGCACGGTATCGGTGTCAATCCGTTTCATGCAGCGATGATCGATGGGGCACTCGCGCAACAGGCACGGCCGGCAGAACACGTCGCGGACGATTATGTCCGGCCCGCCCTCCGCGTGTCGAAGGCCGCCCGGCGACGTCACCCGCTCGTCGGTCGGCCCGAAGATCGCCGTCAGCGGAATTCCGAGCGCCGCCGCCACGTGCATCGCGCCCGAGTCGTTCGACACGAACGCGGCGCAGCGCGCGACGACGCCGACCAGCTGACGAAGCGTGGTGCGGCCGACCAGGTCCACGATCGGCGTCCCCGGCGGCAGCGACGATTCTATCGCACGCGCGGTCTCGCGGTCGGCCGGCGCTCCCACGAGAACGGCCGTCGCGCCGCGGGCGTGCAGCCCCGCGATGACGGCGGCGACGCGATCCGGCGGCCACTGCTTCGCGTGTCCATAGGCCGCACCCGGCGCAAACCCGACGAGCCGCGCTCCTTCCGGCGCGCCGCGCTCACGCAGCAGCGCGTCCGCCTTTGTCAGCGTCTGCGATCGCGCCGCCATCCGCGGACGTGCGCTCCCCTCTTCTCCCGTCCCCTCGATCCCGAGCCCCTTCACGAGGGACCGGTAGTACTCGATCTGATGCATGCGGCCGCGCGGCCGGGGCACGCCACGCGACAGCAGCCAGGCGCGTCCGCCCGCGCGATAGCCCCAGCGTTCGCCAATCCCGGCGCGCCGCGCGCGCCACGCGCTCGCGAACGAGTTCGGCAGGAGCAGGATCGCGTCGGCGTTCGCCTCACGCAGGCGCGCCGCCTCCGACCGGTCGTCGACGACGACGATCGTGTCGGGGCGAACGGGCGTGTCCTCTTCGAAGAGCGGCGCCACGGACGCGCGCGCGGCGACGATCAGCGTCGCGTCCGCGTGCGCCTGGCGCAGGGCTGCGAGCGCCGGCAGCGCCATGACGGCGTCGCCGAGCCAGTTGGGAGCGCGGACGATCAAGCGAGCGACGGTCCCCGCGCTCATTACTCTTCCTCCGCGCTGGCCGACGGGAACATCCCGCGCACGGTCGCGGGATCGATGTCGCGCCAGCGGCGGTGCATCCACAACCAGAGGCCCGGATACCGGCGCACGTACATCTCCAGGACGTCGGTGCACCGCTGCGTGAACTGGCGGATCGCGTCGGGATCGTCGGAGGGCGGCGGCTCCACCGCGTGCTCGTAGACCATGCGGAAGCGGCCGCCGGGCAGCGGCAGCGCGAAGACCGGGATCACCGGCGCGCCCGTCCGCAGCGCGATCGCGGCAAGGGCGGTGGTCGTCGCGGCGGGGCGGTTGAAGAAGTCCACGAGGACGGCGTCGGTGTGGATGTGCTGATCGATCAGGAGCGCGACCGCCTTGTTGGCGGCCAGCGCCCGCAGCACGCGGCGCAGCGCGCCCTTGCGGTAGATGACGGAGTTGCCCGTCAGGCCGCGAACGCGCTCGAGTAGATCGTGCAGCAGCGGATTGTCGAGCGGACGCGCCAGCACCGCCATCGGCCCCAGTCTCAGCGCGTGGACCAGCGCGTTGATCTCCCAGAACCCGAAATGGCCGGTGAACAGCAGCACGCCGCGGTTGAGCGCGTGCGCCGCTTCCACACGCTCCTCTCCCTCGAACTCCACGTGTTCCAGCATCCGCGACGGCGCCATCGTGCTGAACTTCAGCAGCACCATCAACAGCCGGCCGAAGTGCGAGAACATCTGGCGCGCGATGGCGGCGCGCTCGGCCGCGGATCGCGACGGGAACGCGGCGTCGAGGTTGCCGAGCGCCAGCCGGCGGTGCGGCCGATCCAGCACGTAGAACAGCCGGCCCAGCACCGAGCCGGCGGCGAGCACGACCGACATCGGACACAGCCGCACCACGGCGCGGACGGTCATCACGCTCGCGTACTCGATCCGGTGCTGCAGGGATCGCTTCACGCGCGCGCGCGCCCCACCGCCGACAGCAGCCAGTCCACCAGCGCCGGCCGATCGTCGAGCGCGAGGATGAGCGGCACGGCGTCGATCGGCAGAGGGAACGGCCGGAACGGCAGCAGCCGCACGAGGTCCTTCTCGGTCGTGACGACGCGGCGCGCCCCGGCGGACCGCGCGTGCGCCGCGATCCGCGCGACGTCGGCGGCCGAGTAGCGATGGTGATCGCCGAACGGCAGGTCCGCCGCGACCTGCCAGCCGTTCGCGCGAAGGCTGGCAAAGAAGGACGCCGGTGATGCGATGCCCGCCATGGCGAGCACGGGTTCGGCGCTCGTCGCCGCGCCCTGTTGCCGCCGCGCGTGCCAGACGGGGATGCCGGGTCTGAGCATGCCGGGTCTGAAGACGTCCCCGCCGGGTCTGAAGACCCGGCCTGCGTCCGTCTTTTCATGAGCCGGGTCTGTCTTGTCGTAGGCCGGGTCTTCAGACCCGGCGGATCCCTCCAACAGGACGACGGCGTCGGCTGCCGCCGCCGCGTCGAGCGGCTCGCGCAAGCGCCCCGACGGGAGCGTCACCGGGCGATCCAGATCCTCCCGGGCCACGATCACGAGGTCGGCGTCGCGGCGCAGATCGAAATGCTGGAACCCGTCGTCGAGCACGTGCACGGTGCAGCCGAGACGGCACTCCGCGAGGCGGCCGGCGAGATGACGGCTGGGCGAGACGAGCACGGCCACGCCCTCGAGCTGGCGCGCGAGCATCAACGGCTCGTCGCCGGCGCGATCGAGGTCGGCGCGGATGCCGTCCGCGTCCCGCACGACCACCACGCCGTCCTCGACGCGGCGCCGCGCGTAGCCGCGACTGAGGATCGCGGGACGTTCGCCGGCGTCGCGAAGCGCGGCGGCGACGAGCGCGGCCATCGGCGTCTTGGCGCGGCCGCCCGCGGCGAGATTGCCGATGCTGACGACCGGCCGTTCGAGCCGGCGCTGGAGGTGAGGGCGCCGCGCGTAGTAGGCGCGGCGGGCCCGCGCGGCGGCGGCGTAGGCCGTGGCGATCAGTGGACCACCCGGAACGGGCGCACGTTGCCGGAGTCCTGCGGCGGCAGCACGCGCGCGATCGCCGTCATCGTCTTGCCGCGCGCGCCGCGGTTGGCCTCGACGAGCGCGCGGGCGGCGGCCCCGAGCCGCGCCCGGCGGACCGGATCGGTCAGCAGGCCGAGGAGCACCTGCTCCAGCTCGCGCCCGGAGCGAATCTGGACGGCGGCGTCATTCTCCACGAAGGTGCGCGCGATCTCGGCGAAGTTCTGCATGTAGGGCCCGAAGACGATCGCCTTGCCGAAGACCGCCGGCTCGAGGATGTTGTGGCCGCCCTGATCGACGAGCGATCCGCCGACGAAGACCGCCGTCGCGACCTGGAAGAGCTGCGCGAGCTCGCCGATCGTGTTGAGCACGACGACGTCCTGCCGCGGCTCGGCGTCGACGGGCAGATCGAGACGACGCACCACGTTCCAGCCGCGGCGCCGCGCGATCTGCTCCACTTCGTCGAACCGCTCCGGCTTGCGCGGCGCGATGATGAGCAGCGCCTCGGGCAGCCGCGCGCGGATGCGCTGGAACGCCTCGAAGACCGGCTCCTCTTCCCCCTTGAGCGTGCTCGCGGCAATGAGGACGGGACGGCCGGGGCTGATCCGGAAGTAGCGCAGCACGCGGTTGCGCCCGCGGTCCGGGGCGGTCGTCCCCGGGATGTCGAGCGAGTCGAACTTCAGGCTCCCGGTCACGTCGACCTTGTCGGGATCGGCCCCCATCTCGATGATGCGCCTCGCCGACTCGTCGCTCTGCATGCAGAAGCGATCGACATTGGTCAGCACGCGCCGGAAGAACGCGCGCGCCAGGCGGTAGCGCGGATACGACCGCGACGAGATCCGGCCGTTGACGAGGACCGTGCGGACGCCGGTGCGCTTGCACGCGCGCAGCAGGTTCGGCCAGATCTCGGTTTCCATCATGATGAACATCCGCGGCTTCACCAGCCGCAGCGTCCGGTTCACGACGAACCCGAGGTCGAACGGAAAATAGAAGACGCCGTCCACGTACTGCAGGCTGTTGCGCGCGATCTGCTGCCCCGTCATCGTCGTCGTCGAGAGGAAGAGGCGGAGGCGCGGGTAGCGCTCGCGGAGCTGCGGCAGCAGGGCGCGCGCGGTCAGCACCTCGCCGACCGACACGGCGTGGATCCAGATGGACTCCTCGCCGTCCAGGTTGAAGGTAATCGGGAGGTACCCGAGCCGCTGACCGAGCGAGCCGATGTACTTCCGGTATCGCAGCGCCTGCCAGGCCAGGTACGGCGACATGATCAGAAAGAATGTGACGATGAGTACGCTGTATAGGAGATACACCGTCTAAAACGTTGATTATGCACTAGAATGACCGTTTCACCAGCTAGCCGCGGAGCACCGCCGGCTTGGTCCTTGTGCCCGTGAATGGTCCGGGGAATTGTTGGTGTCGGAGGCGCTCTGAAATGGCTACGAAAGTTGGGATCAACGGATTCGGCCGCATCGGCCGCAACATCATGCGCGCGGCCCTCGGGTCGAAGGATCTGGATTTCGTCGCGGTGAACGACCTGACGAACGCAGGGACGCTGGCGCACCTGCTCAAGTACGACTCGATCCTCGGCAACCTGAAGGCCGACATCAAAGCGTCCGGCGACAGGATTTCGGTGGAGGGCGAGGAGTTCCAGGTGCTGTCGGTCAAGGACCCGGCGCAGCTGCCGTGGAAGGACCTGGGCGTGGAGGTGGTCTTCGAGTCGACCGGCCTCTTCACCGACCGCGACAACGCGGCGAAGCACCTGGCCGCCGGCGCGAAGAAGGTCGTCATCACGGCGCCGGCCAAGAAGCCCGACTTCTCGGTCGTCCTCGGCGTCAACGAGGACAAGTACGACCCGAAGACCCACCACATCATCTCGAACGCCTCGTGCACGACGAACTGTCTCGCGCCGATGGCGAAGGTGCTGCACGAGAGCTTCGGGATCAAGAAGGGCTGGATGACGACGATCCACTCCTACACGAACGATCAGCAGCTGCTGGACCTGCCGCACAAGGATCTGCGGCGCGCGCGCGCCGCGGCGCTGTCGATGATTCCGACGACCACGGGCGCGGCGCTCGCGGTCGGCGAAGTGCTGCCGGAGCTGAAGGGCAAGCTGGACGGCTTCGCCATGCGCGTGCCGACGCCGAACGTCTCGGTCGTGGACCTCGCGGCGCTGGTCGACAAGAAGACCACCGGCGACGAGGTCAATGCCGCGCTGAAGGCGGCCGCCGACGGCCCCCTGAAGGGCATCATCGAGTTCGTGACCGAGCCGCTCGTCTCGATCGACTTCCGCGGCAACGCGCACTCGTCGATCATCGACGCGGCGTATACGAAGGTGATGGACGGCGACTTCGTGAAGGTCCTCTCGTGGTACGACAACGAGTGGGGCTACTCGAACCGCTGCGTGGACCTGCTGCGGTTCATGGTGAAGCGGGGACTGTAGCTGTCAGCCGGACCTGAAGGTCCGGCCTACGTCTGCACACGCCGGGTCTGAAGACCTGGACTGCCTTTGCAGACGCAGGCCGGGTCTTTAGACCCGGCAAAGGGACATCGTGGCAAAGCGTTCGATTACCGATCTCACTCTCGAGGGCCGCCGCGTCCTCATTCGTGTCGACTTCAACGTCCCGATCAAGGGGGGCACGATCGGCGACGACACGCGCATCCGCGCGTCGCTGCCGACGATCGAGTACGCGCTCCAGCGCGGCGCCGCGACCGTCGTCCTGTGCTCCCACCTCGGCCGGCCGAAGGGCAAGCCGAACCCCGAGTACACGCTGAAGCCGGTCGCGGCACGGCTCTCGGAGCTGGTGAAGCGGCCCGTCGTGTTCGCGGACGACTGCGTCGGCGAGCCGGCGAAGAAGGCGATCGGCGAGGCCGGCACCGGCGGGGGCGTCGTCCTGCTCGAGAACCTGCGGTTCCACGCGGAAGAGGAAAAGAACGATCCCGGATTCGCCAGGCAGCTCGCCGAGCTGGCCGACGTCTACGTCAACGACGCGTTCGGCTCGGCGCACCGCGCGCACGCCTCGACCGAAGGGATCGTCCCGTTCGTCAAGGAAGCGGCCGCGGGTCTCCTGATGGCTGCGGAGATCGAGCACCTCGGCAAGGTGCTGGCGGATCCCGACCGCCCGTTCGTCGCCATCCTCGGCGGCGCGAAGGTGTCGGACAAGCTCGAGGTGATCCAGAACCTCATCCCGCGCGTCGACGCGCTGCTCATCGGCGGCGCCATGGCGTACACGTTCTTCCGGGCGCGCGGCATCCCGGTCGGCAAATCGCTCGTGGAGCCGGACCTGCTCGACGCGGCGAAGGACGTCGAGGCGCGCGCGAAGGCGCGCGGACTGCGCTTCGAGCTGCCGTCGGACCACGTCGTGGCGCCGAAGCTCGAAGCCGGAGTCCCCGCCGAAACGCTCGCCGTCGGCGACGCGGCGATCGGCGATCGCATGGGACTCGACATCGGCCCCGCGACGATCGACACCTACCGCTCGGTGATCGCGTCGGCGAAGACGGTCGTCTGGAACGGCCCGATGGGGGTGTTCGAGATCGACGCGTTCGCCCGGGGAACGATCGAGGTCGCGAAGGCGGTCGCCGCCGTGAAGGGGACCACGGTGATCGGCGGCGGCGATTCGATCGCCGCGGTCGCGAAGGCGGGAGTCACCGATCGCATCACACACATTTCGACCGGCGGCGGCGCGTCGCTCGAGTTCCTCGGAGGCCGCACGCTCCCCGGCGTCGCCGCGCTTCCCGACAAATGATCATGCGGACACCGTTCATCGCGGCGAACTGGAAGATGTTCAAGACCGTCCACGAGACGGTCGCCTTCGTCAAGGAATTCCGGACGATGGTCAAGGACGTGCACGACGTCGAGATCGTCGTCGCGCCGCCGTTCACGGCGCTCCACAGCGCCGCCGAAGCGGCGCACGGCTCGGTCATCGGCATCGCCGGCCAGAACATGTACTGGGAGCGTGAAGGCGCGTTCACGGGAGAAGTCAGCGGCGGGATGCTGAAGGAGGCGGGCGCCGAGTACGTCGTCATCGGCCACTCCGAACGCCGGCGGCTGTTCGGCGAAACGGACCAGACCGTGAACCGCAAGCTGATGGCGGCCATCGGCGCCCAGCTGACGCCGATCGTCTGCATCGGCGAGACGCTCGAGGAGCGCGACGCGAACGACACGCTGAACGTCCTCGATCGCCAGATCAAGCACGGGCTCGACGGGCTCACCGGGGACCAGATCGCCGCCGCGGTGATCGCCTACGAGCCGGTGTGGGCGATCGGCACCGGCCGCAACGCGACGCCGGCGCAGGCGGGCGAAGCGCACGCCCACATCCGCTCGCGGCTGCGCCAGTGGTTCGGCGGCCCCGCCGCCGATCAGTGCCACGTGATCTACGGCGGCAGCGTGAAGCCCGACAACATCCGGGATCTGTCGGCGCTGCCCGACGTGGACGGCGCCCTCGTCGGCGGCGCCAGCCTCGACGTCCGCAGCTTCTTCGACATCGTCACGCGCTCGCGCCCCGCGGCGGTGTAGCCGCGTCCACGCGTGCCGGGTCTAAAGACCCGGCCTACATCAGAACGTTTCGTAAGGCCGGGTCTTCATGACGGCCGGATCCTCGTAGGCCGGGTCTTCAGACCCGGCGCGCGTCAAGCCCCCAGACCTACGGCTTCCAGGCTCCGAGCAGCCGTCGGAGCATCACCAGCTCGCCGACGTGATACGCGTTGTGGTCCAGGACCAGCAGGATCTCGCGCAGGTAGGTCTGCCCGCTTCCGTGCGGGATCCGCTTGTTCAGGTTCACCGTGGGATCGGCGGCCATCTTCTGGACGGCGCGGCGATCGCGGCGAAACGCCGCGACGCTCTTGTCCCAGGCCTT
>Ga0075362_10000377_pt1 | contig 12787 bp, 9 predicted proteins | sample EndMetdeltDD1762_FD_71397 | JGI IMG/M metagenome (GOLD analysis project Ga0075362, IMG submission 71397) | Populus endosphere microbial communities from Tennessee, USA - Endosphere MetaG P. deltoides DD176-2 | ecosystem: Host-associated > Plants > Roots > Endosphere | place: USA: Tennessee...
CTGGGGCCGTTCGACTACGAGCGCGAGAACTATCCGCGCAGTCTGTGGATTTCCGAAGGACTCACCGACTACTACGCCGACGTGCAGCTGGCGCGCGCCGGCCTGATCACCCGGGAGGAGTATCTGGAGATGCTCTCGACGGCGATCCGCACGCTGCAGTCGACGCCGGGCCGGCTGACGCAACCGGTCGAGACCGCGTCGTTCGACGCGTGGATCAAGCAGTACCGTCCCGACGAGAATTCGATCAACACGTCGATCAGCTACTACACCAAGGGCGCGGTGCTCGGCTTCGTGCTCGACGCGCGGGTCCGCGCCGCGACCAACGGCGCAAAGAGTCTCGACGATGTGATGAAGCTGGCGTTCGCGCGTTTCTCCGGCGCGCGCGGGTTCACACCCGAGGATTTCAGGAAGACGGCGAGCGACGTCGCCGGCGCCGATCTGTCGGCCTGGTTCCGGACGGCGCTCGAGACGACCGACGAGATCGACTACAGGCCAGCGCTCGAGTGGTACGGGCTCGAGCTCGGCCGGTCGCATTGGAAGGACGAGGACGCCGCCAGGGCGCGGATCGGCGCAACCGTCCAGGATGCGGGCGGACGGCTTGTTGTGGCGAACGTCCCGCGCGGCACGCCGGCATTCGACGCAGGGGTCAACGCCGGCGACGAGATCGTCGCGATCGACGGGTTCCGGGTGACGCCGGATCAGTACGTCGCGCGCCTCGAATCGCTCACGCCAGGCCACGTCGTCTCGCTGCTCGTCGCGCGCCGCGACACGATGAAGACGCTGACGGTGCGGATCGTCGAGCCGGCGCCGCCGGTGTGGGAGCTGCGCGCCGCCGCCGCCGCGACGCCGGTGCAGCAGTCGCGCCTGGCGGCGTGGCTGCGGTGATCGCGGCGCGCCGGACCTGAAGGTCCCGACTACGAAGAGCCGACCTGCGAGGGGCCGCGGCCAACCGCCTTTGCGTTCCGCCCGGCGGACGCTACAGATTGCGAAAATGAGCGGGTAGACTGGAGCGGTGGGACGCATTCTTGCCCTCTTCGTCGCACTCGCCGCGCTCGCCGGGCAGCAGCCGGGCGTGCTCAAGATCACGGTCACGATCGTGGACGCCGACGGCCGTGTCCGTCCCGTTCCGCGCCACGCGCTCCTGATCAGCGACAATCCCGTCAGCGCCGCCCCGCAGCGCGTCGTCACATCCATCGACGGTGCCGCCGAGGTCCGCCTGAAGCCCGGCAACTACACTGTCGAATCCGACGAGCCGTTGATCTTCCAGGGGAAGGCGTACGAATGGGTCCGGACGGTGGACGTCGCGTCGGGCGGCGACACGACCCTCCAGCTCACGCAGGCCAACGCGGACGTCGGCACGCCGATCGACATCACGCCGGGGGCCGGCCCCGCGGCCGGGACCGCGTCGGCGCTCCTGATCGACTGGCAGGACAGCATCGTGACGATCTGGAGCCCGACGCAGCGCGGATCGGGATTCGTCCTCGACGCGCGCGGGCTGATCGCGACGAACCAGCGCTTGATCGGCAGGGCCACGGAAGCCGAAGTGCAGCTGTCGCCGTCGAAAAAGGTCACCGCGCAGGTCGTCGCCAACGACGCCGACAAGGACGTGGCGATCCTCCGGGTCGATCCGGCCGCGATCGCCGGGATGCGTCCGATGAAGCTCGCCTACACGCGCGACGGCGGCGTGGGTGTGAAGGACACGGACAAGCTCTTCGCCATCGAAGCGCCGCTCGGCGATCGCAGAAGCCTTGCCTCCGGCATCGTGAGCAAGGTCACGCCGCGTACCGTGGTCACGAACGTGAATCTCGACGAACGCAGCGCCGGCACGCCGCTCTTGAATGCGGGCGGCGAAGTCGTCGCGATCACGACCGTGACGATCGACGACGGCCGTGCGATTCACGACGTTGCGCCGGCGGCCGTCCGCATCGACGAGGCGCGGGGCGCGATCGCCGAGGCGGAAAAGAGCATGCCGTCCGCGGCTCCGGCGGCCGCGCTGCGTCCGGTCGAGCCCGAGCGGCCGTTCGACGACGACGCACTGCGCGAGGCGGCGAAGCGGCGGGCCGGCAGCCTCGGCGCCTATCAGGTGTCCGCCGCCGATTTCGACGTCAGCGTGATCACCCCGGTGATGCTCTACGCCACCCGGCACCGCGAGGAACGCGCGACCGGACGCGAGCGCGGCCGGGACGCCGCCAGCCCTGAGGACGTGCTGAGGGCGATGCGCGCGCTGCAGGACTTCGCGAACTGGGACGACTACGTCGTCGATTTTCCGCCCGTCGTGATGATCCGCGCGACGCCCAAGCTGGTCGAAGGGTTCTGGACGACGCTGGCGCGCGGCGCCGCGCAGTCGCAGGGCGTCTCGATTCCCGCGATGAAGCATCTCAAGGCCGGCTTCTCGCGGATGCGCCTCTTCTGCGGCGACGCCGAGGTCATGCCAGTCCACCCCTTTCTGATCGAGCAGCGCGTCGGCGAACGGGAGGTCGTTCGAGAAGGCCTGTACGTCTTCGACGCGGCGTCGATGGGACCGGACTGCAAGACTGTGAAGGTGACGCTCTATTCCGAGAAGGCGCCCGACAAAGGCGACCCGCGCACGATCGACGCGAAGATCGTCCAGCAGGTCTGGGACGACTTCGCGCCGTATCGTGCCGGTCAGACGCCGAAATAGACGAACCGGGAATCAGAACACCCGGATCGACGACACTTCGTCGCGCCAGTCGCCGCGCAGGTTCGAGACGTCGCGGCGGATCTCGGTCGAGCGGCCGTGGAAGTCGCGGTCGCGATAGATCCGGACGCCGGCGCCGAAGACGCGCACCGACGAGATGCGATCGTTGAAGCCGCGCGGCAACGACGTATAGGTGCGGCCGCGGGCTACGCAGAAGTAGTCGCCGCGGTAGTTCGCGTCCTCGAAGAAGCACGCGCCCTCGCGCGGAAACGGCTGGCGTCCCCAGACGGGCGCGCCGGGATTCCAGCCGCCGCCGTTGCCGTAGTCGTCGCGAGAGCCGCCATCGCGGCCGCGGCCGTATCCGAATCCCGCGACGACGAGCGACGAGATCTCATCGTTCCAGCCGCCGCGGCGCAGGTCAGCCACGTCGTGCGTAAACCGCGCCGAGCGGCCGCGCATACCGTTGTCCTTGAAAACGGTCACCTCTGATGCCCCGAGGAGACGCATCGACGAGATGCGATCGCTCATCCCATTGGGGATGTTTCGCAGATCTTCGCCGGGACGGACGCAGAAATACCGTCCGCCGAAGTTGCGATCCTCGAAGAAACACGCACCGTTCTGGGGCATTCTGTCGCGGCCCCATCGCGGTTGCGCCGAGGCGTCCGCGGCAGCGCCGCAGACGCTGAACAGTCCGAGTGTCAGCATGACGAGGGTGCGTTTTGTCATGCCGGCAGAAGTGCATCGGTAATGCCAGCTTCGACCGTGATCCGCCGCCATCGCCGGGTGCCCGTCCCGCGAAAAGCGTGCGCAGAACTTACGAATTTCATGTGCAGGTTGTTCAAGCCGGCTCAGAACCGTTTGTCGTCGGCCGTCGGACCGTAGACCGAGGGCACCGGCACGTCGTTGAGGCGCAGGTAGACGGTGAGCTGGCCGCGGTGATGCGAGAGGTGCATCAGCGCGTCGCGCATCATCGACAAGCGCGTGCCTTCGAGGACGACGGCGCCGCCCGCCTTCAGGCGCCACGCCTTCAGCAGGTGATCGTCGGTCGTGCCGGCGATCGCGCTGCGGGCGCCGGCGAATCCCTTCTCGACCGCGGCGGCGAGCTCGGCATGAGCCGGCATCGGAAACTGTGACGTCGTGCCGGCGGGCGGGGCGACGTCGAATTCCTCCTGCGCCACCATCATCGTCAGCCACGACGGCATCAGCGCGACGAGCCCGGCGAGGCGGCCGAGCGCCATCGACTTCGGATGCGGCTTCCAGTCGTCGCGCCCGGCGGGCACGACCTCCAGCACGCGTTTCGTGATCGGCAGTTCACGGTCCAGATCGGCGATCAATAGATCAGTCAGTTTCACGGCGCCTCCTCTCACGATTGTGGATCAGGGGCGTAGAATGCGCGCGAGGTGGACGGATGAGGTGTTGCGTCATCGCGATGGCGGCGGTCCTGGCGGCGGGTGCGGCGTCCGCACAGCAGGCGGTGCCCGAGATTGCCTTCGACGGAAACGTCGAGTTCCTGAAGGTGCCGGCGGAGGTGTACTTCGGCGAAGTGGCCGGTGTCGCCGTCAACTCGCAGGGGCACGTGTTCGTGTTCTCGCGCGGCGGCACGACGGGGCCGGCGTTCGGCGCCGCGGCGGCGCAGCTCTTCGAGTTCGATCGCACGGGCAGGTTCGTCCGTGAGATCGGACGTGGCATGTACTCGATGTCGTACGCGCACAGCGTGCGCATCGACCGCGACGACAACATCTGGCTCGTCGACAAGGGCTCCGACATGATCGTGAAGCTCACGCCCGCCGGCCGCGTGGCCATGGTGTTGGGCCGGAAGAAGGAGGCGTCGGACGAGGCGGTGCCGTGGACGCGCGTGACGCCGCCGCGCGCGCACGTGGACGGCCAGTTCCGCCAGCCCACCGACGTGACCTGGGACGCCCAGGGGAACGTCTTCATCAGCGACGGCTACGTCAACTCGCGCGTCGCCAAGTTCAGCCGCGACGGCGACTGGGTCGCGTCGTGGGGCGAGAAAGGGACGAAGGAGGGGGAGTTCGACACGCCCCACAGCATTGCCTCGGACGCGCGCGGCAACATCTACGTGGCCGATCGCGGCAACCGGCGGATACAGGTCTTCGATCCCGACGGCAAGTACCTGCGCTCGATCAGCGTGAACGTGCCGGCGCCGCCGGGTGCGAAGCCGGCGATCGGCAATACGCCGGCGCCCGACGTCACCGGCACGCAGGCGCCGGGTGCGCCGTGGGCGCTGTGCATCACGCCGGGGCCGAACCAGGTGCTGTTCATGTCGGATGCGTTTCCCGGCCGCATCTACAAGCTCACGCTCGACGGCCGGCTGCTCGGCGTGCTCGGGCGATCCGGCAAGCAGCCCCGGCAGTTCGGATGGATCCATGAGATCGCGTGTCCATCGGCGAACGAGCTCTATGTGGCCGAGCTCCTCAACTGGCGCGTGCAGAAGCTGACGCTGAAGTGACCGAGGTCCGACGTCCGGGGTCCGAGGTCCGAGGTCCGACGTCCGAGGCCCGACGTCCGACGTCCGCGGTCCGACGTCCGGAGCCCGACGCCGCGGGGCGCGTCCTGTCGATCGACGCGTTCCGCGGGCTGGTGATGGGGCTCATGCTCGCGGAGGCGATGCGGCTCTGGACGCTGCAGGCGGCCTATCCGGGCAGCACGTTCTGGGCGCTCGTGGCGTTCAACACCACGCACGTGCCCTGGCGCGGGTGTTCGCTCCACGATCTCATCCAGCCGGCCTTCTCGTTCCTGGTCGGCGCGGCGCTGCCGTTTTCGATCGCGAGCCGCCGCGCGGCGGGGGCGTCGTTCGGCCGGATGCTCGCGCACGCCGTCTGGCGCAGTGCGGCGCTCGTGCTCCTCGGCATCTTTCTCCGCTCGCTCGACCGCCGGCAGACCTACTGGACCTTCGAAGACACGCTGACCCAGATCGGCCTCGGCTACACGTGCCTGTTCCTGCTCGCCTTCGCGCGGCTGCGCACGCAGGCCGCCGTCTTCGTCGCGATTCTCGCCGGCTTCTGGGCGGCGTTCGTGCTCTATCCGGCGTCGGCGCCCGGTCTCTTTGCGCATTTCGGCAAGAACACGAACCTCTCCTGGGCGTTCGACGTGTGGTTCCTGAATCTCTTTCCGCGGGAGGCGCCATTCCGGTTCAACAGCGGCGGCTGGTCCACGCTCAGCTGCATCCCCACGCTGGCGACGATGATGCTGGGGCTGTGGACGGGGCAGTGGCTCAGGACGGCGCGAACGGCCGAGGAGAAGTTCAAGGGGCTGCTCCTGGCGGGCACCGGGCTCGCGCTGGCGGGACTGATGCTCGACGCGCTCGGAATCTGCCCGATCGTCAAGCGTGTCTGGACTTCGTCCTACACGCTCTACAGCGGCGGCCTCGTCGTCGTCATGCTCGCCGTGCTCTATGGCATCGTCGAGATCAAGGGCTGGAAGCGCTGGGCGTTTCCGCTGCTCGTCCTCGGCGCGAACTCGATCGCCGTCTACGTGATGAGCTGGACGATGGAGGAGTTCGTGCGGGATGCGCTGGTGAGACATCTGGGGCGCGGGCCCTTTGCGGCGCTCGGCGCGCCCTTCGAGCCCGTCCTGCGCGGGGCGGCCGTGCTGCTGGTGTTCTGGCTCGTGCTGGCCTGGATGTATCGCCGGCGGATTTTCGTGCGACTCTGATCGGGTGATCCTCTCGGTCCTCGATCTCTCGCCCATCGTCGAACAGGGCACGGCCGCCGACGCGCTCCGCCGGTCGCTCGATCTCGCGCAGCACGTCGAGGCATGGGGCTACCGGCGCTTCTGGGTGGCCGAGCATCACAACATGCCTGGCATCGCGAGCGCGGCGACCGCCGTGGTGATCGCGCACATCGCCGGCGGCACGCGGACGATCCGCGTCGGCGCCGGCGGCATCATGCTGCCGAATCACGCGCCGCTGATCGTCGCGGAACAGTTCGGGACCCTGGAGTCGCTGTTTCCGGGGCGGATCGATCTCGGGCTTGGCCGCGCGCCGGGCACCGATCCGCGAACCGCCCACGCGCTGCGGCGCACGCTGGCGAGCGATCCGGACGCGTTTCCCCAGGACGTGCTCGAGCTGCTGTCGTACTTCGAAGCCGAGGACGGGCGCGAGATTCGGGCGGTGCCCGGCGCTGGCCTCGCGGTGCCGATCTACATCCTGGGCTCGAGCCTCTTCGGCGCGCAGGTCGCGGCCGCGCTCGGGCTGCCGTTTGCGTTCGCGTCGCATTTCGCGGCGCAGCAGATGATTCCCGCCGTCCGGATCTACCGCGAGCAGTTCACGGCGTCGCCGGTCGCGCAGATCGATCGGCCGTACGTGATCCTCGGCGCGAACGTCGTCGCCGCCGATACCGACGGCGAGGCGCGATTCCTCGCCTCTTCCGGGCGCCAGGCGTTCGCGAGCCTTCGCGCCGGCACGCCGATCCGGCTGCCGCCGCCCAGCCGCGAGTGGGAGAAGGAAGTCGTGCCCTTCGACCCATCGGCCATCGCGTCGCTGCCGGCGATCTCGATTGTCGGCTCGCGAGAGACGGTGAAGGCCGGCCTGCATGCTTTCGCCGCGTGCCTCGAGCCCGACGAAATCATGGTTGTGTCGCACGTCCATGATCACGGCGCGAGGCTGCGATGCTACGAGTTGATGTCGTAGCCGTTCCACAGCCGCGCCACATCTTCGCCACATCTCGACCGTAATCCCTGTTCAGATGCGCCCGCACTGCCGCGGGCGCCGCGCTGAAGAAGGTGAGGACGTCGTGAAGGTGATGAAGTACGTGTCGTCGGCGGTGATGGCGGTGGCGGGACTGCTGGTGTGCAGCTCGGCGGCGAGCGCCGGCGACGTGGTCAAGGCCAAGGTGCCGTTCGCGTTCGTGGTCAACGGCGTCGAGCTGCCCGCCGGCGACTATGTCCTGAGCCGCGATGCGGAACAGCCCGACCTGGTCGAGATTTCGACGGCCGCCGGCAACCGCGTGGCGCTCACGTTGACGCGCGCGGGCGATGCCGAGGGAGACTCGTTCGAGCAGCCGAAGCTCGAGTTCGAACGGATCGGCAAGCAGGTGTATCTGACGGAGATCACGCTCGGACCCGGCAGCAGCCGCGAGCTCATCACGCCGGCGGCGTTCGAGGAGCCGCAGCCGAAGCAGTAACGGCGCGGCGCTCGCATATACTCTCGCCGCATGAGAACTCTCGGCGGCGTCTGTGCGATCGCGTGCCTGCTCTCGGTCTCGGGTCCGCTCGCGCGGCAGGCGGCCGCGCCGTCGACCGCGCGGGCGGCGAAGACCCCGCTCGACACGTATGTCGCGGCGCCCGATCCCGCGTTCACGTGGACGGTCTCGAAGACGCTCCCGGCTGCCGGCGTCACCGTGACGCTGATCGATCTGACGTCGCAGAGGTGGTTGACCGAGCAGGAGGTCGAGAACCCGATCTGGAAGCACTGGCTGACGGTCGTCACGCCGGCGACCGTGACCTCCGACGTCGGGCTGCTCTACATCGGCGGAGGCCGCAACGATCGTCAGCCTCCGGCGGCGCCGTCGCCCTGGCTGGTCGAGGCCGCCCGTGACACGGGCACCGTCGTGGCGGAGCTGCGCATGGTGCCGAACCAGCCGGTGATCTTCAAGGACGATCCGTCGCGCAGGCCCCGCACGGAAGACGACTTCATCGCCTACACGTGGGATCACTTCTTCCGCACCGGCGACGAGCGGTGGCCGGCGCGGCTGCCGATGACCAAGAGCGCCGTGCGCGCGATGGATGCGGTCACGGCGTTTGCGGCGTCGGCCGAAGGCGGCCGTCATCGGGTTGCGCGGTTCGTGGTCTCCGGCGCGTCGAAGCGGGGTTGGACGACGTGGACGACGGCGGCGGTGGATACGCGGGTGATCGCGATCGCCCCGGCGGTGATCGACCTGCTCAACGTGGAGCGATCGTTCGAGCATCACTTCCGCGCCTACGGCGCGTGGTCGGACGCCGTGAAGGACTACGACCAGCAGGGCATCATGGACTGGATGGGCACGCCCCAGTTTCGCGCGCTCATGAAGATCGAGGAGCCCTTCGAGTACCGCGACCGGCTGACGCTGCCGAAGCTGATCGTCAACGCCTCCGGCGATCAGTTCTTCCTGCCGGACTCGTCGCGCTTCTACTTCGACGAGCTGCGCGGCGAGAAACACGTGCGCTACGTGCCGAACACCAATCACGGGCTGGAGAAGTCGGACGCGATCGAGACGCTCGAAGCCTTCTACGCGTCCATCGTCAACGGCGCGAAGCGGCCCGAGTTCACCTGGACGTTCGAGAAGGACGGCGCGATCAAGGTCGTCGCGAAGGATCGGCCCGATAGCGTGCTCGTGTGGCAGGCGACCAACCCTGACGCCCGGAACTTCCGTCTCGACGTGATCGGACCGGCGTACGCCAGCAGCGCGCTGACGCCCTCCGGCCCCAATACCTGGATCGCGCGTGTGCCGCCGCCGGCGAAAGGCTGGACCGCGTTCTTCGTCGAGCTCACCTATCCGACCGGCGGCCGCTATCCGCTGAAGCTCACCACTGCCGTCCGCGTCGTCCCGGACACGCTGCCGTATCCGGCCTACGTGTCGAAGCGGCGCTAGGGGCTTCGCGCGCGGATCAACCCACGCTCGCTCCCGAAGTACACTGATCGGATGCCCGAAGAGTTTCCGCTCACGCGCGTGCTCGCGCGCGACGTTCCGGGCGGAAGCCGGACGAAGGGCCGCCTCTATCACCTCGACGGCGCCGTCACGAAGATAGAAGGGGACGCGTGGCACGCAAAGGCGACGGTCCGCGGCTCGCATGAGTACCGCGTGCGGATCGATCGCCGCGAGGACGCCTTCACCGCCTCGTGCGAGTGCCCGTACTTCATGGATCGCGCGGACGTCTGCAAGCACATCTGGGCCGCGCTGCTCGAGGCCGAACGGCGGGGCCTGCTGTTCGGCAGCGACGCACTCGGTCCTCACGCGTCGCTCGATCCCGTCGATCCGGACGCCGACAACGACCCCGAGTTCTCGGCACCCCGCGCCCCCCGGGCACCTCGGGCCGCTCGCGCACCCGTCGCACCGGCCGCATCCCTGCCGCCCTGGGAGCGTTTCCTTACCGAGTTTTCGCGGCACCTGACGGCCGACGCGCGGACGGCGCGCACGTCGCGCTTCACCGGCGCGCAGCTGATCTACGCCATCGATCGTTCCGTGACGCTCGCGACGGGCGTTGTCGCCATCGATCTGATGACACGGCAGCGCCGCAAGTCGGGCGACTGGGCGAAGCCGAAGCCGGCGCAGATGACGCTGCAGGATCTGGAGGAGATTCACGATCCGAGCGACCGGGAGATCCTCCCGCAGCTGTTCGGGGCGATCGACGTGTACAGCTCGTACACGAATCTCGGACACACGTCGTTCCGTCTTGCGGGGCCGCTGCTCGACCGCGTGCTGCCCGAGGTCGTCAGGTCGGGCCGGGCGATGCTCCGGCAGCAGCGGCAGCCCGACGAGTACCTGCCGCTCGAATGGGACGAGGGGCCGCCGTGGGTGTTCAGGCTGGACGTGGTGCACGGCGCCCGTGACGAAAGCTTCTCGATCGACGGCGCGCTCGTGCGCGGCGACGAGCGGCTGCCGATCCGCGAGCCCTCGATGGTGCTGGCGTCGGGCTATCTGTTTCACCGCGGCCGCGTCGCGCGGCTCGACGCGGGCGGATCGTTCGCCTGGCTCGCGCAGCTGCGAGGATCGGGCGCCGTCTCGATTCCGCCCGACGCGACCGGCCGGCTGGTGGACGTGCTCGCGCGCTCGGGCGTCGATCCCTCCGACCTGCCGCCCGAGCTGCAGTTCGAGATCGTCGGCGGCCGGCCCCGGCCCTCGGTGAACGTGCGCGCGGAGCCGACCCGCCACCCCGCGGCGTCCCTCTCGGCGACGGTCTCGTTCGACTACGACGGACTGATCGTCTCGCCCGAGGCGCCCGGCAGCGTGTTCGATCAGGTGCGGCGGCGGCTCGTGCGCCGCGACAGCGCGTTCGAGCAGCAGGCGCTGACGCAGCTCACGCAGGCGGGCTTCGCGCGCCACTGGGACTACCTCGCCGCGCGCCAGGGGTTCGCGATTGCGCCGTCGCAGCTCGCGCACGCCGTCCGGACGCTGGTGCCGGAGGGCTGGCGCATCGAGGCGGAGGGACGCGCGTTCCGTCCGGCGCGGACGATGACGTCGGAAGTGCGATCGGGGATCGACTGGTTCGAGCTGCACGGAACCGTGGACTTCGGCGACGGCCTGTCGGCGGCGCTGCCGCGGCTGCTCGAGGCGCTGCGCCAGGGACGCACCAGCGTGACGCTGGACGACGGCAGCGAGGGCATGGTGCCGGAGGACTGGCTGCGGCGCTTCGCCGGCATCGCGAGCGCAGGCGAGGCGGCCGGCGATCACGTCCGCTTCAAGGGGGCGCAGGCCGCGCTGCTCGACGCGGCGCTGGCGCGCCTGCCGTCGGTGCGGCTCGACGAGCGGTTCCTGCGCGCGCGCGACGAGCTGGCCACGTTCGGCGGCCTGACGCCGCTCGACGCCGCGACGTCGTTCAACGGCCGGCTGCGCGACTACCAGCGCGACGCCCTCGGCTGGCTGGCGTTTCTCCGCCGGTTCGGCTTCGGCGGCTGTCTCGCCGACGACATGGGGCTCGGCAAGACGGTCATGGTCCTTGCCTGGCTCGACCGGCTTCGCGCCGGACGCGAGCTCACCGGGCCGTCGCTCGTCGTCGTGCCGCGCTCCGTGCTGTTCAACTGGGTCGAGGAGGCCAGGCGGTTCGCGCCGCGGCTGCGGGTGCTCGACTTCAGCGGGACGGAGCGGTCGGTCGCCGAAGTGGCGAAGCACCACGTGGTGCTCACGACCTACGGCACGCTGCGCCGGGACGTGCTCATGCTCAAGGACGTGGCGTTCGACTACGCGGTGCTCGACGAAGCGCAGGCGATCAAGAACGCGGGAACCGCCGGGGCCAAAGCCGCGCGGCTGGTGCACGCCACGCACCGGCTCGCGCTCAGCGGGACGCCGATCGAGAACCACCTGGGCGAGCTGTGGAGCCTCTTCGAGTTCCTGAATCCCGGCCTGCTGGGCAGCTCGTCGGCGTTCGCGCGGCACGGCGCCGCGGCGTCGCGCCGCGATCCCGAGGCGCTGGACGTGCTCGCCCGCGGCGTGCGTCCCTTCATCCTCCGCCGCACGAAGGCGCAGGTCGCGCCCGAGCTGCCGCCGCGGACCGAGCTCACGATCCGCTGCGAGCTGCCGCGATCCCAGCGCGAGCTGTACGACGAGCTGCGCGATCACTACCGCGCCACGCTGCTCGCGCGCATCGCGCGCGAGGGCATGCAGAAGTCGAAGATGCACGTGCTCGAGGCGCTGCTGCGGCTGCGGCAGGCGGCCTGTCATCCGGGCCTGGTCGATCCGACGCGCGCCGGCGAGCCCTCGGCCAAGTTCGACGCGCTCGTACCGCAGCTCGCCGAAGTGCTCGACGAGCGCCACAAGTGCCTGGTGTTCTCGCAGTTCACCAGCCTGCTGGCGCTGCTCAAGACGCGACTCGACGCGGAGGGCATGCGCTACGAGTATCTCGATGGACGGACGCGCGACCGGCAGACGCCGGTCACGCGCTTCCAGGAGGATCCGGATTCGCGGCTCTTCCTGATCAGCCTGAAGGCCGGCGGCCTCGGGTTGAACCTCACCGCCGCCGAGTACGTGTTCCTGCTCGATCCCTGGTGGAATCCGGCCGTCGAGGCGCAGGCCATCGATCGCGCCCACCGGATCGGACAGGCGCACCACGTCTTCGCCTACCGCCTGCTCGCGGCCGGAACGGTCGAGGACAAGATCGTCGAGCTGCAGGCGACCAAGCGCGATCTCGCCGACGCGATCGTCCGTGCCGACGAGGGGCTGCTGCGATCGCTCAGCCGCGACGATCTCGAGATCCTCCTCGGCTGACCGGCGCTACAGGTCCGTCTTCCGGCCGTTCTGCGCCGCGTCCTTCATCTCGGCCATCTGGCGGCCGAGCGCGATCAGCTCGTCGCGGCTCATCACCCCGCGGGCCGTGCGGAACATCGGCCCTTCCTCTTCCTTGATGTGGTGCTCGAGGCTCTCCTTGAACACCTTGAACTTCGCTCCCCAGGCCTCGTCCGACACGGCCGTGTCG
>Ga0075362_10000378_pt1 | contig 12764 bp, 17 predicted proteins | sample EndMetdeltDD1762_FD_71397 | JGI IMG/M metagenome (GOLD analysis project Ga0075362, IMG submission 71397) | Populus endosphere microbial communities from Tennessee, USA - Endosphere MetaG P. deltoides DD176-2 | ecosystem: Host-associated > Plants > Roots > Endosphere | place: USA: Tennessee...
TGGTGCGGCGGTCCCTCAGCGAGGTCTACGCCGACCCGGCGATGGTGACGCCCGAGCGCATCCGTCGCTACGCCGAGCTGCAGCGCTTCCCGGGCAACCGCGAGGCGACGCTACAGCGCGCCCGCACCCAGGAGCCGCTCGATCCGGCACCGCTCAAGCGGCTCGACATCCCGACGCTGATCATCTGGGGCGGCAAGGACCGCTGGGTGCCGACCGCCGACGCCTTCCGCTTCCAGAACGACATCAAGGGCGCCGAGCTCGAGATCTTCGAGGCGCTGGGCCACAACCCGATGGAAGAGAACCCCAAGGCGACCGCCGCCGCGGTCGCCGCTTTCATCAAGCCGATCACGCCGCGGCCGACCCCGCCGCCCGAACCCGCGGCCGACCAGACGGTCCATCCCTCGGTCCTGCCGGAGAAGGATTGAGCCGGGTCTTGATGACACAAAAGCTGTCATCCTGAGCGAAGCGAAGGATCTCATCGACGCCAGCCATGAGTGAACGCCGCTACTTCGTGTACATCATGACGAGCAACTCGCTCAGTACGATGTATATCGGCGTGACGAACGACATCGGTCGGCGCGTTTTCGAGCACCGCTACGGCAAGGGCAGCGAGTTTGCGAAGAAGTACCGCCTAACCCGGCTTGTCTACGTTGAGGAGTTCGAGAATCCAACCGAAGCGATAGCCCGTGAAAAGCAGCTCAAAGGCTGGAAGCGGATTCGCAAGAACGAGCTCGTCCGTGCGGCTAATCCTACGTGGGCCGACCTCGCCCCCGAGTCATCCTGAGGGCAGCGAAGGATCTCATGCCGTCGACGACAGAGTCCTGCATCGACGGCGATGAGGTCCTTCGCTGCGCTCAGGACGACAGGTAGGGCTAGCTTTTCAGTAAAGCCATCACCTTGGCGAAGGCCTGGTCGGCAATCGCCTCGATCTCGGCCTTGGTGCGGTTCTGAATGGGATGAGGGACGTAGACCACCGCCGGATCGAAACCCAGCGATTCGCTTTGCGCCTCGACGCCGTCGACGAAGCCGGTGGTGACGATGTTCACGCCGGGGATGCCGCGGGTGTCGAGATTATGAATGTCGTGCAGACTGCACGATGTGCAAGACCCTCAATCGCTTAAGGCGATCACCGCGAGCTGGTTTTCGGCGGCGATCTGCTGCATCAGCGCCGTCGGCGCCACCTTGGTGTTGGTCGGCTTGGCATAGCGCCTGGTCGCCACGCCCGCCTTCTTGAAATGGCCTTCGAGGCGGTCGATGAACTCCGCGCCGCGCGACTTGCCGATATCCATCAGCGCCACGGTCTTGCCGTCGAGCGACGATGGCGGCGCGAGACGCGCGCGCCGCACCGGCGAGCTTTCAGCGGTGGGGTCGCGCAGCTTCGTTGGCGAATTCATGGGCGAATCTCCCTGGTAACGGCTTGGCATTCCTCGCGGACGCGCTGGCCCGGCCAGCCGCCGATGATAGCCGAGAATAGCCCGGCCTCGCCGCCGGCGCGAACGATCAGCACGCCGTCCGGCATGGGCTGGAACTTGTCGACGACCTGGTCGGCGTATTTGGGCGGCAGTCCCTCGGGTACGCCTTGGGCGCCCCAGACGAGGTCACGGCCGGGCCGCTTCAACGCCTGGAAGAGCTCGTCCTCGATGCGGCGGCGGTTCCAGCCGCCATCCTTGAAGATCTTGTAGTGCTCGGGCGACAGCACCAGCACGGCGTTGCCAGCGTCGCAGAGCTTGGGATGCCCGACGCCGAACAGGCCCATGGCCAGCGAGCGCACCAGCTCTTCCGGCGTGCGCGACTTCTGGTCGATGAAGCCGTGCACACCCTCGCCATGGAACAGTGTGACCGCGCTCTTGCCGGGCGCGACGCCGCGGCGCACGGACAAGGGCTCCCAATCGGGATCGGATTCGTCCTCGGCGAAGCAGAAGGTGTACTTGCCGGGATTGCCCAAGGTCGCGCGATCGATGGCACCCGGCATGCCGCCGCCGACGTTGCGCACGATGAGCTGCAGCGCTCGGCCGATCGTGGCGTTGGCGCGATTGCCCTGGCCCAGCGCATTGACGCCGCTGTTCATGCCGATCGCCCTGGCGGCCGGGCCGTTGATGATCACCAGCGGACCCGAGAAGTGCGTGGTGCAGAGCAGGCCATGCAGCACGAACAGCGGATCGAGGGCGGCCTCCAGCACGCCGAGTACCACCGGCATGTATTCCGGCTTGCAGCCCGCCATCACGGCGTTGATCGCCACCTTCTCGACGGTGCAGGGCGCGAGGTTGGGCGGAATGAGCCCGACGACTTCGTCGGGCTTGCGCTCCGTGCCGCCCAGCATACGCAGGATACGCTCGTCGGTCGGCGGCACGACGGGCAGGCCATCGGTCCAGCCGCGCTCGAAGCAGGCCTCCATCGGATCGTCCCAGTTGCCGACGGCGATCTCGCGCGACTTCAGGCCGGGATCGCCATAGCGCGCGATCAGCGCCTCGTGCACGCCGGGCTCGACACTCTTGGAACCGCAGCCGGGCTGCCAGTCGGGCAGGCCCTTGCCCTCGGCGGCGTCGCCGGCAAGCCGCATCCATTCCTGGCGCTGCCAGCCTACCGTGCGCTCGACCTCGCGGCCGTCCTTGAAGCGGATCAGGGTCGGCACCGCCTCGATGTTGAGCCGGAACGAGCGCTCGAGCGCATCGTCGTAGAGCACCGAGCGGACGCCCGACGGGAAGGTCGGATCGTCCTGGCTGACCACGGCCAGTGGGCCGGCCCGATCGAGGCTCTGCATCACCGGCTCGACCAGCACACAGGTCGGGCAATCGCGCTTGGCCACGATGACCAGGCCGTCGCGCGGGAGGAGAGTGTCAGGCATCGGCCACTCCTGTCATGCTGAGCGTAGCGAAGCATCTCATCGCCGTCGAAGCCAGTCTCGATTTCGACGGCATGAGATCTTTCGCTCCGCTCAGGATGACAGAAGGGCGTTCACCTGGGCATCGACAAACGCCGCATCCTCCGGATTGCCGTTGGGATTGCCGGCGCGGTGGCCCCAGACGGATGGGATCTCGACCAGCCTGCCGTGCCTCAGGTGGGGCAGCTCCAGCCGATTGTCGTCGGTCTGGAAATAGAGGTCGGTCGCCGACGGCATCAGCAGCACCTTGGCCTTGATGCCGGCCAGCGCCATCTGGAGATCGCCTCGGTAAAGGTCGTTGGCCGAGATGTCGCCGTTCTGCCAGGTCCAGAGCTGGGCCATCAGGTCGCGTGCATCGCGGCGCAGGAAGTTGGCCTCCCATGAGCGCACCAGAAAATCCTCCAGGCTGGTGAAGCCCAGCCCGCGCCACATCTCGCGGCGATAGAAGGTCTGGCTGAGCGCCCAGCCGGCATAGATGCGACCCATGGCGCGCAGCCCGTCTTGCGGCGTGCGCGCGTTCTGCACCGCCGTGCGCACGCCCTCGAGGAACACGAAATTGTGCGGCGCCGTCTTGGCCGAGCCGCAATTGACGACGATGCGCTCGACCGCGTCGCCGAACAGGGCGGCCCAGTGATAGGCCTGCTGCGCGCCCATCGACCAGCCATAGACCATCTTCACCCGATCAATGCCGAACAACTCGGCCAGCAGACGGCGCTGCTGCGTGACGTTGTCGTAAGTCGTGACCTCGGGAAACTCCCCGGGGGTGTTCGACGGCGAGGACGACAGGCCGTTGGTGAACATGTTGGGGATGACGATGAAGTAGCGGCTGGGATCGAGGCAGTGCTCGACCTTCACCAGCCAATCGATATCGGTGTGATGGGCCGAGTAGCTGGTCGGATAGAGGATGACGTTGTCGCGCTTGGGCGAGAGCGTGCCGTAGGTCTTGTAGACGATGCGCGCGCCCTTGAGCGTGCCGCCGCGCTGCAGCGCGAGGTCGCCGCACTCGAAGGTGCCTTCAGCCGTTCTCACGTTGAACTCTCCTGTCATGCTGAGCGAAGCGAAGCATCTCATCGCCGTCGAGGCCGTACTCTGTCACCAGCGCCATGAGATCCTTCGCTACTCTCAGGATGACAGAGGGGCTCGCGACAGAGAGCGCACGATCTCGCCCTGCACCTGGATGTAGCCCTTGGCGACGTACTTCAGATGCGGCCGCAGGTGGCGATGGGCCTCGGGCAGGTTATGGAAGGCGATGTTGGGGAACAGGTGATGCTCGGCGTGGTAGGGCAGGTTCCACATCAGGAAGCGCACGATGGGATTGCTGAGCGTGGTCCGCGTATTGGCGAAGCCGTCGTCGGAGTTGGGGCAGAGCGTGTGCTCGCACAACAGATAAAGCCGCAGGAACGGCAGGCCGACCAGCAAAGGGATGAACCAGACCCACAGCACGACCGTCGTCTGCAACGCGATCGAGCCCACGATCAGCACGGCATAGAGCGCCAGCAGCCAGCGGCCCCAGCGCCGCACCTCGGGCCACGCCGAGGGATGGATGTAGTCGACATCGCCGCGATAGCCGAACGGGAACAGAAAAATGTCGCGCACGCGCAGCATCAGGAACGGGATCGAACTCACGCGGAACAGGTACTGCCCCCACGTTTTGGGCGTTCCCGACGTCACCAGCTCGGGATCGCGCGCGGGATCCTGCGTATAGCGGTGATGCGCCATGTGATAGTGCCGGTAGAAGCCGGCATTGTTCAGGATCGCCGCGCCCGAGAAGAAGGCGAGCAGGTCCGCCATCCAACGCGTCTTGAACGAGCCGTAGTGCACCGATTCATGCATGGCGCCGAACAGTGAATTGACGAAGATACCCTGCACCAGCAACGCCGGCACCACCCACCACGTGCCCTTGGTTGCAAGCACCAGCCAGCCGCCCGCGACCAGCAACGCCACATGCGCCGCCGTCTGCACCAGCCCGTGCCGGTCGGATCGGGTGTAGAGGCGCTTCAGCACCTCCGCCGGCACGACCCGCATCTGGCGGGCGCGCTGGCCGGTTACGGTATAGGCGCCCATAGCCCGTCCTTGTAGGCGCGCTCGGTACGCGCCTCGGCCGTCTTCTTGTCCTCTTCGCTGAGCCCGATCTGGTCGCCAACCATGCGGCTGATCGACGGGAAGGTGCCCTTGGCCTGGACATAATCGGGCTGCCACAGCCTGGAGCGCAGCAGGGCCTTGGCACAGTGCAGGTAGGCCTGGCGCACCGAGATGACGATGGCGCACCTGGGTTCCTTGCCCTGCACCGCCATCGAGGCCAGCAATTCGGGATCGATCGACAGGCGTGCCGTGCCCGCCACGCGCACCGTCTCGGCAACGCCGGGAATCAGGAAGATCAACGCGATCTCCGGATTCTCCAGCAGGTTATTCAGAGTATCGAGCCGGTTGTTGCCCGGCCGGTCAGCCAGCGCGATGGTGTGCTCGTCCAGCACCTTGAACGAGCCCGGCGGATCGCCGCGCGGGGTCACGTCCTGCTTGCCCGACGCATCCGCCGTGGCGACCAGGCAGAGCGGCGCGAGACCGATGAAGCGGCCCATGTGCACATCGATGCGGCCGATATCCTTCAAGGCCGCGCCCTTGGAGACGGCGGCATAGGACCCGACCAGCGCGGCCGCGCCGACGGCATCGAGCAGGGCGGGGGAACGGGGTGGCAGAGCGTCAGGCATTGGCGACCTCCAACACCGTCGACCCTAGCATGATTCGGACCGGTTGCCCGCTCGCCAAGACAATGCCGATCTGGCTAGAGTCGTCCGGCAAGGTCGCATGGAACCGCACGCCACCCTGGAGCAGCAGCTCGCCGAAGTGCTGGAGCAGCAGACGGCAACTGCCAAGATACTGCGCGTCATTTCCCAGTCGCCTACCGACGTCGAGCCCGTGCTGCGCGCCGTGGCCGACGCGGCCGCCGGCCTCTGCCGCGCCGACGAGGCTGCCGTCTTCGTCTTCAAAGATGGAGCCTATCGATGGGCCGCATCGGCGCATATCGCCAACACCTACGTCGACGTCGTCAAAGGCGAAACGTTCACTCCCGGGAATGACAGCCTGGTCGGCCGCACGGCGCTGCGGGGCACGGTCGTGCAGATCGAGGATGCGCCAAACGATCCGGACTACGGACGCCGCGACCTCGCGCAGCTGGGCGGGGCGCGCACCCTTCTTGGCATTCCGCTGCAGCGCGAGGGCGCCACGATCGGCGTCATGGTGCTGACGCGCCGCCACGTCGAGTGCTTCATCGACAAGCACATCGAGATCCTCGAGATCTTTGCCAGCCAGGCCGTGATCGCCATCGAGAACGTGCGCCTGTTCAATGAGGTGCAGGCGCTGAACAAAGGACTGAAGGCCAAGGTGGCCGCGCAGGTCGACGAGCTCGAGCGCGTCGGCCGGCTGCGCCGCTTCCTGGCGCCGCAGCTTGCCCAGGCCATCGTCTCGGCCGGCGACGAGAGCATCCTGGGAAACCATCGCCGCGAGATCGTGGCGATGTTCTGCGACCTGCGCGGCTTCACCGCCTTCTCGGAGACGTCGGAGCCCGAGGACATCATGCAGCTTCTGGCCGAGTATCACGGCACACTCGGTCCGCTGATCCGGCAGTACGAAGGCACGCTCGACCGCTTCACCGGCGACGGCATGATGGTGTTCTTCAACGACCCGCTGCCCTGCCCCGACGCGCCCGAGCGGGCGACCAGGCTCGCCCTCGAGATGCGCGATGCGGTGACGAGGCTTGGCGAGACCTGGCGCAAACGCGGCCACCGGCTGGGCTTCGGCATCGGCATGGCGCAGGGTTACGCCACCCTGGGCCGCATCGGCTTCGAGGACCGCTTCGACTACACGGCGATCGGCGCCGTCATCAATCTGGCGGCCAGGCTCTGCGCCGAGGCGGAGGACGGCCAGGTGCTGGTGAGCGGCCGGCTGGCCGCCGCAGCCGAGACCGTGGCCGAAATCGAGGAACTGGGCGAACGCCAGCTCAAGGGCATGGCACGACCTGTAGCGGTCACCTGCCTCAGGGCCCTCAAGACCTAAGTTCCTGAAAGAAACCGGAAAATTGGTTTGGAACACCTCCGGCCGGGAGGCGTTCATCCCGCATGCGCTTCCGGAGAGAAAGGAGAAACCGATGAGTGACTACATTCCCAATCCGCCCAATCCCGAGCGCGACCCTCGCAACTACGACCGCTATTACGAAGACAATAGCGGCAAGGGCGTGACCCTGGTGGTGGGCATCCTCGTGGCGATCGCCTTGGCGGCGGGCTTGATGTTCTTTGCCGGCTCGCCGAACGAACGCACCGACCAGGCGCAGCTGCCGGCGCAGGAGCGCACGATGACTCCACCGGCCAACCCCGCGCCTGCGACGCCGCCGGCCCGTCCGGCCACCAATCCGCAGCAGTAGAGCTCGGGTAAAAACCTACTAGGCGAAAAAAAGGCCCGGCCGCATGAACACGCGGTCGGGCCACAAAGGCCTTTTGGTCTCGGCCGCTTCCTAGCATGCGCGCCGAAGCTCTTCCCCCGCATCCCATGCAAAGCTGATTTGCGTCTTGCCGGACTGCGGGCCGCCAAGGTCGCGGTAAACCGCGACCCACCCGCCTCATGATCCATGAGCGGGCCTGGAGGCCCGCGGTCCCGCAAGAACCTATTTGGCCATCTTGTCGAAGGGGGGCCGCAGGAAGAGGGGCACGCTCACCCCTTTCACCTCGGCGCGGCTGCGTTCGACGTCCTTGGAGATGCAGCGGCGGTCGAGGGCGTCGTCCTTGGCGTCGCGCCCATAGGTGCGCACGGTCGCCAGCACCATCTGCACCATCTCGGCGCTCTGGCGCGCGCTGGCACCGGCTGTCTTCATCCGCTGCACCGCCTGCTCGAGGTCAGCCTGCAGGCCGGCATAGAGGAAGGGCACCGTCTCGGTCGAGCCACGCAGGCAATAGAAGATCAGCGAGCGGTCGTCGGCGTAGTCGCGTGCCGTCACCAGCACCGATTCGAACTGCGCACGCTCCAGTGCCGCCTGGGCATGGGCCGCCGGCAGCGTGAGCAGCAGCATGCTCCCCGCCAGGAAATTCCGGGCTGATTTGACCATGGTCACGACATCTTGGGCGCGGGCCAGCTTCTTGTCGATCAAGCGACGAAGACCTTGATGGGCTGGTCGGCTGGTGCTGTCCGTGGCATTTGCCACATTCAGATCGTGCCTATAGATAGCGCCGCAGCGTCGGCAGAGCCTGCTCGACGCAGGCGCGGCCTTCGTCGATCGCCTCCTCGGCGCGGTTGAACTCCATCAGGCCGATTTTGCGCAGGCGCGGCACCAGCATCACGTGAGGCGGCTCGCCCGCCAGGCGCGCGCGGGTGATGTGGTCCTGCATGATGTTGATGGCGGTGGCGAGCACGTCGAAGTAGCCGGGCGCCGCTTCGCGCGGCGGCGGCGGGCTTGAGTCGGCCTCGGCTGACGAGCGACGCAATGCCGCCGGCAGAGGCCACTGGCCCAGCATGCGCCGCACGACCTCGCCCGAGAGACGCGACGGCTTTGTCTCGACCGGCGGCTCGGGCTCGGTAAAGCGTCGTCCGACGAGCTCGCCGTTGAGATTGACGGCGATGATGACGTCGGCGCCCAGCGCGCGACAGACCGAGACGGGGATGGGATTGGAGAGGCCGCCGTCGAGCAACCACCTGTCGTCGAGGCGGGCCGGGCTGAAGATGCCGGGGATGGCGATCGACGCGCGCACCGCTTCGTGGATCGGGCCCGACTGCAGCCAGATCTCGCGTCCCGTGGCCATGTCGGTGGCGACGGCGGCGTAGTGCGTGGTGTAGCTCTCGATCGGCTCGCCGATGCCCATGCCCTTCAGGAAGGACATCACCTGCCGGCCGCTGATCAGCCCGCCGCCGCTGAGGCGCAGGTCAGTGAGCCGCGCGATCGTGCGCCAGGTCGCCGTGCCGGCCCATTGCCTGAGCTCAGGAAGACGGCCTGCGACGTGCGCGGCGCCGACCAGCGCGCCCATCGACGCACCGCAGACGATGTCAGGCTGGATGCCGGCTTCGGTCAGCGAGTCGATGACGCCGATATGCGCCCAGCCGCGGGCCGAGCCGCTGCCCAGCGCGAGGCCAATACGAGGCCGTACCATGGCAACATCATAGGCGCAGGTAATCCGCAGATACCAGACGCCAGACTGCACGGATCATGCGCAACAATCGGCCGCCATATCGTTGACTTGATGTCAGCCGATGATCGCCGAGTGGGGAGGGCAGAGTAGTAGGACGTGGGCTATGAGTATTCTAGGTGACCTGCAGGCGGTGGCAGCCAAGCTGTCGCTGCAAGACAATCGTCAGACCTGTGCCTTCTGCGGCAAGGGCAAGCTAGTCCTGATCGCCGAACGGCCGGATCCGAACTTCGGCGCGCTCGGCGTCGTCGAGCAGACGTTCCGATGCGACTCTCCTGAGTGCGGCAAGCTCACGATCGACTGATCGTTTCGAGATCTTCACGAGCTTCGAGCTGGTGCGTGTGGGCGTGGCCGGGCCTCTCCCCAAGGCCGTGATCCAAGCGCGGCTAGTGTGCTTTCTGCGGGTTGCCCGAAACGGGCTTCCGGGGCAGCATGCCGTCCATGACCGAGGGCGTGCACAAAGTCACCAAGCGCATCGAGGAGCTGCAGGGCGCGGCGCGTAGGGCGCGGCTGGAAGCCATGCAGCTCGCCGCCAAGCTGCTCACGACCTCCAACGCCGAGCTGTCGGGTTCGCCGACCAACATGCCTCGCGACGGCGAGCTCGCCGCATTGCGCGCCCGCTACGAAGGCCTGGTGAAGATCGCCGACGAGGCGCAGGCCCAGATCGACCGGCTGCAGGCCGAAGAACACGAGCGGAAATACTATCGCTGACCAGACCTCCCCGCTGCACAAGGTCATCGATGCCGCCTATCTCACGGCGGCCTTACAGCGTTGCGGCGTCTTGGGCGACGGCCGCGTCGTCTCGGTCGAGGCCGAGGCGCCGCGCGACCAGCTCGTGTCGCGCATCGTGCGATTGCGGCTTACTTACGAAGGCGCAGCCGACGCAGCGCCTCGCTCGCTGATCCTGAAGATCGCACTGCCCGGTCGTGCCAATCACGGGCCGTTCGTGCAAGGCGAGCGCGAGGTCGCCTTCTACGCCAAGGCTGCGTCGGCGACGCCCGCGGGCCTGGTGCCGCGTTGCTTCGATTCGGCCTGGGAGCCCGAGAGCCGGCAGTGGCACCTGCTGCTGGAAGATCTCACCGACACGCACGAGATCGCCACACAGTGGCCGTTGCCGCCCGACGAGGCGCTGTGCCGACGCATGGTGCAGACGCTGGCACGCTTCCACGCCGCATGGTGGGACCATCCATGGCTCGGCAGGGAAATCGGCACACGGGTCGACGCCGAGACCGCGCGGCAGACGATGCAGCAGTTTGCCGGCGCGTACGAACGCTTCGCCGATCACCTGGGCGATCGCCTGTCACGCGAGCGGCGCCAGCTATTCGAACGCTTCTTTGCATCGGCACACCGCGTGCAGGCGCGCGTGCTGACCTGGCGCAACGTCACGCTGGTCCACGGCGACGCCCATGTCTGGAATTGCTTCGTGCCGAAGGACGGCTCGGACGACCTGCGCTACTTCGACTGGGATACCTGGCGCATCGGGCTCGCCACTGGCGACCTCGCCTACATGATGGCGACGCACTGGTATCCTGAGCACCGCCGGCAGTTCGAAAGGCCATTGCTCGACCACTATCACCAGGCCCTGCTCGCCCACGGCGTGCAGGACTACGACCGCGCCGCCCTGGCCGAGGACTATCGCCGCTCGGTGCTGATGCAGCTCCTGATGCCGCCGCTGCAATGGTCGGCCGGCATCCCGCCCTGGGTGTGGTGGCACCATCTCGAGCGAGTCACGGCGGCAGTCGACGATCTCGACTGCCGCCCACTGCTCGGCTGATCCGGCTCACGCCTTGATGAAGGCCAGCAGCTCGGCATTGATCATGTCGGCGTGCGTGGTCGGCAGGCCGTGCGGGAGGTCCTTGTAGGTCTTCAGGGTTCCGTTCTTCAGCAGCTTGGCCGACAAGGGGCCCGCATCGGCATAGGGCACGATCTGGTCGTCCTCGCTGTGTACCACCAGCACCGGGATCGTGATCTTCTTCAGGTCCTCGGTGAAGTCGGTCTGCGAGAAAGCGACGATGCCGTCATAGTGCGCCTTGGCGCCGCCCATCATGCCCTGTCGCCACCAGTTCTGGATGATCGCTTCCGACGGCTTCGCGCCCGGCCGGTTGAAGCCGTAGAACGGCCCCGCTGGGAGGTCGCGATAGAACTGCGAGCGGTTGGCCGCGAGCTGGGCCTGCAAGCCGTCGAACACGTCCTTCGGCAGGCCACCCGGATTGGCCGCCGTTTTGACCATCAGCGGCGGCACCGCGCAGAGAAGCGCGGCCTTGACCGCCCGGCTCTCGCCATGCCGTCCCAGGTAGTGCACGACCTCGCCGCCGCCGGTCGAATGACCGACATGCACGGCGTCCTTGAGATCGAGATGCGCGACGACCGCCGCGAGATCGTCGGCGTAGTGATCCATGTCGTGGCCGTCCGACACCTGGGTCGAGCGGCCGTGACCGCGCCGGTCGTGGGCGACGACACGGAAGCCATGGTTGAGGAAGAACATCATCTGGGCGTCCCAGTCGTCGGCCGAGAGCGGCCAGCCGTGGCTGAACACGATGGGCTGACCCTTGCCCCAGTCCTTGTAGAAGATCTCAACACCGTCCTTGGTCTTGATGAAAGGCATGGTCTCTCTCCGTTGCATCGATGGGCAGCAGGCATATGGCGCGCGCCAACCGTGCACAATTCAACCAAGGTATACGTTCACCTACGTGTAGGTGTGGCTCAGGCCTGTAACAGCGTCATGATGGCGGCGTAGTGCGTGGCGGCCGCGATCACCACGAAGCCGTGCCACAGCGCCCGGGCGTAGGGCCAGCGGGTGGCGAGGTGGAAGACGACGCCGACGGAATAGACCACGCCGCCCGTCAGCAGCAGGACGAGAGTCGTATGATCGAGCGCGGCGAGCAACGGTTCAGCGGCGATCACGCCGACCCAGCCCAGCGCCAGGTAGAGCGCGACCGAGAGCGCCTCGATCCGGCGCGGCTGGAAGAGCTTGGCGGCGACCCCGGCCAGCGCGGCCGTCCAGACGCCCGTGGTGAGGCCGACTGCCCAGCCGCCCGGCAGGCGAAGCACCAATGGGGTGTAGGTGCCGGCGATCATGACGAATATCGCCGCATGATCGAACCGGCGCAGCCACTCGCGCCAGCGGCACGAGCGCCAGACATTGTAGACGGCCGAGCAGCCCAGCATGGCAAGCAGGCCGGCGAGATAGACGGAGACTGGTACGAGGTGGCCGTCCCCGGATGATTGCAGCGCCACCCAGAGCATGACGACCACGCCGGCCGCCCCCAGGGCAAGCCCCAGCGCATGCACGGCGACGTCGGCCAGCACCTCGCGTCGCTCGATATCCATCGGTGAGGGAAACATGGGGCCAGTGGCGGCGGTTTTCAAACCCGTCTGGTGGTACGTTCGACGACCCAAGGAGGCCCCATGGCCGAAGACACCCGCCCGCGCCGCTTCGCCGTGCTGATCGATGCCGACAACACCTCGTCGCGCATCGTCGATGGCCTGTTCGAGGAGATCGCGCGCTTCGGCGAGGCGAGCGTGCGGCGCATCTACGGCGATTTCTCCAGCCCGCGGCTGAAATCGTGGACCGAGGTGCTGCAGAAGCACGCCATCGATCCCTACCAGCAGTTCGCCTACACCTCGGGCAAGAACGCCTCGGACATCGCGCTGGTGATCGACGCCATGGACCTGCTGCACAGCGGCCGCTTCGACGGCTTCTGCCTGGTCTCGTC
>Ga0075362_10000380_pt1 | contig 12698 bp, 13 predicted proteins | sample EndMetdeltDD1762_FD_71397 | JGI IMG/M metagenome (GOLD analysis project Ga0075362, IMG submission 71397) | Populus endosphere microbial communities from Tennessee, USA - Endosphere MetaG P. deltoides DD176-2 | ecosystem: Host-associated > Plants > Roots > Endosphere | place: USA: Tennessee...
GTGCTGCGCGCCTTGCGAATTCGATGAACAGATTCCAGAGTGGAACGTTGGAGGGTTGTTTTTGCCCTGCAACAAGGGCGTTCGTCCGGAAGGGCTGGTGACCAACCGTGCCAGCACCCAAATACAAGTCATCAGTTTGCCGAAGGCCTGAGGGGCATTTCTCCTCGCACGACGATCGGGACGTTCAAGCGATGACCGACGCACGCTCCCGCAACCGCAACGGACATCCCTCCGATATGGCTGGGCCGACCTCATTTCCCGACCTTGTCTCAGCCAGTGCGGCGCTCGAAGCTGGCGAGATCGGCGTGTGGTCGTGGGACGTCCAGTCCAACACCGTGGAGTGGTCGCCGACCCTCGAGCGCATTCATGGCTTCGAGGCCGGCAGCTTCAACGGCACCTTCTCGGGCTTTCAGGGCGACATCCACCCCGAGGACCAGCAGGAGGTTCTCGCTGCCGTGCAGGAGAGCGTGCGCACGGGCAAGCCCTATCATGTTCAGTACCGTCTCGCGCCGCGCGACGATCGGCAGGAACGCTGGGTCGAGGCTGTCGCGTCGGTAGTTCAACACAAGGGCGTGACGACGCGGCTGCTTGGTGTGTGCCGCGACGTGACCGACCGGCAGAAGCTGCTGCACGAATTGCGCGCGCGGGGCCGGCAGCAGGAAGCTGTCGCACGCCTGAGCGAAGTCGCACTCACCGAGATGAACCTGCAGAAGCTGTTCGACGAGGTGGCGGCCACCGTCGCGGCGATTCTCGGCGTCGAGTTCGTGAAGATCCTGGAGCTGGTTCCGGGCGACGCCGAACTGCTGTTGCGCGCCGGGGTGGGTTGGGCTGAGGGTCTTGTCGGCAATACCCACGAGACAACCGGCCGCCACAGCCACGCGGGCTTTGCGCTGGCCTCCGGCGGCCCGGTGATCGTCACCGACCTGAAAACCGAAACGCGCTTCGAGGCGCCGGCGCTGCTGCGCAACCATGGAGTCAACAGCGGCGTCAGCGTTCCGATCGCGGGCCGAAGCGGGCGCGCATATGGCGTACTCGGCGCCCACAGCGCGCTGCGCCGCCGCTTCGAGGAGTACGACGTCTCGTTCCTGACCGCGATCGCGAACGTGATTGCGGCCGCGATCCAGCGCCGTCAGGCCGACCAGCGGCACGAACTGATGATCCGCGAGCTGCGGCACCGCTCCGGCAATCTGTTCGCGCAGTTGCTCGCGCTGTTCTCCCAGACCGCGCGCGGCTCGCGCAGCGTGGCGGACCTGACCACGAAGTACGAGGCGCGCGTGCTCGCGCTCGCGAACGCGCACCGTCTCATCACCGAGGGTGGCTGGCGCTCGACCGCGCTCGGCGATCTCTTGCGCGTGCTGCTCGCGCCCTATCTCGACCGCGTGAGTTTTTCCGGTCCGGACGTATTCCTCGATCCCGATCCTTCGTTCGCGCTGTCGTCGGCGGTGCATGAACTTGCCACCAACGCCAGCAAGTACGGCAGCCTTTCCAGCCCGCAGGGGCGGCTGGAGCTGACCTGGGCGGTCACCCGTACCGACAAAGGCATTGTGCTCGACTTCAACTGGCACGAACGCGGCGGCCCGCCGCCGAAGCGCTCGCGCAGGACCGGCTTCGGTTCGCGCCTGATCGGCATGGTGATTGAACGCCAGCTCAATGGCGAGATTCATCGCAGCTTCACGTCGCAGGGCATAGACATCCGTCTGGTCGTTCCGCTCGCACATGAGCGCTGGCCGCGCCAGGTGCCGCAGCCCGAAGGCGAAGGCGAGCCGACCCACGTCGAGGAGCAGCCGAAGGCGCGCTCCATGCCGCTGTAGATTTCATCGCACAAAAAAAGCCGCCACCCGAAGGTGGCGGCAAGTGTCACCTCGACCAGCGGGGGGAAGGGGAGCGCGGCCGGGCTTCGATCCAGCGACGCGGGGGACGCGTCCGCTGGGGGACATAGCGTAAGTCGCACCACGCAGCCGTGGCGGCTGTGATGAACATCACAGTTTGGCGGTTTACGGAGATCGCCGGGGGCGGAGCCTGAGAGCTATCGCGCGCGGGAAAGAAATGGTGCCCAGGGGCGGAATCGAACCACCGACACTGCGATTTTCAGTCGCATGCTCTACCAACTGAGCTACCTGGGCGCCGATACCCGCCGGGAATGGCGGGCAGTTGGAAGCGCGCGGTTATAGAGGCTCAATTTCCACCTGTCCAGCAAGAGGGCGGGCGAAAATTGCGGGTGCCGGCAAGCTCTGAAAACCCGGCCGGGCGCCCCTACCCGACCGCAGCCACGGCCTTGCGGAAACGCAGCTTCAGCTCCACACCGTCGCGCGAGGGCAGCACGCGCGGCGGGTTTTCGGCCTTGATCCGCACGCGCGCGAACAAGGTCTCTTTCAGGCCACCGAGCAGCCCCGCGAGCTTCTCAAGTCCCGCCTGATCCTGCACCTCCAGTGTCTGGGCGATGCCGCAGGCCCGCGCGACCGCGACGAGGTCAACGCCGCGGTCCGTGTGGCTCGCCTGCATGCCGGTCTCGCCGTAGCGCTGGTTGTCGAACACCACGATCGCGAGGTTCGGCGGACGCTGCACGCCGACGGTCGCGAGCGATCCCATGCCCATCAGCATCTCGCCGTCACCGGTCACGACCGCGACCTTCACATTCGGCCGGGCGAGAGCGAGGCCGAGCCCGATCATCGTGGCCCCGCCCATCGCGCCCCAGAGATAGAAGTCCTGGTCCTTCTCGCCGAGTGAGGCCATGTCGTAGGTCGTGGACCCAAGCCCCGGCACGACGAACAGATCCTTCGGGCGACTTGCCATCAGGCAAGCGATTGCGGCGCGGCGCTCCAGCATCACTTCACCCACTTCTTGCGGCCGATCATCTTCTGCGACAGCAGCACCGCAACGCTAAGGTCGCTGTTGAAGGCAAGGTCGGCCGCCGCTTCCACGGTTTCGGCAACCTCGTCCGGATCGTCGACGCGATAGACCTTCACGCCGCAGGCCGCGAGCGAAGGCTCGACCGCCTGCGACATCGGCACCTGCCAGGGATTGAACTCGGCCCATTCGCCGCGCATCGTGATGATGGTGAGGAACGGAAAGCGGCAGGCCTGGATCAGCGAGAGCATGTTGATGCAGTTGCCGACGCCGCTCGACTGCATCAGTAGCGCGGAGCGCTGCCCACCGAGCCATGCACCTGCGGCGAGCGCGATGCCTTCCTCTTCGGTCGAGAGCACGACATCGCGAATATCGTTGTCGGCCTTGCAGCGCTCGATCAACCGCGCATGGCCCGCGTCCGGCACATAGCCGACCTGCTTGATCTCGGCGGCCTTGATCACGTCGAAGAGCTGGTCGGGCCAGCCGGTCTGATTTTCCATTCGCCTAACCGTTCTCCTTGCCGCGCGGGTCGCGCTCGCCCCTCGCCTCGCTGTCGGAGTCGTCTTCGGACTCCACTGCGGGGATCGCGTAGGAGCCCGAGAACCACCGATTGAGGTCGACATCCTTGCAGCGGCCCGAGCAGAACGGCCGAAAGCGCTCAGCCGCGGGCTTGCCGCAAATGGGGCAGGGTTTTGAAGGGTATGGGGCTTCCGGCATGCCGTCCAGATAAGCCATTGCATGCCCGCGTCAAAGGGAGGGCATGACAGGAGCATTTTCCGGCGAAGTGTGCAGCGGTTCGCCGCAGAAAATGCGACCAAACAAGGAATCCGGCAGTTACGAGACCTTCAGCGTGAGCCCGCCGTCGACCACGAGATCGATGCCGGTGATATAGCGGCTCTCGTCGCTGGCCAAGAATACCGCCGCCCAGGCGACGTCCCAGGCCGAGCCGCCGACGCCCATCGGAACCTGCGCGGCGCGCTTCTTCCACATCTCCTGCACGTTGCCGCCCGCGTAGGACTGCGCGAGGCCGGCCGAGTGCTCGACCATCGGGGTTTCCATCAAGCCCGGCAGGATCGCATTCACGCGGATGCCCTTGTCGGCATATTCGACCGCGGTGGTGCGCGTGAGATGGCTCAGGGCCGCCTTGGAGGCATAGTAGGGCGCGTAGGGCACGCCGGTGTAGCGGATCGCCGCCACCGACGAGATGTTGATGATCGATCCGCCGCCCTGCACGATCATCATCGGGATGACATGCTTCATGGTGAGGAACGCACTCTTGAGGTTCACGTCCATGACCTTGTGCCAGGACTCCTCCGAGAGTTCGACCACCCCGCCGACCTCCGCAATGCCGACATTGTTGTCGAGCACGTCAATACGGCCGAAGTCCGCGATGCAGGCCTTGATCATCGACTCGACGTCGTCGTTCTTGGTGACGTCGGCACGATAAGGCAGCGCGAGCCCGCCCTCCGACGTGATAATGTTCGCCGTCTCCTCGGCGGCAGACAGATTGATGTCGGCGCAGAACACCTTCGCACCTTCGCGCGCGCACTGGACGGCCGTCGCCTTGCCGTTGCCCCAGCCAGGCCCGATCGAGCCCGCGCCGACAACCATGACGACCTTGTCCTTGAGACGATCACCCACCGGCATTCTCCTGTCGTTTCTGGTCCAGCTCGCGCAGGTCGGTCTTCAGAATCTTTCCGTAATTGTTCTTCGGCAGCGCGTCGACGAACACGTAGTCCTTCGGGCGCTTGAAGCGCGCGATCTCGGCAAGGCACAGCGCATCGAGCTCCGCGGGCCTGGTGTCGCCGACCACATAGGCGACGACCACCTCGCCCCATTCGGGATGCGGCCGCCCGATCACCGAGACCTCGCGCACGGCGGTGTGCTTGAGCAGCACCTCCTCCACCTCGCGCGGATAGATGTTGGAGCCGCCCGAGATGATGAGATCCTTGGACCGATCCTTCAGCGTGAGATAGCCGTCGGCATCGAACACGCCGACATCGCCGGTGTGCAGCCAGCCGCCGCGCAGGCTCTGCGCGGTCGCGTCCGGGCTCTTCCAGTAGCCCGGCATCACGACGTCGCCGCGGCAGATGATCTCGCCAGTTTCGCCAACGGGAAGCGCACGATCCTGCGCATCCGCCACCATCACTTCCAGGCAGGCATACGGGCGCCCGGCCGAGCCCAGGCGCTCGAGCCAGCGGGGATGCTCGCGGTCGGCGATGTCCTGTTTCGAGAGCGTCGTGATCGTCATCGGGCTCTCGCCTTGCCCGTAAATCTGGGCGAGACGCGGGCCGAAGCGATCGAGCGCTTTCAGCGCGTCTTCCACGTACATCGGCGCGCCGCCCCACACGATCGTGCGAATGCTCGTCGGGTTCACGTCGCCGCCGAAATCGACGAGGCGCTTGACCATCGTGGGCGCGGCAAACATCGACATGCTCCCCCACGCGCCGAACAGCCGGAAGATTTCATCCGGCTCGAAGCTGCCGGACTCCGGCACCACGTTCACGCCCATGCGCGCCACGTTCGCCATCATGTAGAGGCCTGAGCCGTGGCTCATGGGTGCTGCGTGCAACAGCGAGTCGCCCGGCGCGGTCGCGTCCACTTCGGTGAGATACGCGAAGCTCGCCTGCGCCAGCACGCGGTGGGTGAGCATTGCGCCCTTCGGACGGCCGGTGGTGCCCGAGGTGTAGAACAGCCAGGCAAGATCGTTGCCGGCGCGCGGCGTCACGGGTGCGGGGTCAGCCGCAAACAGTGCCTCATAGGCGGGCGAGCCGATCACGATCATGCGTTCGAGGCTCGCCGGCGCGTGCGGGCTCAGCTCATCGTCCAGTCCCGGCGTCGCGAAGCAGACACGCGCGCCCGAGTGCTCGACGATGTAGGCAAGCTCGCGCCCGTGCAGCTTGGCATTTGCCGGCACAGCCGCAAGCCCTGCATGCCAGATGCCGAAGATGGTTTCGAGATATTCGACGCAGTTCTTTGCCGCGATGGCGACGCGGTCGCCGGGCTTCAGCCCCATGCCGTGCAGCGCACTCGCGAGCCGTGCCGCGCGTTCGGCGAGCACGCCATAGCTCTGCGTCGCGTGCGAGCCCTTGCCCACGGCCGCGAGGCCCGGATGGCTCAAGCCAGCGCGATGGAGCCACGACGCGATGTTCAAGGCACGCCCTCCGCGTTTTTTTGTCCGCCGCCATCCTTCGAAGCTCGCCACCCAAGTCGGCTGTTGCCGACTTGGGCCAAAAACATGCCGATGTCGAGTAAACCCGACATCGGTGGCTCGCACCTCAGGATGACGGCGCCATTCTAAACAGCGTTCAGCCAGCCGAAATGAACCGGGAATCCCTCGCCGCCCAGCAGCGACAGGCTCTCGTAGAGCGGCAGGCCGACCACGTTGGTGTAGGAGCCGACGAGCTTGACCACAAACGTGCCGGCGAGCCCCTGAATCGCATAACCACCGGCCTTGCCGCGCCATTCGCCGGACGCAAGGTAGGCTTCAAGGTCCTCGGTGGAGAGCCGCTTGAAGCGCACCCGCGTCTCGATCAGACGCTGGCGGAACGCAGCCTTCGGCGTCACGAGGCAGACGCCGGTGTAGACGCGGTGATTGCGGCCCGAGAGCATGCGCAAACAGGCGGCCGCCTCGTCCAGCGTCTCGGCCTTCGGGAGGATGCGGCGGCCGACCGCCACCACCGTGTCGGCGGCGATGATGTAGGAGCCGCGCAGTTCCTCGTCGATCTTGATGCTGTCGAGCGCCACCTCGGCCTTGGCGCGGGCCAGCCGGGTGGCGAGCGCGCGCGGCAGTTCGCCTTTCGCGGGGATCTCATCCACCTCGGCGGGCTGAAGCGAGTCCGGCTCGATTCCGGCCTGGTTGAGCAGCGCGAGCCGGCGCGGCGAGCCGGAGGCGAGGACGAGCTTGGGACGGCCGATCATGCGGGTGACTTCTGCGGGAATGGTGGCGTTTTCATAACCGCCGGGGCGGGTTCGGCCAAGGCTTTCATGCGCCGGGAGGCGTTCATTCGTTGCCGCCGGCCTGCCCGCCGAAACGGGCTTTGATCCGTTTTGCGAGCTGATCGCGGACGTCACGGTAAGCATCCATGCGCTGCTCGCGTGTCCCCTCGATCGTGGAGGGGTCGGGGGTCGGCCAGTATTCGACATCCGCCGCAAGCGTACGGGTGAGGTCGAGGGCCTTGTGGTGCGCCTCGGGGGCGAGCGTAATAATGAGGTCGAAGTTCAGTCCCTCCCACTCCTCCAGCTCCTCGAGCGTGATCGGCTTGTGCTTGGCGATGTCGAGGCCGATTTCCTCCATGACGGAGACCGCGAAGGGATCGAGCTCGCCCTTGCGAACGCCGGCCGAGTTCACATAGGTGCGGCCGAAGTAGTGCTTGAACAACGCCGAAGCCATCGGCGAGCGCAGCGCATTGACGCCGCAGACGAACAACACCGCCTGGGGTCTTGCGGAGCGCGCCGGCGGAGCCACGCTCAGCCCTTCCAGTGCAGGACGCAGATGAGCGTGAACAGGCGGCGCGCGGTGTCGAAGTCGACCTCGATCTTCTCCTTCAGCCGCTCCACCAGCAGTTCGGAGCCCTCGTTGTGCAGGCCCCGCCGGCCCATGTCGATCGCCTCGATCTGGCTCGGCGTCGCGGTGCGGATGGCCTTGTAGTAGCTGTCGCAGATCATGAAGTAGTCCTTCACGATCCGGCGGAACGGCGTCAGCGAGAGAAGATGCGCCACCACCGGGCTGCCATCCTCGAGACGCACGTCAAACACCAGCCGGTTCTCGCTAATGGTGAGGAACAGCGCGTAAGGCCCGTTCGTGTGGTCGACCGGCGCGAAGGAGTTATCCTCGAGAAGATCGTAGATCGCGACTGCGCGCTCGTGCTCGATGTCCGGACCGGAGCGTCCGATCGAGCCCTCGTCGAGCGTGATCTTGGAGAGACGCTGCGAGGGCCTTTGCGTGTCGTCGCTCATCGGTTCAGCCGTATCGCGACGGAGCGGGCATGCGCATCGAGGCCTTCGGCTTTGCCGAGCGCGATGGCCGAGGGCCCAAGTTTGCCGAGCGCCTCGCTGTCGAGGCGCAGGATCGAGGTGCGCTTCATGAAGTCGAGCACGCCCAGCCCGGACGAAAAGCGCGCCGAGCGCGCGGTCGGCAGCACGTGGTTGGAGCCGGCCACATAGTCGCCGATGGCTTCCGGCGTGTGTGACCCAAGGAAGATCGCGCCCGCGTTGCGCACCTTGGCGCCGAGCGCGTCGGCGTCCTGCGTCTCGATCTCCAGATGCTCAGGCGCGATCATGTCGGTGAGCGGGATCGCGTCGTCGAGCTTAGCCACGAGGATGATCGCGCCAAAGTCGCGCCACGACGCCGCCGCGACCGCGCCGCGCGGCAAGGTCTTGAGCTGGCCGTCGACGGCGCGCGCGGCATTGTCGGCAAAGGCGGCATCGTCGGTAATCAGGATCGACTGGGCGGCGGTGTCGTGCTCGGCCTGCGCCAGGAGGTCGGCCGCGACCCATTCGGGGTTGGCGTGGCCGTCCGCGATGATGAGCACCTCGGACGGGCCCGCGATCATGTCGATGCCGACGCGGCCGAACACAAGGCGTTTGGCCGCCGCCACATAGGCATTGCCCGGCCCGACGATCTTGGCGACCGGCGCGATCGTCTGCGTGCCGTAGGCGAGCGCCGCGACCGCCTGCGCGCCGCCGATGCGGTAGATTTCGTCCACGCCGGCGAGCTTGGCGGCTGCCAGCACCAGCGGATTGAGCTTGCCGTCCGGCGCCGGCACCACCATCACGACGCGCGGGCAGCCGGCAACCTTGGCAGGGATGGCATTCATCAGAACGGACGACGGATAGGCCGCCGTGCCACCCGGCACATAGAGCCCGACCGCCTCGATGGCGGTCCAGCGGTGACCGAGCTGGACGCCGAGCGGATCGGTCCAGCGGTCGTCCTTCGGGAGCTGGCGCCTGTGGTAGGTCTCGATGCGATCCCGCGCGACGGTCAGCGCGGCCAGAGCATCCTTGTCGCAGGCCGAGGCCGCGGCATCGAGTTCGGACGGCGTCACGCGCATGCCGATGGCGTTGAGGTCGACGCGGTCGAATTTCCGCGTCAGCTCCAGCAGCGCCGCGTCGCCGCGCGCCGCCACGTCCGCGATGATCGCGCGCACCGCCTGCTCGACGTCGGCCGAGGCCTCGCGCTTGGTGTCGAGGAAGGCGCGGAACTGGGCGGGAAAGTCGGGCGAACGGGCGTCGAGGCGGACCGGCATGGGGCAATCCTGACGGGCAGGACGCCCGCATCACCGCTGCATGACGCGCCGCAAAAAGCCCGTCAAGGTCAGTGCTGGTCCACCACGTGCTCCGGGCGCGCCTTGGCGTCCCAGGTCGGCCCGAGGTCCGCCAGTTCACACTCGAGACACTCGACCTCGAGCCGCAGCGCGGCGCCGCCGGAGAAGATCAGCGTGATGACACCGCCGGGCGCGTTCGTCTCGTTGTATTCGATCGCCAGCAGGTTCAGCACCGCGTCCTTGGTCTTGGGATCCACGTTGCGGCAGCGGAACGCCTCCACGCGATCAAAGCGCAACGCGCTGCGGCGGCGCTTGTAGCAGGGGTCGTCGCAGCCGCAGGCCTCCCAGTCGAAACGGTTGAGGCCGAGGACCAGGCGCTTTTCCGCCGGAAGCCAGACAACGTCCGACACCTTGAGAACCGCGTCCTGCAGGTGAGTGGAGACGATCGCGATATCGTCCTTGTCGAGCGCAATGAGTTTCAGCTGTTGCATGGCCCAAAACTTCGCTGTCTGGTGTATCTGCTAGTTAAGAACGGCCCTTCGGCCGCGCAAGCCGGAATCTGAGCGCATGGGTAATTCCTCGGATGCACGCCACGCCCCGGCGACCACGCGCAATCGGGAGCCGATCCTCGCCATTTTGCGCGAAGTCTTGCCCCAGCGCGGTATCATACTGGAGATCGCCAGCGGGACCGGCGAGCACGCAGTGCATTTCGCGGCCGCTTTTCCCAACCTGATCTGGCAGCCTTCGGACCCGAGCGCCGAGGCGCGGGCCAGCACCGCGGCCCATGCGGCCGAGTCTGGACTATCCAACCTCCGCCCTGCCCTCGCGCTCGATGCGGTTGCGCCGAAGTGGCCGATCGCAGCCGCGGACGCGATCGTGTGCATCAACATGATCCACATCGCCCCGTGGGCCGCCGCCGAAGGCCTGATGGCGGGCGCGGCGCGGCTCAACGCGCCGCTTCTCTTTCTTTACGGACCATATCGGGAACACCGGGCCCACACCGCCGCGAGCAACGAGGCCTTCGACGCCAATCTTCGGCGCCAGGACCCGGCCTGGGGCGTGCGCGACCTGGAAGCGGTGGTCGCGCTCGCAGAGCGAAACGGCTTCGCGCTGGAACAGCGTGTCGCCATGCCGGCGAACAATCTGAGCCTCGTTTTCCGCCGCAACCCGTGATCGAAACCCTTGCGGCGGCGGCGTCGGCCGCTATATCCGAGACGGTTTTTCGTGCTGACCGGATGAAGAAGACATGGCTGACGCTGACCTGAAGACCCCTGAGAAAACCGAGACCCATTCGTTCCAGGCCGAAGTCGCCGAGTTGCTGCGCCTGATGGTGCACTCGGTCTATTCCGAGACCGACGTCTTCCTGCGCGAACTCATCTCCAACGCCTCGGATGCCTGCGACCGGCTGCGTTACGAGGCGATCTCGAAGCCCGAGCTGACCGCCGACGGCGCGCCGCTCGCGATCCGCCTGATCCCCGACACCGCCGCCTCCACACTGACGATCGCCGACAACGGCATCGGCATGGACCGGCAGGAGCTGATCGACAATCTCGGCACGGTTGCGCGCTCCGGCACGCGCGCCTTCATGAACAAGCTCAGCGAGGCCAAGGACGGCACCGGCCTGATCGGCCAGTTCGGCGTCGGCTTCTATGCGGCCTTCATGGTGGCGGACAAGATCACGGTCACGAGCCGACGCGCCGGATCGCCCGACGTGTGGGTCTGGACCTCCGAAGGCGGCGCGGGCTTCGAACTCGCGCCCGCAAGCGACGAGGCCGCCAAACGCCTCGCGCGCGGCACCGAGATCGTGCTGCACCTCAAGGACGACGCGAAGAAGTATCTCGAACCGCACACCATCCGCCGCGTGGTCTCGACCTATTCGGACAACATCCTCTTCCCGATCGAACTCACCGAGACCGACGAGGAGAAGAAGGAGCCGAAGACCGAGCAGATCAATTCGGCGAGCGCGCTGTGGCAGCGCTCCAAATCCGAACTCAAGCCCGAGGACTACACCAAGGCCTATCAGACCATCGCGCACGCCTTCGACGATCCCGCGATGACGCTGCACTACCGTGCCGAGGGGCGGCAGTCCTACGCGGTGCTGCTGTTCGCGCCCTCCACGCGGCCCTATGACCTGTTCGACCCCTCGCGCAAAGGCCACGTGAAGCTCTACGTGCGACGCGTCTACATCACCGACGATGCGGACCTCGTGCCGTCCTATCTGCGCTTCATCCGCGGCGTGGTCGACTCGGAAGACCTGCCGCTCAACATCTCGCGCGAGATGCTGCAGAACAATCCGCAAGTCGCCGCGATGCGCAAGGCGCTGACCGGCCGCGTGATCTCGGAACTCGAAAACCTTGCCGAGAAGGACGCCGAGGCGTTCGGCAAGATCTGGGAGTCATTCGGCCCGGTGCTGAAGGAAGGCATCTACGAGGACTTCGAGAAGCGCGAGCAACTGCTGGCGCTCGCGCGTTTTGACACGACCACCGGCAAGGCCCGCTCGCTCAAGCAGTACGTCGCGGACCTCAAAGAGAACCAGACCGAGATCTATTATCTCGCCGGCGAGAGCGCGGAGCGACTCAAATCCAATCCTAAGCTCGAAGCCGCACGGGCGCGCGGCATCGAGGTGCTGCTGCTGAGCGATCCGGTCGATGCGTTCTGGACCACGATGCCGCTCGACTTTGGCGGCAAGCCGCTCAAATCCTTGAGCAAGGGCGATATCGATTTCAGCCTGATCCCGTCGCTCGACGACAAAAAGGACGAGTCAAAGCCGGAGGATACCGACAAGCCCGACGAGGCCGCGGTGCTCGCGGCCGTGAAGGCTTCGCTCGGCGAGCGCGTCTCCGACGTGAAGGCCTCGCAGCGCCTTGCCGACAGCCCGGCGTGTCTCGTTGCCTCGAAGAGCGGCCCGGACCTCGAAATCGAGAGGTTGCTCGCGCGCCAGAACCGCGGTGTCGGGAGCAAGCCTGTTCTTGAGTTGAACATGAAACATGCGCTGGTGAAGGCGATCGCGAAGGCCCACACCGCGTCGAACGAAAGCGACGTTGGCGACCTCTCGGCGCTGTTGTTCGAGCAGGCGCAGATCCTCGACGGTGAGGTCCCGGACGATCCGGCGGCGTTCGCGGCGCGAGTTAATCGCCTCATCGCGAGGGGGCTCGGCGCCTAAGCCGAACTCCGCTCATTCCCGCGAAAGCGGGAATCCAGTTCTTTGGCAAAAGCACGGGGTCTCCGCCTCCGCGGGGACGCGCGGAAAACTAGGTCTGCGACTGCCGCACCGCAGCCTGCGCGGCGTCCACACTGTCCGCATAGATCACCGCCGGCTCCCTCAACCCCGCCACCGTCAGCGTCTCGCGTACGCTCGCGCGCGCGCCGCTGAAGTAGATCGTGGTTCCGGAGCGCTGCAGCTTGTGCACGAAGCCGTGCAGCGACTTCGCGGCAGTGGAATCGATCAGCGGCACCGCGCTGAAATCCATGATGAACACGCGTGGCTTCTCACCGATGCGGTCGAGGATCGTGCCGACCCGCGCGGTCGCGCCGAAGAAGAACGCGCCGGAAATGCGGAACACGAAGACATCGCCCTTCATGCTG
>Ga0075362_10000381_pt1 | contig 12695 bp, 11 predicted proteins | sample EndMetdeltDD1762_FD_71397 | JGI IMG/M metagenome (GOLD analysis project Ga0075362, IMG submission 71397) | Populus endosphere microbial communities from Tennessee, USA - Endosphere MetaG P. deltoides DD176-2 | ecosystem: Host-associated > Plants > Roots > Endosphere | place: USA: Tennessee...
CGCCGACGGTCCACATCACCGTCACGCCGACATGTCCGAAGTAGCGCATCTCAACCAGGAGCCATGCCGGGTCTAGACAACCGGCCCACCTCGAAGCGGCGCCGGTTCTGAAGAACCGGCCTACGTCAGGAGAGTCGACCTGCGTCGGACCTAAACGGGGGAACTCTGACCGGGAATCTCAGATGTAGGCCGGACCTTCAGGGCCGGCGTTCTTCGTGCCTTCCGTTCTCCTACCGGACGCCGGCGAGTGCTTCGCGCGTGAGTCCACCGCCGCGCTCCGCCAGGCCGGGCAGCCCGATCGGCAGTCTCCCCGTGATCGGCGCCTCTCCTGCCAGCGCGCGCACGGCCGAACGCTCCGCGCGATCGTAGAAATCGTAGGTCAACAGCATCGCCGGCAGCTCCGGCAGGAACGTCGCGGTATAGGGATTCCCGAACAGCACGGCGACGAACGGCTGGCGCGACGCCTCCGTCTGCCTCGCGATCGCGCGCAGCAGCGCCTGCATGTTCGACGGCAGGTCCATCCGTCCGCTGCCCGACGCCGCGCGCACGAAGACCGACGCGACGATGGCGTCGTAGCGCAGCGCCATCGCCCGCACCAGCTCGATCTCGCCGGCGGTCGATCGCTCCGACAGCTCGACCGACGTCACGTTGGGCCAGCGCTGCTTCAGCTCCGGAATGAACGTCCGGCTCGGCGCCGCTATCCGCCAGCCGTTCGGCGCGTCGAGGATCGACAGATACAGGATCTGCGCGTCGCGCGCCGCCTTCACCGGCACCTGGCGGCGCTCGTCGCGCACGAGCGTGATCGATCGCCGACTGACCTCGTCCGCCACGATCTGATGCGCGCGGCCGCCGACCACGCCCGGCAGGGCGTCGAGGCTGACGGCGCGCGTCCGGTGCAGTCCCGTCCGCGCCTTCGCGCGAAGGATGCGCTCGACCGACTGGTCGAGCCGCGCACGCGAGATTCCGCCCGACTCCACCGCCGCCTTGATCCCCGCGAATGCCGCGCCGTCATCCGGGGAATGCAGGACGATGTCGTTGCCGGCTTTGATGGCGCGCACCGCGGCGTCGCCGGGCGTGTAGAGCTTCGTGACGCCCGCCATGCCCATCGAGTCGGTGTAGATCAATCCCTCGAAGCCGAGATCGCGTCGCAGGACGCCGGAGACGACCGGCTCGCTGAGCGTCGACGGCGTATCCGGCGCGGCGTCGAGCGACGGCATCTCGATGTGCGCCGTCATGACCGCGCCGGCGCCGGCCGCGATGCCGGCCTTGAAGGGCGGCCACTCCGTCGCTTCGAGCGACGCGCGCGGGTCCCTGATGATCGGCAGCCCGAGGTGCGAATCGACGTCGGTGTCGCCGTGCCCCGGGAAGTGCTTCAGCGTCGCGATCATGCCGCCGTCCTGCAGGCCGCGGACGTACGCGCTCCCGAGCTTCGCGACGAGCGCGGGATCCTCGCCGTACGATCGCGTGTTGATGACGGGGTTGCGCGGGTTGTTGTTGACGTCCACGACGGGCGCGAAGTTGACCTGCACACCGATCGCGCGTGATTCGATCGCCGTGATCCGGCCGGCTTCGTAGGCGAGCTTCTCGTCGCCCGCCGCGCCGAACGCCATGTTGCGCGGAAAGGCCGTCGCGCCTTCGAGCCGGAAGCCGGCGCCGGTCTCGAAGTCGGCCGAGTTCAGCAGCGGATAGGGCGCGATCGCCTGCAGCCGGTTGAGGATCGACGCGGCGGCCAGCGGCTGACCGAGGGTGACGGTCCCGTAGTGCGATCCGAGCAGCACGTCGGGCACCGTCTCCGTCCCGCCGAACACGTGGAACCCGCCGATCTTGTAGTCGTGAACCGCCTTCGCGAGCGCGTCGTACTCGGGCGAATCGGTGCTGAGATACTCCGAGCCGAACGACGAGACGAGGAGCTGCCCGACCTTCTCGTCGAGCGTCATCTTCTTGAGCGTCGCGGCCACCCAGCGCTCGGCGTCGGCGTCCAGCTTTCGGCTGCCGGCTTCCGGCTGCCGGCTCACCGCTGCCGGCTTGCGGCTGTCAGCTCCCAGTCCGCTGAGGCAGACGCCACAGAGCAGGACGCCGCTCACGGCAATCACACGCAGGTTCATCGCCGCGATCGTACGCGATTCCGCCTGAAGGCGAAAACTACAGGTAAGATGAGCGGCGTGAGCGTTTCCGAGCATCGGAAGGCGGCCGTGGCGTCCGTGCGCTGCGCGGTGCTGACGATCAGCGACACGCGCGCGCTCGAGACGGACGTCAGCGGGCGCACCATCGTCGAGCTCCTCGAAGGCGCCGGCCACGTCGTCGCCAAGCGCCAGATCCTGCGCGACGAGCCGAAGGACGTGCGCGACGCCGTCCTGGCACAGCTGGGTGGCGTGGAGGCGATCGTCACGACGGGCGGCACCGGGATCACGTCGCGCGACAGCACGTTCGAAGCGGTCGAGGGGCTGCTCGACAAGCACCTGGACGGTTTCGGCGAGCTGTTCCGCGCGCTGAGCTACCAGGAGATCGGCAGCGCCGCGATGCTGACGCGCGCCACCGCCGGCGTCGCGCGCGGCACCGCAATCTTCATCCTGCCGGGCTCCGAGCATGCGGTCCGCCTCGGCATGACGAAACTGATCTTGCCGGAGCTTGGCCACGTCGTGCGGGAGCTCAAGCGATGAAGAACACGATGCGGCCGATCACCGGTACCATTTCGCTCGAGGACGCGCTCGCGATGATCCTCGACGCGGCGGCGCCGATCGCGCGCACGGAACGGGTGCCGCTCGCCGCCGCCGACGGACGGGTGCTCGCCACACCCGTCACCGCGGCATTGGATGTCCCGCCATTCGATCGCGCCGCGATGGACGGCTTCGCGGTGCGCGCCGAGGACACGTTCGGGGCGGGCCGCCACGATCCGAAGTCGCTTCGCGCCGTCGAGAAGGTCTACACGGGACAGGTGCCGCAGAAGCGCGTCGGCGCCGGCGAGTGCATCGAGATCGCCACGGGCGCGCCGATGCCCGAGGGGGCCGACGCCGTCGTGATGGTCGAGGAAACCGAGCGCGGCGCGGACGGCGAGATCCGGATCTTCACGCCGGTGTATCCGCGCCAGCACGTCGGACGCCGGGCCGCCGACATCGCGGCGGGCACGATCGTGCTCGGCGCCGGCGATGTCCTGACGCCCAGCCGGATCGGCGCGCTGGCGGCCGTCGGCGCGCTCGACGTGGACGTCTACGCGAAGCCGCGCATCGCGATCCTCTCGACCGGCAACGAGATCGTGGAGCCGGGCGAACGCCTGGGACCGGGGCAGATCTACGACATCAACCGCTTCACGCTGTCGTCCATCATCTCCGCGCACGGCGGCGTCCCCGTCGCGCTGCCGACCGCGCCCGACACGCTCGACGCGCTTTCGGCGGCGATCGACACGGCGCTGGCCGAGGACGTGCTCGTGTTCTCGGGCGGCAGCTCCGTCGGCGAGCGCGATCTGATCATCGACGTGCTGCACGCCCGCGGCGAGGTGCTCTTCCACGGCGTCGCCGTGAAGCCGGGCAAGCCGACCGTCTTCGGCCGCGTCGCCGGCAAGCCCGTGCTCGGCATGCCCGGATACCCGACGTCGTGCCTCTCCAACGGTTACATGCTGCTCGTGCCGATGCTGCGCCGCATGGCCCGCCTCCCGGACCACCATCCGCGCATCGTGCGCGTGCCGCTCGCGCGCCGCATCGTCTCCACGACGGGACGGCATCAGTTCTACACGGTGCGGCTGGCCGACGGCAGCGCCGTGCCGGCGTTCAAGGCGTCGGGCGACATCACCAGCATGGCGCACGCCGACGGCTACATCGAGATCCCCGCACAGATCGACATCGTCGAAGCCGGCGAGATGGTCGACGTGAAGATGTTTTGACCATGCACACGTCCCCACTCACGCGAGCGCCTGGATTCATGCTGCCCGACCAGAAGGGACGCGCGCGGTCGCTGCCGGATTTTCTCGCGCGCGGACGGCTGCTGCTGACGTTCCATCGCGGCACCTGGTGACCGAACTGCCGCCACCGGTTCGGTGAGCTTGCCGCCAACATCGCCGCGTTCACAGCCGGAGGGGTCCAGGTGGCCGGCGTCCTGGCGCAGAACCGCAGCGCCGTGCGCCGCTACGTGGAAGAGACGGGACTGCCGTTCGACATCCTGATCGACGAGCGGCGCGACGTCCTCCGCGCCTACGGCGTGTGGCACCGCATCGGGCTGGACGCGCTGAACATCGCGAGACCGGCGTGGTTCCTGATCGATCAGGACGGCGCGATCCGCTGGTCGTTCATCGGCGACAAGCAGACCGAGCATCCGACGCCGGAGGAGATCCTGGCGGCGTGTCAATGCTGAATGCTGAATGCGACATTCAACATTCGCCATTCAGCATTGACGCCCGCGGTCGATCAGCGGAAACGCTTGTTGACCGCGTCCCAGTTCACCACGTTCCACCACGCGGCGAGATAGTCGGGACGGCGGTTCTGGTACTTCAGGTAGTAGGCGTGCTCCCACACGTCGACGCCGAGGATCGGCTTCTTGCCTTCCATCAGCGGCGAGTCCTGGTTGGCCGTGCTCTCGATCACCAGCTTGCCGCCGACGTCGATCAGCCAGGCCCAGCCGCTGCCGAATCGCTTGACCCCGGCGTCGTTCAGCTGGGTCTTGAACTTCTCGAAGTCGCCGAACGTCGAGGTGATCGCCTCGCCGATGGCGCCGGTGGGCGCGCCGCCCTTGCCGGGGCCCATGATCTCCCAGAACATCGTGTGGTTGATGTGGCCGCCGCCGTTGTTGCGGACCGCCGCCTTGATGTCGTCCGGGATGCTGTTGATCCCCTTGACGAGATCCTCGACGCTCTTGCCGGCCAGCTCCGGGTGCTTCTCGAGCGCCGCGTTCAGGTTGTTGACGTACGCCGCGTGATGCTTGTCGTGGTGGATCCGCATCGTCTGTTCGTCGATGTGGGGCTCCAGCGCGTTGTAGTCGTAGGGAAGCGGGGGCAGTGAGTGCGGCATCTACGTCTCCTCAGTGAATGTCGAGCATGCGGTCGAGCGCGAGCTTCGCCCAGCGCTTGGTCTCGTCGGGCACGATGATCTGGTTGTGAATCTCGCCGGCGACCAGCCCCTCGAGAATCCACAACAGGTGGTTCGGCGATACCCGGAACATCGTCGAACACAGGCAGCCGAACGGGTCGAGCGTGACGACGGTCCGTTCGGGAGCCACGTCGTGCGCCAGGCGGTTGACGAGGTGGATCTCGGTCGCGACGGCCCAGACGGATCCGGCGGGACTGCCCTTCACCGTCTCGATGATCTTCTCGGTCGAGCCGCTGACGTCGGCGGCCTGGACGACGTCGAAGGTGCACTCCGGGTGCGCGATCACCTTGCCGTCCGGGTATTTCTTCCGGAACGCGTCAATCTGCGCCACGGTGAACCGCGTGTGGACGGAGCAGTGGCCCTTCCACAGCAGCAGCTTCGCGTTCCGCGCCTGTTCGGCCGTCAGGCCGCCGCCGACTTCGTGCGGATCCCACACCGGCATCCGGTCGAGCGGGACGCCAAGCTTGTACGCGGTGTTGCGGCCGAGATGCTGGTCGGGCAGCATCATGAGCTTCTCGCCCTTCGTCCAGGCCCACGTCATCACCGCGGCCGCATTCGTCGAGGTGCAGACGACGCCGCCGTGCTTGCCGACGAAGGCCTTGATGGCGGCGGACGAATTGATGTACGTCACCGGGACGATGGTGGTGACGTCCACGCCCATCTCGGCGAGCTCGCGCCACGCGATCTCGAGCTGATCTTCGTCGGCCATGTCGGCCATCGAACAGCCGGCGGCGAGATCGGGCAGGACCACTTTCTGGTTCGGCCCGCGGAGGATGTCGGCGCTCTCGGCCATGAAGTGCACGCCGCAGAAGACCACGAACTCGGCGGTGTGACGCGTGGCCGCCGCGCGCGCGAGCTTGAGCGAGTCGCCGGTGAAGTCGGCGAACTTGATCACTTCGTCGCGCTGATAGTGATGGCCGAGGATGACGAGACGATCGCCGAGCGTCCGCTTCGCGGCGGTGATCCGCGCGTCCATCTCGTCGTCGGAGAGACGCAGGAATGTCTCGGGAATCGGCTGGCGCTCGCCGATGCTCTGTTTCTCGACCTGCGTGAGGAGTTTAATGTCCATCTTTATCCGAGGGGCTTCGCCCCTCGGACTCCCCTGCACGCGCTCTCGCGCGCCGCTTCGCCGGCGCGCTCCGACCGCGTGGCTCGCGTCGCGGCGCTCGCTCGCATCATGAAGCGCGACTCGCGACAACCTTCGACGACTCCGGATCGTCCGCGTCCGGACCGGTGATCACGTTGTACAGCGTATCGCGTTCGTAGGGCTGGCGTCCCGCGGCGCGGATGAGCCGGCGGATCGCCCTGGTCGTCATGCCCTCGGGCGTGCGCGATCCGGCCATGTGGTAGATGTGCTCTTCCTGCACCGTGCCGTCGAGGTCGTCCGCGCCGAACCACAGCGCGAGCTGGGCGGTTTCCACTCCCGTGGCGATCCAGAACGCCTTGATGTGCGGCACGTTGTCGAGCATCAGGCGCGACACGGCGTGGACGCGCAGCGTCTCGATCGCGCTCGGCGCCGGCAGCTTGCGCATCTGGTTGTTGTCGGGATGGAACGCGAGCGGGATGAACGCCTGGAGGCCGCCGGTCTCGTCCTGCAGCGCCCGCGCGCGCAGCATGTGATCGACGCGTTCCTCGTACGTCTCGATGTGGCCGTAGAGCATCGTCACGTTGGTGCGCATGCCGAGGCCGTGCGCGAGACGATGAATCGCCAGGTAGCGATCGGCGCCGCACTTGTCGTCGCAGATCTTCTTGCGCACGCGCTCGGCGAAGATCTCGGCGCCGCCGCCGGGCAGCGAGTCGAGTCCCGCCTCCTGCAGCTCGCGCAGCACCTGCTCGTCCGTCCTGCCGTAGAGATCGGCGAAGAACGCGATCTCGACCGCGGTGAAGCACTTCAGGTGCACCTCGGGACGGATGCGCTTGAAGCCGCGGAGCATGTCCGTGTAATACGAGAACGGCAGATCCGGATGCAGGCCGTTGACGACGTGGACTTCGGTGAGCGGCTGGCCGGCGCGCTGCCGCAGCTTGTCCCACGCCTGCTCGAGCGACATCGTGTAGGAGCCTTCGTCGCCGGGACGGAGGCGCGCGAACGAGCAGAACAGGCAGCTCGCGACGCACACGTTGGTGGCCTCGAGCCGGATGTTGAAGTTGTAGTAGGTGCGCGCGCCGTGGCGCTTCTCGCGCTCGCGGTTGGCGAGCCAGCCGAGGGCGAGCGAATCCGGGCAGTTGAACAGCCGGACGCCGTCCTCGAACGACAGGCGGACGCCGGCGTCGAGCTTCCCGGCTATGTCATCGAGCCCCACGCCGGCCAGACGCGTGCGCATACAGCCTTCATATGTTACTCCGTCCGCAGGCCACGCCGGGATCCGCCCGGGCGGCGGGCGCGACGGACGAACGTGCGTGCTATAGTCGGACGGTTCAACGCCCGGCGGTCACGCGAAGTGGGTGCGAAGCCCACGCGGTGCCGCCACTGTAAGCGGGGAGCGTCTTCCAGAAGTCGACAGACAGCCACTGCCTCGCCGGGTCTGAAGACCCGGCCTACAGAGCAACGTAGGGCGGGTCTTCAGACCCGCCGGACGGGAAGGCCGGAACGACGCGACGATCCGCGAGCCAGGATACCTGGCCGCCCGGGCTCAACGGCGATCCATCGAAGCGCGTCGCGTGACGGTGGACGCCCGACTTCAGCGGCGCGAATGCACGCCGCACGGAGGCCCGAGTGCCGTCTCTTGTACACCTGCTCTCTCTCGCGCTCGTTTTCTCGTCCGGTCCCGCGTCCGTCACCGGCGTAGTCGTCGATTCGGCCGGGCGCGCGGTGCCGCGTGCCGCCGTGCAGATCATCGCCGCCGACGGATCGACGGTCGCGACGACGGTCACCGGCGCGGATGGAACGTTCCGCGTCGCCGACGCGCCGGCGGCGTGCCGCGTGGAGGCGTCGTTGACCGGGTTCTCGAACGCGTCCGCCGCGTGTGACGCGGCGCCGCTGCGGCTGACGCTGAACGTCGCGCCCGTGACCGACGCGATCGTCGTCTCCGCGACCCGCACCGAGGCGCCGGCAGGTCAGGTGGCGGCGGCCGTCACCGTGTTCGACAGGGCGGAGATCGATCGGAAACAGCAGCCGCTGCTCGCCGATCTGCTGCGCGACGCGCCGGGCGTCACCATCGTCCGCGCCGGCGCGCCGGGCGGCGTGACGTCGATGTTCATCCGCGGCGGCGAGAGCAACTACACGAAGGTGCTGCTCGACGGCGTCCCGCTGAACGAGCCGGGCGGTTCGTTCAACCTGAGCGACGTGACGACCGAGAACCTGGACCGCGTGGAGCTCGTGCGCGGCGCCAACTCCGCGCTGTTCGGGTCCGACGCGATGACCGGCGTCGTCCAGATGTTCACGCGGCGCGGCACCTCGGCCAGGCCCGAAGCGCGGTTCGCGATCGAGGGCGGGAGCTTCTCGACGGTGCGCACGTCCGGCGGCGTGTCGGGCAAGCGCGGCGGAATGGACTACGCCGCCGAGGTCGCCGGCTTCACGACCGACAACGATCTGCCGAACAACGCGTTCGACAACGTCACCGTCTCGGGATCCGGCGGCGGATCGCTCGGACACGGCGCGACGCTGCGCACGATCGCCCGGTTCGAAGGCGGCACGGCGGGCACGCCCGGAGCGACCGCGTTCGGCCGGCCCGACCTCGACTCGTTCTTCAACCGGCACGACGGCGTCTGGGGCGTGAGCTTCGACCAGACGTCGGGCGCGCTGCGCCATTCCGCGAGCTACGGCCTCGCCGTCTCGCACCAGCGGTCGGCGAACCTGCTGGAGGATCCGCCCTACACGCCGGCGTTCGGCTCGAGCGGCGCGCCGTTCCAGTTCTTCGACTTCCTGTTCGACAGCCGCACGGATCTCACGCGGCACCGCGCGAGCTACCAGGCCGACGGCACGTTCACGACGGCGCACGCGGGAACGCACGTCGACACCGCGCTCGTCGACTGGGACGGCGAACGCGCGACGCTGCGCGACGCCCTCGCCGACACGTCGCAGGACGCCTCGCGCGACAACGTCGGCCTGTCGCTGCAGCACCAGGCGCTCTGGTCGCGCGTGTTCGTGACGGGCGGCGTGCGCTTCGAGCACAACGCGAGCTTCGGCAACGCGACCGTGCCGCGCGTGGGGGCGGCCGCCTACCTCCATTCCGGCGACGGCGCGCTCGGCGCCACGCGCGTACACGTGACGGCCGGGCTCGGGATCAAGGAACCGACGATCCTGCAGTCCTACAGCCCCAATCCGTTCTTCCTGGGCAATCCCGCCCTGGAGCCGGAGCGCTCGCGCGCGTTCGATCTCGGCGTCGAGCAGCGGTTCGCGCACGACCGCGCGCGCGTGGACGTCACCTGGTTCGACAACCGCTACAAGAACATCATCGGGCTCGAGACGATCGACTTCACGACGTTCGCGTCGCAGTACTTCAACATCGGCCTGACGCGCGCCCGTGGCGCGGAGCTGAGCGGCGACGTCGCACTCGTGTCGGGGTTCCGGGTCAAGGCCGCCTACACGTTCACGGACTCCAGGATCCTGGAGAGCACGTCGGCGTTCAGCGAAGTGCTCAAGGCCGGCAACCCGGCCCTGCGCCGCCCCCGTCACGCCGGGTTCACCGACGTCGCGTGGCTCGGCCGCCGCGCGTCGATCAGTGTCATCGGGACGTTCGTCGGCGAGCGATCCGACAGCGACTTCGCCTCGCTCTTCCCGGCGATCACCGTCAACGACGCCTACGCGTCCTGGGACGTGCGCGCCTCGGTGCCGGCCGGACGCCGCCTGACGCTGACGGCCGCGATCGACAACCTCTTCGACAGCGATCACATGGAGCCGCTCGGCTATCCCGTGCTCGGCCGAGCCGCGCGCGTCGGCATCCGCGCGCGCTTCTGAACCGGTGATCGCGTGCGACGGTCCCCCGGGTAGAGCGTAATGCTGCAGGTCGCGGACGCCTGGTTCGGGTACGACGAGCGCCAGCCGGTGCTGAAGGGCGTGAGCCTGTCGGTGCCGTCCGGCGCGATCGTCGGGATCCTCGGGCCGAACGGATCGGGCAAGACGACGCTGCTGCGGCTGCTGGCGGGAACGCGGCAGCCGCATCGCGGCACGGTCACGCTGGACGGCGCGCCGCTGGCACGCTCGTCACGCGTCGAGCTCGCACGCCGGCTGGCGGTCGTACCGCAGGAGACGCAGCTCGCCTTCGACTACACCGTCGGCGAGGTGGCGATGATGGGACGCTATCCGCACCTCGGCCCATTCGAGATCGAAGGTCCGCGCGATGCCGCGGCGGTCGAGCAGGCGCTCGCCTCCACGGGCACGGCACATCTCGCGGATCGCCTGTTCGCCACGCTCAGCGGCGGCGAGAAGCAGCGCGTCGTGATCGCCGCGGCGCTCGCGCAGCTCTCGTCGGACTCACGCCTGAAGGCGGAAGCCACGTCCCGCTTCCTCCTTCTCGACGAGCCGACCGCGTCGCTCGATCTCGCATATCAGCTCGAGATCGCGTCGCTGCTCAAGGCGCTTCACGACGAGCGTCGCGCCGCCATCGTCATCTCCACGCACGACATCAGCCTCGCCGGCACGCTCTGCGACACGCTCCTGCTGATGCGCGACGGCGGCATCGTGGCGAGCGGTCCGGTGGACGACGTGCTGACGTCGCGGAACCTGCAGCGCGTCTACGACGTCGAGACGGAGATCTCGCGGCACCCCTCGGGCCAGCGGATCGTCGTCCCGATCCGCCGTGCCGGAGACCGGCCGCGCGCATGACGCTGGAACGGCGATTCTGGCGCACCGTGGCGGCCTTCGGCGCGATGGCGGTCGCGGCGGTGCTGCTGGCGCCGCTCGCCGGACCGACGTCGATCAGCCTCCGGCGCGCGTTCGACTTCTCCGTCCCCTTCGCCGACAACCCGGACGCGCAGATCTTCTTCATCGCCAGGCTGCCGCGGACGATCGCGGGCGCGCTGGTGGGCGGGCTGTTCGCGGCGGCGGGCGTCGTCTTCCAGGGCCTCCTGCGCAATCCGCTGGCGACGCCGTTCACCCTGGGCGTCTCCACCGGCTCGGCGCTTGGCGCGATCCTCGCCATCACCTTCAACTGGTCGATCGCGGTGGCCGGCATTTCGGCGGTGCCGGTTGCCGCTTTCGCGGGATCGCTCGTCGCCGTCGGCATCGTCTACGCGCTGGCGCAGGCGCGCCACCGCGGGCTGTCGACGACGGTGCTCCTCCTGGCGGGCGTGACGATGAACGCGTTCTTCTCGGCGATCATCCTGTTCGTCCAGTACTTCGCGAGCTTCGCCGACACCTACCGGACGCTCCGCTGGCTGATGGGGGATCTCGACGTCAGCAGCTACCAGCCGATCGTGGCGGCGCTGCCGGCGGCGGTGGTGGCGCTCGCGGTCTTCGCGTGGCTCGCGCGCCCCCTCAACCTGCTCGCGCTCGGCCCCGACAGCGCCGAGTCGCGCGGCCTCGACGTCACGCGGGCGCAGCGCGCCGCGTTCCTGAGCGCGTCGCTGGCGACGGGAGCCGCGGTCTCGGTGGGCGGCCCGATCGGCTTCATCGGCATCATCGTCCCGCACCTGGTGCGGCTGATCGTCGGCCCCGATCACCGGCTCGTCCTGCCGGCGGCGACGCTCTTCGGCGCCGCGTTTCTCGTGGCCTGCGATCTCGTCGCACGGACGATTCTCGCGCCGGTCGAACTGCCGGTGGGCATCATCACGGCCATGATTGGAGGGCCGTTCTTCCTATGGCTGCTCATTCGAAAGCGCTGACGGCGCTCGCCGCGTGGCTCGCGGCGATGCTGCTCGCGCCGCAACCGGCGCGCGCGCCGCAGCGCATCATCTCGCTCGTGCCGAACGTGACGGAGATCGTCTACGCGCTGGGGGCCGGCAGCCGCGTGGTGGCGGTCAGCAGCTACGACACGTATCCGCCGGAGGTGACGGCGCTCCCGAAAGTCGGCGCGCTCATCGATCCCAACGTGGAGCGGATCCTCTCGCTCAAGCCGGACTTCGTCGTCGTCTACGGCAGCCAGGACGATCTCAAGCAGCAGCTCACGACGGCCGGCATCCAGGTGTTCTCGTACCGGCACGCGGGGCTGGCGGGCATCACGGCGACGATCCGCGAGCTGGGCGGCCGGCTCGGCGATCAGGCGACGGCCGAGTCACTCGCCGGACGGATCGAACGAGGGATCGACGGCATCCGGACCCGCGTCGCCGGACGGCCGCGTCCCCGCACCCTGGTGGTCTTCGGACGCGAACGGTTGTCGCTGCGCGGCATGTACGTCAGCGGCGGCATCGGGTTCCTGAACGACATGCTCGGCGTGGCCGGCGGCGAGAACGTGTTCGCCGACGTGAAGACCGAGTCGGTCCAGGCCAGCACCGAGCAGATCATCGCCCGCCGCCCCGACGTGATCATCGAAGCGCGCGCCGCCAACAGCGCCTACCCGACCGGCGAGCGCGGCGCGGAGCTGCGCGTATGGAACGCGCTGGGCTCGATCCCGGCCGTCAGGAACCAGCGCGTCCTCTTCCTGTTCGACGATCGGATCGTGATTCCGGGCCCTCGCGTCGTCGAAGGCACGCTCGAGATCGCGCGCGCGCTGCACCCGGACGCGTTCAAATGAGCGACCGAGA
>Ga0075362_10000382_pt1 | contig 12685 bp, 11 predicted proteins | sample EndMetdeltDD1762_FD_71397 | JGI IMG/M metagenome (GOLD analysis project Ga0075362, IMG submission 71397) | Populus endosphere microbial communities from Tennessee, USA - Endosphere MetaG P. deltoides DD176-2 | ecosystem: Host-associated > Plants > Roots > Endosphere | place: USA: Tennessee...
GCAATGATCACGGGTAACGCTGTCGCTGGCGTCGCGAGCCAAGCAATTTTTTCCGGAAGGATATGCAGGTTGGTTCCGATGATGTTTGCAACCCCATAGATGTCATTAAACATCCACCGCCAAATCTGAGAGGAAACGACCGTTGGAATAGCCCACGGTATCAGGACCGCAACCCGCAACAACGTGCGGCCCTTAAATTTGGAGTTCGCAACCAGTGCAACGGTCAGACCGAGCGCTGCCTCAATAGTGACTGAAAAGAGGGTAAAAATCAGCGTGTTCCCTACCGACCTCCAAAAGCCTGGATCGGAAAGAATGAACAGATAATTGTCGATGCCTGCAAAGCTCGACGGGGTGACTCCGTCGAGCCTGTAGTTGAGGAACGAGTAGACAACAACCTGAATAAGTGGATATCCGACGACAAGGAGTACAACAAAGACAGCCGGCGTAATCAGAATCCACGCCAAGCGCCGTTGACGCTCGTAAAGATCAATTTCTTTGGCCACTAGGAATCTTGATTAAACAGACGTCAATGGACCACGCGCTTGGCAGTCCGCTCAATCTGTTGAACCGCATCCTTGGCTGATTCACGACCGCTGATCACCTTGTTCACATTCTGGAACAGGACGGTAGAGAGTTGATTGTAATTAACCCCTGTGATTGTCGAAGGCCGTGCGACGGCATTGTTGAGCACCTCAATCGCATCCTTGAACCAGGGGTTCTTAGCCATAATATCCGCATCCGTGTACAGGTCGGGCCGAGTCGGAAACTGTCCCAGATCAATCGCACGCCTCTTTTGCGCTTCAGACGAGCAGAGGTATCGGACCAACTCAGCAGAAGTATCCGCATTTTTCGAGTAGGTAGAAACCATTAATTGATAGCCACCGAGGCAGGCAGCTTTTTTCCCGCTTTCACTACCCCGCGGCAAAACGGAGACAGCAAACTTGCCAGAGACCGGGCTCTTCGGATCGGCACTTAATGCATAGGCATAAGGCCAATTGCGCATGAAAGCCGCATTGCCAGCCTGCCAGATGTTCCTGGCGTCCTCTTCGGTGTAGGTCGTTACACCCGTTGGAGAAATCGTTCCAACAAAGCCCCTAATGGTTTCAAGTGCCTTAATCGCGTTCGGATTGTCAATCGTGACCTTTTTGGTGCCTGGCTCAATAATGCTTCCACCACCATAGCTGTAAATCCATTCAATGGCATTACCAGTGAGACCTTCATAGGCATTACCTTCAAAAACGAACCCTTGAAAATCAGGTTTCCCATCCCTCTGTTCGCCGTCCTGGATCTTTTTCGCCATCTCGCTCAATTCTTTCCATAGCTTGGGGGGCTCTTTGTAGCCGTATTTTTCCAGGAGATCTGTGCGGTAATAAAGTAACCCGGCATCGGCGAAGGCCGGCAACGCAATAAGATGCCCGTTAACAGTATTGTTTCTGATGATACGCGGGAAATGCTGTTTAATCTCGTCTTCTTTGAAATATTTCTTGAGATCAACTGCATGCGGGGCAGCGATCCCTGGCCAAATGACGTCGATCAGGTAGACATCGACATCGGAGCTCTTTGCAGCCCAATATTGTTGATACTGTTGCAGGGTCGCCGAAGCATCATTTGGACGGCTGATGTATTCGAGTCTGTTACCGGTTTTTTTCGCCCACTCTTCTGCCAAAGCTCTTATCCAGCGCCCCTGTTCTCCAACGTCTGAATCGCCGGCGAACCGAATCGTTACGCCATCTCCGAAGAGCGCTGGAGAGGAGATTGAAACTAGAAAAAGAGCACTGAGGAATCGAACAACATTGCGCCGTAATGAATGTTTTAGGGAGATCATTGGAAAAAGCCTTTTGTTATGGGGGGAGTTAAATGTCCAAGGAATAAAAGGCCCTCCTTTGTGACGTGTCAAGCTAAGCAACCCATCAGAACCCTGCATCGGCACCGCCCAGCAGGGTCCAAAAGCAGATGCAAATGATCGCAAACGATAGCGTTCCAAATGGGAAAAGCGGAATTCGTCAACCGCCAGGACCCAGGTGGCCGTCCAGAATACAACGAACAGATTCGGAAACTTCGTCTGTGACGTTCGACCAGAAAGGTCAGCGAAAATAGAGTGGCCAAGAAGATCCCACTAAGTTGATGAGGTTCATCGTAAGTTCACCTAGGTCACACGCCATGAGCTAACCCAGGGTAAGCTCCAAAAGGGTGGGTTAGCGCATTGGGTGATGGCGGCGACGATATTAGGAGGGTTCGAAGTGGCTGGTGCCCTGAAAGCCGTCCCGTATAAGCAGGGATGTTCAGCCCGTGTTAAACCTCAAATCAGTTTCGCATCAGCGAGTTCCGCCTTCAGATAAGCATAATAGATAGGCGCTGCGATCAGTCCGACGATCCCAAAAGCGGCTTCCATGATGATCATGGCTAATAAGAGCTCCCATGCGTGTGACTTAATCTTGGAACCGACGATTCGCGCGTTCAGAAAATATTCCAGTTTGTGAATCACGACTAGGAATACAAGGCCAGTAATCGCGACGTAGATCGAGATTGATAAACCGACAATCACGATCACTGTATTCGAGATCAAATTACCAATCACCGGCAGCAAGCCTGCAACAAATGTGACGGCGATCAATGTTTTCGTGAGAGGAAGCTGTACGCCGAACATTGGCAGAATGGCAACCAAGAACAGACTGGTAAAGATGGTGTTCAATGCCGAGATTCTGACCTGTGCGAAAACGATGCGGCGAAAGGCGTTTCCGAAGCGTACGATTCGCTCCGTCAATGCAGCCGCTAAAGGTCCCCTTTGGGTGGTGAGCGGGCTTTCGTGCAGGGAGATTAATGCACCGATCACCATTCCAATCAGAATATGTACAGAAAGGTGCATCGCCTCTCGACCAACCAATTGGATTTCCTGTGAATGTTCGTCGAGCCAATCGACAGTGATCGCCTTCAGATCATCCACGTTTCCAGGCATATTCTCTACAATCCATGGCGGCAGCTTTGTTCGTGCGTCCATCAGGATATGCTGCAATTTTTCGGCCAGGACCTGCAGGTTCCCTGTATCGCTTTTAAAAAACGCAACTGCTCCGAGAATCAGTAGAACCAGAATTCCAACCGTGATGATGGAAAGCGCGACCAGAGCAAGCCATCGTGATCGTCTGCCCTGGAGCGGTTTTTCGATGATCGGTGCCAGCAATTGGACGAGTTCATAAACCAAAAATCCAGCCAATAAAGCTGAAAGCAGCTTGAGATGTAGAGCCAGAAAGAGACCAATCCCAACCAGAATCCACGAAGCGATTTTCGCAGCGCTAGCGGAAGAATGTGCGGAGCCGGGCGTCAAAATGCCTTTTCCCATAGAAAAAATTGTTTTGAGACTTTGTACTAATGCATTTCCAACGAATAGCCAGTACTCGATTGTTGATGCAATTCATAATCTACCAAGTTGCTGTTTTAAGGAATTACGCCAAGTTCCACGGTCTGCTATAGGCCGTTGAATATCACTCTTGAGTATCACCGATCCGTCATCGCGAACACGGCAGGATGCTGTAAACGGCGCTCAGCTGTGATCGCAAATACCTCCATTTTGAGTCCTTTGGCCATCCCGAGCTTATGAAACCGATGAGATCGCTCGATCTCATCGAACACTGTGGAATAAACGGGAACGAAGCCTAGACCGTGTGCTGCCAGCTCCGTGAGCAAAGCCATGTCCTCTGCCTCTGCAATGACTCGGGGCCGAATGTGATGTGACTCAAACCAATGTTCTAACTGCCGGCGCAGGACCATTTCACCGATGGGAAGGACTGCTGGCGCGCCGTTGAGCGAACCAGGGAACCCTTTTCCTAAGCGCTTTGCGAGAGCTGCCGGCGCGCATAGAACAACGCTGGAGGTGCTAACCCGCTGATTGAACGTCTTGACCCGGAGAGCGCTCGTCGATGGCTCATCGGCGAGTACAACGTCCAACTTGTGCCCAGCAAGCTGCGTAATCAATTCCTTTAGCGATCCTTCCCGACAAATAACATTAACCGATTGGCCAAGAGCGAACACTGGGGCCAGATGTTGCCGGACCACGATTTTGGGAACGGAATCAACGGCACCAACATTGAGCCCCAGCGAACGTTTGCCCGGTTCCCGGTGGACCGTTCTCAGCAGTTCGTGACCGAGAGAGAAGATCTCTTCGGCGTATTCCATGGTAGTCTGACCGGTATCTGTGAGAATCAAACGGTGGTTGGCGCGATTAAAGAGAGACGCCCCCAAGGATCCTTCCAATTGCTTCAGCTGAGTACTGATACTTGGCTGAGAAACGTGCAGTACTTCACTCGCACGCCGCAACCCTCCCTCTCTCGCGACAGTCAAGAAATAAAGCAGATGACGATAGTTCAGATCACTGGGATTCATTAGGAAAACTGGAAAATGTTCTTCTATTCTTCGTATTTATCAATACCTTCAAAGATGGTGGAAGCTAAAAGATCTTTGGAGATATTACGATGAGTTCATTAGCAATCATGCTTTTTATTGGTACGATGGTGTTATCCCTCTGGGCCACCATGCGAGTCCGCAAGGTTTACGGAGAGTATAGCCAGCTCGCGGCATCGTCCGGATTAACCGGAGCTCAGGCAGCGGCCACGATCCTTCAACGGGAAGGGATTCAAGATGTGGAAATCGTTGAGCATGACCAGATGCTTGGAGACCATTACGACCCGATCCACAAGCGACTCGTGCTCTCCCGCCAAAATTATTACGGAACATCCACAGCGGCGCTCGGGGTCGCAGCACATGAGTGTGGTCATGTCCTTCAGCACCAGCAGGCGTACGCGCCGTTGCAATGGCGGATGGCTTCCGTAGGCCTGACTACGTTTGCAAGCCAGATTGTCCTTTGGCTGCCATTATTAGGAATGTTCACCGGGTTCCTTAACACCGGCATGGCTATGGCAATCGTCGCTAGTGCGTGGGGCGTGTTAATGCTGTTCAATCTCGTAACGCTTCCTGTAGAGTTTGATGCATCACGTCGGGCAAAATTGGTACTGACCCAGACCGGTCTGATACGCACTGTTGAAGAAGAATCGGCAGTCGGGAAAGTGTTGCATGCGGCAGCCTGGACCTACGTCGCAGCGTTTATCACTTCGCTTGCCTACTTCTTGCTGCATCTGCTTCCATTATTGGGCGGACGACGCGATTAACGAAGACCTTTCGTGCACAAGCCTGAGCTGACAGACCTAGGCTCTAGCCTCGGAGTCGCTTCAGATTGGAAGATTAGAGAATACGAAACTTTATACTGGCACAGGACGAACAGAAAGGAACGTAAAACCTAACAGGCAATATCAAAAACGGCGGCCCTTCTGACACAGCAGATTGTAGATTCCTCTAGTAGGGTGTCGCTCACTGCCCTCGCCTGGAGAATTTCCGGCAATACCGTCACGATGGGCCAGTTCATTGAGAAAGGGCATTGTCGGATCAACGGCCAGCAACCCAATTCTTCAATTGGCAATTTATGCGCGAAGCATATCATGTAGACAAACAGTAAGCCTAACCTATGATTACCATAGGAAAGCTATATTTCAGTAAATGGCCGATAGTGTTTATTTAGTGGTCACGGAGACCAATAACCTCTGGTAACCGATAGGAGGATCATGGCTCAGCAAGATAAATCACCGCAACTTACCACTGCGTCTGGCGCACCGGTGGATGATAACCAAAACAGCATTACCGCAGGTCCACGCGGACCGGTTCTGCTCCAAGATTACTGGCTGATCGAAAAGCTGGCGCATTTCAACCGGGAACGGATTCCTGAGCGGATTGTACATGCCAAGGGTTCAGCGGCATTCGGAACGTTGACGATTACCCACGACATCACGAAATATACCAAGGCTTCTATCTTCAGAAAGGTTGGGAAACAGACTGAGGCATTTCTTCGCTTTTCGACTGTAGCTGGTGAACGCGGCGCTGCGGATGCAGAACGTGACGTCCGTGGATTCGCACTCAAGTTTTATACCGATGAAGGCAACTGGGACCTCGTCGGAAACAATACCCCGGTCTTTTTCGTTCGCGATCCGCTAAAATTCACGGACTTCATTCACACTCAGAAGCGAGAGGCAAAATCGAATCTGCGCAGCGGAACTGCTGCATGGGATTTCTGGAGCTTGTCCCCAGAATCACTCCATCAGGTCACTATCCTGATGAGTGATCGCGGTTTGCCGAAAAATTACCGTCAGTTGAATGGCTACGGTTCGCATACTTACAGCTTTATCAACGATAAGCAGGAACGGTTCTGGGTAAAGTTCCACTTCAAATCTCTCCAGGGCCACGCGTTCTACACCGATGAAGAAGCCGTTGAAGTCGTTGGTGCAGACCGCGAAACTGCTCAGCGCGATTTATTCGAAAGCATCGAACGCGGAGAATTTCCGCGCTGGAAAATGTGGGTCCAAATCATGCCAGAAGAAGAAGCTGAAACCTATCGCTGGAATCCGTTTGATCTCACCAAGGTCTGGCCGCACTCAGATTACCCGCTCATCGAAGTCGGTATCCTGGAATTGAATCAGAATCCCGAAAACTACTTTGCTGAGGTCGAACAATCGGCCTTCTCACCAGCAAACATTGTTCCCGGGGTCGGCTTCTCCCCTGATAAAATGCTGCAAGCCCGCATCTTCGCATACGCTGATGCGCACCGTTACAGAGTAGGGGTGAATTCGGATCGACTACCGGTGAATGCTCCAAAATGTCCGGTCATGAATTATCATCGGGATGGCGCAATGCGTTTCGATGCCAACGGGGGCGACTCGGTAAATTACGAACCGAACAGCTTCCAAGGACCCAAGGAATGCCCGGCGTTCCAGGAACCACCTCTCAGAATTTCCGGAGATGCAGCACATTACAATCACCGCGACGGGAATGATGATTACACGCAGCCGGGAAATCTATTCCGCCTGTTTGACGAAGGCCAACGCAAGCGACTTTTTGCCAACATCGCTCGGAGCATGAATGGGGTTCCAAGAGAGATCCAGATGCGGCAGCTATGCCATTTCTTTCGAGCCGATCCTGCGTACGGACTCGGCGTGGCAAAGAAACTCGGAATAGAGCTCGATCCACAACTCCTGGCTAATCTACCAAATGACACGACCTCCGGAGTACACGCCGTCAGAGAGCCTACAGGTACCCAATAATAGCCGCCGATGAATAAGTACGGCTACGTTTTCGCGTTGGCCCTACCGATCCAAAAAATAGCTTGCAGTTAGAGCATTTTCACGTGAATCGCCCGTAACCTGAGTGGTTAAAGTCATTTGCCCATTCGCAAGGAGCGAAGCGTTCAAGGAACGAGCCAATGGCCGCCCACAGCATATCAACCGATCGTGTTCGCCGCTTTTTGCAAGAGCGCCTTTTACGAAGGCCTGTTCAATCGGGTTGCATCCGGGCAATAAGGGGACAAATAGAACGACGTGACACTCTGGCTTAGATAGCTTGCCCTACACCCCCCTTCCTTTATGGGCGCTTAGAAAATCGCTGGCCCACAAGCATTCCCTATACCCTCCCTTCCCCAGTCATCCGTAAATTGGATGGGAATAGTCTGTCAGAGAAGAACAGTACCGATCATTTCCTCTGCCTTCTGTGGGAACGGCAATAAGACTCGGATAGGAGCAGTAAAAGCGGGATGGCAACCCGTGTCAAACAGGCAGCTAGGAGTGTAGTTCTGGGACGTGCTCGTCTTCGTATTTTTCGATAAGCGCACCGATGACTTCCATGAGTGACGCAAGCGAATGGTTTTCGTTTTGGCCCACTTCATCGATGAGGTTGTCGAGGAACGTGATTAATTTCTGGTAATCTCCTTCGCTGTGGGGCACGTGAAGGGTCTCGGCCACGGATGGCCAGGCCATTTTGGTTCTATCGATTTGGGTGAGAGTCATCAGTTTTTCCAGGTTCCTTCGTCTTAATCACGATGAGTGATATAGCACGGATGTACACTTTGGTATGATTATAATAGATTGTGGCAATGAGGCGATGTTTGTTGCCTCTGATATTGAACACCGTCCTGTTCTCGACCTATTGGCGCTCGGGAACCCCACAACTGGGCGAAGTTGGCGAACCAATGGGCCTTCATTGCCTGGTACCAATGTTCTAGAGCACTTTGCGCATCCGGATACTCCCGCGCAAATTTGTTGAGGCTGCTCAAAGCAGATAACATCCTCATCTCTGATCTATAGCTTCCATTCGTCGGTTTCCTAGAAATAGGTCCCATAACACCCACTTGGGTTGTCCTAAACTTCTTGGCCAGTGCTTTCGTAAACTGAATTGGTGTTTGACCAAAAATCATTGGCAAGAACTTCTTGTACACACACATATCCTGTAACTGATGAACTGCTCAAAATTCTCCAGCTTATAATCAAAGCTCTTGGTTCATAGCCCTTTGGAATCAGGCGGACGCGTCTGGAAAGATTGATGAACACGAAACCAAGAAGCTACTCGAAGAATAGAAAAACATATTATAATAACGTATTTTTATATTGATATTTCTATCAACCCGCTGAATGATCTCTGCATGCAACCATATTCAGACTGCACGGCCTTCTGCTCTGTGCGCTTTTGGGTCTGTTATACGGCGGCGACTGCTGCTATGATCTTAAACTCATCCTCACGACTTATGAACACTCAAGACTCTTGGGAATTGCTTGTATCAAGCAATTCCAGTGTTCGTTACCAGATTGGCAACCCGCACTTCGAAGGACGGACCACCGTTGTGATCCAAGGCAACGGCACTGCGTCCGTTGAGTTCGTTCGCGGAGCGGAAAAACGAAGCTACCTCAAACAATTGGCTCCGGAGCGATTAGAGGAAGTCCGATCCACTCTGGCGGCGTACGACCCCCGTAAACTCACAGCATCCCAAAAAGATCTTGTTCCGGATGAAGCGCAAATTCAAATCGAGATCGTGGAAGGAGACCGTACTTGGGTCAGAACTTTCAGAGATCAGGATCGGTGGAATCAATCCAACCTCCAAAAGGACGTGGAGCTATTCGAAAGCGTTGCCCGTGAAGTGTCAGGTGGAAATGTCCAATTCTGAGCTACCGGCGGAACACCGAAGGAAACAGCCATGCCGGAGCCGGTTGAAATCAACAAATCGATTCAAGATCTTCCGTTCGGATGGACGAGTCGTTATCATACATTTATAGAAAATGATCACATCGATGTGCGACTACGCATCCACCTAAGATCGGATCAACGAATCCCATTACGAGATGTTCTAAAAGTGCGCGTAGAGACCGAAGACTCGGTCAATCGTTACTTTAATCAGCGATTTGAGATGGTCGATTCCGAGGGCCGCGCGCGACCCCTAAGGGTCTCTATAGAATTTACTTCGGATTCACCTGATCTTGTGGTTCGCCTTCATCCCGGAAAAGGGCGCAGCAATCTAAATCACTGGTTTGTGGACGCCGACCCGATTATCCGGGCTCACGAAGTAGGTCATGCACTCAGCCTGCCAGATGAGTACATCGATCCAATGTCGAAAAATAGAGCGACAGCCGATGCCCCTGGCATCTATCACGATCATTCGCTCATGGGCAATTTCTTTAGCGAAGGAATTGATCAGGCAGAATTAAAACAGCGGCACGGAGAGATCTTAGCGAACGAAATTTCTGAAGCTGCTGGCATCCCTTTGAAGGCTCAGGAGCAACCTCGGATCACCCCAGACGGACCTCACGAAGTTGCGGCTACCCATGAGTTCCTCCTGCAATACAAAGAAAATCGGGCCCACATCTAACCGACTCACTCTGGTATGAAGATATGAGCGATTGGTGAGTTCTTGAGCCATTAAATGTACGAGAGAGCATCGATGTTACTCGGCGCAAACAAAAAAGGTCGCAATGTTTATGCAGATTAATGCGTTTGCCTTTGTAGGAGATGGCGCACATGCCGGATGTGCGCGTATGGGATAATGTCGACATATCCATTATCATCTTCGATAACAAGGACGTTCTTCGCAGGCCAAACATGATCGTTTGTTGGGATTGAATAAGCTAAGTCCTCAGCCACCTCGACAGCAAAAGACTGAAACGGATTGGCGTGCAGAAGCTTCAAAATTTGCTCTCTCATGGGGAAAATATACGTTTAATTATCTGAAAAAGAAATGAAAGGGCTCCGATCGTCTCCCATCAAAGCAAAGCCTCCTAAGAACTGAAAACGATTTATGGGACAGGTACTACACGGCAGCGCCCACACGACAGAGACACGGTGCATCGTGTAATACAGCAAAGTCAAAGAGCCTGAATACATTGGCGAATTGCTATGGGATTAATCCCAAGATTATGGTAAAATGGCGCAAGCGTCAGTTCGTGCATGACGCCCCGATGGGACCAAAGCAATATATAGTCCTGAAGTAAGAGTGAACGAATTTGATCTGAATAGATTTGGTTGTTCTATCCAAACTTTGCAAATGTATTCGTAGGGGATTAGTCTTCGCAGGGTCTTGAGGTGCTTGGCGAAATTAGAGTAGCCAGGAAAGGATAGACTGTAACCTACCGCTTTGTGATTCCTCGGCAAGCGTCTGTCCAAAAATCTTTGCGATCTCTGGTCCTTGGCGTGAGGCATGCCTCTTTCATGTAACCTTGGCAACCGTCATGGCCGTCTACTCAGAACTGAAAATAAATAAAGGCTCGCATCCCAGTCTTGGCGATCAAACAGACTGCTAGACCGCTGAGGAGGAGGAGCGGAAGCACCATTTCAAGGCGGAAAGATACACCAGGACCGGTCATTCGCAGTCGTGAGCCTACCAATGTGTCGCAAAGAATCGGCAGAACAAGAATTACCCATGGAATCGGCGTAATTTCTACTGAAGTCGCGCCGGTAAACAGCCGTTGAAAAAAGGTGATAGTATTGTCGAAGGTATGGGCTCGGAACGGGACCCAGCAAGCAAAGACAAAGGCCTGCGTCAGGACCCATTTAGGAAAAACCGAAAAACTTGAAAACAAAACTCGACTTCGGGTCTTTGGACGCAAATAAACAAGTCTTTCTAGGCAGAGCGCACTTCCATGCAGAGCTCCCCAAAGGACAAAGTTCCAGCTCGCACCGTGCCACAGTCCCCCAAGCAGCATCGTGATAATAAGATTCCACAACTGACGGTGCAATCCATGCCGGTTTCCGCCGAGGGGTATGTAAAGGTAATCACGCAACCAACTCGAAAGCGAAATGTGCCAACGCCGCCAGAAATCAGATAGACTCATCGCAGCATACGGAAAATCAAAATTATCTAGCAACCGGTATCCAAACAGTCTGGAGATGCCGATTGCAATCAGCGAGTATCCATTAAAATCAAAGTAGATTTGGGCATAAAAACCGAGAGCTCCGGCAAATAGAGACAACGCAGAGAACGATGCCGGATACTGAAAAATCTGATCAACAAACGGTGCGATCGTGTCCGAAAATCCGACCTTGTAAAGAAATCCGGTCACAATCGCCTGAAGTGCAACCACAAGATCCTGGCTGTTGATTGTGCGGCGGCTCTCAAGCTGCGGGATAAATACCGTTGCACGGACAATCGGGCCAGCTACCAGCTGAGGAAAAAAGGAGATGTAGAGCGCGATATCGGCCAACTTCACACGTTTGGAAACTTTTCCTTGGTACGTATCGACGGCTAGTGTGATGGCGTGAAATGTATAAAAGCTGATGCCAACCGGCAGCAAGACCCGTAAGAATGGTTCGGAGTGGACCAGGCCAAGGTATCCCAGAACCATGAGTAGGTTCTCCTGGAAAAAGTTAAAGTATTTGAAGAACACTAAAACCAGGAGCTGAAGCCCTATACAGAACCAGAGATAGATTAGTGCTCGGTGATCCCTCCTTTGCGCGTGGCTAACCAGAATCAACCGATGCGCCGCGTAGACAGAAAGAATAACGAAGATCAGTAACCCAAGGAATCGCCAATCCCACCAACCATAAAATACCAGGCTCGCAACAATCAAGATCCCTTTCTGCAGCTTGAGCCACGGGGAAAACCAGTAGGCTGCGAAAACCAGCACAAGAAAACCAAAGAAAATAGCAGAGTTAAAAGGCATTATAATTTCCCTGATCGAATTTTTTCCAGAAGGAAGTCTGCCAGTTTCTCCGTATACAAGTTGGCGCCAGCGCTTTTCAAATGAGTGGGATCTGACCAGAGATCAGGATTGCTTAGAACAGTCCGGATTGGCGCGCTGTTGCCGCAAAAATAGAGCGCCTTTCCGACATGATGTGAACGCCAGAAATCGTAAGCGATGTCGTAGGGCTGCCAGTTAGGGACAGAGAAGAAAAGCTCTTTCTTGATCATACCCTGCAATACTCGGCGAAAATCTCGGGCCCGGATACCATTCCATCGACTAAACTTCTGAAAAGATTTCTCTTCTTTCTTTAGATGGGAAAGATCCACTGTAGGAGGTAAGGTCCCTTTCGGATGAAAATCTGAACGTCGTTCCTCATTAGGGGTATACCCAGGCCTGATTCCCAAAGGTTTGTTGTGTTCCAATCGCTGAAAATAGCCAACCCGAAGAACATTGAAAATTTCGTGCGTCACAAGTGCCCCGACCAATCTCCGTCGCTGCACAATCTCTTTGAGTCCGTACCGGGCAAAGAACCATCGAGTGATTTCCAACAGATTTTGCACGTTGATATAGGCCAGCGTGCGATCTGTAAATTGGTTGTTTTCTACATGATTAAATGGAGAACGATCGTATCCGGCCTCAACTTCTTGAAA
>Ga0075362_10000384_pt1 | contig 12660 bp, 9 predicted proteins | sample EndMetdeltDD1762_FD_71397 | JGI IMG/M metagenome (GOLD analysis project Ga0075362, IMG submission 71397) | Populus endosphere microbial communities from Tennessee, USA - Endosphere MetaG P. deltoides DD176-2 | ecosystem: Host-associated > Plants > Roots > Endosphere | place: USA: Tennessee...
GGGTTCGACGACTGCAGCCAGTGCTTCGCCGTGACGGGCCGCGCGAAGGAGATGGCCGCGAGCCCCTCGTAGCGCGCGTTGCCCGCCAGCGCCCTGGCCAGCTCGCCGCGCACGTGCGCGCTGCTCGTGTAGTCGAACGTCGTCCCCAGCACGGAGGCGAGGTTGACGAAGATCTGCCAGTCCTCGAGCGCGTCGCCCGGCGCCTGGAGCGCCCGCGCCGCGGCCTGGAGCAGCCCCTGGCCGTTGACGTAGGTCGCGTCCTTCTCGAACGAGCACGCGCCCGGCAGCACGACGTCGGCCGCGCGCGCGAGGTCGGTCATCAGCACGCCCTGCACGACGAGCAGCGGGAGCTTGCCGCTCTGACGCGCCGCGACGACCCACGAGAGATCGCCGATCGATCCGACGGGACCCGGGTCGAAGACGTAGAGGGCGCGAACGGCGCCGCTCTCGACCTGCGCCCGGAACGCGGAGAGATCCGCCGCGCCGCCGTCGTCGCGGTGGACGGGGAAGCCGAGGTCGGCCGCGCCGGTGACGTTGGGCGCGTCGACGGGCGGCACCTTGAATTTCGTGTGCTCGGGCTGCGGCTTGTGGCGCGCGCGCCAGCCGATGGCCACGCCGTCCTCGGGCAGACCCAGAGCGCCGCCGAGGCGGCCGATGAGGAACAGCTCCTCGAGCGACGCGTGCGCCGAGATGAGGAAGCGGACGCCGGAAGAACCGCCGTTCGCCGCGATCAGGTCCGCCGTCTTCGCGAGCGCTTCGCGCCAGTCGGCCGGCTGCTGCACGCCCGCGCCGTCGCGCACGAGCGCGCGCCGCAGGCGATCGTCGCCTTCGATCCAGTGATAGTCGAAGCGGCCGATGTCGCACATCCAGTAGTCGTTGACGGCCGGGTTGTAGCGCGGCGTCGTCCGCACGAGGCGCGCGCCCTTGGCCCACTCGGGCTTGGCCTTGAGCCACGCCGTCGTGTTGCAGCCGCGCTCGCAGAAGGTGCAGATCGTGTCCACCGCCTCGGGGTTGTCCCACGGGCGCGACTTGAAGCGGTAGTCGCGCGTCGTGATCGCGCCGACCGGGCAGACGTCCATCAGGTTGCCCGAGATCAGCGAGTGCACGCCCTCTTCCTGGAACGTCGCGATCTCGCTGCCGTAGCCGCGATCGGTGATCCCGATCTGCGCGTCGCCGTCGATCTCGCGCATGAACCGGACGCACCGCGTGCAGAGGATGCAGCGGTTGCGGTTCAGCATCAGCGTCGGCCCGAAGTCGACGTCGGCCTTCACGCCCTCGCCGTCGAACACGCGGCGCGGGAACTCCATCCGGCTCTCGTTGGGGCCGAAGGAATAGGAGAAGTCCTGGAGCGGACACTCGCCGCCCTTGTCGCAGACGGGACAGTCGAGCGGATGGTTGATGAGGAGGAACTCGAACACGCTCGCCCGCGCCTCGACGACGTCCGGCGTCTGCGTCATCACCACCATGCCCTCGGCCACCGGCGTCGAGCAGGCGGTCTGGAGCTTGGGCATCTTCTCGATCTTGACCAGGCAGACGCGGCAGGAGCCGTCGATGCCGAGCCCCGGGTGATAGCAGTAGTAGGGGACCTTGATCCCGTGCTCGATCGAGGCCTGCAGCACGGTCTTGCCCTTTTCGACCGTGACCGGGCGCCCGTCAATGGTCAGGGTGACGCCATTCTCCATAAGACTCGGATCATATCAATTAATAGAGGGGGCGGGGGTTACACGGGGTTCTCCGGGTTCTCCGGGTTCTCCGGGTTCGGGTTCGTCGGGTGCTCCGGGTGCTCGGGGTGCTCCGGGTGCTCGGGGTGCTCCGGGTGCTCTGGGTGCTCCGGGTTCACTGGGTCCGCCAGGTTCTCGGGGTTTGCAGGGTTGCCCGGGTTCGGGGTTGGGCGCTTGCGGCGCCAGGGGCGGGAGGCTGGGTCCTTCGGAGGACGTCGCAGGCCCGTTTGGATCTGGCGTTCGATCTTTTCGCGATGCGTTTCGTAGAACCGATGCGCGGCGGGTGATTCGAGGTAGCGCCACCAGCCGCGGATCGCGCCGTGGGTGCGGCGGAGGAGCGAGTGCGCCGTGTTGTACTCGGCGCGCGTCCAGTACCCTGACTCGAGCCCGTCGATCAATTCGTCCGCCGCCTCGTCCAGCGATGACTTGGCGATCGAGAGGAAGTACACGATCTCGCGCGGCACGAAGCGTGAGTAGCCTTCCGCGATGTTGCGCGTCCCGCCGCGGGCGGCGTCGCGAATCTGGGCCACGAACTTGAAGTCCCGGCGCACCGGCTCGCGCGCCGTGAGCCGAACCACCTCCCGCCGGAACATCCGCGCGAGCTTCCAGCAGTCGAGATCCTGAAACCGCTTCACTCCAGCCATGCACCACACAGGTGCATCCGAAATGCCAGCCATTTTTCCCGGGAATTTGCGATCGTGTTCAAGAAAGTACGCGCCCAGCGCGTACCCGCGCGGCACCTACATTCGCAGTTCGTGCGAACCCGCGAACCCGCGAACCCGGAGAACCTGAGGAACCCGAAGAACCCGGAGAACCCGGAGAACCCGCAGAACCCGTCCGTGGCACCGCCCCCGCTATTTGACGATCTCCACCAGCGCGCCGCCGTCCTTGTTGGCCTCTACGGTGCGGAGGGCGCGTTTCAGCTCGACCACCTGCTCGACCGTCCTGTCCGTCACCGCCACCACGACGTCCTCGGTCGTGCCGTCCGTATAGGCGATCGTCACGACGATCGGGATGTCGTAGATGTCGTCGCGCTGATCGAAACGGAGCTTGAGGGTGCTGCCGTCCACCGTGTGGGTGAACCGCACCGTCGGAATGCCGCTCGAGAAGATCCAGCGATCGAAGAAGCGTTCGAGCGGCCGGCCGCCGGCGGCTTTCTCCATCGCGGCGCGGAGGTCGTCCGTGCCGGCCTTCTTGTACCGGAACGTCGCGTAGAAGTCGCGCAGGCCGGCGAAGAAGGCCTCGTCGCCCAGGAGGCGGCGGAGCATGTGCAGCACCATCGCGCCCTTGTTGTAGACGAGCGCGCGGAAGACGCGTCCTTCGCCGCGGATGTGACCGAGGCGGTAGCCGAGATAGACCGGGCCCTGCGGCGACATGTCGATCGCCCAGCGGCGCATCTGGCGGATCACGTTGCCGAACGTCTCCGGTCCGCGTTCGCGCTCGGCGTAGAGCGCGGCGAAGTACTGCGCGAAGCCTTCGCTGAGCCACTGCTCGTGGTAGTTCTTCCACCCGACCGCCTGTCCCCACCACTGGTGCGCGATCTCGTGCGCGAGGAAGAACGTCGGATAGCCCTGGAACGACACGGGATCGTTCGACCAGACGTACGGCGTCGACAGCGGCGGCTGGTTCAGCAGCGCGAAATAGGCCGGGCTGTGGCCGCCGGGCAGCTCCCCTTCGGTGACCGCCAGCGTGAAGCTGTCGTACGGCGCATCGTCGAGCAGCGCGCCGTAGAACTTCAGGATGTCGCCCGCCTTGTCGCCGTACTGGCGCATGCGGTTCGTCTGGCGCGGGTTCGCCTCGATGAACAGCGTCAGCGGATCCGCGTCGTTCATCTTCACCGTGGCCGACGGTCCCGCCTGGAAGCGGCTGACGACGAACGCGAGATAGCGCAGCGGCTGCGTGCCGGCGAAGACGAACTGCTTGCGCGGACGCGTCGTCCCGACGCCCGGCAGCAACGTCGGCGATCCCTGCGGGGTGCCGCTGCCGACGACGTCGAACTCGCCCGGAACGGTGACCGACACCTTCGACGTCGCGTACTCGGTGACCGACGCCTGCGGGTACCAGTAGCTGCGGTTGCTGTAGGTCCACTGCGGCTCGATCGGAATGCTGATCTCTTCGCGCTGGTCCTGCGCCGCGACGATCGCCTCGCGATCAACCGCGGTCGCAATGGCCTCGCGGTCAACCGCAGTCGCAATGGCCTCGCGGTCAACGGCGGTCGCAATGGCCTCGCGGTCAACCGCGGTCGCAATGGCCTCGCGGTCAACGCTCTGCGGCGGCAGCCGGCCGCCGTAGGTGACGACCAGCTCGAAGTCGGTGCCCTCCGGCACCACGCCCGGCAGGCCCACCAGCACGTTGTTCTGCCCGACGACGCGCAGGTGCAGCAGACGGCCGAACTGCGGCGACGTGACGCTGCGCACCACGAGCGGATCGGCCAGACGGATCGTCAGCGTCGCGGCCAGCGTGGAGCGTGTGTGGATCGACAGCTTCGCCGTGCCGTCGAGCCAGAGCCGTTCCGGGAAGAACGACGCGTCGACGTCGTAGTGGGTGATGTCGTAGTCGAGCCGCTCGTCCTCGCTGAAGAAGCGCCCGCGCGACGAGAGGCGGTCCGACGAGGTGTAGACGGCGATGTTGCGGCGCCGCCGCCGGTCGAAGAACGAGATGTCCTCGGGCTCGTTGGTCGATCGCGCGTAGGTCAGCGCGCCGTACTTCCCGGTGGCCATCTCGGCGACGAAGTCGCCGAACGTCGGCACCAGCGACCATTGCGACGAGCTCAGATCGTTGAGATCGATCTGGAAGCTGCGCGGCAGTTGCGTGTCGTAGACCTGCAGCGCGCGGCGCATGTGCGAGAGGTCCACGGGCCGTGGCGTCAGGCTGCTCTGCGTGACGTGGGCGGCGAATTCGGCCGGCGTGAAGCGCACGAACACGCTGTCGAGCGCCGTCCGCAGCACGTCCGATCCCGAGAAGATGCGGACCTGGCCGCGTTCCGCCTCCGACGCGGGCGAGAACTCGACGCGGCCGCGTCCGACCACGACGAGCGCGGTCGGACCTTCCGGCACGCGCGCCGCGAACGCGTAGCCCGACGGGATCGTGAGCGTGAGATCCGGCGCGGTGATCACGAGGTTCTTCACGTCCCACTCGGTGTAGGTGTCGAGCCCGAGGCGGAAGAGTCCGGAGATCACCGTGAGGCGCTCGACGTCCGAGATGAGCCAGGGATCGCCGGGGATGCCGGGCATCGCGTCGATGCGCCACGTCCACACGCGGCCTTCGTCGCCGTTGACGGTGAGAATCTCGAGCAGGAGACGCTGCCCGCCGTTGACGAGCCCCGCGCGGTCGCGCTCCTTGAGCGTGACCTGCGTCACCTTGGACTGCGTCATCGAGAGCGCGAACTCGCTGAGGCGCACGCGGTTCACTTCCGGCCTCGCCAGCGCGCGCAGCGTCGAGCCCTCGCCGGCGCGGATGGCATCCTCGATGGCGGTCACGAGCCGCGACACCGGATCGTCCTGTGTGCCTTGCGGCGCCGAGGCCGCCTCCTGCGCGGCAATCGCGGCAGGGCCGGCCGTCGCACTGGACGGCAGCCAAAGGAGGCACGCGCAGAGCAGCACGCCGCGAACACCCATGGGAGGTCCCATTATCAGACACCGGATGCCCCGATGGATCGCCAGGTGACGAACGAGGGACGGATGGTGGGACCGGCGGGGGCTGACGGCAAGGGCTTGCCGGACCAGCAGATCCGGCCTACATCGAACGGGTGAGGATCAGGACCGTCAGGTCGTCGGTGAACCGCGAATCGCGGGCGTGGGCCTCGACGGCGCGGAGGATGCCCGGCGCCAGCGCGGCCGGCGGCTCGCCGCCGCGCGCCGCCAGGAAGCGCTCCAGGCCGCTCTCCTCGAACGGCTCCCCCGCGGGGTTTTCGGCCTCCGTGATGCCGTCGCTGTACATCACGAGCATGTCCCCCTTGCCGACGTGCGTGTCGACCGCTTCGTAGCCGGACGACTCGAACATGCCGAGCGCGATGCCGGTGCCGCCGAGCCGCTCGATCGTGCCGTCGGCGCGCCGCAGCAGCGGAGGATTCTGACCCGCGTTGACGTAGGTGAGCGCGCCGGTGGCGGGCGTGTAGACGCCGTAGAACAGCGTGATGAAGCGCGAGCCCGGCGAATGGCGGCAGATCTGGCGGTTGAGCCGCGCCATCAGCGCGCACGGCTCCAGCCGTTCGTCGACGAGCGTCCGGAGGACGGCGAGCAGCAACGCCATCAGCAGCGCCGCCGGGCTTCCCTTGCCCGCCACGTCGCCGATCGTGACGATGACCCGGTCCTCCGGGTCACCCGTCAGCGGGAGCACGTCGTAGAAGTCGCCGCCGACGGTGTTGGCCGGACGCGTCACGCCGCAGATCTCGGCGTCGGCCGCCGTGTAGGTGCCCGTCGGCAGCATCGCGAGCTGGATCTCGCGCGCCACCTCGAGCTCCCCCTTCAGCGACAGGCGATCGGCCACCTCGAGGAGCAGCAGCAGGTTCAGCAGGAGGATGCAGACGAGCAGCGCGAACGCGCCGTCGGCCCACTGCGGCGCGAAGACCGAGACGTGAAAGAACGGCGTGCCGAACGGCACGTCGAGCCGGCCCCAGTGTCGCGACAGCTTCAGGACGCCGATCAGCGCGACGACGAGCGCGATCAGGTACAGCGAGCGGCGCGCCGGCGAGAGCTTGAGCGTGAAGGCGACGAAGACCTGGCGGACGCGCAGCAGGACGCGCCGCCACAGCGGCTCGTGCGCGATGCGCCGTTCGTCGAGCTCGCGGCTGAAGAAGCGATACGCCTCGAACGTGTCGTGCGTGAAGAGCCGCGACAGGTCCTCCGCGTTCACGTCCCGCGCGATGTCACGCGTCCAGGCGTCAAACCAGTGAGGTCCCGAGGGGCCCGCCTGCTTCGGCATGCTCCTTCGTGTCCTTCGTGTTCTTCGTGTGTGTTAAATGAGGCCGATCTCGCGGCCCACTGCGGCGAACTGATCGAGCGCGTACTGCAGGTCCTCGCGCGTGTGCGTGGCGGTCACGATCGTGCGCACCCGTGCCTTGTCGCGCGCGACCGTCGGGAACGCGATCCCCTGCGCGAACACGCCGCGCTCGAACAGCTTGTCTGACAGCAGCATCGCCTTCGCGCCTTCGCCGGCGATCACCGGCGTGATCGGGCTCTCGCTCGGTCCGGTGTTGAATCCGAGCGTCTGCAGCCCCTCTTTGAAGAAACGAGTGTTCTCCCAGAGTCGTTCGATGATTTCCGGCTCCTCCATCAGCACGTCGAGGGCGGCGAGGCACGCCAGGACGACGGCGGGAGGATGAGACGTCGAGAACAGGAACGGCCGCGCGCGATGGTAGAGGAACTCGATCAGGTTGCTGTTGCCGGCCACGTAGCCGCCGAGCGCGCCGATCGCCTTCGAGAGCGTGCCGACCTGGACGTCGACCCGGCCGTGCATGCCGAAGTGGTCGACGGTGCCGCGGCCGTTGGCCCCGAAGACGCCGCTCGCGTGGGCGTCGTCCACCATCATGATGCAGCCGGTCTCCTCCGCGAGGTCGCAGAGCCCCGGCAGCGGGCCGAGGTCGCCGTCCATGCTGAAGACGCCGTCGGTGATGAGCAGCTTGCGCTGGCCCGCCGGCAGGTCCTTGATGATCCGGCGCGCCGCGTCGACGTCCTTGTGCGGGAACACCTTGATCGTCGCGCGGCTGAGACGGCAGCCGTCGATGATGCTCGCGTGGTTCAGCTCGTCCGAGATGACGACGTCTTCCTTGCCGAGGATCGCCGAGACCGTTCCGGCGTTCGCCGCGAAGCCGCTCTGAAAGACGACGACCTTCTCGACTTTCTTGAACTCGGCCAGCCGGCGCTCCAGCTCCATGTGGATTTCCATGGTGCCGGCGATGGTGCGCACCGAGCCGGTGCCGACGCCGAGCTCTTCGACCGCCTTCAGCGCCGCGCGGCGGAGCCTGGGGTGCGTCGTCAGCCCGAGATAGTTGTTCGACGAGAGGTTGACGACCGAGCGGTGATCGACCGTCGTGCGCGCCTTCTGCTCGTCTTCGAGAATCCGGAGGTGACGGTAGAGCTTCTGGTCGCGGAGCGTGTCGAGCTCCTGACCCAGATAGGCGAGCGGATCGGGGCGCATGGAAAAGCGAGTATAGCTGGCATCAGGGTTGACTAGATCCGCCCTGTGGGCACCCGATCGGCACGTTTCGGGAACGTTGTGGTCATCGCGTTTCTCATCGCGCAGGCGTGCGACGGCGTGTTTACGTACATCGGCGTCGCGACCTACGGCCTGCACGCGGAAGCCAATCCACTGCTCGGCTGGCTGATGAACGCCCTCGGCTCCGGCGCGGGCGTGACCGCAGCCAAGGCGACCACCGGCGCCTTCGGCATCGTCCTGCACCTCGTCGCCGTCCACCGCCTCCTCGCCGCGCTGGCCGCGTTCTACCTGGTCGCGGCGATCGCGCCGTGGGTGGGCCTTCTCTTCTTCTAGAAGAGCCTCTTCGTTCTCCCTGTAGTTTCCGCCTTCAGGCGGAACGTTTGCGGCGCCCGCATGCCGCCTGAAGGTGGAAGCGACAAGGATCGGGAGCCAGCTCTGGCCTTCCCGCCTTCTATTCTTCGCGGAAGATTTCCGACGCGACGACTTGAAGGATCGCGGCGGTCGGCACGGCGAGGATGGCGCCGACGATGCCGGCGAGGCTGCCGCCGATGAGGAGCGCAATGATGACGGTGACCGCGCTGACGCCGACCTGGCGCGACATGATCTTGGGCACCAGCACGTGATTCTCCAGCTGCTGCTGCAGCAGGAAGAAGATCAGCACCAGCAGCGCCTTCTGCGGCGAGACCGACGCCGCCACCGCGAGCGCCGGAATGGCCGAGAGGATCGGCCCGATCACCGGGATCATCTCGCCGATCCCGGAAATCAGCGCGAGCACGTAGAAGTACGGAATCCCCAGCGCCCACAGGCCGACGGCTGATGTCGTGCCGATTGCCAGGCCGAGCAGTAGCTGGCCGCCGAGCCACGCGCTGACCTTCAGCGTCACGTCGCGGGCGGCCGCGTCGGCGCGCGCGCGCCGCTCCTTGGGCAGCAGCCGCAGCAGCGTCTCGCGGAGATTCGCGGAGTCCACGAGCATGTAGAACGTCAGGATCAGGATCGTGACGATGCCGAAGATGCCGCCGGCGACGCTGCCGATGGCCGACGCGACCTTGCCGACGGCGTCGCCGCCCGTGCCCGGCGCGCGCTCGACGGCTTCGCGGATCGTCAGGTGCTCCTTGAGCCAGCCCTTGCTGATGAGGAACTGCTGTCCCTGCTCGAACATCTGCGGCGCCTTCGTCCACAGCGCCTGCGCCTGGTCGACCAGCGGCGGAAAGACCAGGAAGATGGCGAGCCCGATGGTGCCCAGAATCGCCAGGTAGAGCACCAGGATCGCGAGCCAGCGCGGAAAGCGCGCGGACCCGATCGGCAGGAGCTTCTGCCGCTCGATCACGCGGACGATCGGGCTGAAGCCGATCGCCAGCACGCCGCTCACGTAGACGACGAGCAGCGCGTCGCGGACGATGTACGCGGCCCACAGGACCATCCCGGTCAACGCCACCATGGCGATGGCGTAGCGGATGAGGCTGCGCGCCGGTTTCAGATCCGGGGGTTCTGTCAGGACCGCCCGCCCCGGGCCAGGAAGTCGCGCGTGAACTCGGCCATCAGGTCGTAGATCTCCGCGAGCTCACGCGGATCGGCAAGGAAGACCACACGGAAGAAACCGTCTTCAGGTTTCGTGCCGAAACCGGATCCGTACACGCAGAGCACGCCCGTCGCGCGCAGGAGCCCGAGGACGTAGTCGGCGTCGGTCACGCCGGGGGGGAGCGTGACCTGAGGCATCGCGTAGAAGGCGGCGGTCGGCGGGACGACCTGCATGCCGTCGATCGCGTTCAGCCGCGCGGCGGTGACGTCGGCGCGCTCGCGCAACGCCGCGCGCAGCGCCGGCTCATGCGATCGATCGCCGGTCAGCGCCGCGGCGATCGCGTGCTCCATCGGACCGGTCGAGCAGAGACGGCCGTCGGCGAGCTTCTTGATGCCGGCCAGGACGTCGTCCAGGCGCTCGGTGCGGCCGATCGCCATCCAGCCGGTGCGCCAGCCGGGCGCGAGGTACGCCTTCGAGAGCGACGAGAACGAGATGATCGGCGCGTCGGGATACAGGCTCGCCATCGGCGGGACGGCGCCGTCGTACGCGAGGTCGCCGTACACCTCGTCGGCGAGCACCGGCACGTTGTGCTTGTCGGCCAGCTCGATCAGCGCCTTGCGGATCTCCACCGGGTAGGTCGCGCCGGTCGGGTTGTTGGGATCGATGACGACGAGCGCGCGCGTCGCGTTCGACATCAGGCGCGTCACGTCGTCGAGATCCGGGAGCCAGCCGTTGCCGGGATCGGTGCGGTAGTAGACGGCGCGGGCGCCGATCTTGGCCAGCACTGCCGTATAGAGCGGATAGGTCGGCGTCGGCACCAGCACTTCGTCGCCGGCTTCGGCGAGCGCCGTCAGCGCGAGCTCGATGCCTTCAGACGTGCCGGCGGTGATCAGCACGCGATCGGCGGTGACGGGCATGCCGCGCGACGTCAGCTCGCCGGCGACGGCCTCGCGCGCCGGCAGGATGCCGGCCGACGCCTGGTAGCCGTTGTCGCCGTCGCGCAACGCGCGCGTGACGGCCTCGATCATGTGCGGCGGCGTCTTGAACCCGAAGATGATCGGGTCGCCGATATTGAGGTAGCGGACCTTGCGTCCGGTCGCTTCGACTTTCTTCGCTTCGACGACGATGTTGCGGATGGCGTAGGTGAAGCCGCTGACGCGGCGCGCCACAGGGATGGCGGCGGTCGTGCGCATCGCTGAATGGTATCAGGTACGGCTCGGCCGTCCCGGAATGAAAAAACTGCAGCCCGTCGATTTCGAAATCGTGCAGTTTTTACGCGAAATCGCCGGTCTCGGCCGAGGCTTCCGATCGGGCGATCGCCGCAACTCGTTGATTCGCTGGCGTTTCAATGGGTGGCATCGTCATTGGAGGAGGGACCGGCGTGACGAAGCGCCTAGCCACCACCGCCTTGCTGACGGCGCTGGTGTGTGCGCCGTCCGCCGCGTTCCCCCAGGACACCTCCTCCCAGACGCCGAAGCCCACGTTCCGCTCCGCGGTCGACCTCGTGTCGGTCGCCGCGGTGGTGCGGGACCGTAAGGGCCGGTTCGCGCGGAATCTCCGCAAGGACGACTTCGTCGTCGAGGAGGGGGGCACGCGGCGCGAGGTGATCGATTTCCGGGCGGACGACGACGCGCCGGTGCGTGTGGCGCTGCTGTTCGACGTCAGCGGCAGCATGCGGCTGGCGGCGCGGCTCGAGAACGCGCGCGGCGCGGCGCGCCACGTGCTGAGCGCGATGCGGCTGGGAGCGGCGGCCGACGAGGCGGCGGTCTTCAGCTTCGACATGAACCTGCAGTCTCTCCAGCCTTTCACCGCCGACGCCGGCGCGATCGAGAGCGCGCTCGCGCGCGTGGCGCCCTACGGCCAAACCTCCCTGTATGACGCGATCGCGGAAACCGCGCGGAGCGTCAACGACAGCCGCCCGGGAGATCCCCGGCGTCGCGCGGTGATCGTGTTTACGGACGGTCTCGACACGTCGAGCGAGATGACGCCCGCCCAGGTGTCGGCGGTGGCGGCGGGCATCGACGTGCCGGTGTACGTGATGACGGTGGTGTCGGAAGTGGATCGCGATCGCGGCGCGCAGGCCGAGCTGGCCGAGTCGCCGCTGCGGGATCTCGCGCGGGCGACCGGCGGCGACCTGTTCGTCACCAGCGCCCCCGCGCACGAGAGCATCGCGGCGCGGCAGATCGTCGACGAGCTCCGCCACCAGTACGTGCTCGCGTTCGCCGCCTCGGCAGGCGCGGGCTGGCACGGGATGAGCGTGAAGACGAAGAACCGGGATCTGACTGTGCGGGCGCGCACCGGATACCGCGCCGGGACGCACGTCGGAAGTTAGCCGCGCGAGCGGCGGTCGGGTTTCACAAGGAGTGACTGCGATGAAGAGGCTGATCGGGGCAATTGCGATTACGGCACTGGCGACGATGGGCACGAGCGCATGCGCGACGAAGAAGATGGTCAAGCAGCGCGTCGGCGAAGTCAACGACAAGGTCGACGGCCTCTCGAGGTCCGTCGAAGAGAACCAGCAGCGGACCAAGGCCAACGAGGGCCGCATCGGCGAAGTCGACGCCAAGGCGAGCGCGGCGGACCAGCGCGCCCAGGCGGCGGGCCAGCGCGCGGACGCGGCCTACACCGCGGCCGACCGGGTCAACTCGCGCGCCGACGCGATCGAGCGCAAGTCGAACCGTCTCGTCTACGAAGTGGTCCTGAGCGAAGACCAGGGCGGCTTCAAGTTCGGCCAGACCAAGATGCCGGACGACATGCAGGGGAAGATCGACCAGCTCGTGGCGCAGCTCAAGGCGAACCCCAATGGCGGCTTCATCGAGATCGAAGGCCACACCGACAACACGGGCGCCAAGGACGTGAACTACAAGCTCGGGCTCGAGCGCGCCGAAGCGGTGAAGCGGTATCTCTATGAGACCCAGCAGATCCCGCTCCACAAGATGAACGTGATCAGCTACGGCGAAGAGAAGCCGATCGCGCCGAACAAGACCCGCGACGGCCGCTCGCAGAACCGCCGCGTCGTGATCAAGGTGCTCGCGTAGCCCGAAGGCTCGAAGGACGTCGAAGGACACGAAGGGCCGCGGGCCCGGATCGAGGACGGATCGCAGGAGACGGCGCCGGAATTGGCCGGCGTCGATCCATCGATTCAAACGTCAGCACTTTCGCAGGGTGCTTTGCGTTCCGTCCTCGTTCCGGGCCCGCGGCGTTTTTGTGTCCGACGGGCTTCGCCCCCCCTCAGCCCCCCCGCACACGCTCCCGCCTGCCGCT
>Ga0075362_10000386_pt1:2500-10000 | contig 12653 bp, 7 predicted proteins | sample EndMetdeltDD1762_FD_71397 | JGI IMG/M metagenome (GOLD analysis project Ga0075362, IMG submission 71397) | Populus endosphere microbial communities from Tennessee, USA - Endosphere MetaG P. deltoides DD176-2 | ecosystem: Host-associated > Plants > Roots > Endosphere | place: USA...
GCCGCTATCATATAGTATTCATCCCTATTTGGTGATAAATAAAGCATCCGTACTTTTTTTGATCTCGCAGAGATTTCATAAAACGGGCTTTCTAAAGACCCCAAATGGCCAATCTTGGCATGAATTGTTAAGGATCCGATAAGTCCGACATTGATTCCCTCAGACGTGTCAATTGGGCAAATGCGCCCATAGTGACTAGGATGGATATCTCGTATACGAAAACTAGCAGTTCGCCCTGTCAATCCTCCAGGGCCCAAATAACTCGATTTTCTCCCATGAACTATTTGTGTCAATGGATTCGTTCGATCCAAAACTTGAGATAAGGGGTGTAATCCGAAAAAAGATTCATAAGTGGTTGTTAATGGAGTTGAAGTTACCAAATTTTGAGGGGTCGGTATCAATTTATGCCTAATTGCTCCACATATAGTTCCTCTAACCACATTTTCTAAACGAATTAGAGCCAATCCGAATTGATCTTGTAAGAGATCCGCTACAGAACGAATACGCTTATTTTTTAAATGATTCATGTCGTCAAGTGTACCCATTCCAAATTTCATTCCAATCAAATGATCCGCGGCTGCCAATATATCTCGCGGTAACAAAAATGTATTGTTATGAGGTATATCAAGATTCAGTCTCTGGTTCATATTTAGTCGACCAATCCTTCCTAATTCACATCTTTGTTGAAAAAATTTCTTTTGTAATTCCTTACATAAGGATTCAGAAAATACTGGACCTCCGCCTACACAAGTAAATTGTTGATAAAACTCCAAAATGGCATTTTCCCTTGACCCAATTTTTTTTTTTTCCTTATCGCTCAGGAAAGACAAGAAAATCTCGGGGTAGCACACATTCTCTAGAATTTCTCTTAGATTCAAACCCATAGCTGATGATAGAACTAAAATAGATATTTTCTGTTTCCTACTCACACGAGCCCATATCCTTGCTTTTTTATCAATCTCTAATTCTACTCTTCCCCCCCAATCTGATATTATAGTGCCGGTATAGACCGAAATTCCGTTATGGTTCAATTCTGACCGGTAATAGATACCAGGACTTTGCAATATTTGATTGATCACAATTCTGTATATTCCATTTACTATAGAAGTTCCCAGGGAATTCATTAGAGGAATGTTTCCAATAAAAATTGTTTGTTCTTGCATATCCCTACTGTTTTTCCAAATTAATCCCCCGGATACATATAATTCAGAAGAATATGTAAGTGATTCATATACAGCATCTCTTTCTTTTATCGATGGTTCTACTAATTGATATGTTTCCACAAATAATTGAAATTCAATTTCTTGATCTCTATCTTCAATTTTTGGAAACTTATAAAGTTCTTCTGCTAAGCCCTGATCAATGAACCTACAAAATCCTTCAAATTGTATCTGATTAAATCCAGGTATTGTAGACATTCCCCCATTTCCATCCCCAAGCATTTTAAATTTCCCATTTATTGAAAAAAAAAATCCCATTATTGGATCGTTTTTCATCCAATTATATGGATCGATCAGCACTGATGGAATTGCTATTCTGTTTACAGAATCACATAAAATTTTATCTAACTCCATATATGAATATGGAATGTCTGAAATACGTATGAACGGAGGAATAAAGAGAATTTTGATTTTCTACTCAAATTGGAATTTGCAACAGATACAACTGGAAAAGAATTGAGAAATTCCACTTAACTTAGACTTATGGAATTTTATATAGAATAACAAAAAGTGATTCAATTTCTACTATTATTTATGATATTACATATTCCAATACAAGATATTACATATTCCAATACAAGTGAAATAAATAATTCGGGATTTGATCTCTTCGATGAGATAAAAACCCAATAGTTAGAAACAATATAAAGTTGTTTTTTTAGCACTTAGCTTTTTTCCTTTTTTTCGTGGATTTCCTTGTTCAGTTCAAAAAAAAAAAAAAGGATTCGCACCGAACAGACGAGATATTTTTTTTTATCTATTTTTTTTTTATTTTAATAGAGTTTGTTGAAGCGCAGACGAAAGCTTTATTAAGCATACGCGGATAGAACTATAGCTATCTATATATATGTCTTTCCTTTTATTGCGGGTCTATTCTGTACAGCGCATGGCGTGCTCTATCAAAATATCGATTTTCTATAGGAATCATAAACAGATAAGATATCTGATTAGAGGTATACGTGTAATAATTTATGTTCTGGGGTTTACATATACTCATAATTGTTGTTATAATTGAAATGGAGAAGGCTTTTTTTTATTGAAAAGAATCAATACTAGATAGTTAGATATCCATTTTTATTTTCTTATATCATTCGGGAAATACAATTTTAGATTCAAATTTAGATTCAAATTCGAGAATCGTTCATGAATTTTCAGTCAATAGTTAACGGTTCCAATTTGTCCTGAATTTCGGCTTTTGTGACTGAAAATTCACATTTTGTTTTTCCTTTCAATAGAAAGGAGAAAGAATTCAGATAGTGCGTGTTTTGACATTTGACATACTATACAAAATTAATCAAAGAGATAGATCCAATCCAAAAAAGGAAGGATTTCTTTTAGGAAAGGGATTCAGATTAAGAAAAATGGGATTCAAGATACAAGTACAAAAGTACAAAAAAAATACAAAAGTACAAAAAAAAAGAAGTTTAGTAATAAAAAAAGGGGGGGGGTATTTTCGTCTATTTTTTATTTCTATTGCCTTGGCGACATGGCCGAGTGGTAAGGCGGGGGACTGCAAATCCTTTTTCCCCAGTTCAAATCCGGGTGTCGCCTGATCAACAAAAGACGCGAAATACCTTATTCTGTTTTGCTGATATATTGTCCCCAATAGAAACAGCGGAGGAAAAAGACTCGTGATATTGATATTTCCAAGAGCACTGCTGCTTATTTTGTTTGCGCTTAATCTTTCCCGATTCTACTAGCAATCATACAAGAACTTCTTATAATTAATTGGTTCTAATTAATTGAATTGGATTTTTTGGATTGTTTCATCAATGGTATTGGACAAAATCTTTTTTTTTTTTTTTACTCTGCACCAGCGATACTAATATTATTATTAGTGACTAATATTATTATTAGTGACTAATATTATTATTAGTGACTATTATTAGTGAAAAATAATGGAAAAAAGTGAACAATACTAGCAAAATTTCTTCATATTCATAGAGATAGGGGACATAATTCACATGGATATAGTAAGTCTCGCTTGGGCTGCTTTGATGGTAGTCTTTACATTTTCCCTTTCACTCGTAGTATGGGGAAGAAGTGGACTCTAGGGATACTACTAATTGAGTTGAGAAATGAAACTCTATAAATTCTTTTATAGATCGTTCTGCAAAGACTTTTTAATTTAACTATTTTAAATTGAACTATTTATATTGAAATTGAATTCAATAATTGAATTCAATTTCAAAATTCTATTCGATTCGAGTGGAGTAATTTATTCTATGAATAATATTTGAATAATACTCTTTTAATCATAATCAAATAAATATTTTAATGATTCCAGTGTTCATATTTCAAAAGTAAAAAGAATACAAATGATAGGAAAGTTATTCCAACCGAATTCTTCCTAAATTCTTTATTATGATAAACCGGCTCTTATCAGAGTTATATATGGACAATAAGGAGCAGCGGAACCTTTTTTACTTTTTATTTGTTTGCCTTTTTCCGGTTCAAAGACAAAAGAAAGTAGTTCTTTTTTTAGTTATTTAAAAGTTATTAAATTAAGTGATTTTCTACGGGAAATAAAATAGACATAGTGATTCTCTAACGGGATATTCCGCATACTAAGATATTTTCTTGGAGAAGTCACATATTGCGTACTTAGTACTTAGTTTAGTATTTTTTTTTATTATTTTCGTTTTATAAATTCGATTTATGCTATACTTTATTGACTTGACTCATTTCATATTATGATTCAAAGATTTAAAATCGGCGGGGTTTACTAATCCTTTTCTTTTCGTCGAAATCTGAAAAAGTTTTTATAAAACTCCTTTCCTTGGATGTGTTCAATTAATTACTTCTTTGGAATGCTAAAAAAAGATTTCTTGATTTTCTTTTAGTTTATTAATACATACCCCAACTATTCTTTTTTTTTTTTTCTTTTCATTGATTTGATTATTTCAATGGATTCTGGGATTCATATTGAAAATAATCAGAAATCCAGGAATTGGAATCATAAGAGTAAGAGGCGCCTTTCAACTATTCCAGATTAATTGGAACCAACACAAATCAAACATATGAAGAAAAGAAATCAAATTTGAACCTTATGTACATTCCATATAGCTTATGTACATTCCATATAGATAATTAATATCTATTGTCTATATATCTATCTATATATGAATATGAAGATGACATTCTAGATTGATCCATATTAAGCCCAGATCTTTCTACAGTACAACTTTATATACTAGAATAACAAAAATAGATAGTATGGTAGTAAATATATTACTTTCTACCATACTATCGGATCTCATAGAATCCTGCTGATTCTAGTTCGCTCATTTCAGCTAAAACGCAAAATTGGAATTCTTTTCATTTTATTTCGTTAATTCTTGATATTGATAAGAACTAAGAAGTCAAGTTTCATTCAAATTAATCACTTTGACTAACAGTTTTTACATATATTATAAGTAAAAAAGCAGTAGGAACTAGAATGAACAGTGCAGTAGCAATAAATGCGAGAATATTTACTTCCATAATCTCATCGTTTCGTTTTTCTTTACTTCACAATAATTCGGGATTTAATCCCATAAGAGATGAGAAATCTTTCGCCTCTAAATTCAATGGGATGAATTCCATCTCGATGATATCGAATCAGATCAATATCATGAATAACAATATCTGAACTCTCAAATCGATTTATCGTCGAGAATTGAATAGTATAACATAGAAAGATCATTTATTCATACCAAATCCAAAAATGGATTCCTGATCCAATCGAAAATTTCCTTACTTTGTTACTTTATTTATCATTCTTTTCCATTCTTTCTTTTCTATAAAACTATCTCCTTCCTTGTACAATCATCTGACTAAGTATCATCTAATCGTCTTTAAACTTACATAAGTTACAAACAAAACAAAAACAAACCCAAACAAACAATAGAAGCGAAATGGGAAAGGGGGAGTTATGTTCTAAACTCCTTTTTTGAATGATCTAATCTTATTGGATTGGAAAACAAAAAAAAAAGTGTGATAAAGATAAGTCCTAGTACAGTATAAAAAAAATCGAATATTCTACCAAATTCACTTTTTTTTTTAGAGTTTGTTTTTTCTTCGGCATAAACCCTTAAAAAAGATTATCCATTCCCTCTCTCTCTAAGAGAGGCAGAGTCCTTATTTGATTTTTATTTTATTAATATACTCTTTACTTGATTGAATTAGGAATGGGAGCCATATAATATATCAAAACTTCAGTGTACAATTTGAATGAGATAGATTGTTTCAAATAATTGAGGTTACACAAAATCGGAGCGAAAAAAGAAGAGACTTTTCCGATTAAAAGGATTTTATCAAAGAAATTAAAGTCATTTTGTATCGTACAAATAAGAATTCTATTTGTGTATGTGCTACCGGGAAAGATAGGGTACTCGATTCGATTTCATTATACGGATCGGGAGGAATCGAAAAGGCCAAATTCAGTGAGGTCTCTCTTAGAATCCTGAATATGACGCTACCAATAATTGTACTAATCCACATGTGTCTTTATCCATCTCCATCGATACTAGTTGAAGAAATGAAAATGACCATATTTGTATTTGCTTTGATGAAAAACGAAAATAAAGAAAATAAATATATAAATATAAAATCTATAAATATATAAATATAAAATCTATAAATAATATAAAATAATAATAAGGATCCCCTTTGGGAACGAAATTCTGCTATTTGTACCCCTTTTACAGAAAATGAAGAGATGAATTGATGTATTTTTTTTTATTGGATTATTGTTTATTGGATTTGTCGGGACTGACGGGGCTCGAACCCGCAGCTTCCGCCTTGACAGGGCGGTGCTCTGACCAATTGAACTACAATCCCAGGGAAACGAAATACAGCATACATATTCTTCTGATTTCATTCAAACACTTTCTGTTTAGATTTTAAATTGGAATCGCCTCGTTGTAACAGAGTGCGAGTGGTAGGTAATATTGATATCCACGCGCATATATATTTTGCGCATATATATTTTAGTGATACTGGCACAAATTATTAGTTATCTTTTCGTTATTTCAAATAAAAATCTCAAAATCAATTGATAATCAACCTTTCAATGAAAAAAAAAAAAAGACTCTTTTTTCTTTCTATTACTTTTTTTTTCTTAGACTTTCTACTTACAAATCCTGATATGAATCTAGATCGTCAGAAAGATCATAATTTGTGGTAAAAAAAGAAAGCAAATCAAATAAATAACAAGTAGAGCAGAAATTTTTACTTCTTTTTTTTTTTATCAGACATTTCGAAAGAACAAAGGGGTTATATCATTTCATGGTGGATCAGTGAATTATTGGGCCGAGCTGGATTTGAACCAGCGTAGGCATATTGCCAACGAATTTACAGTCCGTCCCCATTAACCGCTCGGGCATCGACCCAGGAAGAAAAAATTCCAGACTTATTAAGAATCCCCCATCAACTTCCTTTCGTAATACCCTACCCCCAGGGGAAGTCGAATCCCCGCTGCCTCCTTGAAAGAGAGATGTCCTGAACCACTAGACGATGGGGGCACATTTGCCCGATCGTCAGCATATTATACTCATAGTATGAACAGTTTTTTGAAATTGTCAATAGAATGAATTTCATTAGATTTTTCTATATTATTTAGATTTTTCTATATTATTATATTCTTATATTATTATATTCTAATAATATAGATAATATAGAAAAAAAAATATAAAAAATTATATAGAATCTATTTACTTTACATAGATTTGATGTAGAATCTATTTCTCTAGATATGGATTATCCGCATGCTGGCTCATTTCGGAATTGAATCAAATGGGCCCTTTTAACTCAGTGGTAGAGTAACGCCATGGTAAGGCGTAAGTCATCGGTTCAAATCCGATAAGGGGCTTTGTCCTTTTTTCATAAAACTCCCGCGGGAGTATTTCTATTTGAAGGGAGATTCCATTTGAAGGGGGAATAGAGATATTGTTAATATTTGCAATAAATAAGGTAAGAAACTCTATATTTCTAATAAATAGAATAAATAGAATTCTTCTAAATTCTAAATTAAATTAGAAGGTTAACATTATAATGATTTATACTCGAATTTAGAGTATACTAATATAGTAATTATAGTTATAAAATTGAACATTTGTTTATTATATTAAAATGAATAATGATAAGTTGGCTCTTAAATCGTCAAACTTTCCTATTTTATAGGAGTCCAATCAAATCAATTGTAAAGATTAGATTAGAAATCAACAAAAGAAAAAGTAAGTGGACCTAACCCATTGAATCATGACTATATCCACTATTCTGATAGTCAAATTCGATATAG